>Ga0308166_1000181_pt1 | contig 117992 bp, 96 predicted proteins | sample PhyCR2_2_FD_202137 | JGI IMG/M metagenome (GOLD analysis project Ga0308166, IMG submission 202137) | Phyllosphere microbial communities from UC Gill Tract Community Farm, Albany, California, United States - DLSLCC.R2 | ecosystem: Host-associated > Plants > Phyllosphere > Unclassified | place...
CTGGGCGGTAACAACATGGCGGCCGTGCACCTGGCCAGCGCCGTCGGCGGCGACGTCTTCCTCGGCTTCATCTCGGCCGTGGCCTTCGCGACCATCCTGGCGGTGGTGGCCGGCCTGACCCTGTCGGGCGCCTCGGCGGTCTCGCACGACCTGTACGCCACCGTGATCAAGCAGGGCAAGCCGGCGCCGGGCAGCGAACTGCGCGTCTCGAAGATCACCACCATCATCCTCGGCATCATCGCCGTGGGCCTGGGCTACGTGTTCGAAACCGTCAACGTCGCCTTCATGGTGTCGCTGGCCTTCGCGATCGCCGCCTCGGCCAACTTCCCGGTGCTGTTCATGTCCGTCCTGTGGAGCAAGTGCACTACCCGCGGCGCGACCATCGGCGGCTTCCTGGGCCTGATCACGGCCGTGGGCCTGACCGTGCTGTCGAAGTCGGTGTGGGTCGACGTCTTCCACAACAAGACCGAGATCTTCCCGTACACCTCGCCGGCGCTGTTCTCGATGATCGTCGGTTTCGTCGGCGTGTGGCTGTTCTCGGTCACCGACAAGAGCCCGCGCGCCGCGATCGACAAGGCTGGTTTCGAGGCGCAGGAAGTGCGTTCGGAAACCGGTATCGGTGCGGCGGCTGCTTCGGCGCACTGATCCGTCGGATAGAAGTACACTGAACCCGGAGGCCGGCAACGGCTTCCGGGTTTTTCATTTTCAGGAGGAGGTTCCGGTGCTGATACCGATACTGGTCGTGCGCGACATGCAGGAAGCCGTCGCCTTCTTCACGCGCGTGCTGGATTTCGAGCTGCGTTTCAGCTGGCCCGAAGAGTCGCCGTTTTATGCAGGCCTTGCGCGCGGCGACGATGAACTGCACCTGAACCTGACGCCGGGAGAAGGGCGTTTCGGCCACTGCAGCGTGATCGTCCCGTGCGACGACGTGGACGCCGTGTTCGCGAACTTCGTCGTCCGTGGCTTCATGCCGCCCGTGCGGCCGGACTCGCCGGTGCACGAAGGCCCATTGGAGCAGACCTGGGGCACCCGCGAAGTCTATATCGACGACCCGAGCGGCAACACGCTGGTGTTCCAGCAGCGCCGCTGAGCTTGGGTCCCCGCCTTCGCGGGGAGTCCTTCCTGGCAGTGCCAGGAAGGACGTCGCTTAGTCTTTCGCCGGATCCCGGTAACGGAAAGGATCGGTCGGCGTCGGCTGCTTCGGCAGCACGTTGCGCGGCATCGGCGTCTCGCTCTCGGCCGCCTGCAGCAGCACGGTGGCCATGATCACCGCGGCCTGGCGCAGGTCTTCGGTGCGCAGGTGGTCAAAGGTGTCGAGGTTCGAGTGGTGCACTCGCGAGCCGTAGTCCAGCGGGTCCTGGATGAACTGGAAGGCGGGCAGGCCCATGCCGGCCATGATCTCGTGGTCGGTGCCGCCGGTCTTCTTGGCCACGACCTTGTCGGCGCCCAGGCTGGAGAAGGGCGCCAGCCAGCTGCGCAGCACCGGCATCGCCGCGAAATTGCCCTCGGCGTAAATGCCACGGATCTTGCCCGAGCCGTTGTCGAGGTTGAAGTAGGCCGCCATCTCGTTATAGCCGGGCAGCGGCGTGATCGGGTAGGTCTCCCACATGAATTCCGGCAGCTGCGCGCGCGCCGCGTTGGTCGGACGCGGGCGTGTGGCGATGTGCGTCCGGATGTAGGCGAGCGACCCGAGCAGGCCCTGTTCCTCGCCGCTCCACAGCGCGAAGCGGATCGTGCGCTTGGGCTTCACGCCCAGCTGCGCCAGGATGCGCGCCGCTTCCATCACCACCACCGAGCCGGCGCCGTTGTCGGCGGCGCCGTCGCCGGCCACCCAGCTGTCGAGGTGGGCGCCGGCCATCACGTAGCCGGCCTGCGGGTCGCTGCCCGGGATCTCGGCCAGCACGTTGTAGGCGTTCATGTCGCCGTCCTCGAAATGCACCTTGTTGTTCATCTCGAGCTTCACCTCGCCGACTTTCGCCAGGCGCGCCAGGCGGCGGTAGTCCTCGGCCGCCATCTCGATGGCCGGCAGCGCGACCGTCTCACCCTTGCGGTGGAAGTAGCCCTCGCCCTGCACCAGGCCGCCGCTGCGGTAGGACATCTTGACCAGCGCGACGGCGCCTTCCGCTGCCATGAAGCGGTCGATCTCGCGCGCCTGCTCGAAGTATTTTTTGTACAGGTCGAACGACTGGTCGGGGTCGTACTTCGGCTGGTCGTAGGTCGACAGCTTGCCCAGTTCGGCCTCGTCGAAACGCTTGAAGGTGGCGGCGGTGTCGTCCTTCGGATCGTCCGGGTAGCTGATCAGGACGATGCGGCCGCGCAGCTTGCCCTTGTACTGGGCCAGGTCGCGCACGTGGCGGATCGGCGCGACCAGGATCGGCGCGCTGACCGTGCCGCGCGTGGCCGGGGTCCAGGCCACCGGGATCGCGCTCAAGGAAAGCGGGCGCGGCGCCGTCATCCGCACCGAGGATGATTCGATCCACCAGCCGCGGCCGAAATCGTAGCCTTCGAGGTGGACATTCTTCAGGCCCCAGCCGGTGAACATTTGCTGGGTCCACTTTTCCGCCTGGCGCATGGCCGGCGAATTGGTCATGCGGCCGCCGATGTTGTCGCTCAGGTGGGCGGCAAGGCTGACGACCTGGCCGCGGTTGTAGCCTTCGTCGGCGATGCGGTTGATGGTGTTGGCGTCGACCGCATCTGCAGCGCGGGCGCCGAAGCAGGCCAGCACCAGGGTCGCCAGCAGGCTGGCCTTACGAATGTCGCACATATATCCTCTTGGTTTGTTGTTGTCAAAAAGAGAACTGCGCAGGGGATTTTACGCTGGCGAACTCGGCTGTACCAGCGGAACAATGGCTGAACACCTGTTGCGTTTCATCGTTGAAACAACGTTGCAACATGAAACATAGGACAGCCGTCCTAGAGCGGCAAGTCCTTGAAAACAGGGCAGGGCGGCGTAGCATGGGGGCTGGCACGGCGTTTGCATTTATGAGCCCGTACCCTGACCAATGAATCAACGAAAGGACAGCACCATGAGTCAACTCTCCGCAGGCGCCAAATTCCGCCAGGCCGTGCAGGAAGAACATCCGCTGCAGGTGATCGGCGCGATCAACGCCAACCACGCCCTGCTGGCCAAGCGCGCCGGCTACCGCGCGATCTACCTGTCGGGCGGCGGCGTGGCCGCGGGTTCGCTGGGCCTGCCTGACCTCGGCATCTCGGGCCTGGAAGACGTCCTGATCGACGTGCGCCGCATCACCGACGTCTGCGACCTGCCGCTGCTGGTCGACATCGACACCGGCTTCGGCTCGTCCGCCTTCAACGTCGCGCGCACCGTGCGCTCGCTGATCAAGGCCGGCGCCGGCGCCTGCCACATCGAAGACCAGGTCGGCGCCAAGCGCTGCGGCCACCGTCCGGGCAAGGAGATCGTCAGCCAGGGCGAGATGGTCGACCGCGTGAAAGCCGCCGTCGATGCCCGCACCGACGACAACTTCGTGATCATGGCGCGCACCGATGCGCTGGCGGTCGAAGGCCTCGACAAGGCGGTCGAGCGCGCCGTGGCCTGCGTCGAAGCCGGCGCCGACATGATCTTCCCGGAAGCGATCACCAGCATCGAGATGTACGCCCAGTTCAAGAAAGCGGTGAAGGTGCCGATCCTGGCCAACATCACCGAATTCGGCGCGACCCCGCTGTTCAGCGTCGAAGAGCTGGCAGGGGCCGACGTCGACATCGTGCTGTACCCGCTGTCGGCCTTCCGCGCCATGAACAAGGCTGCGGAAAATGTCTACGAGGCGATCCGCCGCGACGGCCACCAGAAGAACGTGGTCGACACCATGCAGACCCGCGCCGAACTCTACGACCGCATCGACTACCATAGCTTCGAGCAGAAGCTGGATGCCCTGTTTGCCCAGAACAAAGCTAAATAATCCACCGCATACGGAGACCCAAACATGACCGATCAGACCACGCAAAACAACGACACCCCGACCTTCAAGCCCAAGAAATCGGTCGCCCTGTCCGGCGTCGCCGCAGGTAACACCGCACTGTGTTCGGTGGGCCGTTCCGGCAACGACCTGCACTACCGCGGCTACGACATCCTGGATGTTGCCGACACCTCGGAATTCGAAGAAATCGCCTACCTGCTGGTGCACGGCAAACTGCCCAACGAAGCGGAGCTGCGCGGTTACAAGGCCAAGCTCAAAATGCTGCGCGGCCTGCCGCAGGCGGTGAAGTCGGCGCTGGAAGCGCTGCCGGCGGCTTCGCACCCGATGGACGTGATGCGCACGGCTGTCTCGGTGCTGGGCTGCACGCTGCCGGAAAAGGACGACCACAACATCCCGGGCGCGCGCGACATCGCCGACCGCCTGATGGCTTCCCTCGGTTCGGCGCTGCTGTACTGGTACCACTTCAGCCATAACGGCAAGCGCATCGAAGTCGAGACCGACGACGATTCGATCGGCGGCCACTTCCTGCACCTGCTGCACGGCTTCAAGCCGTCCGACGACTGGGTCAAGGCGATGCACACCTCGCTGATCCTGTACGCCGAGCACGAGTTCAACGCCTCGACCTTCACCGGCCGCGTCATCGCCGGCACCGGTTCCGACATCTACTCGGCCATCACCGGCGCGATCGGCGCGCTGCGCGGACCAAAACACGGCGGCGCCAACGAGGTCGCCTTCGAGATCCAGAAGCGCTACGAGAATTCGGACGAAGCCGAAGCCGACATCCGCAACCGCGTCGCCAACAAGGAAGTCGTGATCGGCTTCGGCCACCCGGTGTACACGATCTCGGACCCGCGCAACAAGGTGATCAAGGAAGTGGCGCGCAAGCTCTCGAGCGATGCCGGTTCGATGAAAATGTTCGACATCGCCGAGCGCCTGGAATCGGTCATGTGGGAAGTCAAGAAGATGTTCCCGAACCTGGACTGGTTCTCGGCCGTGTCCTACCACATGATGGGCGTGCCGACCGCGATGTTCACGCCGCTGTTCGTGATCGCGCGTACCTCGGGCTGGTCGGCCCACATCATCGAGCAGCGCATCGACAACAAGATCATCCGTCCGAGCGCCAACTACGTCGGTCCGGAAGACCTGACCTTCGTGCCGCTGGCGGAGCGCAAGTGATGAACGGGACCAGTGCCGTGCTGGTGCGCCCGCTGGTTCCGGGCGACGCCGAGCAGTATCGTGCGTTGCGCCTGGCGAGCCTGCGCGACTTCCAGTGCGCCCACGGTCCCGACTACGAAGAGGCGCTCGCCCAGCCTTTGTCTTGGAGCGAAAAGCGCCTCGCCAGGCCGGATTATTTCTGGTTCGGCGCCTTCGACGGTGCGCCGGACGCTGAGGTGGACCTTGCGCCCCTGGTGGGCGCGATCTGCCTGCGCACCCTTGAGGGCAGGCGCCTGCGCCATTCGGCCAGCCTGAACAGCCTGATGGTCCGGCAGGACTACCAGGGCCGCGGCATCGCGCGCCTGCTGACCGCCCACCTCATCGGCTTTGCCCGCTCACTTGGTCATCTGCGCCAGCTCACCCTCGAGGTGAACGAACAGAACGTCCCGGCACGGCGGCTGTACGACAGCGTCGGCTTCCGGCAGTTTGGCCTCGAGCCGGATGCCATCTTCCATGAAGGCAGGTACTACGCCAAGCAGCACCTGCAGCTTTTTCTCGTTTCACAAGATCCATCATGAACAGCCAATACCGCAAACCCCTGCACGGCACCAACCTGCATTATTTCGACGCCAAAGCCGCGGTCGAAGAGATCCAGCCGGGCGCCTGGGACGGCCTGCCTTACACCTCGCGTGTGCTGGCCGAGAACCTGGTGCGCCGCTGCGATCCGCAGGCGCTGGTCCCCTCGCTGAAGCAGCTCATCGAGCGCAAGCGCGATCTCGATTTCCCGTGGTTCCCGGCCCGCGTGGTCTGCCACGACATCCTCGGCCAGACGGCGCTTGTCGACCTGGCCGGCCTGCGCGACGCCATTGCGCTGCAGGGCGGTAATCCTGCCCTGGTCAACCCGGTGGTGCCGACCCAGCTGGTGGTCGACCACTCGCTGGCTGTCGAATGCGGCGGCTTCGATCCGGACGCCTTCGACAAGAACCGCGCAATCGAAGACCGCCGCAACGAAGACCGCTTCGACTTCATCAACTGGACCAAGAAGGCCTTCCAGAACGTCGACGTGATCCCGCCGGGGAACGGCATCCTGCACCAGATTAACCTCGAGCGCATGAGCCCCGTGGTCCAGGTCAAGGATGGCGTGGCCTTCCCGGACACCCTGGTCGGCACCGACTCGCACACCCCGATGGTCGACGCGCTGGGCGTGATCGCGATCGGCGTGGGCGGCCTGGAAGCGGAAAGCGTCATGCTCGGCCGCGCGTCCTATATGCGTCTGCCGGACATCGTCGGCGTCGAGCTGACCGGCAAACCGCAGCCGGGCATCACCGCCACCGACATCGTGCTGGCGCTGACCGAGTTCCTGCGCAAGTCGAAGGTGGTGTCCGCCTACCTGGAATTCTTCGGCGAGGGTTCGGCCAACCTGACCCTGGGCGACCGCGCGACGATCTCGAACATGGCCCCGGAATACGGCGCCACCGCCGCCATGTTCGCCATCGACGAGCAGACCATCAAGTACCTGAAGCTCACCGGCCGCGACGACGAGCTGGTGAAGCTGGTCGAGACCTATGCGAAGGAAGCCGGTCTGTGGGCCGACACACTGGTCAACGCCGAGTACGAGCGCACCTTGAGCTTCGATTTGTCGAGCGTGGTGCGTAACATCGCCGGTCCGTCGAATCCGCACAAGCGCGTGCCGACCTCCGAGCTGGCGGCCCAGGGCATCTCGGGCAAAGTCGAGAACGAGCCGGGGCTGATGCCGGACGGCGCGGTGATCATCGCGGCCATCACCAGCTGCACCAACACGAATAATCCGCGCAACATGATTGCGGCCGGCCTGATCGCCCGTAACGCCAACAAGCTGGGCCTGCTGCGCAAGCCCTGGGTGAAATCCTCGCTGGCGCCGGGCTCCAAGGCGGTGGCGCTGTACCTGGAAGAAGCCGGCCTGCTGCCAGAACTGGAAAAGCTGGGCTTCGGCATCGTCGCCTTTGCCTGCACCACCTGCAACGGCATGTCGGGCGCGCTGGATCCGGTGATCCAGAAGGAAGTCGTCGAGCGCGACCTGTACGCGACCGCTGTCCTGTCGGGCAACCGCAACTTCGACGGCCGTATCCACCCGTATGCCAAGCAGGCCTTCCTGGCTTCGCCGCCGCTGGTGGTGGCCTATGCGATCGCCGGCACCATCCGCTTCGATATCGAGAAGGACGTGCTGGGCACGGACAGCACCGGCAAGGAAATCCGCCTGGCCGACATCTGGCCGAGCGACGCCGAGATCGATGCCGTGGTCGAGCAGTCCGTCAAGCCGCAGCAGTTCCGCAATGTCTACGACGTGATGTTCGCGCGCCAGGAGACCACCGAAGAAGCCGTGTCGCCGCTGTACGACTGGCGCGAGATGAGCACCTACATCCGCCGTCCGCCGTACTGGGAAGGCGCGCTGGCCGGCGAGCGCACCATGAAGGGCATGCGCGCGCTGGCGGTCCTGGGCGACAACATCACCACCGACCACCTGTCGCCGTCGAATGCGATCATGATGAACTCGGCCGCCGGCGAGTACCTGCACAAGATGGGCTTGCCGGAAGAGGACTTCAACTCCTACGCGACCCACCGCGGCGACCACCTCACTGCGCAGCGCGCGACCTTCGCCAATCCGACCCTGAAGAACGAGATGGTGCGCAATCCGGACGGCAGCGTGCGCGCCGGCTCGCTGGCACGCATCGAGCCGGAAGGGCAGGTCACGCGCATGTGGGAAGCGATCGAAACCTACATGGAGCGCAAGCAGCCGCTGATCGTGGTGGCCGGCGCCGACTACGGCCAGGGCTCCTCGCGCGACTGGGCGGCCAAGGGCGTGCGCCTGGCGGGCGTGGAAGCGATCGTCGCCGAAGGCTTCGAGCGCATCCACCGCACGAACCTGGTCGGCATGGGCGTGCTGCCGCTGGAATTCATGCCGGGCACGACCCGCCTGACCCTGGGCCTGGACGGCACCGAGACCTACGACGTGGTGGGCGAGCGCACGCCGCGCGCCGTGCTGACCCTGGTGGTCCATCGTCGCAATGGCGAGACCGTCGAGGTGCCGGTGACCTGCCGCCTCGATACCGCGGAAGAGGTGTCGATCTACGAGGCCGGCGGCGTGCTGCAGCGCTTTGCGCAGGACTTCCTGGCGACCACGAAAGTCGCTGCCTGAAAACCCGTCGTTCCCGCGAAGGCGGGAACCCAAGTTTGTCGAGCAGTCGATAGCACACGCAGAACTTGGGTCCCCGCCTGCGCGGGGACGACGTTTACGGGATAACTCTTATGGCATACGCCCCACAAATCAAAATCCCCGCCACCTACATGCGCGGCGGCACCAGCAAAGGCGTGTTCTTCCGCCTGCAAGACCTGCCGGAAGCCGCGCAGGTGCCGGGCGAAGCGCGCGACAAGCTGCTGCTGCGCGTGATCGGCAGCCCCGACCCCTACGGCAAGCAGATCGACGGCATGGGCGGCGCGACCTCGAGCACCAGCAAGACGGTGATCGTGGCGAAGTCCACGCGCCCCGGCCACGACGTCGACTACCTGTTCGGGCAGGTCTCGATCGACAAGCCCTTCGTCGACTGGAGCGGCAACTGCGGCAACCTGTCGGCGGCGATCGGCCCGTATGCGATCGCCAACGGCTTCATCGACGCGGAACGCATCCCGCAAAACGGCACCGTCACCGTCACGATCTGGCAGGCCAATATCGGTAAAACCATCGTTGCGCACGTACCGGTGACGAACGGCGAGGTCCAGGAAACCGGCGACTTCGAACTGGACGGCGTGACCTTTCCGGCGGCCGAAGTCCAGCTCGAATTCATGGACCCGGCGGCGGAAGCGGAAGGCGAGGGAGGAGGCGCCATGTTCCCGACCGGGAACCTGGTCGACGAGCTGGAAGTCCCCGGCGTCGGCACCCTGAAGGCGACGATGATCAATGCCGGCATCCCGACCATCTTCGTCAACGCGGCCGACATCGGCTACAAGGGCAGCGAGCTGCAGGACGACATCAACGGCGACCCGAAGGCGCTGGCGATGTTCGAGCTGATCCGCGCGTATGGCGCCATGCGCATGGGCCTGATCCAGCATCTGGAAGAGGCGGCCAAGCGCCAGCACACGCCGAAGGTGGCCTTCGTGGCGCCCCCGGGCGATTACACGGCGTCCAGCGGCAAGCAGGTAGCCGCGCAGGACATCGACCTGCTGGTGCGCGCGCTCTCGATGGGCAAGCTGCACCACGCGATGATGGGCACGGCGGCGGTGGCGATCGGCACCGCGGCGGCCATCCCCGGCACTCTGGTCAGCCTGGCCGCGGGCGGCCGCGCACACGAGGCAGTGCGCTTCGGCCATCCGTCGGGCACGCTGCGCGTCGGCGCCCAGGCCGAGCAGGATGCGCAAAGCGGCGACTGGGTCGTCAAGAAGGCCGTGATGAGCCGCAGCGCACGCGTGCTGATGGAAGGTGTTGTCCGCATCCCCGGCGACACTTTCTAACGCGCGTCTAACAAAACCCGCATGGCGGCGTTGCATCGTCTCGCCGTACATATGTACTGTCTTCGACGATGCGCCTTGCCCTGCAGCTTTTGTTAGCCGCTTTGATCGGAGACTGAGCCCGCCATGCAACATGGCGGGCTTTTTTTTGCCTGTTTGATATTTGCCACCGATTGTTGGTTTATGATTCTCCCCGGAAAGAGGTCCCTCGAGGGACCCGGAGAATGGAACAGGGATGGATCGTGTAACGAGCAAACCGGCCATGGTGGCCGAGGCGCTGGCGCTGCTGGCCGCGCCGGCTTGCGCCTGCGACGCGCAGGGGATGATTTGGGCGGCCAATGCGGCGCTCGAGCGGCTGCATGGGACGCCGGTCGAGGGCTTGAGCCTGTCGGCACTGTTCTGCGCGCGCAGCATGCCGCAGGCCGCGCACGAGGCCGGCCTGGCTGCAGGCGGCGAACGGCGCTGGCGCGGCCTGCTGGCCACCGGCAGCCCGGAAGTGCCGGCCGAGGTGGCGGTCGAGGTGCGGGCACAGCCTTTGCCCGCGGCGGCCGGCATCCCGGGCGCCACCTTCGTGTTCGGCGAACTGCCGGACGCCGGGCAGGGCGACGGCGTGGAAAACGCACTGCGCAGCGCCCAACTGGAACAGGCCGTGGTGCTCGAGCATGCGCCGGTCGGCATCGTCGTCACGCTGCCGCACCTGGTCAAGTCCTGCAACCCGCGCATGGCGCACATGATGGGCTACCAGCCCAACCAGCTGGTGGGGCGCGATCCCTGCGAGTTCTTCGTCTCGCGCGCGCAGTACGAAGGCTTCATGGAAGACGCGATCCGGGTCCTGACCGCCGGCGAGCTGTTCGAGCGGTCCGAGATCCAGCTGCGCCGCTTCGACGGCTCGCTGATCTGGTGCCGCATCCGCGCCAAGGCGGTCGACATGACCTCGCGCGAAGCCGGCACGATCTGGATCCTGGAAGACGTCACCGAAGCGCGCCAGGCGCTGCGCGAAGTGCAGGCGATCATGACCAATGCGCCCATCGGCATCTACTTCTCGCGCGAGCGCAGGATCACGGCCTACAACAGCTGCTTCGCCAAGCTGTTCGGCTATGGGGAGACCGAGGCGGTCGGCATGTCGACGCGGATCATGTACGCCGACGACAGGCAATTCGCGGAACTGGGCGAGCACGCTTATCAGGTGCTGGCCGAAGGAAAGCCGTTCCAGACCGAGACCGTCGCGGTGCGCAAGGACGGCTCGCAGATGTGGATCAACCTGATCGGCTATCCGGTCAACCACAGCACGCCGGGCACCGGAACCATGATCTGGATGATCGAGGACCGCACGCGCCAGAAGCGCGACGAGGAAGCGCTGCGCAACGCCGTGCTGGAGAACCAGGCCATCCTCGACAACGCGGTGCTGGGCATTGCCGTGGTCGAGAACGGCCGCACGCTGCGCTGCAACCGCAAGATGGAAGAGCTGTTCGGCTACCGCCACGGCGACATCGACGGCGCCAGCGTGCGCGCGCTGTATCCGGACCTCGAGACCTGGGAAACGGCGCGCCGCCAGACCCGCTGCGATTTCATGTCGGGCCGGGTGCACATGGCCGAATACCAGCTGGCCCGGCGCGACGGCACGCGCTTCTGGGCGCGCCTGTCGGGCAGGCCCTTCGACATGGCCGAGCGCGGCGGCCGCAGCGTGTGGCTGATCGACGATGTCACCGACCAGCGCGAAGCGGCCGACGCCCTGCGCCGCGCGCGCGACGAGCTCGAGGTGCGGGTCGAGGAGCGCACCGCCGAACTGGCCGGCGCCAACCGCCAGCTGCAGGCCGAGATCGTCGAACGCCGCCAGGCCGAGGCCCGCGTTCACCACATGGCCTACCACGACGCGCTGACCGGCCTGCCGAACCGCGCGCTGCTGTCGGAGCGCCTGGACCGGGCGATGCTGGCGGCGCGCCGCGACGGCCGCAAGCTGGCGGTGATGTTCATCGACCTGGACCGCTTCAAGACCATCAACGATTCGCTCGGCCACCTGACCGGCGACCACCTGCTGAAGGAAGTCGCGAACCGCCTGTGCCGCGTGGTGCGCGCGGTCGACACCGTGGCGCGCCTGGGCGGCGACGAATTCGTGGTGCTGGTGCCGGGCGTGCGTGCGCCCGAGGAATGCGCGCTGGTCGGCGAGAAGATCATCGCCGCGCTGGCCGAGCCGGTCCGCTTCGAGGGCCGCAGCCTGCACATCTCGCCCTCGATCGGCATCTGCCTGTGCCCGGACGACGGCGAGGACGTCGAGACCCTGATGCGCAAGGCCGATGCCGCGATGTACCACGCCAAGGCGTCCGGCCGCAACAACTACCAGTTCTTCGCCGAGAACATGAACGCCGCCGCGGCGCGCCACTTCGAGCTCGAGACCAGCCTGCGCGGCGCGCTCGAGCGCGACGAGTTCACGCTGTTCTACCAGCCCATCGTCTGCACGCGCGACCGCAGCGTGCAGGGCATGGAAGTGCTGCTGCGCTGGCGCCGTCCCGGCCACGGCCTGGTCGCGCCCGACGACTTCATCCCGATGCTGGAAGAGAACGGGCTGATCGTGCCGGTCGGCGAATGGGTGATCCGCGCCGCCTGCGAACAGGCGATGGCCTGGCAGCGCGCCGGACGGGCGCCGGTGCCGCTGGCGGTGAACCTGTCGGCGCGCCAGTTCATGCACCGCGGCCTGATCGACGCCATCCGGCGCACCCTGGCGGAGACGGGCATCGACCCGGCCATGCTGGAATTCGAGATCACCGAGACCGCGCTGATGCAGCACGGCCGCCAGACCCTGGACACGCTGGCGCAGATTTCCAGCATGGGCATCCGCCTGTCGATCGACGACTTCGGCACCGGCTATTCGAGCCTGGCCTACCTGAAGCGCTTCCCGGTCCACAAGATCAAGATCGACCGCGCTTTCGTGCGCGACCTGGAAAGCAGCAGCGAAGACCGGGCGATCGTCGCCGCGATCATGGCGCTGGCCGGCAGCCTGCAATTGTCCGTGGTGGCGGAAGGGGTGGAGACCGAAGCCCAGCTCGCGCTGCTGCGCGAGCATGGCTGCGATCTGGCGCAGGGCTATCTGTTCGCCAAGCCGGCCCCGGCTTGATGCTGCTTACATCGGCGGCTGGCCGTTCGAGGCCGTGACGCCGGCGTCCACCGGCAGGTTGACGCCGGTGATCAGGCGCGCATCTTCGCTGGCCAGGAAGGCCATCACCGCCGCAACGCCTTCCGGATCTTCGGGCCCACCGAGCGGCATGCGCTCCTTGAACTTGGCGACCAGTTCGGCATCCTTCAGCATGTCCTCGGTCATGCCGGTCTTGGTGAAGCTCGGATTGACCGCGTTGACGCGCACGCCGTCCTTGCCCGCATCCAGCGCCATCGCGCGCACCATGTTGCTGACCGCGCCCTTCGAGGTGTTGTAGGCGAAGGTATTCCAGTCGCCGCCCAGGCCGGAGACGGAAGATGTCATGACAATCGAGCCGCGTACCTTCACGAGTTCGGGCATCGCCGCCTTGGCCATGTGGAAGTAGCCGGCCACGTTGACTGCGAGGACGCGGTTGAAGTCTTCTTCGCTGGTCTGCATGATGTCGCCTTCGACCGCGACGCCGGCGTTGTTGATCAGGACATGCAGCCCGCCGAAGCGCTCGACGGCGGCCTTGACGGTAGCGGCGGCGGTGGCCTTGTCGGCGGTATCGCCGGCCTGTACCAGAACGCGGTCCTGCGGCAGGCCGGCAGCGGCTTCCTTGAGCTTGGCCTCGTCGATGTCGAGCATCACGACGCGCGCGCCTTCATCGAGAAAACGCCGGGCGGTGGCCAGGCCGATGCCGGACGCTGCGCCGGTAACGATGACGGTCTTGTCTTTGAAACGGTCCATCTTTCCTCCTGCAAAGTGAGTCGGCCAATGTGGCCATGACCTTAGCACAGGGGTAGGGAAGGCGGCATTCCAGTACTGCCGAGCAAGCTTAGAGCGCGTAACGCTCTTACTCGATGGTGGCGATCACCGGCGTGTGATCGGACGGCTGCTCCCATTTGCGCGGCTCGCGGTCGATCGTGCAGGCAGTGCAGCGCTTCGCCAGGCTGCTCGAGAGCAGGATGTGGTCGATGCGCAGGCCGCGGTTGCGGCGGAAGGCCATCATGCGGTAGTCCCACCAGCTGTACTGCTTTTCCGGCTGGTCGAACAGGCGGAAGGCGTCGCTCAGGCCCAGTGCGGTCAGCTCGCCCAGCGCGGTGCGCTCCGGTTCCGAGCAGTGGATCGCGCCGGCCCATTCGACCGGGTCGTAGACGTCGCGGTCGTCGGGGGCGATGTTGTAGTCGCCCAGGATCGCGAAGTCCGGATGCGCCGCCATCTCTTCCTGCACCCAGGTGCGTAGCGCGGACAGCCAGGCCATCTTGTAGGCGAACTTGTCGGAGCCGACCGCCTGGCCGTTGACGACATAGGCGCAGATGATGCGCACGCCCTGCACGGTGGCGGCGATCAGACGCTGCTGCTCGTCGGGGTAGTGCGGGTTGTTGCGCACCACATCGGTCAGCGGATGCCGGGACAGGATGGCGACGCCGTTATAGGTCTTCTGGCCGGTGAACGCGACTTCGTAGCCGGCAGCGTTGATCTCGGCGACCGGGAACTTGTCGTCGGTGAGCTTGGTTTCCTGGAGACAGAGCACGTCGACCGGGTTGGCGGCGAGCCATTGCAGCAGGTGAGGCAGACGGACTTTCAGGGAGTTGACGTTCCAGGTGGCTATCTTCATCGAGGTCTCAAAGGGAGTGTTCACACGGGCGCCGCCGATCTTGGATGGACGGCGGCGCCCGCATGATACCTGATCGCCTGCTCTTGCTGGCGATCAGCCTCTGGCCTTGCGGCGGCGCGCGGCGCCGGCTGCGCCAAGCGCGCCGGCGGCGATGAGAGCAAGGCTGGCCGGCTCGGGAACTTCGGCAGGACCGATGTAGGTGGGAACGATGCGTGGCACCGCCGGATCATAACCGCCGTAGAGGTCGAGGTAAGCCGCCAATGAGGGATCGATCGATCCTTTGGTGGCGCTGCCCGTCACCGTGCCGGAGAAGATGACGCGAGGCTGGTTGAAATACAGGCTCGCGCTGTACGTTGCCGTGTACACGAAGTCGCCCTGCATCGTGGGCGCGAAGCTGACGTTCAGGTCGGTCGAGTGGTCCCCACCATAGCCATCGGCGATCCGGAAATTAGTCGGCCCATTGCCAAGGAAGTAAGTACTCTCGTTGGTAATCTGGACCCAGCCTTCGTTTTTGAATGGCTTGAACCACTGTCCATAGCCGTTCTGATAGGGATCGCGCTCGCGCGGATCGGCGAGGACATGCTGCGCATTCGGATCGTCCAGGCGGAGCGAGAAGTACGCAATCGACTGATCGTCATCGTGCTGAACCAGGATTCCCGATAAACCGCTGAGCCCGGAGCCAGCCGGCGCCGCATAGTGGAAATCGTATTGGACGTAAGCGGCGGAAGCGCTAAGAGAAAAAACAGCACCGGCAGCAAGGACGAGAAGCTTTTTGATCATAAGTTACCCCGCAAATTGGACGAAAGTTATCTGTTCAGCAATTCCTATGCCAGCAAAAAATTCTTCGAGTATTCAGATACTTGCAAAAAACTCAATGATTCTGCCAATGTAAAGTGTCAGATATCTCGACAGGAAAAGTCTGATTTGCATTCCTGTCGAAATTGCTTACAAGTTCTTTGATCCGGCTTGTAGACATATTTGTAAACCGTTGATTTAAAAGAAAATCCATAACAAGGAATGCATTTTGCTTAACAATTATCGAAGTGAATTGGCAAGGGACGTTGTTTTTCTGAAATGTATTGACGTAAACCTATGCACTAGTGCAATTATTTGTAGAGAAAGCAACCTTGATGTCGTAGAATTATTGCTTGATGAGAAAAATATATTTCCTAAGTCTGGCAAACTCGGCCGAACTGTGACAAGATGTAACAATCGCGGCAAGAGAGGGAACGATTACGTATCTTTTTCCCTTCTGGAAGAAATAGTTGCAGTAAGCCAATATAGCTTGTAGTATTTGCATATTTCTTTGAAGTCAAGTATCTCTTGGCAATTCATTGCTTTTGATGGGGTTGCCTGGGCCGGGGATGGATTCACCGGCGATTGGCAGGTGTGTAACGATCGCGGATCCGAAAGCAGGATTTGCACACAGCTTTTGTAAAGGACAGCAATGCGTCAAGCATTCGAAGCATGGGCCCAACGCGATGGCCACATTGTCCGGCGCCGTGAGGATAAGCCGGAAGAGTACCTGGTGTACGAAACCCAACGCCGCTGGCTGATCTGGCAGGCTGCTCTGGCGCATGGCGCCAAGGCCGTCGATGCGCAGCAGGCCACCCAGGCGCAGAAGTTCGCACCAAGCGAGGACAAGGCCCCGGTGATGCTGGCCGATGAAGCCGCGGTGCGCAACCGCGTGCTGAACGAGGTGCTGGATGCCTTCAGCGAGCTCGACGAGACCGCCGGTGTCGAAGGCATCGTCCGCGTCATCCAGAGCCTCAAGAAGAAAAGCCAGGCCCAAAGCCAGAGCCAGAGCCAGAGCCGTCAGGTCGAAGAACAGACCTGATGCGCTACCGCCACTACAAGGGCGGGGTGTACGAGCTGGTCTGCGAGGCCGAGCTCGAGGCGGATCACACGCCGGTGATGGTCTACCGAGGCGAGGACGGATGCATCTGGGTCCGTCCGAAGGCCGTCTTTTTCGAAACGGTCGAGCTGGATGGGGCGCAGGTGCCCCGTTTTGCGCTCATGTCCGCGGCTGCGCTGCCGTAAACGGCGCATGAACAGATTTCTTCTCTCGGCCACCCTCGCCGTCGCGCTGGGCGGTGGCCTCGCCGGCTGCGTCGGCAGCGGCGGCATCAACGGTATCAACGGCGGCGACTCTCCCGAGCAGCAACTGGAGGTGCACGCCATCCTCGATCACCGCGAAGTCGCCGGCGTCGGCTGCCTGCTGGCGAACGACCTCGGACGCTGGTTCGTGGTCGCGCCGGGACGCGTCACCGTCACCCGCAGCAGCAAGCCGCTGGCGGTCTACTGCAAGCGCGACGGCGTCGGCAGCGCCGACGAGTGGTGGGGCGCGCACTACCGCTCCAACCGCCTGGTCGGCGACATCCTGTTCAGCGCCGGCCTGCGCGACTACGTCGAAGGCAATTACGCTTACGCGCCCACCGTGACCGTCTACATGCGTCCGGCCAAGCCGGGGGAGGGCGATTCTGCCGACCGCGGCGCGCCGCTCTTTTGAATCCCGGTCACAAATAAAGAAAGGGCGCCCACGAGGCGCCCTTTCGGACGCCGAGGCGTCCTTTTTCGTCAAGCGCGTGGATTACACACGATTGAGCAGGAAGGTCGTCAGCAGCGGCACCGGACGGCCGGTCGCACCTTTCGATGCGCCCGACTTCCAGGCGGTGCCGGCGATGTCCAGGTGGACCCACGGGTAGTTGCGGGTGAAGTTTTCCAGGAAGGCGGCTGCAGTGCACGAAGCGCCGCCCGGGCTGCCGATGTTGGCCAGGTCGGCGAAGTTCGACTTCAGCTGCTCGTTGTACTGCTCGCCGATCGGCAGGCGCCATGCGGTGTCGCCGGTCTGCTTGCCGGCGTCCATCAGCTCATCGGCCAGCGCGTTGTGCTGGTCGTCGTGGCGGGTGAACAGGCCCGAGTTATGGTGGCCCAGTGCGACGATGCAGGCGCCGGTCAGGGTCGCGATGTCGACCACGGCGGCCGGCTTGAAGCGCTCGGCGTAGGTCAGTGCATCGGCCAGCACCAGGCGGCCTTCGGCGTCGGTATTCAGGATCTCGATGGTGGTGCCGTTCATCGCGGTGACGATGTCGCCCGGCTTGGTGGCGCGGCCCGAAGGCATGTTCTCGCAGGCGGCGACGATGCCGACCACGTTCAGCTTGATGCCCATCTCGCCGATCGCGCGGAAGGTGCCCAGCACCGAGCCGGCGCCGCACATGTCGTACTTCATCTCGTCCATGCCGGGACCCGGCTTGATCGAGATGCCGCCGCTGTCGAAGGTGATGCCCTTGCCGACCAGGACCACCGGCGCTTCGTTCTTCTTGCCGCCGTTGTGCTTCAGGACGATGAACTTCGGCGGCTCTTCGCTGCCGCGGGTCACCGACAGGAAGCTGCCCATCTTGAGGGCCTCGAGCTGCTTGCGTTCCAGGACTTCGACGTCGAAGCCGTAGTCGGCGCCCAGCTTCTTGGCGGTGTTGGCGAGGTAGGTCGGGGTGCAGACGTTCGGCGACAGGTTGCCCAGTTCCTTGGTCAGGTTCATGCCGTTGGCGATGGCCTGGGCCTGGGCCAGCACGGCCTTGACCTGCGGGGTCGCCTGCGGCACGGCGATGGCCAGCTTGCGCACGCCGGTCGGCGCCGGATCTTTCTTGCTCTTCTGGCCGTCGCTGCGGAACTCCGCTTCGTTGGCGGCAACCACGATGCTGCGGATCGCCCATGCCAGGTCGCGCTCTTTCACATTCTCCAGCGGGAATGCGATAATGGCATCCTGTGCGCCGAGGGTGGAGAAGGTTTTCAGTGCGGCGCCGACGGCGCCTGCGAAGCTTTTCTCGCTCACGGCTTCATCCGCGCCCATGCCGACCAGCAGAACGCGGGCGGCGCCGACGCCGGCCACGCCACGCAGCAGCAGGGTGGTGCCGGCCTTGCCGGAGATGTCACCCGACTTGACGGCGGCAGCGATCTCGCCGTTCAGGTCGAGGGCTTTGGCGGCCTCCGACAGTTTCTTGTTCTCGAACACAGCGACTGCGATGCAGCCCGATTTGGCTGCGCCCAGCGTGTTTTTTGTGTCGAATGCTTTTATGCTAAAGTCCATTGGGTTCTCCGTATTGGTAACTGCGTAACTGCCTAACCTGCAATTATAACGATCGAATGATTTTCCGACGCGCCCTACAGCGTGAATTGGCCAGTGTGGCCGGCGCAACCTTCACCGTCCTGTTTTCCATCCTCGTCACCTGGACCCTGATCACCATCCTCGGCCGGGCCGCGGGGGGCAAGGTCGCGTCCGGCGACGTGCTGGCGCTGATCGCTTTTGCGGTGCTGAATTATCTGCCAACTATCCTGATCCTCACCAGCTTTATTTCGGTGCTGGTCGTGATCACGCGCAGCTACCGCGACTCCGAAATGGTGGTCTGGTTCGCGTCCGGCCAGTCGCTCACGCGCTGGATCGCGCCGGTGCTGCTTTTCGGCCTGCCGGTGGTGATCCTGGTGGCGGTCATCTCGCTGGTCGCGATTCCCTGGGCCCAGCTCAAGAGCAACGAATTCACCGAGCGCTTCGAAAAGCGCGAAGACCTGCAGCGCGTGGCGCCCGGCCAGTTCCGTGAATCGGCAGCCGCCGACCGCGTGTTCTTTGTCGAAAGCTCGGCCGCGCGCTCCACCACCGTGGTGCAGAACGTCTTCGTCAACACCATCGACCATGGCGTGACCACCACCGTGGTCGCCAAGGAAGGCCAGATCGAACCGGACGGCAAGGGCGGCCAGTACCTAGTGCTGAAAAACGGCCGCCGCTACCAGGGCACGCCGGGCAAGCCGGACTTCCAGTCGATGGAGTTCGAGCGCTACCGCATGCGCGTCGCCACCCAGGCCCCGGTGATGGGCGAGTTCAAGGTTGAAGGCCTGTCGACGCCGGCCCTGCTGGCCATGCCGCGCAACCAGTACGCCGACGCCGAGATCCAGTACCGCCTGACCTGGCCGATCATGTGCGTGGTGCTGATGCTGCTGGCGATCCCGCTCGGCTTCGTCAACCCGCGCGCCGGCGCCTCGGCCAACCTGATCCTGGCGCTGCTGATCTTCTTTACTTACCTGAACCTGACCAAGGCCGCGGAGCAGGCGGTCAAGCAGGCCAAGGTCGGCTTCGGCATGGCCTGGTGGCCGCTGCACTTGCTGGTGCTGCTGGCCGCGCTCGCCCTGTTCGCCTGGCGCATGAACATCCACCACCGCTGGCACCCGCTGCTGCTGGCGAACGCCTGGAAGCGCCGCCGCCTGCTGCAAAGCGCCGCCGTGAAGGAGGGCGTGAAATGAAGATCCTCGAACGCTACTTCTTCGTCACCATCGCGCAGGCCGTGGCCTTCGTGCTGGTGGCCTTCCTGGCCCTGGCCGCCTTCATGGACCTGACCGGCGAGCTGCCCTCGGTGGGCAAGGGCGGCTACATGCTCCAGCACGCGCTGCTCTACGTGCTGATGCTGGTGCCGGGTAACATGTACCGCGTGATGCCGATCGCGGCCCTGCTGGGCACCATCTACACGATGGCGCAGTTTGCCCAGACCTCGGAATTCACGATCATGCGCGCCTCGTCGATGTCGACCCGCATGGTGGCCTGGATCCTGTTCAAGATCGGCATCGTGTTCGTCGTGATCACCTTCATCTTCGGCGAACTGATCACCCCGCGCACGGCGCCGCTGGCCGAGCGCGTGCGGCTGTCGTCCAAGGGCGCCACGGTGTCGGCCGAATTCCGTTCCGGGATGTGGACCAAGGACACCATCCACGAAGGCGGCCCGAAAGGCCCGGTCACCGGTTCGCGCTTCTTCAACGCGCGCCAGATCCGCCCGGACGGCCAGCTGGTCGACGTGCGCCTGTACGAGTTCGACAACAGCATGCGCATGCGCGCCCTGATCACGGCCGCCAGCGCGGTCTTCGGCGGCGACCACACCTGGCGCCTGCAGGACGTGACCGAGACGCAGTTCACCAACAGCCGCAGCCTGCCGGCGCCGGGCACGCCGCTGCCGAACGGCCAGACCATCCAGAACCGCTTCGGCCAGGACACCGCCGGCGTCAGCACGCGCAAGCTGCCGACCCTCGACCTGGAATCCGAAATCACGCCGAAGATTTTGTCGGTGTCGCGCTCGGACCCGGAGCGCATGTCGGCCAACGAACTGGCGGTCTACACGCGCCACCTGGCCGAGAACCGCCAGGAGACGGAGCGCTTCAAGGTCGCCTTCTGGCGCAAGCTGATCGTCCCGCTGTCGATCTTCGTGCTGATGGCGCTGGCGCTGCCCTTCGGCTACCTGCAGGTGCGCAGCGGCGGGGTCAGCTTCAAGGTCTTCATCGGCATCATGATCGGCGTGAGCTTCATGTTGATCGATAACCTGTTTTCGCACATCGGCATGCTGTCGACCTGGCCGGCCTTCATGACGGCCGCCACGCCCAGCCTGCTGTTCCTGCTGCTCGCCCTCGCCGCCCTGCGCTGGGTCGAGCGCCACTGAAGTAAGGCATCAAGGCAAGCACCATGCAAACCTCATCCGAACGCGCCCTGATCCTGTTCGCCCACGGCGCCCGGGCCGCATCCTGGGCCGTCCCTTTTCAGCGCCTGCGCGAGCTGACCGCGCAGCAGCGTCCCGACGTGACGGTGTCGCTGGCTTTCCTCGAGCTGATGACGCCCAGCCTGCCCGACGAGGCGGCGACCCTGGTGGCGCGCGGCGTGCGCGAGATCGTCGTCGTGCCGATCTTCCTGGGGCAGGGCGGGCATTTGCTGCGCGACCTGCCGCGCCTGCTGGACGAGCTGCGCGCCGCCCATCCTGGCGTCGCCCTGTCGACGGTGCCGGCAGTCGGCGAAGACCCGGCCGTACTGGCAGCCATGGCGGCCTATTGCACCTCAGCTTTGCCTATTTGACAGCTTTTTTTGTTCGCTAACTGAGTTGCTTCCGCTGCAATTCTTTCTGCCAACTCAGTTGTTGGCGAACTAATATTTTGTTGCTTTCGGGCGATATTTCCACTCGGTAAGTAATTTCCTCATTGAATTTAGAGTTTCTCTGAGGAATTATACTCATCCATAAGCCACGCGCGCCGCCCGCGTGGCATTTTGCGATGAGCCGACCATGACCACCCCCTCCACCACGATCTACGTCCGCCCGACCTGGGGCAGCTACACCTGGACCTATGCCGGCACGACCATGCCGTCCGGCGCCTCCCAGAGCGCCATCACCGCCGTGTCCTTCGACGTCACCACCGCCCTCGGGCAGCAGCTGACGCGCGGGCAGATGCAGTACAGCTTCGACAGAGGCCAGACCTGGAACACCTATGCTGCACCGGTCGACGGCCAAGGCAGCTTCATCCAGGCAGCCGGTACGGTCTGGCGTTTCCTCGACCGCAGCGCGGACGGCTCGACCCCGAACACCTTCGGCGTCCACTACCAGCTCGCGGACGGCAGCGTGGTCACCGCCGACAACACGGTCATCGTCGACAATCCGCCGTCCAGCCTGGCCGGCGAGAACGACACCATGTTCTCGACCCTGCAGGCAGGCGCCGTGGTCGACCTGCTGTCCCCGGTGGACAGCGGTTCGCTCACCGGCGGACGCTGGGTGATCGACAGCCAGTCGGCGCCGGGCCTGTTCTCGATCGCCTACAACCCGGCCACCGATACCTCGGCGCGCCTGGTGATCGCCGATGCCGCCCAGCTGCCGGCCAACGGCCTGTCGGCGGCGGTGACCATCCACTACTACGACCGCTACCAGGTCGATACGAACGGCACCCCGATCACCGGCCAGGGCGTCACCCGCACCATGGTCTACACCGTGCAGGACGGCTTCACGAACGACCTGCCGGGCTTCGGCAACGACCTCAAACTCGGCGCCGCCCCGCTTGCCTGGAGCGCGAACCCCTCGCTGGCCACGCTGTCGAACGGCGGCTTCGTCGCCGTCTGGCAGGGCGTCGATACGGTCGCCGGCGGCGCGGGCGCGGGCCTGTGGGCCCAGCTGCGCGATGGCGCCGGCACGGCCCAGGGCGCTGCCTTCGCACTGACCCCGAACGGCGATGCCAAGATCGAAGGCGAGCCGGCGGTGGCCGCGCTGGCGGGCGGCCGCTTCGTGGTGGCGTATTCCGTCAATGACGGCGGCGCGCTGCGCATCGCCTACCGCGTGGTCGAGGCCAACGGCAGTGCGGGCGCCGAGAAGGTGCTGGACAGCGGCGCCACGGGCGACGCCGCCATGCCGGCCGTCGCCACCCTGGCGGACGGCTCCTTCGTGGTCGGCTGGCGCAGCGGCGGCACGGTCCACGTGCAGCAGGCGGCAGCCGCCGACGGCGCTTTGGTCGGCGCCCAGCAGGTGTACGGCGCGCTGTCCTCGGCCTTCAGCCCGAGCATCGCGGCGCTGAAGCAGGGCGGCTACATGGTGTCCTGGGGCGAGATCAACGACGGCAACGTCTACGCGGCGACCAGCGCCGCCCAGCAGGCCATCGTCGTCAACGGCGACGGCTACGCGGCCAGCCTGGCGACCGCGGCGCCGCTGCCGCACATGGCCACGCTCGCCAACGGCAACGTCGTCATCGCCTGGGACAGCTATGTCAACGCGCCCTATGGCTTCGCCGGCAGCGACGTCTTCTTCCAGGTCTACGACAGCACCGGCCACGCGCTGGGCGCGGCGGTGCAGGCCAACATCGAAGGCGGCAGCGGGCGCTATGACGCCGCGGTGACGGCGCTGTCCGACGGCGGCTTCGTCATCGCCTGGCAGTCGCAGACCGGCGACTACGATGGCGCCGGCATTTTCGGCCGCCGCTTCGGCGCCGACGGCAGCGCGATCGACATGCATGAATTCGAGATCAACCAGATGCGCGCCGGCGAACAGACCGGCCCGGACTTGGTGGCGCTGGCCAACGGCGGCTTTGCCGCAGCCTGGGTCGACGACAACCAGGCCGGCAGCGTGTCGGTCGAAGCGCGGGTCTACACCGTGCCGGGCGCCGTCGGCGGACCGGTGCAGGGCGGCTCCCAGACCTCGAATGCCGGCAGTGCCCTCAACGAGCCGGCGCCGGTCGTGACGACGCCGGTGGTGACGACACCGGTAGTAAGCACCCCTGTGGTGAGCACGCCGGTCGCCAGCACGCCAAGCGCACCCAGCACGCCGGTTACGAGCACGCCAAGCACGCCGGTGGCAGCGCTGCCTGGCGCCTTCAATCCGCAGGCGCTGGCAACGGCCGGCAACAACGTCCTGTCCGCCGTTGGTACGGGCGGCCAACTGGACGGCAAGGACGGCATCGACACGGTCGTCTTCAGCAACACCAATGCCAACTACACGCTGACACTCGACGGCAACAAAGTGTCGGTGTACGACGCTGCCCACGGCACCTCGACCTTGCTGCTCAACGTGGAGCGCCTGCAGTTCAGCAACCAGACCCTGGCGCTGGACGTCGATGGCAACGCCGGTGCGGCCTTCCGCCTGTACCAGGCCGCATTCGATCGCGCGCCCGACAAGGTCGGCCTGGGCTTCTGGATCGATTCACTGGACCGGGGCAATTCCCTGGTCGATGCGGCGAACGGCTTCCTCGGCAGCACCGAATTCGCCCAGAAGTACGGGACCAATCTGAGCGACACGCAGTTCGTCTCGGCGCTGTACACGAACGTGCTGCACCGCGCGCCGGACGCTGCGGGCTATGATTTCTGGCTCCAGGCCCTGCACAGCACCTCGCGCGCCAAGGTACTGACCGACTTCAGCGAAAGCACCGAGAACAAGGCCCAGGTCGCTAGCAGCATCCAGAACGGCATCGGCTACACGCCTACCACGCTGGGCACCAGCGGCAAGGACGTGATGGGGGCAAAGGGCGGCGGCGCCTTGCTGGACGGGGGCAATGGGGTGGACACGGCCGTGTTCGGCGGTCAGCGCGCCGATTACACCCTGACGACCGAGGGCGGCAATCTCGCCGTGGTCAATAGCCGCACTGGCGACAAGACCCTGTTGGCCAACTTCGAGCGCCTGCAGTTCGGCGACCAGGCCCTGGCGCTCGACGTCGACGGTAACGCCGGCGATACCTACCGCCTGTATCAGGCCGCCTTCGATCGCACCCCGGACAAGGCCGGCCTCAGCTTCTGGATCAAGGCGATGGACGATGGGCACAGCCTGCAGGACGTGGCGGCCAGCTTCATTCAATCCGCCGAGTTCGCGCAGAAGTATGGGACGAACACGAGCGATGCCCAGTTCGTCTCGGCGCTGTACCAGAACGTACTGCACCGGACACCCGACGCGGCCGGCTACGATTTCTGGCTGCAGGCGCTGCACAACACCTCCCGCGCGCAAGTGCTGACGGACTTCAGCGACAGTTCGGAGAACCAGGCCCAGATCATCGGCACGATCCAGCATGGCATCGACTACACGCCGCTGGCATAAAGATAGGGTTTAGCTCGGGTCGGGGGCCTGCTGCGTTCGCCGCTGCAGGGCTTCGCCGATCATCACCAGCACCGGGCCTTGGGCAGTATCAAGGCCGTGCGCCAGATCGGCGAGCGTCAGGCGCAGGATGCGCTGGTCGGGGCGGCTGCAGTTTTCGATGACCACCACCGGCAGTTCGGGGCGGCGGCCCAGCGCCAGCAGGCGTTCGGCGGTGGCCGCGGCTTCGCGGCCCCCCATGTACTGCACCATGGTGTCGGTGGCGGGCAGGGCAGCGTGTTCGGGTTCGTCCGGCGCGGTGCTGGAGGTGAAAAAGGCGACGCTGCGCGCCACCCCGCGCTTGGTGAGCGGCTGTTTGGTCGCTGCTGCCGCGGCGACGGCGGTGGTGATGCCGGGGACGACTTCGACCTCGATGCCGGCTTCCTCGAGCGCACGCAACTCTTCGTCGGCGCGGCCGAACAGCATTGGGTCGCCGCCTTTCAGACGCACGACCATCCCGAAACGGCGGGCGCAATCGACCAGTTGTTCGTTGATGAGGGTTTGCGCGGTGGAGCGCTGGCCGGAACGCTTGCCGACCGAGATCTTCTCGGCCTGCGCACAGAGTTCCAGCATCTCGGGCGTGACGAGGGCGTCGTACAGCACGACCTCGGCCTGCGCCAGCAGGCGCGCGCCGCGTACGGTGATGAGGTCAGCCGCGCCGGGACCGGCTCCGATCAGATAAACTTTTCCCAGCACCGAGCTGCTTCCTTATAGTTGCGTCGTCCCCGCGCAGGCGGGACAGTGCCCCCGGCACTATCCCCCAAGTTGGACGCGTTTCGTCAGCGCATGTAGAACTTGGACCCCCGCCTGCGCGGGGGCGACAGGTTAGATGCGAATCATACCCGCCGCAACGGTCTGATGCGTGACTTCATCGATCAGGATGAAGGCCCCGGTCGCCCGAATATCCTCGTAAGCATCCGCCGCCAGCGGCTGCTGCACGGCCAGCTCGATGCGGGCGATGTCGTTCAGCTTCAGGCCCTCGGCGGCATGGCGCTGCTGGGTGTTGACGTCGAGGATGTTCTCGATCGCCTTCACCTTGGCCATGGTCTGGCGCGTACCGTGCTTGATCCAGTACTTGCGGCGCACGTCCAGCGGCTCGTCGGCCATCCAGCAGACGTCGGCCTTGACCTGCTTGAGCAGGGTGGCAGGATGTTCGGCCCCGGCCAGCACGTCGCCGCGCGAGACATCGACGTATTCGTTCAGCAGCAGGGTGATCGACTGGCCGGCCACCGCCGTCTGCAAGGCGCCGTCGAAAGTCTGGATCTCCTTGACGGTGGCTTCGACGCCGGACGGCTGCACCACCAGCTTGTCGCCCACCGAGACCTTGCCCGATTCGATGCGGCCCATGTAGCCGCGGAAGTCGTTCGCCTCGTGGCCGTTGTGGCGCGCCACCAGCTGCACCGGGAAGCGGAAGGGCGCGTCGTGGGTTTCGTCGTAGACGCTGATCGATTCCAGCAGCTCGATCAGGGTCGGGCCTTCGTACCATGCCATGTTGTCGCCGCGCTCGACCACGTTGTCGCCGGCCAGCGCCGACAGCGGGATCGCGGTGATGTCCTTCAGGCCCAGGCTGTTCGCAAAGCTGGTGTACTCGGCCACGATGCGGTCGTAGACGCTGCGGTCGTAATTCACCAGGTCCATCTTGTTGACGGCGACGATCACGTGCTCGATCTGCAGCAGCTTGGCGATGGTCGAGTGGCGCTTGGTCTGCGTCAGCAGCTCGACCGAGCCGTCGTCGCCGAGTTTGACCTTGGAGACGTCGACCAGGATGATCACGGCGTCCGCGGTCGAGGCGCCGGTCACCATGTTGCGGGTGTACTGCTCGTGGCCCGGCGTGTCGGCGATGATGAACTTGCGCTTCGGCGTCGCGAAGTAGCGGTAGGCGACGTCGATCGTGATGCCCTGTTCGCGCTCGGCTTCGAGGCCGTCGGTCAGCAGCGAGAGGTCGATGGTGTCGCCCACGGTGCGCTTGTGCTTCGAGCGCGAAACCGCAGCCAATTGGTCGGCGAAGATGCCCTTGCTGTCGAATAGCAGGCGGCCGATCAGGGTGCTCTTGCCGTCGTCGACGGAGCCGGCGGTGATGAAGCGCAGCAGGTTGGCCTGACCGCTCTGGTCCGCGGCGTGATTGAGTTCAGTAACGGCGTTCATCAGAAATATCCTTGCTTCTTGCGTTTTTCCATCGATGCTTCCGAGGTCTGGTCGTCCATGCGGGTCGCGCCGCGCTCGGTGATCTGGGTGATCGCGGTTTCGGCGATGATCTCGAGCGGGGTTGCCGCGGTCGAGGACACCGGGCAGGTGCAGGAGATGTCGCCGACGGTGCGGAAGCGGACCGTCTGCGTTTCGACGGTCTCGCCTTCGCGGGCCGGGGTCAGCGGGGTCAGCGGCACCAGCAGGCCGTTGCGCGGAATCACCTGGCGCTGGTGCGCGTAATAGATCGGCGGCAGGGCCAGCTTTTCGCGGGCGATGTATTGCCAGACGTCGAGCTCGGTCCAGTTCGAGATCGGGAACACGCGCATGTTCTCGCCCGGGTGGACGCGGGTGTTGTACAGGTCCCAGAGTTCCGGACGCTGGGCCTTCGGATCCCACTGGCCGAATTCGTCGCGGAAGGAGAAGATGCGCTCCTTGGCGCGCGCCTTTTCCTCGTCGCGGCGGGCGCCGCCGATGCAGGCGTCGAAGCCGTGCTCGGCGATGGTTTCCAGCAGCGTCACGGCCTGGGCCGCGTTGCGCGAATCGGTGGCCGGGTTACGCAGGCGCACGGTGCCCTTCTTGATCGATTCTTCGACCGAACCGACGATCAGGCGCTCGCCCAGTTCGGCGACTCTAGCGTCGCGGAAGGCGATCACTTCGTCGAAGTTGTGGCCGGTGTCGATGTGCACCAGCGGGAAGGGGAATTTACCCGGGCGGAAGGCCTTCTCGGCCAGGCGCAGCAGCACCACGGAATCCTTGCCGCCCGAGAACAGCAGGGCAGGGTTGCTGCATTCGGCCGCCACTTCGCGCAGGATGTGGATCGCTTCCGATTCGAGGGCGTCGAGGTGACGGGAGTTCACGTCACCTAAGGTTGGAGTGTCGCTAAAAGTCGTCATGATGGCGGTGCCTGTCAATGTCTTGTGTTCGTTCCGGACCGCTCAGGCAGCCACGGCTTTGATACGGATGAGTTTGCCGTCAACCAGGTGCAGGCCGCATTCCTTGGACTCCGGATTTTCCCACCACCAGCGGCCGGCGCGGACGTCTTCGCCCGGCTGGATCGCGCGGGTGCAGGGCTCGCAGCCGATCGACGGGTAGCCGCGCTCGTGCAGGCTGTTGTAGGGCACGTTGTTGTCGCGGATATATTGCCACACATCTTGCTCGGACCAGTCGGCCAGCGGGTTGAACTTCGCCATGCCGTGGGCGGCGTCGTCTTCCTGCACGGCCAGTTCGGCGCGGGTGGTCGACTGGGCGCGGCGCTGGCCGGTGATCCAGGCCTGCTTGCCTTCGAGCGCACGCCCAAGCGGCTCGACCTTGCGCACGCGGCAGCATTCCTTGCGCATCTCGACGCTGTCGTAGAAGGCGTTCAGGCCGTTCTGCGCCACGTAAGCGTCGACCAGCGCCGGCTGCGGCCGATAGAGTTCGATGTCGTAGCCGTAGTGGGCCTTGACCTTGTCCAGCACTTCCAGGGTTTCCTTATGCAGGCGGCCGGTTTCCAGCGAAAAGATGCCGATCGGCAGATTCGCCTTCAGGATCAGGTCGGTCAGCACCATGTCTTCGGCGGCCAGGCTGGACGCGAACACGGCTGGAGAAAAGTCGCGTGCGATGCGGGCCAGGATGCCTTTGGTTTCTTCGACGCGTGCGTGCAGGTCGCTCATGTCAGTCCTTGCAGTGCTTTAAGCCCTTGCAGGCCTTAAATGCCGGCGCCGATGTCGCTGTGTTCCAGCGGCACGTCGCGCTGGTGGCGGCGGAACAGCGGCAGCGGTTCGTCGACCGATGCCTGGTAGGTTTCGGAAAACACGGTCAGGCCCTTCAGCGCATCCTGGATATTGCGGTCCTGGCGCGTCGCGTAGGCGTCGAAGCCGCAGCGCTGCATCTGGAACAGCTGGTCGCGCAGCACGTCGCCGATCGCGCGCAGTTCGCCGGTATAGCCCAGGCGCTTGCGCAGGTTGAAGGCGATCGAATAGCCGCGGCCGTCGCTGAATTTCGGGAAGTCGACGGCGATCAGTGCGAACTTGTCCAGGTCGTCCTTCGCGCTGGAAGCCAGCTCGTCGGAGGCGAACCAGACGCCGATCTCGCCGGCGCCGGCGCGGCCCAGCAGGGCATCGCGCTGCGCCTGCCAGACAGTCAAGGGGACGATGAGCTTGCCGGCCGGGACGGCGACGGTATCAGGCGCATCGCCCTCCTCGAGGCGCAGCACCGACCAGTCGTCGGCGACGACTTCGCGGCCCTTGATGATCTGGGCGTGTTGTTGAATATTAGGCATATTGGTCTTCTCCGACAGCCAGTTCACCGGTCGGAATCGGCGTGGCGTACACATGTTCCTTGAATGGGGCGATGCCGAGGCGCTGGACGACGTCGACGAAGCGCTCGCCATCGGCGCGTTCGCGCAGGTAGACGTCGAGCAGGCGCTGCACCACTTCCGGCATCTGCGAGGCCGAGAAGGACGGGCCGATGATCTTGCCGAGCGCGGACTGGTTGCCCTGGGCCCCGCCGATCGACACCTGGTACCACTCGGCGCCATCCTTGTCGACGCCCAGCACGCCGATGTGGCCGACGTGGTGGTGGCCACAGGCGTTGATGCAGCCGGAGATGTTCAGTTCGATGTCGCCGATGTCGTGCTGGTAGTCGATATCGTCGAAGCGCTGCGCGATGGCGGCGGCGATCGGGATCGATTTCGCGTTCGCCAGCGAGCAGTAGTCGCCGCCCGGGCAGGCGATGATGTCGGTCAGCAGGCCGATGTTCGGGGTCGCCAGGCCTTTCGACTTTGCCAGCTGCCAGACTTCGAACAGTTTCGCTTGTTCGACGTCGGCCAGCACCAGGTTCTGCTCGTGGGTCACGCGCAGTTCGCCGAAGCTGTAGCGGTCGGCCAGGTCGGCCACGAAATCCATCTGCTCGGCGGTGGCGTCGCCCGGCGGCACGCCGGTCTTCTTCAGCGACAGCACGACCGAGGCATAGCCCGCCATCTTGTGCGGCTTGACGTTACGCTGGAGCCAGTTGGCGAAGGCTTTATCGCTTTCATGACCGGCGCGCGGGTCGACGTTTTCCAGCGTCGCGTAGGGCGGCGGGTTGAAGTAGGCGGCAACGCGCTCGACTTCTTCGCGGGTCAGGGTTTCCGGACCGTCTTTGAGGTCGGCGAATTCCTGCTCGACCAGGCGTGCAAACTCTTCCGGACCGGTGGCTTTCACCAGGATCTTGATGCGGGCCTTGTACTTGTTGTCGCGGCGGCCGAACTGGTTGTACACGCGCATGACCGCTTCCGTGTAGGTCAGCAGGTGCTGCCAGGGCACGAATTCGTTGATGACGCTGCCGATGATCGGCGTACGGCCCAGGCCGCCGCCGACCATGAACTTGAAGCCGACTTCGCCGGCCTCGTTGCGCACCGCGGTCAGGCCGATGTCGTGCACGGCGATGGCTGCGCGGTCCTCGACGGCGCCATTGACGGCGATCTTGAACTTGCGCGGCAGGGCGACGAATTCGGGGTGGAAGGTGCTCCACTGGCGGATGATCTCGCAGAACGGGCGCGGATCGACGATCTCGTCGGCCGCCACGCCGGCGAACTCGTCGGTCGTAGTGTTGCGGATGCAGTTGCCCGAGGTCTGGATCGCATGCATTTCCACCGAGGCCAGGTCGGTCAGGATGTCCGGCGTCCGCTCCAGCTCGATCCAGTTGAACTGGATGTTCTGGCGCGTCGTGAAGTGGCCGTAGCCGCGGTCATAGGTGCGGGCGATGTGGGCGAACATGCGCAGCTGCTTGGTCGACAGCAGGCCGTAAGGCACGGCGATGCGCAGCATGTAGGCATGGCGCTGCATGTACAGGCCGTTCTGCAGGCGCAGCGGCAGGAATTCTTCTTCGGTCAGCTCGTCGTTGAGGCGGCGCTGCACCTGGTCGCGGTATTGGGCGATGCGCTCGCGTACGATGAGATGGTCGTATTGGTCGTAACGGTACATGGTCAGGATCCTGTTTTGGCCCGGCAACAGATAGAGGGGCCGGTAGACTATGCGGAATCTTAATAAAATGGCGTCTTATTCCAAACTACTGAGAATTTATTTGCTTATATGAGCCTGAGGTATAAGCATCCTTGTAAAATGCGCCTAAGGCTTTTCTCAAGATAAAAAGGGCAATGAACCTACACCAATTACGCTTCGTACGTGAAGCGGTCCGCCAGAATTTCAACCTGACCGATGCCGCCAAGGCGCTGTTTACGTCCCAGCCGGGGGTCTCGAAAGCCATCATCGAGCTCGAGGAAGAGCTCGGCGTCGACATCTTCACCCGCCACGGCAAGCGCATCCGCGGCCTGACCGAGCCAGGCCGGCTGGTGCTGGAATCCGTCGAGCTGATCATGCAGGAAATCGACAGCCTGAAGCGGATCGGCAAGGAATACGCGGCTCAGGACAGTGGCAGCTTCACCATCGCCACCACCCACACCCAGGCGCGCTACATGCTGCCGAAGGTGGTGCAGGCCTTCATGCTCCGCTTCCCGAAGGTGCGCCTGTCGCTGCTGCAGGGCAATCCGCGCCAGATCGCCGACATGGTCAAGAACGACCAGGCCGATCTGGCCATCGCCACCGAATCGATCGCCGCCGTCGACGGCCTGATCACGCTGCCCTGCTACCAGTGGGAACACGTGCTGGTGGTGCCGCACGAGCATGCGCTGACGCGCTCGAAGGCGATTTCGCTGGAAGAGATTGCGGGATACCCGCTGATTACGTACGATGCCGCCTTCGCCGGCCGCAGCAAGATCGACCACGCCTTCGAACTGCGCAACCTGAAGCCGGACGTGCTGCTGGAAGCGATCGACGCCGACGTCATCAAGACCTATGTCGAACTCGGCATGGGCGTGGGCATCATCGCCGGCATGGCTTTCGATCCGGAGCGCGACCGCAACCTGCGCGCCATCCCCGTCGGCCAGCTGTTCGGCATGAACGTCTCGCGCGTGGCGGTGAAGCAGGGCGCTTATTTGCGGAGCTATATTTATACTTTCATCGAGCTGCTCGCGCCTACGCTCAACCGCAAGATGGTCGAGTCGGCAATGCGCGGGACCGCCGACAACTACGAGCTGTAAATCATGAATCACGAAGAACACGACGATTACGAAGACTACGAGGACGAGGATTACGAGGACGACGGCGAAGGCTTGTCGGACCGTGACGCCGACCTGGCCGATGTGCGCGAGCAGGTCGCGCAGCTGACCGACGGCCTGCAGACCCTGACCCTGACCGGCGATGACGGCGTGGTGCCGGCGATCCCGGACGATGCCGCCGGCTGCGGCGCGGTGGTCGCCGAGTTCTGCTGGTCGCGCCTGAAGCGCGCGGAGCAGGACGGCTTCCTGGCGAAGCTCAAGAAGGCAGCCGGCAAGGATGCCCTGCTGGTGCTGGTGGACGAAGTCTACGTCGAAGGACTCAGCAACCCGGTGGCACGCACCGATGCGGACGGCACCACCTACGAGATCGTCACCACGGAAGAGGGCCAGCGGGTCGAGCGCCCGATGAGCTATCCGACCGACAGTGCGCTGCGCAAGCGTTTGTCGAATGCGGCGAAGGAGATCCGGGTGGCGCGCTGGGAGTATTTTTGGGTGTTGACCTGCAAGTTCAAATGATCAGGTGAGGCATGTGTGGGCTCGGGGAGCCCACCCTACGGTGATATCGATGTATGTAGGGTGGGCACCCCGTGCCCACGACCGCAGATAAAAAACGCGGCGCAGGAAGCGATTCCTGCGCCGCGTTCGTTTTCAGGCTGTGCTTAGAAGCTGTGACGCACACCCAGCGAGAACACGTCCGGATCCTTGCCCAGCGCAGTCGCCGCCGGCGCAATCGTCACCGACGACGAAGTCAGGCCGAACACGCCACTGTTGTTGTTGTCCAGGCTGGCGTAGCTGGCGTACAGGTTGGTGCGCTTCGACAGCGAATAGGTGTAGGCCAGCGCCCAGCTGTTGCCCTTGGCATTGCCCTGCTTCTGCTGCTGGTAGTTGGCGTACACGCGGTGCGCGCCGAAAGGCATCGAGCCGCCCAGGTTGGCCTGCTTGTACTTGGCCGAACCTTCGCGGTCGGCGGCCATGTAGTTGGCCTTGATCTCGAAGCCGCCCAGCTGGTCGAACTTGTAGGCCGCGCCGATGGCGCTTTCCTTGTCTTCGTCGGCCGGCAGACGGTTGATGACGTGGTAGGCCGCGCCCAGGTAGAGGCCGCCCAGCGTGTATTCGACGCCCACGCCTTTCAGGTCGCCGGATGGGGTGTTGGCGGCGGTGACTTCGCCGGCCGAGTAGGCGGCCAGCAGCTTCAGGCCGTTCCACGAGGGGCTCTTGTAGTTGACCGAGTTCGACAGGCGGCGGGTCAGGCGGTTGGTGGTGAAGGCCGACAGGTTGCTGCCGTAGAAGCCCTGGCCGAAGGCGTCGGTGGCGGCGGCGACCGCGGCGATCGGCGAGTATTCGCGGCCCAGGGTCAGGCTGCCGAAGCCGCCTTCGAGGCCGACCACGGCGCGGCGGCCGAACAGGGCCGAATCGCCGGCGCCGGTGTCGATCGAAGCGCCTGCTTCCAGGTTGAACATGGCTTTCAGGCCATTGCCCAGATCCTCAGTGCCGCGGAAACCGAAGCGGCTGCTCGACTGGTTGCCCGAGTTGATCACGGTGGTACGGCCTTCCGGGCCGCCGACGTCCTGCGAGGAGACGGCGGCGTCCATGATGCCGTACAACTGGACGTTGGTTTGGGCGGCGGCGAACAGCGGGGTGGCGGCGGCAAAGGTCACCGCGACTGCGGCTGCCAGGCGTTTGGCTTGCATTCAGAACTCTCCAGGTAGATGACGAAACGTTGTCGAAACGCGTCGCATCTTATCGAAGAGATATGTCGGTTTGATGACAGAATGAAACTGATCTGGAAACTTAGACAGTATGGCCGTGCACGGGGACGACGATGTCGATCCGCGTGCCGGGCGGCTCGTCGGATGTGATGGTGATCTCGCCGTTCATGGCCCAGACCCGTTCGCGCATGCCGATCAGGCCCAGCGATTCGGCCTTTTCCATGTCCTCGGGGCGGATGCCGCGGCCGTCGTCGCGGATGGTGATCAGGAGGTCGCTGTTCGAGCGGAACAGGTTCATGGTGACGGCGGTGGCCTCGGCGTGGCGGGCGATGTTGGTCAGCGCTTCCTGCACCATGCGGAAGATGGCGGTGCTGGCGCTGTCGTCGAGGCGCAGTTCGGCTTCGTCGGCGAGCAGGGTGGTGGGGATGCCGTAGCGCTCGACGAAATCGTCGCGCAGGCCGCGCAGGGCGAAATACAGGCCGCCTTCGTCGAGCGCGCGCGGGCGCAGGTTGGTGGCGATGCGGCGCAGCGAGCTGATGGCGGTCAGCAGGTTCTGCTCCATGCCGTTCATCAGGCGCAGACTCTCGGCCGTCATGCCGTCGGTCTGCTGCAGCAGGGTCAGGTCCATGCGCAGCGAGGCCAGGATTTGCCCGAGGTCGTCGTGCAGCTCGCGCGCGATGTGCGTGCGTTCTTCCTCGCGTATGGTCTGCAGGGCGGCGGACAGCTGGCGCAGCTGGTCGTGCGAGCGCGTCAGCTTGTCCTGCACGCGCTTGCGTTCGGAGACGTCGCGCATGATCACGGTGTAGAAGGGCGCGCCTTCGTTGGCGCGCGAGATCGAGCCTTCGACAGGAAAGCGTTCGCCGTCGGCACGCAGGCCGGTGACGGCGTAGTCGGTGGCGCGGCGGCCGGCGCGGCCGCTGCCGGCGTGGAAGTAATCGAGCATGTCGTCGGGCCCGTGCCCGGTGGTGGCGGATTCGATCCAGCGCATCAGGGGGCTGCCGACCATGGCGTCCACCGTGGTGCCGAACAGCGCGGCGGCGGCGGGATTGGCCATGACGATGGTGTAGCTGCCGTCGGCGGAAACGATGGCATCGTGGGCGTCTTGGACGATCTGGCGGCTGGCCGGCACGGTGTCGTGGTCCTTGGCAGGAGGACAGCCCAGCCGGCGGCCTGCCGCGAGCCCGATCAGGAGACAGGTCGCGGTCCAGGCGGTCGAGCGAAGGCGCTGTCGGTTCATGGATGCGTGTAAAAAGCGGCCCGCAATGCGGGCCCGGCATCTACCTTACTCGGCAGCGCTTGCCAACAGCTTGATTTACATCTGTTTGAACAAATGCAGGAAGCTGCGGCTGACTTCCAGCTTGTCGGGGCGGCCCTTGATCAGGACCAGATGGCGGCCGCGGATGTCGCGCGTCACGCCTTCGATGGCGTTGACGTTGACCAGGGTCGCGCGGTGGATCTGCCAGAACAGCGACGGGTCGAGTTCCTCGGCCAGGTCACGCACCGGCTTGCGGATCAGGGCCTCGAACTTGTCGGTCTGCACGCAGGTGTATTTTTCGTCGGAGCGGAAGAACAGGATCTCCTCCACCGGAATCATGCGCAGGTCCTGGCCGATGCTGGCCTGGATCCACTGCAGGTATTTCGGCTTCGGCGCGGCGATCTTCTCGGCCAGCTGCGACAGCATGGCGGTGACGGTATCGCTGACGTTGGCGCTGGCCGCCGCGCCCGCGCCGCTCGGCGCCGCCAGGCGTTCCTTCAAACGCTCGACCGTGATCTTCAGGCGCTCCGGCTCCGGCGGTTTCAGCACGTAGTCGACCGCGCCGCGTTCGAAGGCTTCCACCGCGTACTGGTCATAGGCGGTCACGAACACGACCTGGCTGGCGTCGCCGATGTCGCGCGCCGCTTCCATCCCGGTCTTGCCCGGCATGCGGATATCGAGGAAGGTCAGGTCGGGGTTCAGCGCCGAGACCAGCTGCACGGCTTCATCGCCGTTCTTGGCCTCGCCGACGATTTCCAGTTCCGGCCACACCTGGGACAGGCGGGTACGGAGCAGGTCGCGCATCAGTCTTTCGTCGTCGGCAATGATTGCGGTAGGCATGGCAGGAAGCAAAAAAGGAAAGAGTGACGATTATTCAATGAAAAGCCGTGTCAGGCAATCATTTTGATGCCAACTGGTAGGGCACCTCGATCGTCGCGATCACGCCGCTCGGGACATTGGCGGCGATGTGCAACTGGCCGGCCTCGCCGTGCAGCAGCTTCAGGCGTTCGCGGATGTTCGACAGGCCCAGGCCGGTGCCCTTGCTGGGCATGACGCCGAAGCCGACGCCGTTGTCGGCCACCGTCACGCGCAGTTTGCTGTCGACGACCTCGGCGTGCACCTCGAGGTGGCCGCCATCGGGCTTGCACTCGAGGCCGTGCTTGATCGCGTTCTCGACCATCGACTGCAGCATCATCGGCGGGAAGGCCGCGCTGCGCAGGCCATCCGGCACTTGCAGGTCGACCGTCAGGCGCTCTTCCATGCGCATCTTGAGCAGGTCGAGGTAAGAGGTGACCATGTCGACTTCGCGGCCGAGGCTGGTGGTGAGATTGGCGTCGCGCATCTGCGGGATCACCGCGCGCAGATACTGGATCAGGGTGCGCTGCATGGCCGAGGCGCGCGGCGGGTCGGTCTCGATCAGGTGCTCGACCGAAGCCAGGGTGTTGAACAGGAAGTGCGGCTCGACCTGGGCCTGCATGGCCGCCATCCGCGCTTCCGACAGCTGGCGCTGCATCGATTCGCGTTCGGCCGCGGCGGTGGCGCTCTGCATTTCGGCTTCCGCGCGCTTCTTGCCGCTCATCAGGGCCTTGGTGCCGAACAGGGCCAGCACCAGCAGCCAGACGAAGCTGGTGAACCAGGTCGAGGCCTGCTTGTGATAGCTGCGCGCCTTGGCTTCGGCTGCATCGTCGACGGCCGCTTCGATCGCGTCGGACAATTCCTCGCCGATCTGCGGCGGCAGGTCGATGTGGACTTCGCCGCCGTTCGGGCCGCGCACCAGCTTGGCGCCAGGCGTCTTGTCCTTGACGGCGGAGGTAGGCGGCTCCGGCGTTGCCGGCGTTGCTGGCGTGGCCGCTTCGGCCGCATTCTTCGCCGCTTCCTCGGCATTCTTTCGCGCCTCGTCGGCATTCTTGCTGGCTTTTTCGGCTTCCTTCAGCGCGTTCGCGGATATCGCGGCGGCCGCTGCTTCGGCCGCCTTCTGGGCTTCCTTATCGTCGTCGTTGCCGCGGCGCTTGCCGCGCGGGCTGATGCGGATGCCGCTGTCGTCGATCGTGATCGCCGGCTCCGACTTGCGGGCGCTGCGTTCGGTGCGAACCGGATCTTCCTCGCCGCCCGAAAACAGTTCGTCCTGCAGGATCTGGCCGGCGATCAGCATCAGCGCGGCGAACAGGAAGAACTTCCACCACGACAGACGCGTCACCCAGGTCGCGACCGCGTCGAACGCGTGGTACAGCCGCGACAGGGTGTTGGAAAAGGATTGCTGGGTCGAACGCCGGGTCTGCATGGAGTGCATTTTCAACAAGGTAATCGGCGAGTGTAACCGCTGAGACGCGCATGCAGCGGAAAACCCGTTCTCGGTCCCAGCATCGTTGTTGGGATGTTGCAACTTTAATTCCTGGCCGCCGGCTTTGCCAGGGGAATGCGACAGCCTGCAGGAACAGGGGAATGGATTGCAACCAAGCGCCTGTGGCGAAAATGCGTCTTGGAAAGATACAAAATTGCAAGGTATGATGGACCGACGCCCTGGCTGCGCCAGCCCATTATTCGTTCCTCATGCAATGAAAGGGTTCGCCGATGTCTGCCGTTCCGCAACGCTACCGCCTCGTTACCCGCAGCGACTTCGACGGCCTGGTCTGCGCCGTCCTGCTCAAGCACCTGGACCTGATCGACGATATCCTGTTCGTCCACCCGAAGGACATGCAGGACGGTAAGATCGCCATCGGCCAGCGCGACATCACCACCAATCTGCCTTACGTGGCAGGGGCCCATCTCGCCTTCGACCACCATCTGTCGGAAACCATCCGCAACAGCGGGCGCCGCGAAAACCACGTGATCGATCCGCGGGCGCCTTCGGCCGCGCGGGTCGTCTACGACTATTACGGCGGCGCGCGCGCTTTCCCGGCCGCCTGGCGCGAGATGATGGATGCCGTCGACAAGGCCGACGCCGCCCGCTTTTCGCGCAGCGAGGTGCTCGACCCGTCCGGCTGGAATCTGCTGAATTTCCTGATGGACGCGCGCACCGGCCTCGGCCGCTTCCACGACTTCCGCATCTCCAACTACCAGCTGATGATGGACCTGATCGGCCACTGCCGTACCCTCGGCATCGAGCAGATCATGCGCCTGCCCGACGTGCAGGAGCGCACCGCGCTGTACATGGAGCACAACGAGCTGTGCAAGCAGCAGATCCGCCGCTGCGCGAAGCTGCACAAGAACCTGGTCGTGCTCGACCTGCGCGAAGAAAAGACCATCTTTGCCGGCAACCGCTTCCTGATCTACGCACTGTTCCCGGACACGAACATCTCGATCCACGTGCTGTGGGGCCTGAAGAACCAGAATACGGTCTTCGCCACCGGCAAGTCGATCCTGAACCGCACGTCGAAGACCAATATCGGCACGCTGATGCTGGAGTACGGCGGCGGCGGGCATGAGAATGCGGGGACTTGCCAGGTGTCGAACGAGATGGCGGAGGATGTGCTGGGGGCGCTGATTCAGCGGATTACTTCTGAGGGCTAGAAAATACGTCGTCCCCGCGAAGGCGGGGACCAAGTTCTGTGTGAGCAGTCGTAACGCAAACAAACTTGGATTCCCGCCTTCGCGGGAACGACGGAGTCAGTGCGCGAACGACGTGATCACGCGGGCTGATGCGTCTTGAGCATTTGCTTCGCGGCGTCCGCGGCGAGAGGCTCACTGAACCAAATCCCCTGCAACTGGTCGCACCCATGCGACTTCAAAAAATCCACCTGCGGCCGCGTCTCCACCGCCTCGCCGACCACCTCCATGTTCAGGTTGTGCCCGATGTCGATCAGGCTCTTCACCAGGCCGCTGGTGCCGTCGGCGATGCCATGCACGGTATGGCGCGACAGCTTAACCTGGCCGGCTTCGAGCTGCTGCAGGTAGGCCAGGTCGCACAGGCCGGTGCCGAAACCGTCCACCGACACGCACACCCCGAGCTCGCGCAGCCGCCGCGACAGGTCGCGCCCCAGGCCCGGATTGCGCAGCAGGCCGTCGATCGGCAGGTCGAGTTGCAGGCTGTCGGCCGGCAGCGCATGGCGCGCCAGCAGCGCGCTGAGGTTGTCGACGAAATCGGCCTGGCTGTATTCGCGGTAGGACACGTTGACGGTGACCGGCACGCCTGCCGCCTGCACACCCTGAACCTCGGACTGGCGCAGCTGGGCGGCGAAGGTGCAGGCCTGGTCCAGTACGCGCCGCCCGATCGGCACGATGACGCCGTTTTCCTCGGCCTCGGTCAGGAAGCGCGCCGGCGGCAGCACGCCCTGGTCGGGGTGGCGCCAGCGCAGCAGGGCTTCGAAGCCCATCACCTGGCCGGTCCGCAGCGAGACGCGCGGCTGGTAGAGCAGAAACAGCTCGTCCTTGTCGAGCGCATGCTGCAAGCCTTCCTCGATCTTGCGCTTTTCATCGTTACTCGAGCGCATGTCGGCCGAAAAGAAGTGCACGTCGTTGTGGCCGTTGCCCTTGCCGTGGTACATCGCGACGTCGGCCGCGCGCACCAGCTCGGTGGCCGTGGTGCCGTCGTGCGGGTAGAGCGACACGCCGACGCTGGCGCCGACCGGGATCTCGCGGCCATTGCAGGACACGGGAATCGCGAAGCTCTGGCGCAAACGCTCGACCATGCGCAGCGTGAAGCGCAGCGAGGGCTGGTTGGCCAGCACCAGCACGAATTCGTCGCCTGACATGCGCGCCACCGTGTCGCTGTCGCGCACCGAGGCCTGCAGGCGCCGCGCCACCACCTTCAGCACCACGTCGCCGGCCTCGTGGCCCATGGTGTCGTTGATGGTCTTGAAGTTGTTCAGGTCGATCAGCACCGTCGCCACCAGCGACTTCTGGCGCTGCGCCACGTGCACGGCCTGCTCCAGCCGGTCCCACAGCAGGTTGCGGTTGGCCAGGCCGGTCAGCGGATCGTGGTTGACCTCGTGCTCGAGGTGGGCGGTGCGCAGCATGGCCGCGGTGACGTCGTTGATCACGCCGATGAAGTGGGTGACCGTGCCGTGCTCGTCGTGGACCGGCGTGATGTTCAGGTCGTTCCAGAACAGTTCGCCGTCCTTGCGCAGGTTGCGCAGCACCACGTTGACCGGGCGATGGGCGGCAATCGCTTCGTGCAGCTCGGCGCGCTCGACCATGTCCATGCCGGGGGCGGCCATGAAGCGCGGATCGCGGCCGATCACTTCCGCTGCGCTGTAGCCGCTGATGCGCTCGAAGGCCGGGTTCACGTACTCGATCGGGTTGTCGGGTCCGTCGCTGCGCGCGATCACGATGCCGTTGCTGGCTGCATGCAGGGCGCGCTCGCGCAGGCGCAGCTGTTCCTCGCGCTGGCGGCGCTCGCCGATGTCGATGCCGACGCCGAACACGTAATGGCCGCCGTTCGCCTTGACCCGCGCGCCGCGCAGCAGGACCGGGATTTCCTTGCCGTTCCTGGCGACGTAGTCGACTTCGAGGTCCATTTCGGCGCCGTCGTCGAACACGCGGCGGATCGCGTCGTTGAGCAGCGGACGCTGGTCCAGGTCGAGCAGGTCGGCCGCGCGCGCGGCCGACAGCTCTTCCGGCGTCATGCCGCTCAGGCGCTCCAGGTTGCGGTTCCAGAGCACGAAGCGGCCGTCGCGGTTGAGCGCGTAGAAGGTGCCGGGAAACAGGTCGACGACGTTCGACAGCGGCGTGCGCGCCACGTGTTCGGATTCCGGTGCGTTGCGCTCGAATTCGGCGGTGACGGCGACGGCGCAGCCGACCAGGCCGCCCGCGGTATCGAATTGCGGCGCCAATGCAAGCGTGGCAGAAAAGATGCGGCCTTCGGCGCAGTGCAGGTCGGCGCTCAGCTGGGCGCCGTCGGGGCGCTGGGCCAGGGCGGCCCAGCCGGCAGTCCAGGCGTCGCGCGCGCTGGCGACGAACACGCTGGTGACGGAACGGCCGAGGGCATGTTCGGCAGGGATGCCGAACAGGGTTTCGCAGCCCGCGTTCCAGGTGGTGATGTTGCCCGCGTCGTCCGTCAGGAAGACGGCGCGGGCTGGCGGATCGGTGTCGAACATCGGGCTCCCCATGCAAGGCCAACCGCTGTTGGACAGCGGCCGGGGGGAACCGTTCCGTTATGTATCAGGCGGCGGCCGAATCCGCTTCGCGCGGCGGCAGGGCGATCTGGTTGTCGACGCTGAACTGGTAGTCCTCGAACACGTGCTTGGCGGACAGGATCTGGTAGCGGCCGTCGGCCAGCTTGTGGGTCGTGTCCTTCAGGCGGTAGGTGGTCGAACCGCAGGTCCAGCAGTTGAAGTTGCGCATGTGGGTGCACAGGCAGGTCTTGTCGAACACCTTGATGTCCTTCGAGCCCGGATTCGCCTGCACCTCGCGGTTGTACGAATTGATGTAGGCGCAATTACCGGTGGCATCCAGCAGGTAGCCGTAGGACTCGCAGCCGGGGCGGATGCCCGAGCCGATCGCCGGCGTCTTCTTCAGCATGCGCATCGGATAGCCGGTCGGCGAGACACCGTTGACGATGATGTCTTCCTCGCTGGCGCGGTAGTACTCCTGCTTGACGTCGTCCGGCAGGCCGCACTCGCGGGTCACGGTGAAGCGAGTCGCCACCTGCACGCCGCCGGCGCCTTTTTCCAGGAAGCCGGCCGCATCGCTGCCGGTGAAGATGCCGCCCGCGGCGATCAGCGGAATGTTCAGGTGCTCGGCGCGCATGAAGGCATGGATCTCGTCCATGATGGTGTGCAGGTCGTACTGCTGCCAGTCGTCGATGCCGAAGCCCAGGTGGCCGCCGGCCAGCGGGCCTTCGACGATCAGGTAGTCGGGCAGGCGGTCAAGACGCGACACCTTGCGCAGGAACAGCTGCAGCGCGCGCACCGAAGACACGATGGTGCCCAGCTTGGCGTCGCGGAAGCGCGGGTGGTCCTTGATCAGTTCGAACGAACCGAGGTGCAGGCCGGCCGACATGGTGATGCCGTCGATGCCGGCGTCGAGCGCAGCCGACAGGCGCGTGCGCAGCGTTTCCTTCGGCGCGTTCATGGTCAGCTTTTCCATGCAGTTCACGAAGATCAGGCCATCGCCTTTCTTCGCTTCCATGGTCGCGCCGACGTGCAGGCGGGTGGCTTCGGCCAGGCGGTCGAGGTCGAACTGGACCACCGACTTGTCCATGTTGTTGATGTTGAACTTGTAGAGCTTGGTCTTTTCCTTGACGAAGCTCGTGTCGAACTTGCGGTCCGAAACGTCAGGCACCATCGCATCGGAGATATGGCCGATGCCGCCGAGGCGCGCGGCCTCCAGCGCCAGTTCGGACGTCGAGATATCGACCCCCATTCCGCCGATCATGATGGGCACGTATTCCTTGCTGCCCAGGCGCAGGCGGAAATCATCTACTCGTTTCATTGCATTCCTTAACAACCAAAGACTGTTCGCCCGTCATTTTACCCCAGGAGAGGACGGCCCAAGCGCGCCATTTAGCGCACGACCGTGCAGTAAATGGCGCGTCCGGGACGGTCTTGCTTCAGTCGCGGAAGTTATTGAACGCGAGAGGCAAGTCGGTAACGTCCTTGCGCAGCATGGCGATCGCTTCCTGCAGGGTATCGCGGTCCTTGCCGGTGACGCGCACGGATTCGCCCTGGATCGAGGCCTGGACCTTCATCTTGCTTTCCTTGATCATCTTGGTGATCTTCTTGGCGTCCTCGGTCTCGATGCCGTTGCGCACCTTGAGCACCTGCTTGACCTTGTCGCCGCCGATTTTCTGGATATCGCCTTCGTCCAGGAAGCGGACGTCGACCTTACGCTTGGTCATCTTGTTCAGCAGGACGTCCTTGACCTGGCCGATCTGGAAATCGGAATCGCCGTACAGGGTGATTTCCTTTTCTTTCTGCTCGACCTTGGCCGAGCTGCCCTTGAAGTCGAAGCGGGTTTCGATTTCCTTGCTGGATTGGTCGACGGCGTTCCTGACTTCAACCATGTCTGCTTCGCAGACCACATCAAACGATGGCATCGTGTGTTCCTTTTTTTATATGAGACGGATGGCGATATTGTAACGGACCGCTGGCTTCAAGGCGCGTGTTTCCCTCTATAATCACCGGGCCAACTTCGGACCCAGCCATGCAAGCCCTGCCCATCGAACACGACATTTCCCTCCAGCAGTTCAATACCTTCGGCATTCCCGCGCGCGCGCGGCGCTACCTGCGCGTCGAGGACCCGGCGCAATTGCAGGCGCTGGCCGCCGACCCTGACCTTGCCGCCTTGCCGCGCCTGGTGCTGGGCGGCGGCAGCAACCTCCTGATCACGCGCGACGAAATCGAGCCGCTGGTGCTGCATATGGCCTTGACCGGCAAGGAAATCGTCGGCGAGACCGCGGACGCCGTCCTCGTGCGCGCCCGCGCCGGCGAGAACTGGCACGAATTCGTACAGTTCTCGCTGGCGCAGGGCCTGGGCGGGCTGGAGAACATGTCGCTGATCCCGGGCACGGTGGGCGCCTCGCCGATCCAGAACATCGGGGCCTACGGCGCCGAGGTGAAGGACCTGTTCCATTCGCTCACCGCCTTCGATTTCGCGACCGGCGCCACGCGCACGATGTCTGCGGCGGATTGCCGCTTCGCCTACCGCGACAGCGTGTTCAAGCACGAAGAGGGACGCCAGCTGGCCGTCCTCGACGTCACCTTCGCGCTGCCGAAAGCCTGGACGCCGAACCTGCGCTACGCCGAGCTGGCGCGCGAACTCGAGGCCCAGGGCATCGCCGATCCAGGCCCGCGCCAGGTCGCCGATGCCGTCATCGCGATCCGCCGCCGCAAGCTGCCTGATCCGCTTGAAATCGGCAACGCCGGCAGCTTCTTCAAGAATCCGGTGGTGAGCGGCGAACACTGTGCGCGTCTGCTGGAACAGTGGCCGAACCTGGTGCACCACCTGCAGCCGGACGGCAGCGAGAAACTGGCGGCCGGCTGGCTGATCGACCAGTGCGGCTGGAAGGGAAAGTCTCTCGGCCGCGCCGGGGTCTATCCGAAGCAGGCGCTGGTGCTGGTCAACAATGGCGGGGCGCGCGGCGAGGAAGTGCTGGCGCTGGCGCGGGCGATCCAGGCCGATGTGCGCGAACGGTTCGGGGTGTTGCTGGAGCCGGAACCGGTCATGATTTGAAAGGAAACCATCCTGTGTCTGCACATACCCACAGCTTTGCTGCCTGGCCTTTTCCCGACGACGTACACACCGCCACCTACTGTACGGCCAAAGTGGCGCGTGAGGGTTTTCCGGTGCTTCAGGTATCGCACGATCACGACGGCGACTGGCAGTTTCTGGATGCAACGACAGATGCGCCGGGCGAGTGCGTTCTGCTCTGCCTGGGTTGTGTGTACGAGCGGGATGCAAGCTTGTCGGAAGTCGCGGACCTTCCAAGTGGCTGGGGCGCTTTTCGTCCAAGCATCGGTGCGCCGTGGGAACGTTGGGAAAATCCGCCCGAGGCCGATGAGGGCGACGAATCGGCATAACGGCCATGCTAGAGCGGTGACAGTTGGTGAGTTTCGCCGGCCGGGCATCCAGCTAGAATGGGTGCCATGAATCTCGTCGCCAGCCTGCAGCAGACCGACATCCCGCAGCGACCGGCTGCACACGGCTCCGTGCTCGGCTGGGGTATCAGCCTGCTGGTGCACACGCTCGGCGTGGCCGTGTTGTGGCATGCCTGGCCGTTCCATCGGGCCGACAGGGATACCGGGCCGGTGAACCGGATCGAGGTGCGGCTGGCGCCGATCGCGCCTGAAGCGCCGCTGGCGCCCTTGCCGGAGGTAACTGTGCCGCGCCCCGGTCCAATACAGGCGCGTACGGCGACCAGGCCCGCAGCGCCAGCGCGCGAGGCGCAAACGGATGCGGTGTCCGCGTCGCCCACAACGATCACTGTCCCCGAGCCCGCCGCCGACACCGCCAAGCCCGATGACGGCGGCACTGCCGGGCCAGCCGTCGATGTACAGGCCGCACGCGCCGCCGCACGCCTGATCGCGCGGGAAAGCGGCAAGGGGCTGGTGGCACTGCCAGGCCGCAAGCCGGTGGTCGATCCGAACGCCGACCGCCGCGTCATCGACCGCTTCGAACGCGCGCGCCGCGTCGATTGCCAGACGGCCCGCGCCGAGAGCACCAACCTGTTGGCCAACGTGGTCCTGCTGGCCGTGGATCTGGCAAAAAACGCCGTCGACGACAGCGGCTGCAAGTGGTAGCCGGGAGGTCAGCATGACGCATCGCCGCGCGGTGGCACTGAATGGCGTTCTCGTTGCCGCCATGTTTGCGCTTGCTTTCTGGACGGCCCATGCCTTGCCGGATCGGGGGCAGGTCGCCACGCACTGGGGACCGGATGGCCGTCCGGACGCCTGGCTTGGCGGCTCGGCGGTGCAACTGATCAACCCGATCGTCGCCCTGGTCCTGTGGTTTCTGCTATCGACCGTCCCGCAGGGATTTGCGTCGCCGGGAAAGCCGCCGAAGTCTGCGCATGCCAGGTTTTCCCGTGTTTTTCTGGCGCAGCTGGCGATTCAGCTTTTGCTGACGATGCATGTGCTGGGGATTTCCATTTTTTGAGGGTAGCAAGCCTATGAATGGTTTCGAACAGTTCTTTTATAACGAAATTGGTGCTGCCTTGGCGGATATCGATCCGTCGGCCATTCCGGACATTTATGCATTGTCCTTCTTCATTTACGACGATGACGACGACCCACGGCATCCCGTGCTCCAATTGGGCTACAACACAAGGACGCATTTGGCGGCATGCACACCCTCCGCATCCAGTGCCGAAGAAGCGAAATGGAATTTCGCATTCTGGCTTCAGAACGGACTTGCCTTCATAGGTGTCCCCGAGACGGAGGATGGTCAAATGCTGGAAGCGCTTTTGAAGACGCGAGGGCTCTGGTATACCGATGAAGATGAGGAGGCCGACTTCGATCGATGCATGCAAATCGGAAGCGAGATCACGACTTATTTTGTGGATGCGTGCGTTCGGATCGCTCGGGCACTACATGAAAATGGCGTCATCCAGCAGCGTTTTGCCGGCCCGATCCCCATTCTCGTGCACGAGCTTGAATACTACGACGAGATTGCCGTGCAAACCCGGCTGGCCAATCCGCCAGGGCTGACGAAGGAATTCGAAGACTGGATCGCCGGCATGTACTGACTTGGGTCTGCGACGGTCCACTTCGGCCGCTTCAGCCTCAATCGGTAAGATTGCGTCGCTGTGATAAGCTCGCCGTCCCCTCACTTCAGGAACCGCCATGACCTTGATCGTCGTTGCCAGCTTCGTCGCCAAACCGGGCTTTGAACAGAAACTCGAACAACTCTTCCGCAGCGTTGTCGACACGACGCTGCGCGAACAAGGCTGCATCAGCTACCAGATCAATCGGGACATCGAAAACCCGCGCCGCTTCGTGTTCACCGAGGAGTGGCAGAGCCAGGCCGACCTCGACCGGCATCTTGCAGCGCCGCACCTGCAGGCGCTGTCCGAGCAGGTTCCGCAATGCATTGAATCGAGCGATGTGTTGAAGCTGGCGAAGCTCGCCGGTGGCGCAGCCTTGAACGGCGCTTAGGACTGGCTTGCCACCCGGTTGCGTCCGCCGCGCTTGGCGTCATACAGCGCCGCATCGGCAGCCGCGACCAGCGCTTCGATGCTGCCGCCTTCGGCAGGGGCGGCGCTTGCGACACCCACCGACATCGTGACCACGCTGCCGACGCCGTCCGGATGCGGCAGCGCCAGCTGCTCGAGGTGGCGGCGGCAGTCTTCGGCCAGCTTGAGGGCGCCGGCCAGGTCGGTGTCCGGCAGCAGGATCGCGAATTCTTCGCCGCCGTAGCGCGCCGCCAGGTCGGCCGGACGTTTCAGCTGGCCGGTCAGCGCGGCCGCTGCCTTTTTCAGGCACAGGTCGCCGGCCGGGTGGCCGAGACTGTCGTTGTAGTTCTTGAAGCGGTCGACGTCGCACAGCAGCAGCGCCAGATGGCCCTGCTGGCGGCGCGCGCGCTGCCATTCCACGGCGATCGCCTCGTCGAAACGGCGGCGGTTGGCGATGCCGGTCAGGCCGTCGAGCGCGGCCAGCTTCTGCAGTTCGAGATTGGCGCGGGCGAGTTCGTCCTGGCTGGCGCGCAGCGAACGCAGGGCGGCGTCGCGCTGGCGCAGGCTGATGCAGCCGCGCGAGTGGTGGCGGATGCGCGCCACCAGTTCCAGCTGGTCGGGCAGCTTGACCAGGTAGTCGTTGGCGCCGACCGCGAAGCCGTGTGCCTTCAGCTTGGCTTCTTCCTTGGTCGACAGCACCACCACCGGCACGTCTGCCAGCCGTTCGTCGGCGCGGTAGCCGGCGATCAGCTGGAAGCCGTCGGCGCCCGGCATCACCAGATCCTGCAGGATCACGGTCGGCTGCACGGCCAGCGCGGCGGCATGCGCGGCGCCGGGGTCGGTCACGTAATGGAAGGCGATGTCCGGCTGGCCGGCAAGCATGCGGCGCACGGCCTCGACGATGATGAGCTGGTCGTCGACCAGCAGCACGCGTACCTGACTGGCGTCATTGTCGTCGGCGTGCTGGTGGTCGTGGGAGAAGCTGGCTGCGGTCATGATGAAAACGGAAAAACAGAGGGCGCGTCTTTACGACGGGTTGCCGATTCTACCCGATAACGCGGCCGATATCTTGCCGAGTGGCAAAATTTGTTCGGCCGCCCCCAGCTCGGCGGCGGCGCGTGGCATGCCGTACACGGCGCTGCTGGCTTCGTCCTGGGCAATGCTCGCTTGGCCGGCCCGGCGCATGGCCAGCAGGCCGGCCGCGCCGTCGCGTCCCATGCCGGTCAGCAGGACGCCGGTGCCGGCGCGTTCCCAGTGGCGCGCGACCGAGTGGAAGAACACGTCGATCGAAGGGCGGTGGATTTCGTCGCGCGGGTGGGCATCGTAGCGCAGGCGGTGGCCGGGCACCAGCCGCAGGTGGTCGGCGGTGCTCGCCACCTGCACCGTGCCGCCTTCCAGATGGTCGCCGTCGGCAATCGCGCGCACCGGCGCTGCGGTCTGCTCGTCCAGCCATTTCACCAACTGGGCGGAAAAGCTCTTGTCGATGTGCTGGACCACCACCACGGCCGTGTCCGGCGCCGGACGCCAGTCCGTCAGCAGGCGCGCCAGCGCCACCGGTCCGCCGGTCGAGGCGCCGATCGCCACCAGGTGCGCGACGTGCGGCGCTCCGGCCGGGACAGGACATGGGCGGCCCGTCACCAGCTTGGCGATGGTGCGGATCTTGGCCAGCAGTTCGGCGGCGCCGTCCTCGCGCCCCAGCAGCACCGGCGTGGCCACCACGTCGAGGGCGCCGGCGCCGAGCGCACGGAACACCTGGCCGACGCTGTCCTGCGGGCGCGCCGTCACGACCAGGATCGCGCAGGGCCCCTTGGCCATGATGCGCCGGGTCGCCTCGACGCCGTCGACCACCGGCATGTTCAGATCCATCAGCACCAGGTCGGGCCGCAGGTCGGCGCACAGGCGCACGGCGTCGAGCCCGGTGCGCGCGACCCAGGCCACCTGGTGTCCGCCGGACGCCAGCACGCGGCGCAGCGCTTCGGCCGCCATCGGCGCGTCGTTGGCGATGCCTATCCTCATGCGGACTCCCCTGGCGCGGCTTCGCCGATCAGGTCGCGCACGGCGTCGAGCAGGGTGGCATCGTGGAAGGCGCCTTTGGCCAGGTAGTAGTCGGCGCCGGCTTCCAGGCCGCGCGCGCGGTCTTCCGGCCGGTCCTTGTACGACACGATCATCACCGGCAGCCGCTGCAGACGCGGGTCCTGGCGGATGCGTCCGAGCAGACCGATGCCGTCCAGGCGCGGCATGTCGATGTCGGTGATCACCAGGTCGAAGGCGCCGGCGCGCACGCTGTTCCAGCCGTCGATGCCGTCCAGCGCCACCTCGACCCGGTAGCCGCGCGCCAGCAGCAACTTGCGCTGCATCTCGCGCACCGTCAGCGAATCGTCCACCACCAGGATGCGGCGCACGGCTTGCTGCGCGCCGCGCTCCGCGGTCGGGCCGGCGGGCGCCGGCTGCAGCGAGGCGCCGGCTTCGAGCAGGCGCGCGATCGACAGCAGCATGTCGGGCACGTCGAGGATCAGGACCGGGGCGCCATCGTCGAGCAGGGCGCAGGAGGCGACGTCGCGCAGCTTGCCGAACATCGGTTCCAGCGGCTGCACGGTCAGGCTTTGCTCGCCGCGCACATCGTCGACGACCAGCCCGTAGCGCTCGCGCGCGCTGCCGATGACGACCACCGCCAGCTCGGCGCCCGGCGCCGGTTCGCCCAGTTCGAGCACGCGCCCGGCCGACACCAGGCCGAGGTGGCTGCCGCCGACATCCAGGTACTGGCGGCCGGACAGCGCCTGCACGTCACCGGCCGGCACGCGCAGCACGCGCTCGACGCGCGCGATCGGCAGCGCATAGGCTTCACCCAGCACCTCGACCACCAGAGCGCGCACGATCGACTGCGTGACCGGCAGCACGATGGCGGTGCGGAAGCCCTGGCCGGGTGTGGATTCGACGCGCACGGTGCCGTTCTGGGACTGCACCATGTCATGGACCACGTCGAGCCCGACGCCGCGGCCGGAGATTTCGTTGGCGTCCTCCTTCAGCGAAAAGCCCGGCAGGAACAGGAACTCCATCAGTTCCGGGCCGGACAGCGCCTGGACGATGCCGGCCGGCGCCAGACGGCGCGCGGCGACGGCGCGGCGCACGCGTTCGGGATCGACGCCGCGGCCGTCGTCGCTGACTTCGATCGACAGCATGCCGCCGCGGTGGCGCGCCTCCAGGCGGATGCTGCCCGTGGCCGGCTTGCCGGCAGCGGCGCGTTCGGCCGGCGTTTCCATGCCGTGATCGACGGCGTTGCGCAGCAGCTGGCTGAGCGGCGCTTCGAGGCGCACCAGCACCGCGCGGTCGACCAGGGTATCGTCGCCGACGACGTCCAGGCGCACGTCCTTGCCCAGGCTGCGGGCAAGGTCGCGCACCATGCGCGGCAGGCCGTGCAGGCCGTCGCCGAAGCGGCACATGTGCAGTTCCAGCACCTCGTCGACCAGGTGCGCAGCGACGCCCGTGGCGCGGCGTTCGTACTGTTCGGCGTCGAGGATATTGCGCTGCATGGCGCCGCGCAGCGGGGCAGCACGCTCCTGGACCAGCTTTGACAGTTCGGCCAGGCGCGGGTCGCCGTTTTCTTCGATCGCCTCGTGCAGCCGCTCGAGGGCGGTGAACACGGCGCGCTGCTGGCGCTTGTAGCGGTACAGGGACTCGATCCAGGGCCGCAGCTGGGCGGCGTGCAGGCGCGCCTGGCCGGCCAGGGTCAGCAGTTCGTTGCGCGGGGGAGGGGCCGCCGGCGCCGGCGCCGCTGTTGCTGCCGCTGCTGCCGGTTCGGCCAGCGGCATGGGCGCGGCATGCGAGGGCACGGGCGCTGCAGGCGGCATGCGCTCCGGCGCCATGTCCGCGCCGCTTTGCAGCACGGCCAGCGTCGCCAGCACCTCGTCGACCTGCGCCGCATGCGGGCCGGCGTCCGCCAGGTCGGCTTCCGGCAGGTCGGCCAGGCGGCGCATCAGGTCGACCGCGCCCAGCAGCACGTCCACACCCCCGGCATCCAGCACCAGCCGGCCCTGCTGGGCGGCGACGAACACGTCTTCCATCGCGTGCGCCAGCTTCACCATCGGCGCCATGCCGACGATTGCGGCAGCGCCCTTGGTCGAGTGGGCGGCGCGCATCATCGCTTCCAGCGCCGCCGGATTGGAAGCGCGCTCGCTGCGCAGCAGGCCGTCGGTCAGCACGCGCGACTGCGCCTGCGCCTCCATGCGGAACAGGTCGAGCATCGAGAAGCTGCTCAGATCACCACTGAAATCCTGGTCCATGCTCATCGCAGCAATCCGGTGAGTTCGCGTTCGAGCAGCGCGCCGTCCAGCAGGCCCGCCTCGATGGCGCTGTCGGCGATCACGCCGGCCAGCAGGGGCGAGGGGATGTGGCCGAGCGTGGCTGCCGGCGGGCGCATGGCCGCGCCGGCGTAGCGCAGGATGCCGTGCATTTCCGCGACCGGCACCGCGATGCGCTGGCCTTGCAGTTCCAGCACCAGCAGGCGTTCGAAGGCATGGCGGCCCAGCGGCGCCGGCACGCCGGCCGTGGCGATGCCGAGCAGTGGCGCCAGCGAGACCGCCGGCAGTACGCGTCCGCCGACGTTGACCACGCCGAGCAGGGCGCCGCCGCTGCGGTGCGGCAGGCGGTGCACGGGCGCCGGCGGCGCCACCGTGGCGGCCAGCGCCACCGGCACCGCCAGCCATTCGGCGCCGATGCGAAAGACCATCGCGGCGGCATCGGTGGGCACGGGCGGCGGTTCGGGGCGCGCCAGTTCGCGCGCCCAGGCTTCGCGGTAGGCCGGTTCGACCGGACGCTGCAGGTTGCGCTGGGCCGCGTCCGCGTACACGCCGCAGTTACGGCAGTGGATGTGGCGTTCCAGTTCGGCGCAGCTGCGATCGCCCACCACGCCGATACGGCGCCAGCAGTCGTCGACGATCATGACGCCACCTCGCCCGCATGCACGCGCGCGGCGCGCCGGCGCAGCAGGGCCGCATCCTGGGCGTCGCCGCGCAGCTCGTGCAGCAGGGCCAGGCTGCACAGGGCTTCGTAGTGGTCGGGCTGCAGGTAGAGGCAGCGGCGCAGGTGGCGCTCGGCGGCGCGCGGCTGGCCGCCGCATTCGCTCACCATGCCGAGCAGGAACCACGCTTCGGCCAGTTCCGGCTGCAGGGCCAGCGCTTCTTGGCAGCTTTGGTGGGCTTCGGCCAGGCGGCCGGCGTCGGCCTGGCGCCGTGCCTGCGCGACCAGCACGGTCACGCTTGCAGCGGCCGTGCATGCGGGCTGCGGCGCCGGCGCGGCGGTGCGCGGCATGGCCGCTGCGGGTTCGGCCAGCGCCGGCCGCGGACGCCGGCGCGTCAATGCCATGCTCTGTTTCTGCAGCGCGTAGGTATCGCGCAGCGAAGGCGGCGCGAAGCCGGCGCGGCAGAAGGCCGGCGCTTCGGCAAAGCCGGACAGCAGCAGGCCGTCGTCCGCCAGCAGTGCCTGCAAGGCGCTTGCGGCGGCCGCGCGGCCTGCCTCGTCGAAATAGATCAGCAGGTTACGGCAGAATACCAGGTCGTAGCGCGTGTCATCCTTTGCCAAAGCCTCTGTCGCGAGCAGGTTGCCCTGGCTGAAGCCGACGTAGCGGCGCAGCGCGTCGTCGATCAGGTAGGCGTCGCCGTCCTGGCGGAACCAGCGCTCGCGAAACGCCAGGTCGGCGCCGCGGAAGGCATTGCGCGTGTAACGGCCCAGGCGCGCGCGCTCGATCGCGGCCTGCGACAGGTCGACCGCGTCGATGCGGCACACCGACGGCGCGATGCCGGCGCGCGCCAGCGCCATCGCCATCGAATAGGGCTCTTCGCCGCCGGCGCAGGGCAGGGACAGCACCCTGACCTGGCGCCCGGGATGGCTGAGCAGGCGGCGCTGGACGAAGCGCAACGCGGTCTCGAACACGGCGGGATCGCGGAACATCCAGGATTCGGGAACCACCACCAGGTCGACCAGGGCCGCGAACTCCGGCGTGCCCGGCTGCGGCGCATAGCCTGCGCGCGCATCCGGGCCCAGTCCCAGGTGCAGCAGGCGCTCGCGCACCGCGCGCTCGACCGTGTCAAGCGGGAGCACCAGGCCGGTCGCGTCCTTCAGCAACTGGCGCAGGCTCATGCAGCCACCCCGCCGAACAGCGCGGACGCGATCTCGGGCGCCAGCAGGCGCGCCGGCTCGATCAAGTGCAGCATGCCGGCCGTTTCATCCGCCGCCCCGACCAGGACGCGGCCGAGCCAGGGCGCGGCCGTCACGCCGCTGTCGCGCAGTTCTGCGTCGATACTAACGATGCCGGCCACGCGCTCGGCCTTCAGGGCCAGGCGCCGTACCTGGCCCGCCGCCGGCACGTCGACCAGCAGGAAGCGCGTGTCGTAGCGCACCGCGCTGGGCGGCGTGCCGGCCAGGCGCGACAGGTCGACCACGGGCACCGGTTCGCCGTGCAGGTCCAGCAGCCCCGGGACGTAATGCGGCGCGTCCGGCAAGGGCTTGAGGCGCGCCACCGGCAGCACCCGCAATACCGCGGTAAGGGGCAGGGCGTAGCGTTCGCGCCCGATGTGAAACACCAGCACCTTCATTTGCAAGGCTTATTCATTCACGGCAAAGGTGGCGACCGACTGCTGCAGGTCGCCGGCGGCGTACTGCAGCTGGTGCACGGCTTCGCTGGTGGCTTTCAGCGACTCGACGGTCTGCTGGCTGGCGTCGGACAGCTGCATCATGGTGCCCGAGATCTGCGAGGCGCCGACAGCCTGCGACTGCATCCCCTGCAGCACCAGGTCGAAGCGCGGCGCCAGCCTGCGCACCTGGTCCATCATGCCGGACAGCTGTTCGGCCACATGGCGTGCTTCGCCCACGTTGCGGCGGATCTCTTCCGCAAACTTGTCCATGCCCATCACGCTGGCCGACACCGCCGACTGCATCTCCTTCAGCATCTGCTCGATGTCCCAGGTCGAGACCGAGGTCTGGTCGGCCAGGCGGCGGATCTCGGTGGCGACCACCGAGAAGCCGCGGCCCGCCTCGCCGGCCTTCTCGGCCTCGATCGCGGCGTTCAGCGACAGGATGTTGGTCTGGTCCGCCACCTTGGTGATCGTGGTCAGCACACCGTTGATGTTGCTGGCTTTCTCGGACAGGGCGGCCAGCTTGGCGCCGATCGAATCGGTGGCGTTGACCATCTGCTGCATGGTGTGGTCCATGTGCTTGAGCTTGTCCTGGGCGTCGGCGGTGGCGCTGGTGGTGTAGTCGGCCACCTCGGTCGCTTCCTCCATGGTGCGCAGCAGCTCGGCGGTGTTGGCCGAGATCTCCTTGGTGGTGGCCAGCACCTCGACGCTGGTCTGGGCCTGCTCGATGCCGGTGGCTTCCTGCTGGCGCGCCGAAGCGGCGATCTGGGTCGCCGAGCTGGCAACCTGGATGCCGGCGCGCTGCACGTTGTTCAGCAGGCTGCGCAGGTTGCCCAGCATGGTCGCCAGGCCTTCGCCGAGGCGGCCGACGGCATCCTCGCCGCGGATCGTGACGACGCCGGTCAGGTCGCCGCGCGCCGCCTTCGAGACCACGTCGAGCAGGGTGTCGACCTTGGCGCGCAGCGCGAGATTGTCGGCCTGCTCCCTGGCCTGGTTGTCTTCGATGGCCTGGGCCATGCGGTTGAATTCGAGGGCCATGGCGCCCAGTTCGTCGTTCGACAGCACTTCGGCGCGCGCGCCCTGGGTTCCGCTGCCGAAATTGCGCGCGGCTTCGCTCAGGCTGGCCAAGGGGCGCGAAATCGCCCGCACCAGGATGGTCCCGATCAGGATCGCCAGCAGCACGCTCACCACTGCGCCGCCGCTCAGCAGCATGTTCATCGTACTGCGCAGCGCTGCCGTTTCGTGCCGGCGCCGTTCCAGCAGACGGCCTTCCTCGGCCTCGATTTCGCCGAGGATCTGGCGGATGGTGGCGACGCTGCCGGTGCCGGCCAGCACCGCTGCCTCGGTCTGCGGCGTGACCGCTGTCTGCCCGCTCTTGTCGGCGGCGCGGCGCATGTCGATCTGCGGCGTGATCGCCTTGTCCATCCAGGTGACCAGCATCGGATCGAGCTGGCGCAGGCGCTCCTGCTGGGCCGGATTATCGGCGGTCAGCTCGGCCGTGCGGCGCAGGTGCTTGCGGGCGCGTTCGTATTCGTTGTGGATGGGCGCGATCAGGGTCTCGTTCCCGGTCAGCAGGTAGCCGCGGGTGGCGCTCTGCACCTGCAGCACCGAGGTGGCGACGTGGTTCGTCTCCAGCAGCACTTCGAGAGTATGGCGGTCCCACGCATTCGCCTGCGACAGGCGCGCGAAGTTGTTGTAGGCCAGGGTAAGCAGGAACAGGATGATGGCGACGATGGCGCCGAAGCCGATCGTCAGTTTGTTCTTGATGCTGAGGTTGTGCATATCGAGGGGTCAGAGCCCGGTTTACCCGGGTGGGCTCTGACCCCGGTGTTGGTAACGAACGCCCATCCGTGAATGTAACATTTCCGTGTGGATACATGCACGTGATTGGTGCGCTCGCACAACAGAAAGCGGCCAAATTTTGCGATCAGGCGCCGATTTGCTGCAAGCCTGGCAAGCCATGCCATGTCCGCGCCTGCAGGCACTTGTCATCGCCGATCTGCACCTCGCGGCAGGGATCGGGGCGCTGTGCATACACGCGGCACGCGAAGGCGCCGTCCGGCGATTGCTGCAGCGCCGCGCAATGCGGCCGTTTTGCATTCGTGCCCGCCATGCATGAAAGGAAAGGATTGACCTGTTCCGTCAGAACGGCAGGCAGGCCGCGCTGCTCGGCCTCGGCCCAGTAGAAAGAGACCCGGTAGCTCATGCAGCAGGCGCCGCAGGCCAGGCAAGGATTGTGGTCGCTCATACAAGACATCGTAGCGCGCGGATGCATGTCTGAAAAGGCGGGCTTTGTCCTCGGTCAAACTAATATGAATGATAATGAGAATGATTCGCGTTTACATAAACGTAAAGTTTTGTTAAAGTCCGTGGCGTTCCATAACCCATTCAACAAGAAAACCACGCGAAGACCATGAAGAAGCCGATCACCAGCCGCAAACATTCCACCACCCTGGCCATGCTGATGCTGCCGCTCGCCGCCCAGGCTGCCCTTGAGCCCGGCGCCAGCGTCGACGCCGCCGAGGGCGGGAAAGCCCAGCGCGTCCACGTCCGCGGCGAGCGCGAGAACGATTTCAAGGCCGACCAGGCGGCATCCGGCAAGTACACCCAGCCGCTGCTGGACACGGCGCAGACCGTCATCGTGATCAAGAAGGAGCTGATCGAGCAGCAGGGCGCGGTGACCCTGACCGAAGCGCTGCGCAACACGCCCGGCGTCGGCACCTTCTTCCTGGGTGAAAATGGCAATACCAATACCGGCGACGCCATCTACATGCGCGGCTTCGACAGCTCGGGCAGCCTGTTCGTGGACGGCATCCGCGACATCGGCTCGGTCTCGCGCGACGTCTTCAACATCGAGCAGATCGACGTGCTCAAGGGGCCGGCCGGCACAGACACCGGCCGCGGTGCGCCGACCGGTTCGATCAACCTCGCCACCAAGCAGCCGCTGCTCAGGAATATCGGCGAGGCGAGTTTAGTGGCCGGCACTGCCGAGCGCCGCCGCGGCACCGTCGACGTCAACCGGGTGCTGGACCGCCAGCGCGGCATTGCGATGCGCCTGAATGTGCTCGACCAGGACAGCGGCAATCCGGCGCGTGAGGAAGTGAAGGACAAGCGCTGGGCAGTGGCGCCATCGGTCGCTTTCGGCCTGCGCGGCCCGACCCGGCTTTACCTCGACTACCTGCATGTCAAGCAGGACAACCGCCCGGACGGCGGCGTGCCGACCATCGGCCTGCCGGGCTACAGCAGCCCCGATCACAAGCGCCCCTGGATCGCCAATGCGCCGCAGGTCGATCCGCAGAACTTCTACGGCGCGCTGTCGGACTTCGACCGCGTGCGGGCCGACATGTTCACCGCCATCGTCGACCACGAGTTCAGCCCGCGCATGCGCCTGAAGAACACCAGCCGCTACGGCAAGACCAAACAGTTCTACCTGCTCAGCGCCTTCATGGGCAATACCGCCAACATCCTGACGCCGGTGCAAGGCGATCCGTCGACCTGGCTACTTTCGCGCACCACGCGCACCATCAAGGACCAGGAAAACACGGTGCTGGCCAACCAGACCATGCTGACCTCCGAGTTCGATACCGGCGCGCTGCGCCACACGCTGGTGACGGGCCTGGACCTCGCCAATGAAAAGCAGAGCAACTGGAGCTACCTGGGCGGCGGCACCTTGCAGCCGGCGAACCTGTACCGGCCCGATCCCGCATCGCCGGCGACGGGCCTGAACCTGGTGCGCAGCGGCGCGCGCACCCAGGGCGAGACCACGACCGCGGCGGCATGGCTGATGGATACCGTCAAGCTCGGCGAGCGCTGGCTGCTCGGCGCCTCGGTGCGGGTCGACCACTTCGACACCAGTTACGATGCGGTTACGCTGTCGACCGCTGCCGCGAATCCGACGCTGCCGGTCGGTACCCCGGTCCCGACCCACGCCGAGCTGACGGACAGTCTGGTGAGCGGCAAGCTCTCGGTGCTGTACAAGCCGACCCCGAACACCAGCGTGTACGCCTTGTGGGCCAACTCGAAGCAGCCGCCGGGCTCGAACCTGGCACTGAGCGGCAGCGCCAGCAGCGCATCGAACCCGGTGTTCGACCCGCAGGTTACGACCACCACGGAACTGGGCGCGAAGTGGGAACTGATGCAGAAGCGGCTCGGCCTGAACGCCGCGCTGTTCCGCACCAACGTGAAGAACGAGGTCGAGCAGGACCCGGTGGACCTGAAGTACTACCAGACCGGCCGCAAGCGCGTGCAGGGCGTGGAGCTGAGCGCGATCGGCGAGATCACGCGCAACTGGTCGGTGAGCGCCGGCTATACCTGGATGGACACCAGCGTCGAAGCGGGGCGCCTGCTCGCCGCCAATGGCGCCAACAGCCTGACCTACACGCCCAAGTCGGGCTTCACCAGCTGGACCACCTACAAATTCGCTTCCGGCCTGACAATCGCCGGCGGCGCACGGTACTCGGGCCGCCTGCTGCGCGGTACCGACGGCGCGGTCGGCACGCCGGCTTATACCGAGGATTACTGGGTGGCCGATGCGATGGCCTCGTATGCGATCAACCGCTGGGTGGACTTGCGGGTGAACGTGTACAACCTGTTCGACAAGCGCTATGTTGCGGCGATCAACAAGAGCGGGTACCGCTATACGCCGGGGGCGCCGCGCTGGGCCAGCGTGACGGCGAGCTTCCACTTTTAATCAGACCACTGCACGCAATCGGATTGCCGAACTAAAGACCGTCGTTCCCGCGAAGGCGGGAACCCAAGTTTGTTCGCGTTTCGACTGCGTAAGCAGAACTTGGGTCCCCGCCTTCGCGGGGACGACGGTTTTGAAGCGGCAGGTATTAAAAAAGCCGCTGGCCCTTTCGGATCAGCGGCTTTCGCATTGGAGCGTCAAGAATTACTGCCCGCGTTTGGCACGCGCCTTGGCGGCAATGCGCATCCGCAGCGCATTCAGCTTGATAAAGCCGCCTGCATCCGCCTGGTTGTAGGCGCCGCCGTCTTCGTCGAAGGTCGCGATGTTCATGTCGAACAGCGAGTCGGTCTTCGAGTCGCGCGAGACCACGATCACGTTGCCCTTGTAGAGCTTGACGCGGACCCAGCCATTGACGCTTTGCTGCGTGTGGTCGATCAGGGTCTGCAGCGCGACGCGCTCCGGCGCCCACCAGTAGCCGTTATAAATCAGCGAGGCGTAGCGCGGCATCAGGTCGTCTTTCAGGTGCGCCACTTCGCGGTCCAGCGTGATCGATTCGATCGCGCGGTGGGCGCGCAGCATGATGGTGCCGCCCGGGGTCTCGTAGCAGCCGCGCGACTTCATGCCGACGTAGCGGTTTTCCACGAGGTCGAGCCGGCCGATGCCGTGCTTGCCGCCCAGGCGATTCAGCTCGGTCAGCACCTGGGCTGGGGTCATCTTGACGCCGTTCAGGCCGACGATGTCGCCGCGCTCGTATTCGATGTCCAGGTATTCCGCCTGGTCCGGTGCCGCTTCCGGGCTGACGGTCCAGCGCCACATCGATTCCTCGGCTTCCGCGCTCGGGTTCTCGAGGTGGCGGCCTTCGAAGGAGATGTGCAGCAGGTTGGCGTCCATCGAGTAGGGCGCGCCGCCGTTCTTGTGCTTCATGTCGATCTCGATGCCGGCGTCTTCCGCGTACTTCAGCAGCTTCTCGCGCGACAGCAGGTCCCATTCGCGCCATGGGGCGATGATCTTGACGTCCGGCTTGAGCGCATAGGCGCCCAGCTCGAAGCGGACCTGGTCGTTGCCCTTGCCGGTCGCGCCATGCGACACGGCGTCGGCGCCGGTTTCATTCGCAATCTCGATCAGGCGCTTGGCGATCAGCGGACGCGCGATCGAGGTGCCCAGCAGGTATTCGCCTTCGTAGACGGTGTTCGCGCGGAACATCGGGTACACGAAGTCGCGCACGAATTCTTCGCGCACGTCGTCGATGTAGATGTTCTCCGGCTTGATGCCGAACTTGATGGCCTTGGCGCGCGCCGGCTCCAGCTCTTCACCTTGTCCCAGGTCGGCGGTGAAGGTGACGATTTCGCAGTGATAGTGATCCTGCAGCCACTTGAGGATGACCGAGGTATCGAGGCCGCCGGAGTAGGCGAGGACTACTTTTTTAATGTCGCTCATGGGAGTTCCAGTGATGAGAGATGGGAGGGGATTTATGGTCAGCCGGCCGGACGTAGCGCCCGGGCCGACGATCAAACTAAAGGGTGTGGCGGTGCGTTATTTGCCTTCGATGCGGCCCAGCAGCAGGTACTCGATCAGCGCCTTCTGCACGTGCAGCCGGTTCTCGGCTTCGTCCCACACCACCGATTGCGGGCCGTCGATGACTTCGGCCGCCACTTCCTCCCCGCGGTGCGCGGGCAGGCAGTGCATGAACAGCGCGTCGGGTGCGGCACGCGCCATCTTGGCGCCGTCCACCATGAAGCCATCGAAGGCTTTCAGGCGTTCGGCATTTTCTTTTTCGTAGCCCATGCTGGTCCACACGTCGGTGTTGACCAGGTGCGCGCCGGCGCAGGCATCCGACGGATTCTCGAAGACCGTGTAGTTGCTGGTCTTGACCATCGCCGGGTCGATGTCGTAGCCCTTCGGGGTCGACACGTTCAGGTGGAAGCCGAACACCTCGGCCGCCTGCAGCCACGAATACAGCATGTTGTTGGCGTCGCCGATCCAGGCCACGGTCTTGCCCGCGATCGATCCGCGGTGCTCGTGGAAGGTGAAGACGTCGGCCAGCACCTGGCAGGGGTGGTGCTCGTTGGTCAGGCCATTGATCACCGGGACCCGCGAATGCGCCGCAAAGCGCTCGATGATGTCCTGCCCGAAGGTGCGCACCATGATGATGTCGCACATGCGGCTCATGACCTGGCCCGCGTCTTCCACCGGTTCGCCGCGGCCCAGCTGGCTGTCGCGCGTGTTCAGGTAGATCGCCGCGCCGCCCAGCTGGTGCATGCCGGCTTCAAACGATAAGCGGGTACGGGTCGAGCTCTTTTCGAACACCATCACCAGCGTGCGGTCGACCAGCGGGTGGTAGACCTCGTAGGCCTTGAACTTGCGCTTGATGACGGCCGCGCGCTCGATCACGTACTCGAACTCGTCGCGGGTGAAGTCGGAGAATTGCAGGAAGTGCTTGATGGGGGTCTGGACAGCCATGTTATGTCGCGGATGCAAATTATCCCTTTGATTATAGAGGGTTTTGCTTTCCGATAGGGAAACGGCTAATTCTACTCCAGCACAGGGTGCTATGACAGGATAGTTGTAGGTACAGGAGGACCCGAAGCAGTTGTCGCTATGCACCGCAGCCACGTAGTTAGCAACGGTCGTGTATGTCAGTCGACTTCATCGTCTATTGATGGGCTCGCTTTGCTAGCCGCATCCAATTTGCGCCGGATGCTAAGTAAAGCAATGTCTAGTCGGTTCTGTAGCGGCTGCGCCGGAAACAGGGTGTCGAAGCCTGTCGCACGCCCTAACGCTTGGGACACTTTAATAAGGACTTCAATGGAGTCGCAGCCCCCTAACTCCAACCTTTTGTAGGTCCTCAACGGTATGTTGCATCGAAGGGCAAACTGAGCTTGCGACAACCCTATGCGTGAACGCTCCAGGCGAATTCGGTTCCTCAGCATATTCAGCACATCCGAAGATGACATTTCGTTCGCTGCTTCAAAGCTCGGTAATGGCATCGCGTAAAGTGCCAAATTTGGCACCAAAAATGTGGATAACTCTAAAAGTACACTGAATGTGAGTTACTCTTCAATAGCTTTAGTTAGTTTGTATTAACCCCTCAACTAGGAGTTGTATGCTTATTACAAAAAGAGTAAAAAATGTCGATTCAGTCCTTGAGCAGTTTGGTAAGCAAAAAGATGTCAACGTAGTCTTTCCGAACGCTACTAGTCATGAAAATCGTCTTGCGAGCTTAGGCTTTTCAATACCTTTTGTAGCGGGAGAGGCTTTGTTACCTGCAGCAAGCTTTGGTAGGGCAGCTCGCCGTAACGCAAACGGCCACGAGATCGTTCATCGAGACCAACCAAAAGAAACTCGATATCACCAGATTCAGTGGACTTGGACTGAACGCCATGGGACTGACTCAGTAGAGCGCACTGGGATCAAGGATCGTCCGTACTACCGATACCCACGCACTAAAGTGTTGCCATATGCTGTCGAGATTGCTATGCAGACAAACAGCGCAGGTGAGTTTGTTATTACCAGCGGTCCGTTTGATGCGACTAACGGAGATGGCCGTGCTTCGCTGCAGAACACAATCCATATGTATGTCGACTTGTTTGGAAGTTGTGTGTTAGCGCGAAACGTACAGGACGCTCACCAAATTGTTAGTCGTAGACTGAACTGGGAAATTCTGCCGCATGGCGAGTGGCCATGGGAGCGGGTAAGAGAGTCGATTGGTGAAGTGATTAGGCGCACAAAGCCGAATGAACAACCGGTATTGCAAGCGCGCTTTGATGCACTGGGCGCCTACAGACCTACATTCACCGCTACTGGGCAAGGAGGTTTTTCAAAATATATTGTGCATGGCTGGGAGCCACCAGGCATCTATCTGTTAGAGAGCATGGAGGTTAACAACGCGACCTATGTGCTCAAAGATCAGTGGGAAGCAGTTTCCGCGATGACTAAAGCCCAAATTTTAGGTGCAAATGCACATGACTCTAGGCTGATCCATAGAAAGGAATGGTTTGGTGAACTGGAAGCCCTTATGGCACACAACGGGATCAAGCGAAACGGGGAAGCTGATTCGAACTAAGCCACCCGTATTTGTCCGAAGCGACATCAGGGCTTTGCACCCTATGGCCGCATTATGCGGCCGCTTTTAATACAGCGTCTGCGCCGATTCATGCAGCAGCTGCGCATACAGCTCGTGCCGGATCTTCGCGATCTTGCCGTCTTCCACCGCGCCGAGGATCGAGCATTGCGGCTCGGCCAGGTGGCGGCAGTTGTAGTATTTGCAGCCGCCCAGGAAGGGCTTGAACTCGACGAAGGCGCGCTCCAGCATGCCTTCTGTGAGGTGGTACAGGCCGAATTCCTGGAAGCCCGGCGAATCGATGATCTGGCCGCCGCCCGGCAGTTTGTAGAGGCGCGTGAAGGTGGTCGTGTGCTTGCCCGTGTCCAGCGCTTCCGAGATCTCGCGCACGGCGATGTCGGCGTCCGGCACCAGCAGGTTGATCATCGACGACTTGCCCATGCCGGACTGGCCGATGAAGATCGAGGACTGACCTTGCAGCAGCGGCATCAGGGTCGCGACGGTGCCTTCCGGATCGGCCTTGGCCGAGACTTCATGCAGCGGATAGCCGAGGCTTGCGTACAGGCCGGCGCGCTCGCGGGCGCGCGCCAGCGGCTCTTGAACGTCGACCTTGTTGAGGATGATGTGGGCTTCGACGCCGGCGGCTTCGCACGCAACGAGCGCGCGCGAGACCAGGTCGTCGGCGAAGCTCGGTTCGGTGGCGACGACGATGAACAGGCGTGTGATGTTCGCCGCCAGCAGCTTCGATTTGTACTGGTCCGAGCGGTAGAGCAGGGTCGTGCGCTCGGCGATCTTTTCGATGACGGCCTGGTTGTCCGAGGTGCGCTTCAGGTGCACGATGTCGCCGACCGCGACGTTGGTCTTCTTGCCGCGCGTGACGCACTGCAGGAATTCGGAAGACTGCGCGCCGCCGACGTCGGCCAGGTAGTGACGGCCGTGGGCGGCGACGATGGTGCCTTTCAATTCGAGGTCTTTGCTCATGCGCCAGCCCGTCCTACGTAAAGTGCGTCGGCTTTCGCAGCGCAGATGAAGTCGTTCTCGCTCAGCCGGTGGCCGGCCGAGTGCGTGGTCCAGGAAGCCGTGCAGCGGCGGTAGCCGACCTGCAGATCCGGATGGTGGTCTTCGCGGTGGACCATGAAGGCCAGCGCGTTCACGAATTCGATGGTCTCGTGGTAGTCGCGGAACAGGAACTCGCGCACCAGCTTGCGATCGTCGACGCGCCAGTCCGGCACCTGAGGCAGCAGGGCGGCAATCGCGGCATCGTCCAGCGCCGCGGCGCCGTGGGTGCAGTGGCGCGCGTTCAATGACGTGTTCATGCCGGCTCCATGCCGGCCGTGCCGGCGCCAACGAGCGCACCCGCTTCATGCAGGTGCCGGATGCGGATCGAGGCCGGCGGATGCGAATCGTAGAAGGCCGAGTGCAGCGGGTCCGGGGTCAGGGTCGAGGCATTGTCCTCGTACATCTTGACCAGGGCCGAGACCAGGTCGCGCGCATCGCTGTGGCTGGCCGCGAAGGCATCGGCCTCGAACTCGTGCTTGCGCGAGGTGATCGAGCTCAAGGGAGCAAAGGGGAAGGTGAACACCGGCAGCACCAGCATGAACAGCAGCAGCGCCATCGCGTCGTTGTTCTGGCCCAGCAGCGGCAGCACGCCCAGGCCGGTGTAGAACCACACCTGGTTCTTCAGCCAGCCCAGCACGGCCAGGAACACCAGCGACAGCGCGAAGGCGACCAGGATCCGCTTGACGATGTGCTTCAGCTTGAAGTGGCCCAGTTCGTGCGCCAGCACGGCCTCGATTTCGGGCGGGGCAAGGCGCTCGAGCAGGGTGTCGAAGAAGACGATGCGCTTGTTGGCGCCGAAACCCGAGAAGTAGGCATTGCCATGGGCGGAGCGCTTGCTGCCGTCCATCACGAACAGGCCTTTCGAGGCGAAGCCGACGCGCGCCATCAGGCTTTCGATACGGTCTTTCAGGCTCTCGTCGCCGAGCGGCGTGAACTTGTTGAACATCGGTGCGATGACGGTCGGGTAGATCACCATCAGCAGCAGCTGGAAGCCGCTCCACACCAGCCAGGCGTACAGCCACCACAGCGGGCCGGTGCGGTCCATCAGGGTCAGTACCACCCACAGCAGCGGCAGGCCGATGACGGCGCCCAGCAGCGTGCCCTTGACCGTGTCGAGCAGCCACAGCTTGATCGTCATCTTGTTGAATCCGAAGCGCTGTTCCAGCACGAACTGGAACCAGTAGGTGAAGGGCAGGTCGAGCAGGCCGGCGATGGCGCCGTAGGCCACGATCAGCCCGATCTGGTGCGCCATGCCCGGCCCCGTCAGGTGCAGCAGCGCGATCGACAGCGCCTGCAGGCCGCCCAGCAGCGTGAAACCGACCAGCACCAGGCCGCTCCACACCGCGTGGATCAGGCCGAAGCGGGTCTTGGCGACCGTGTAGTCGGCGGCCTTCTGGTGGGCGGCGAGCGGGATCCTGTCGGCGAATTCGGCCGGCACCTTGTCACGGTGGCGCATGACGTGGCGGACGTGCCGGCTGGCCAGCCAGTACCGCAACCCCAGGGTCAGCATGAAAAAAATGACGAACAAAACCGAAAACGCGAATGAAACCATTCTATGCCTGTGAGAAAATGCAAACCTTAACCTCGGGGTCAGAGCACGGTTTTCACGCTTGTGCTCTGACCCCGACTGACTATATAGCCAAAGATCAGATTATGTCACAAGCCAACGAAACCCAAACCCCGACCGTCACCCCGCGCCCGAACGACATGAACCTCGTCTGGCTCGACATGGAAATGACCGGCCTCGATCCGGACAACGACCGCATCATCGAAGTGGCCGTGGTCGTCACCGATGCCGAGCTGAACATCCTGGCCGAAGGCCCGGTGTTCGCCATCCACCAGAGCGACGAGACGCTGGACAAGATGGACAACTGGAACAAGGGCACCCACGGCAAGTCGGGCCTGATCGACCGCGTGAAAGCCTCGACCGTGAACGAAGCCCAGGCCGAAGAGCAGCTGATCGCCTTCCTGAAGCAATGGGTCCCGGCCAACAAGTCGCCGATGTGCGGCAACTCGATCTGCCAGGACCGCCGCTTCATGGCGCGCGGCATGCCGAAGCTGGAAGCCTTCTTCCACTACCGCAACCTGGACGTGTCGACGCTGAAGGAACTGTGCCGCCGCTGGAAGCCGGAGCTGGCTTCGGGCTTCAAGAAGGCGCAGAAGCACACCGCGCTGGCCGACATCGTCGAGTCGATCGAAGAGCTGCGTTACTACCGCGAGCACTTCATTAAACTGTGATGCGCAAGCTGTAATCCCGCCGCCCGACGCAGTGCAGCATGGAAATCTGTGAATTATTCGTCATGAATTGTGGAATAATTCACTATGGCTGACATTCTGCGCATTACCGCCGGGCTCGGCGACAGCGAGACGCGGCGCCTGCTCGGCGCCCGCGACTGGCATTCCTCGCCGCTCGGCCCGCCCGAGTCCTGGCCGCCCGAGCTGGCGACCGCCGTCTCGATGGCGCTCAGCTCGACCTTCCCGATGTTCGTCGCCTGGGGACCGGAGCAGGTCTTCCTCTACAACGACGCCTACATCCCCGTCCTCGGCGAAAAGCACCCGGCCGCCTTCGGCGAACTGTTCCACCGCGTCTGGTGGGAGATCTGGCAGGACCTCAAGCCGATCGCCGACCGGGCACTCGCCGGCCAGTCCGCCTTCCTGGAGGACATGCCGCTCGTCATGGAGCGCAAGGGCTATACCGAGCAAGCCTATTTCACCTTCTCGTATTCGCCGCTGCACGACGGCGAGGGCAGGGTGATGGGCATCTACTGCACCTGCATCGAGACCACCGCCCGGGTCGAGGCCGAGCGCCGCGCCGCCTTCGAGCTGACGTTGGCCGACGCGCTGCGGCCGATGCGTTCCAGCGAAGACGCGATTGCCACCGCCAGCAGCCTGCTGGGGCGCGAGCTGGGCGTCGAGCGCGTCATGTACGGCGAAGTCGACGACGAGCGCAACACCTTCTACGTGCCGCGCGACTGGAAGCGCAGCGGCCGTTCGGATCTGTCCGGGAACACCTTCCCGATCGAAGCCTTCGGCGCCGAGGTGGCGGCAAGTGGACGTGCGGGCGAAGTCATCGCCATCACCGACGTGCGTCTCGATCCGCGCACCGTCGAGCACCAGCAGGCCTACCTGATGGCGATGGGCGTGACCGCCAGCCTGCTGGTGCCGCTGGTGAAGTCGGGCCGCCTGCTGGCTTTCCTGGCGCTCGGGCACGAGCATCCGCACCGCTGGAGCGAGGCCGAGATCGCGCTGGCGCGCAGCATGGCGCAACGCCTGTGGAGCGCGGTCGACCTCGCGCGCGCCCAGGCCGCGCTGCGCGAAGAGCGCGACCGGGGCCAGCTGATCCTCGACTCGATCGCCGAAGGCTTCGTGCTGATCGCCGAAGACTGGACCGTGCTGGAGGTGAACGAGGAAGGCCTGCGCCTGACCAACCGGACTGCCGACGAAGTCGTCGGACGCCATCACTGGGAAGTGTGGCCGGAAGCGCTGGACACGCCGGCCGGCCGCATGTACCAGCAGGTCATGGCCACGCGGATGCCGGGCCGGACCGAGTTCCAGCACATCGGTCCGGGCGCCGGCGGCGGCTGGTTCGAGGTGCGTGCCTATCCGGTGCGCGACGGCGGCATCGTCGGCTTCTTCCTCGACATCACCGAGCGCCGCCTGGCCGAGGACAGGTTGCGCGAGGCCGACCAGCGCAAGGACGAATTCCTGGCGATGCTGGCGCACGAGCTGCGCAATCCGCTGGCGCCGATCAGCGCCGCCGCCGACCTGCTCAAGATCGGCCGCCTGGACGAGCAGCGGGTGCGCCAGAGCAGCGCCATCATCGGGCGCCAGGTCAGGCACATGACCAGCCTGGTCGACGACCTGCTCGACGTCTCGCGCGTCACGCGCGGGCTGGTGACGCTGGCGCGGGCGCCGGTGGCGGCGCGCACCATCGTCGACGAAGCGATCGAACAGGTGCGCCCGATGTTCGAGGCGCGCCGCCAGCACCTGCAGGTGACGCTGGCCGCTTCGGATGCCACGGTCCTCGGCGACAAGGCGCGCCTGGTGCAGGTGCTGGCCAACCTGCTCAACAACGCCTCGAAATACACGCCCGAAGACCGCCGCATCGAGATCGAGACCGGCGCCGATGCGGGCGGCGACGCCCTGGTGCTGACGGTGCGCGACGAGGGCATCGGCATGGACCGCGAGCTGGCGCCGCGCGTGTTCGACCTGTTCACCCAGGCCACACGCTCGTCGGACCGGTCGCAGGGCGGGCTGGGGCTGGGCCTGGCGCTGGTCAAGAACCTGGTCGAGCTGCACGGCGGCAGCGTGGTCTGCGACAGCCCCGGTCCGGGCCGGGGCAGCACCTTCTCGGTCACCCTGCCGCTGATGCAGCCGGTGGCGCGCAGCCTCGACGAGGCCCCCGCGAGCGCCCGTGATGGGCAAGCACGTCCGCTGCGCCTGCTGGTGGTGGACGACAACGTCGACGCCGCGGCCACGCTGGCCATGCTGCTGGAAGCCTGCGGCTACGAGGTGATGGTGGAGAACGATTCGCTGCGCGCGCTGGAGCGGGCGAAGCACGAGTGCCCGGACGCGGCCCTGCTGGACATCGGCCTGCCCGAGATGGATGGGAACGAACTGGCGCGGCGGCTGCGGCTGGAGCCCTGCACCCGCCCTGCGCTGCTGGTGGCGATCACCGGCTACGGCCAGGAACAGGACCGCCGCACCGCGCTGGAAGCCGGCTTCGACCATCACATGGTGAAGCCGGTCGACATGGACCGCCTGGCGGCGATCCTCAGCTCGGTGCAAGCTGAGCGTTAGCGCATCTGGGTGTAGTTGACCGGCACCCAGCGGTAGCCCTTGCCCTGGGTCTGCAAGTGGCCCAGGCCGGGGAACTGCAGGTGGGCGCCGCCGATCAGGTAGCCGTTCTTGGCGGCGTCGTCGAACACCTTCTTGCGGGCGGCATAGGCGGCCTTCTCGTCGCTGTCGAAGCCGATCGTCACCTGCGGATTGTCCATCTGGACGGCGGCCACGTGGACCAGGTCGCCGATCAGCAGCAGCTTCTGGCCCTTGCTCTCGACCAGGTAAGTCGTGTGGCCCGGGGTATGGCCGGGTTCGGCGATCGCCGTGACGCCCGGCACCAGTTCACCCTTGCCTTCGATGGCCTTGAACTTGCCGGCCTGGACGTAAGGGTTGAGCGAGGCCATCGCGCCCTGGAAGAAGCCCTTCTTGTCGGTCGGGGCCTTGTCCATGTTCTCTTTGCTGAGCCAGAAGTCGGCATCCGCCTTGCCGGCGCGGACCACGGCGTTCGGGAAGGTGCGCTGGCCGTTGTTGACCAGGCCGCCGACGTGATCGCCGTGCATGTGGGTGATGTAGATCTCGTCGATCTGCTCCGGCTGGTAACCGGCCGCCTTCAGGTTCTGCACGAACTTGCCGAGGGTCGGGCCGAACAGGGTGCCGGCGCCGGTGTCGACCAGCACCAGCTTGCTGCCGGTATTGATCAGGTAGGTGTTGTCCGAGGTCTCCAGCGGCACCTTCAGGTGGTTCTTTTCCAGCGTGGCGCGGGTCAGTTCCGGCTTCTGGTGCAGCAGCTGGTCGACCGGCAGGTCGACGGTGCCGTCGTTGATCGGGGTGACTTCGATGTCGCCGACCATGATGCGGAAGAAGCCGGGGGCCGGGCTCTTGACCATCGGCGCGGCGGCGTGGGCGGCGGACAGCATTGCCGCTGCGGCGGCGACGGCGAACAGGGTGCGCTTGAGCGGGTGGTTCATCTTCTTGTCCTCAAGGTTTGAATAAGTGAATGCGCGAGTGTGCGGATTGCTTATCGTACATGAATGTTCAAGAAAACGCTGGACCTGGCGCAGGCGCGGTCATGCCCGGTGAATACCCCGTTTCGCCAGCGGCATACGGCGCAGCGCGCGGCGCTCGTGCTCCTCGGCGTGCAGCCCGGCAGTGGCCTTGATCAGGTCGCTGCGGCTGACGATGCCCAGCAGCCGCGGCTCGGCCGCGCTGGCCACCACCGGCAGGCGTTCGATGCCGTGCACGGCCAGGCGGGTGGCGACGATGCGGCAGGTCTCGCCGGCCAGCGCCACCGGCGGCCGGTTGATGCCGAACAGCTGGCCGATTTTCTTATCGGGAGCCTGGCCGTCGAGCGCATCGCGGTCCAGCATGCCGACCAGCAGGCCGGCGCGCACGACCGGGAAGCCGCGGTGCTGCTGGTCCGGACCGAAGTGCGAGGCCAGCACGTCGGCCACGGCGGCATCCGCATCCACAGTCTGCACTTGCGTGCTCATCACCTCGGCCACGCTGTGGCGCTCGAGAGGGTCGATGCCGTATTCGCGGTAGATGTGGTGGCCGCGGCGCGCGATCTTCTCGGTCAGGATCGAGCGGCCCATCGTCAACACCGTGAAGCCGTAGGCGCCGGCGGCGGCGGCCAGCAGCGGCAGCAGGGCGTTCGCATCGTGGGTCAGCTCGAAAGCGAACACCACCGCCATCACCGGCGCGCGCATCATGCCGCCCAGGGTCGCCGCCATGAACACCAGCGGCCACAGGCCCGGTTCGGCGCCCGGCAGCCACGGCGAGAGCAGGGAGCCGAGGCCGGCGCCCAGCATCAGCAATGGCGCCAGCACCCCGCCCGAGGTGCCGGAGCCGAGCGCGATCAGCCAGATGACCAGCTTCACGCCCAGCAGGGCGGCGATCGCGCCCAGCGCCAGGTGGTTGTGCAGCAGGTCGCCGATGACGTCGTAGCCCACGCCCAGCGCGCGCGGCTGGAAATAACCGCCGATGCCGACCGCGAGGGCGCCCAGCGCCGGCCACCACATCCAGTGGACAGGCAGCTTGTGGAACCAGTCCTCGACCTTGTACAGCGTCGTCGACATGAACCAGGCCAGGGCGCCGCACAGCAGGCCGGCGGCGGCGCAGGACAGCAGGGCGATCGGCACCACCGGCGCGGTCGACAGCGGAAACAGCGGTCCCGCTTCCATCGCCAGCGGACGCAGGAAGCCGGCCACCGCGCAGGCCACGGCCACCGGCAGCAGGCTGCGCGGACGCAGTTCGAACAGCAGCAGCTCGACCGCCATCAGCACCGCCGCCACCGGCGTGCCGAACACTGCCGTCATGCCGGAGACGGCGCCCGCCACCAGCAGCGACTTGCGCTCGCCGCCGGTCAGGTGGAAGTGCTGGGCCACCAGCGAACCGATTGCGCCGCCGATCATGATGATCGGGCCCTCGGCGCCGAACGGCCCGCCGCTGCCGATCGCGATGCCCGACGCCAGCGGCTTCAGTACCGCCACCTTGGGCGACATCGCGCTGTCCTTGAACAGGATCGCCTCGATCGCTTCCGGGATGCCGTGGCCGCGGATCTGCTCCGTACCGTAGCGCGCGATCAGGCCGATGACGATGCCGCCGATCACCGGGACCGCGATCACCCAGGCGCCCAGCGTGTGCTGGGCCGGCGACAGGTCGGCAATCGAGAAGCGCTGGTAGAAGAACAGGTCGGTGAAGAAGCGGATCAGCAGCAGCAACACGTGCGCCGCCAGCACGGCGAGGCCGCCGATGACGGCGGCGATGGCGGCGATCAGCAGCAGCCGCAGGTCGCCGGAGAAATCGCGGCGGTCGGGGAGGTGGTGGGTTGAAGACATCGGTATCAGGGCAGGTTGGGAATCGTGAACACGCCTTGCAGGGCGCGCAACTGGTCGCGGTGGACCCGGGCCAGGCGCGTGAGGATGGCTTCGCCGGCCGGCAGCAGGTGGACCTCGACGCGGCGGCGATCCTCGGCATTGCTGCGGCGTTCGACCAGGCCGGCTTCCTCGCAGCGCGTCACCAGCGCGACCACGCCATGCTGCTTGGCCTGCAGGCGCTCGGCCAGTTCGCCGATGGTGGCCCATTCGCGGTCCCTGAAGCCCTTGATGTGCAGGAGCAGGAGGTATTGCAAAGGCGTGATCCCCTCGGCCTGGACGGCGTTTTCGGAGAAGTGCTCGTAGCGCCGCATCTGGTAGCGGAACTCGGACAAGGCGGCGAAATCGGATTTGGCTAGGGGCTTCACAAACGGAGGACGTGGCAAAGTGGAGCCGAATAATATATCATGTTGTGATGTTTTTTTCGAAGAAGTTTCATCTTGGATTACGCACTGAACTGGTTGCGCGCCTTCGTCCCGCAACGTAATACCGTCCCGCGCCACGAACGCATGCGGGCCGTGGCCGGCGCCCTGGTCGGACTCCTGCTCACCGCCGGTCTCAGCATGCATTTGCTCGGCACCGGGACCCTGCCGCTCGCGCTGGTGGCGCCGATGGGCGCCTCGGCCGTGCTGCTGTTCTGCGTGCCGGCCAGTCCTCTGGCCCAGCCCTGGTCGGTCATCGGCGGGAACACCATCTCGGCCCTGGTCGGCGTCGCCTGCGCCAAGGCGATCGGCAATCCGCTGCTGGCAGCGCCGCTGGCCGGTTCGCTGGCGATCCTGGTCATGTTCCTGCTGCGCTGCCTGCACCCGCCCAGCGGCGCGGTGGCCCTGACCACGGTGCTGGGCGGCCCGGCCGTGCACGCCGCCGGCTTCGGCTTCGCTTTCGTGCCGGTGTGCCTGAACTCGACCCTGATCGTGCTGGTGGCGCTGGTCTTCAACAACCTGACCGGGCGCCGCTATCCGCACACCCAGCAGTCGATGCTGAAGAATGTACACGCCACGCGCGACCCGGTGCCGACCGCGCGCATCGGCTTCACCAAGGAAGACCTGGACGCGGCGCTGGCGCGCTACGGCCAGGTGCTCGACATCAGCCGCGACGACCTGGAAGAGATCCTGCTCGAGACCGAAGCCCAGGCCTACGGCCGCCGCTTCGGCGTGATTACCTGCGGCGCCATCATGTCGAAGGATGCGGTGACCGTGCGGCCCGGCATGCCGCTGGGCGAGGCCTGGCGCCTGCTGCGCCAGCACGGCCTGCACGCGCTGCCGGTGCTGGATAAGGCCGGCCGCGTGGTCGGCGTGGTGGGGCAGAACGACTTCCTGCACCACCTGGGCCTGGACGATTACCAGACCCTGGGCGAAAAACTGCGCGGCCTGGCCGGCCACCTGTTCGGCCTGCGCGGCGAGCGCCCGGCCAAGGTGGTCGAGATCATGCACCGCCACGTGCAGACGGTGGGCGCCGGCGAGCCGATCGCGGAACTGGTGCCGCTGATGACCAACCGCGGCCTGCACCACATCCCGGTAGTCGACGCGCGCGGCATCTTCGCCGGCGTGGTCAGCCACTCGGACCTGCTGGCGGCGCTGTTCGAAGGCCGCTTGATGGAGCCGGCCTGAATTAATTCGGGGTCAGAGCACTTTTTTTTGAAAAAATGTGCTCTGACCCCGAATTTTGGAAACGTCGCGGGCGCGAGGTGCATCCAATGGGCAGCACAATCATGGGAGATGAAAAATGCAGCCTGCAGTCGATGACGATTCCGATGCCGCCCTCCGCCAGCGCGTGGTCGACGGCGAGCAGGAAGCCTTCGCCGGCCTGATGCGGCGCTACAACCGCCGGCTCTACCGCGTGGCGCGCAGCATCCTGCGCGACGACGCCGAGGCCGAGGATGCGCTGCAGGACGCCTACATCCAGGCCTACCGCGCCTTGCCGGACTTCCGCGGCGATGCCTCGCTGGCCACCTGGCTCACGCGCATCGTCATGAACGCCGCGCTGATGCGGCGCCGCGGTTCGCGACGGATGGCCGAGGTCATCGAACTCGGTGCGGAACAGTCCGTGGAAGATCTGGCTGCGATGCGCGAACCCGGGGCGAGCGACGCGCCCAACCAGCCGGAACGCGCCTTCCAGCGCACCCAGGCCCGCGGCCTGATCGAGTCCAAGATCGACACCCTGCCGGAAGTCTTCCGCACCGTGTTCATCCTGCGCGCCGTCGAAGAGCTCAGCGGCGAGGAGACGGCGCAAGTGCTGGGCATTCCAGAGGCGACGGTGCGCAGCCGCTACTTCCGCGCGCGCGGCATGCTGCGCGAGGCGCTGGCGCGCGAGCTCGATTTCGCGCTCGAAGATGCCTTCGGCTTCGACGGCGAGCGCTGCAACCGCATCGTTTCGAACGTGATGAGCCGACTGCGGGAACGCCCGGAGGATTAGCTGCATCGAATGGCCGCTTCACCACCCAAACCAAATGGAGACTGCCATGAAAAAGATGCTTGCCCCCGTCCTGATTGCCCTGCTGGCTACCGGCGCCTTGAGCACCGCCCACGCCGCCAACCCGAACGACGCGCAGATCGCCGCCATCGTCGTCGCCGCCAACACGGTTGACATCGATGCCGGCAAGCTGGCCGAATCGAAAACGAAGAACAAGGAAGTGCGCGCCTTCGCCCAGCGCATGGTCGCCGACCATTCGGGCGTCAACAAGCAGGCGGTGGCGCTGGTGCAGAAACTGCACGTGACGCCGGAAGAAAACGACACCAGCAAGTCGCTGACCCAGGGCGGCGCGGCGGCGCGCGACAAGTTGAAGGCCTTGTCCGGCAGCGCCTTCGACAAGGCCTATGTCGACAACGAAGTCAGCTACCACCAGACCGTGCTCGATGCGATCGACAAGACCCTGATCCCGAGCGCATCGAATGCCGAACTGAAGGCCTTGCTGACCAAGGTGAGGCCGGCCATCGCCGCGCACCTCGAGCATGCGCAGCACATGCAGGCGCAGATGAAATGAAAGCCGCGGCTCTAGTGGCCGGCCTGTGGCTGGCGGCTGTCGCCGCACTGGATGCCGGCGCAGCCGACCACCAGGTCATCATCGACGGCATGGCCTTCACGCCGAAGGTCGTGGTCGCGCGGCCCGGCGACACGATCACCTGGGTGAACAGGGACATGTTCGTCCACAACGTCACGGCAAGCGCGGGAGGCATCAAGTCGGGCGACCTGCAGCCGGGAAGGAGCTGGCGCCAGGTGCTGCGCCAGGGGGAGAGCTTCGATTACCTCTGCACCCTGCACCCGGTGATGACGGGCAGGGTGGAGGTGAAGGGGAACATCAGGCCTGCTCGGCGCCGCAGCACTTCTTGAACTTCTTGCCGCTGCCGCAGGGGCAGTCGTCGTTGCGGCCGACCTTCGGCTCTTCGCGGCGCAGGGTCTCGACCGGGCCCTTGCGGCGCGGCAGCCAGTAGCGGTGGATGGCCGGCAGGTTGGCTTCGATTTCCAGCGCCAGCTTGTGGGCCAGGCGCGGGTCCTCGACTTCGGCCAGTTCGCTCTCTTCGATCTCGTCGGCGCCCAGCAGGTAGATCGGGCGCATCATCGGGGCGGCTTCCGATTCCCAGATGTCGTCCCAGGAGCCGGGGCGCAGGTCCATGCCTTCCCAGAAGCCCCAGCACCAGGCTTCGGCGTCGATCAGGGTCTCGCCGTCGACTTCGTGCTCGACGTAGAGCGGCTCGAATTCCTTGGGCGCGACCTCGAAGGTGATCAGCACTTCGTTCATGAAGCGCATGATCAGGTTGACGATGCGCTGCTCTTCCTTCGGATTCTTCCACTTGGGCGCGGCGCCTTCCTCGCCCCAGACCCGCGGCAGCCACTCTGCCGGCATGATGGATTCCGGGCCGATCGCGATCGCGGTCAGGTAGCCGTGCAGGGTATCCATCGTCATCGCGCCTTCCGGGCTGCGTTCGGACAGCAGGAAGTTGTCGAGGTCGTCGAATTCTTTGTCGGTGAGGGGCTGTTCGAGTTGCATGTGTGTATCTTGTACTGAGGTGATGACGGTCGTCGAAGGCGCCAGTTTAACGCCTGCGGCGCGAGGCCGGCATAAAAAAGCGCCGGAGGGCCTCGCGCGGCCGTCCGGCGCAAACGGAAAACTTGTGTTTGCTGCTCAGTATCTTGTTCAGTGCTTGGCGTCGAAGGCCTTCTTCAGCGCGTCGGCCGCATACTGCTCCGCATCCTTGGCTCTCGGCACCACCGCACCCATGCCGAAGAATTCGTGGGTCACACCACTGTACTCCTTATAGTCGACCTTGACGCCATCCTTCTTGAGCTTGTCGGCATAGGCCTTGCCTTCGGTCAGCAGCGGGTCGATCTCGGCGGCGACGATGGTGGCCGGCGGCAAGCCTTTCAGCGATGCGGCCTTCATCGGCAGTGCATATGGGTTTTTCGGATCGGCAGCGTAGTGCTTGAAGAACCAGGCCATCATCGGCTTGTTGAGCGGCTTGGCATTCGCGTTGCGCTGGTAGGAAGCGTTGTTCATGTCGTTGTCGACGACCGGGTAGACCAGCAGCTGGTGCACCGGCATCTGCGCTTTCTTGTCGCGCGCCATCATCGAGACCACGGTGGCCAGGTTGCCACCGGCCGATTCGCCGCCGACCGCCACGCGCATCGGGTCGCCGTTGAATTCTTTGGCATGCTGGGTGGTCCACAGGTAGGCCGCATAGGCGTCGTTCGGCGCGGTCGGGAACTTGTGCTCCGGCGCCTGACGGTAGTCGACCGAGACCATGATCGCCTTGGCCATCTTGGCCAGCGCGCGCGGCGAGGCCTCGTAGACCTTGGTATCGGCGATCACGAAGCCGCCGCCGTGGTAATACACCATGACCGGGAACGGACCCTTGCCCTCGGGCGTGAAGATGTGGATCGGGACGCTGCCGCCCTCGACCGGCACCGTCATGTCCTTCACCGTCACGCCCGCTTCCGGCGCCGTGCTTTTCTTCTCGTCGGCCAGCACCTTCTTGACCGCGTCCGCCGGCGTCGGCTGCTTGCGCGCTTCCTCCGGGCTCAGGGTCTCGATCGGCTTGCCGTTCAGGGATTTCAAGGCGTCCAGCACCTTCTGCATGTGGGCTTCGGCCTTGGGTGGCTGGGCGGCATCCTGGGCCAGGGCATGGGTGCAGGCGAGGGCGGCGGCAAGCGCGGTCAGCGGGAGGGCGTTCTTGATCATCGTTTTCTCCGTTTCTTAAATTGTGTACATGCCTCCATGACAACCTCTACGGTTCAAATACTCGGTACGTCCACACACATTACGACCATCATTCTTAGCAAAATCGGTAATTTCCACCTGAATTCGATTCTTGGTAGAAAAGAACATGCTGTTTAATCCGAACTGAAGCATAAATTCGGCAAATCGGAGCGAGGCTGCGCCGGGCTGCCGCCGGCCTTACAATGGCGGCATGGAAGATCAAACGGAAACACATCCTTTTTCGCGTCTCGACCCGCTGATGGTGCTGGACGCCGTCGACAGCGTCGGCCTGCGCGGCGACGGCCGCCTGCTGGCGCTGAACAGCTACGAAAACCGGGTCTACCGCGTCGGCCGCGAAGAAGGCCAGCCGGTGGTGGTCAAGTTCTACCGGCCGGAGCGCTGGAGCGACGCCGCCATCCTCGAAGAACACGCTTTTACGCAGGAGCTGGCGGAAGCCGAGGTGCCGGTGGTGCCGGCACGCGTGCTGGACGGCCGTACTCTGCATGAATTCGGGGGCTTCCGCTTCGCCGTCTTCCCCAGCCGCGGCGGACGCGCGCCCGAGCTGTCCGATCCCAAGGTGCTGGAATGGATAGGGCGCTTCATCGGCCGCATCCACGCGGTAGGCGCTACCAAGGCCTTCGAGCAGCGTCCGGCGCTGAACCTGGACACCTTCGGCCGCGAGCCGCGTGCCTGGCTGCTCGGCCACGGCTTCATCCCGCATGAGCTCCTTACCGCCTATGCCAGCGTGCTAGACCAGGCGCTGGATGGCGTCGCGCGCTGCTTCGATCGTGCCGGCGAGCTGCCGCTGCTGCGCCTGCACGGCGATTGCCACGCCGGCAACGTGCTGTGGACCGGCGACGGCCCGCACTTCGTCGACTTCGACGACAGCCGCATGGGCCCGGCCGTGCAGGACCTGTGGATGCTGCTCTCGGGCGAGCGCCAGGAAATGGTGCGCCAGATGGGCGATGTGCTGGCCGGCTACGAGGATTTCTGCGAATTCGATCCACGCCAGCTCTATCTCGTGGAAGCGCTGCGCACGCTGCGTCTCATTCACTACTCGGCCTGGCTGGCGATGCGCTGGGACGATCCGGCTTTCCCTGCGGCTTTCCCGTGGTTCAATACCCAGCGCTATTGGCAGGACCGCATCCTGGAATTGCGCGAGCAGATCGCTCTCATGGACGAGTCGCCGCTGTGGCCGGTTTGATCTACTGAATTGGCGGGCATTCGCCGCTGTGTTCGGCGTGACAGGTTTTCCAGCCGTGACGCATAATCACGCTAAGCCCTAGTCCGCCCCAAAAAGCCATGACCGATCACGCCAACCACCAAGACGATGCCGATTTCACGATCGACCTGATGCCCGCATCCCACGAGCATGCGGCGCCCGGCGTCGAGCCGCAGCGCGAGCAGCTGGAGCAGCGTGCGATCAAGGAAGGCATCGCGCGGGTCGAAGCCGAGGCCAAGGCGGCGGTGGCGGCCGAGAACCGCGCCCACGCCGAGGCGCGCGCACGCAGCCTGGCCGAGGAGCGCGCGGCGATCGACGCCGAAGCGGCCGCCGCTGCGCTGGCGAATGCCCAGGCATCGGAAGAGGCGATCGAGGCCAACCGCGACCGCATCGACACCCTGCGCGCTGCCGCCAAAGCCGCGGCCGAGCGCCTGGAAGCGATGCGCCAGGAAACCGCCGGGCTGCGCGCACGCGTGGAAACCGACACCCAGATCCGCCTGGCGGCCGAAGCGCGCGGCCGCGCCCAGGAAGAGGCGCGCCGCCGCGCCGAGGAACAGGCGAAGACCGACGCCGAGCTGGCCGAACGCGCCGCCCGCCAGGCCGACGAGCTGGCGCAGCAGGCCGAACAGGCGCGCCTGCAGGCCGCAGAACGGGTCGCTGCCGTGCATGCGGCGCGCGAGGAAGTCAGCCACAGCGCCAGTGCCGATGCCAGGGTCGCGATCCTGGCGCGCGAACGCGAGCGTGCCGAAAAGGCCGCGCGCCAGACCGCCGAGAAGCTGGCCGAAGCCGAAGCCGAGGCGCTGGAACTGGCGCTGCAGCGCGAACGCGCCGACCAGATCGCACTGGCCAACAGCTTTGCGCGCGCCGCCGCCGAGGCCAGGGCACTGGAAGAGGCGCGGGCCCTGGCCCACATCGAGCAGGAACGCGAAGCGATCGCGCTGGCCCAGGCCGAGTATGAACGCACCGCCGCGCAGTCGCTGCGCATGCGCCTGCAGACCGAGAAGGAATTGCGCGACGCCGCCATCCATCGCGAGCGCCTGGAAGAAAGGGCGGCGGCGGCCCTCGAGGCAAGGCGCGAGGCCGAAGGCCGCATCCTGGCCGCGACCGAAGCGCGCATCGAAGCCGACCGCAAGCTACGCGAAGTCGCGGTGGAGCGGGCCCAGGCCGAGGAAGACGAAGCCGCCCAGGCCCAGGCTCGCCTGGACGCCGAGCGCTTCGCCGCCGAGCAGGCGCGCCTGCGCGCGGAAGCCGACCGCCGCGCAGTCGAAGCCGCCGCGCTGGAGGCCGAGCAGCAGCAGCGCGAACGCGTCCTGGCCGAGGAGCGCGCGGCCCAGGCGGCCTCCGCGGCCCAGGCGAAAGCAGCCGAGAATGCGGCCGAACAGGCGCGCCTTGCCTGGGAAGCCGAACAGGCCGAGCTGCAGCGCGAAGCGGCGCGCCTGGCCGAACAGCGCAGCCGCGACACCGAAGCCCTGGCCGAAGCCGAGCGCGAACGCGTGCGCATGGAACAGGAAGCGCTGGCCGCGCTGGCGCAGCGCCAGGAAGCCGAGCAGATGCTGGCCGCCGCCGCCCAGGCCAGGATCGCCGCCGAGCAGGAACAGGAAGCCTTGTTGCGGGCCCACGCCCAACACGAGCAGAACATCCTGGCCGCGCGCCAGCAAGCCGTCGAGGCCCAGCGCCAGGCGACGGCCGATGCGGCGCGCCAGGCCGAGCAGGAACAGGCCATCGCCGCCGCGCAACGGCAGGACGCCGCGAGCGCTGCCCAGCGCGCCGAAGTCGTGGCTGCGCAAGCCGCCGAGCTTGCGCGGGTGCAGGCCGAACGGATGAGCGCTGAGCAGCGCCAGCAGGCACTCGCCGCGGAAGTCATGGCCGCCGAGCATGAAGGCGCCGACGCCGCCCGCGAAGCGCTGCTGCTGCTCGAACAGAAGCTGGCCGCCCAGCGCCAGCAGGCCGCGCTCGATGTCCGCGCCAACGAAGCGGCCAGCGCGCGTCTCGCTTCCGAACATGCCGCCATCACCGCGCTTGAGGCGCGCGCCAAGGCCGAGGAGGAACGCGCCCAGCTGGCGACAATGCGCGAGATGGCCGAGCAGGCCGCCGCCCAGGCCGCGATGGAGAAGCGCGAAGCCCAGCGCGCGCTACTCGAACACGCGCAGCAGGCCGCCGAGATGCAGCGCAAGTCGCTGCAGGCGACCCAGGACATGCTGGAAGCCAAGCGCCGCCTGGTGGAGCTGGAAGCCGGCCGCCAGGAAGAGCAGGTGGCGGAACTGGGCGCGCTGCGCGAGCAGGTCGATGCGCTGCAGGCCGAGGCCAAGCAGCGCGCCGAATCGGCGGACCTGGCGCGCGAAGTGCTGGGACGTTTTTCTCAGCTGCCGTCGGCGCAGCAGGCGGCGGCGCGGCTGGCCGAGACCATCGCAAAGCAGCGCGGCGAGGGCTGAGCTTGCAGGGCCCGGCAGCCTTCTATTTGCGCGATAAACCTGCGCTAATTTCCTTCGACAGCCCGTCGAGATAGCCGCGCCCATGTCGGGCTTCGAGACTCTCGGCAGTGGTCCGGTTGAATTTTTCCCGGAACGTCTCGAACTGTTTGTTGTAGACGTCCCCGGTGATCACCCATTCGATACCGTGTCGCGCATATGCATTCGCGCGTGCCTTATCTTGCGGACCCGGTGGCGGCCCGGGTGTCAGGAATGCAGGGGTGTTGTTCGCCAGGCAGAGCCTTGCCATGGCGGCGCCATCGCGGTTCTCCGGATGGTCCATGGCTTCCATGACCGCCAGATCGACGCAGGGAACACGCGCCTTGGGATCGTCGAACCCGGTCAGGCTGACGCAAGCGAGGCGTCCTTCGAAACTTGCAGGGGCACTCAACCAGCATCGGGCCGCATCCGGGCGCCTGGCGAGGCCGAAGCTGCCTTTGTTCACTCCCTCGCCGAGACGGCGCATGGCCGTGGGCCGTCCATTGACCGCTGCCCGAAACAGGAAATGAATGCCTTCATAGGGTCTGGCTTTCGCTTGGGCCGCATGCGGACCGAGAAACAGTTCGGCGAGACGCTCCTGCTTTTCCGCGTTGTCGAACATGGCTTCAGGCCTCCAGGCGCGCGCGAGCGTTTCATAGTCGCCTACGCGCAACAGCCAGCCTTCGTACGCAGGATCGCCGCTTGCGATGGGGACGCAGCAAAGCGTGCCTGCCACGGCAAGCGCCAACAGTTTCCATCGCGTCGTCATACCCAGGTTTCCTCCTTGATCAGGCCCGGCATCGCGTGACTCAGCGCGCGCCCGTCGCGCGCTTGTCCCTGAAGAAGTTCCAGGCCTCCTCGGCCGTATCGATATCGTGGTTCATGTTGCCGACCAGCTTGCGCAGGATCCACGGCATTTCTTCGTTCCTGGAAGCGTGCGTGTGGCCGCCGCCGTCGATGCGCATGAACTCGACCTGCACGCGGGCCGGGTCCTGGCCCCAGATGTAGCGCGTGGCCGAGGTCGGGTCCGCGGACTGCAGGTGCGGCAGGCGGAAGCTGGCCGGCATTTCCGGCAGGCCGGCGGCGCGGCGCCATACGGCCACCGATTCGTCGGCGCTGACGCCGCTGCCGCGGTCGCGCAGCAGCCAGTGGCCGACCTTGCCGCCGTTGTAGGGCGCGATCCGGTCGGCGGTGCCGTGCGAGATGAAGATCGAGATCGGATGGCTGGGCGGCTTGCAGCGGCTCTGCATCGGCATCAGGGCGCTCTGTACGCCGAGCGCGGCCAGCTTCGGCGCCAGTTCGATGCCGAGGCGGTAGGCCATGCCGCCGCCGTTCGAGCTGCCGTACACGTAGATGCGCTCCGGATCGGCGCCGAGCTCGTTGACGGCGGTGTCGATCAGGGCGGCAATGAAGCCGACGTCGTCGCTGGTGGCATTGCTGGCGGCGTCCGCGCGGCAATCGTTCCAGGCCTGCTTGCCGTCGCTGCCCTTGATGCCGTCGGGCGCGATCAGCATCACGCGCTCGCGCTCGGCGAGGCGGATCCAGTCCTGCGCTTTATACAGGCCGAACGATTCCAGCCCGACCATGGTGGCGGCCGAGGCGCCGTGTCCGTGCAGCAGGATGACGGTCGGGCGGCTGCTGCGCGCCAGCCGGTCCGGCTCGACCACGAGGTAGTGGCGCCGGCCCTCGGGCCGCAGCAGCGTGTAGTCGACGATGGTGGAAGCCTGTACAGCGCCCGCCGCCATCATGCAGCCTGCCGCCGCCAGCAGCAGCCCCGCAGCGCGCCTTCTCATTGTGCGCCTGGATTCGGCGCGACCGGGTTGCTGCCGCCGACCGCGGCTTTTTCGACGAAGTAGCTGGTCTCGCCGAAGCAGGAGGTCGGCAGGCCGACGTGCTGGGCGTAGCTGAGCTGCACGCGCTGGCCCATGGCGGACTGCAGCTGCTTGACGACGTTTTCGTCGCGCACGGTGAAGGCGAAGCGCTCGGGAATCGCGCCAGGCATGCTCGACAGCAGGATCTCGCCTTCCCAGGTCTTGCACAGCCAGCCCTTGCGCGACAGCTTCTGCAGGTAGCCGGCGCGCTCGCCTTCCGAATACGACCAGTGCAGGACGATGGCCGTGTACAGCGCGAACAGCACGATCGCGGCGACGATGACGGAGGCGAGGAGGGCGCTCGCGCGGCGCGGGAAGGTCGAGGGCATGGTTGATGAGGTCGAGTGAAGTCGCGCCCATTCTGCCGATGAGCGCGCGAATTGTCAAAAGCTCATGAACCGGCGCGGCCAGCGCTCAGACGTTGACCCCGAAAGAACGCGCCAGCGGACCCAGGCCGCCGTTGTAGCCCTGGCCGACGGCGCGGAATTTCCACTCGCTGCCATAGCGGTAGAGTTCGCCGAAGATCATCGCCGTCTCGGTCGAGCTGTCCTCGGACAGATCGTAGCGCGCGATCTCGCGTTCGCCGTCCGCGTTCAGGCACCGGATGAAGGCGCGCGCCACCTGGCCGAAGCTCTGGCGGCGTTGGTCGGCTTCGTGGATGGTGACGGCAAAGGCGATCTTTTCGACCTCGGCCGGCACCCGGGTCAGGTCGACCAGCAGGCGCTCGTCGTCGCCTTCGCCCTGGCCGGTGCGGTTGTCGCCGGTGTGCTTGACCGAGCCGTCCGCCGACTGCAGGTTGTTATAGAAGATGAAGTCGGCATCGCCGCGCACCTTGCCGTCGCCGCGCAGCAGGAAGGCGCTGCCGTCGAGGTCGAAGGTGGCGCCGTCGGTCGAGCGCGGATCCCAGCCCAGGCCGATGATGACGCGCTTGAGGTTCGGGTCTTCCTTGGACAGGTTGACGTTGCCGCCTTTTTGCAGACTGATCGCCATGGTTGTCTTTCCTTTCGTTGAAAATCAGGTTGCCGATTCGAGCTGTTCGCGCCGCTTGTAGCGTATCGAGGACCACAGCGACACCAGGATGAAGGCGATGCCGGACAGGCCGGTGAACCATTCGGGAATCTCGTACTCCACGCTGGCGAACATGATCAGGGCCAGGATGCCGATCGCGTAGTGGGCGCCGTGCTCGAGGTAGACGAATTCCTCCAGCGTGCCGCGGTGCACCAGGAACACGGTGAGCGACCGCACGAACATCGCGCCGATGGCCAGGCCCAGCATGATGATGACGACGTCGTTGGTGATGGCAAAGGCGCCGATCACGCCGTCGAAGCTGAACGAGGCATCCAGCACCTCGAGGTAGAGGAAGCCGCCGATGCTGCCCTGCGAGATCATCTTGCCGACCGATGGGTCCGATTCCTCCTCTTCGAGCAGGCCGCTGAACCAGTTCACGCCCACGTAGACGATCACGCCGACCACGCCGGCGACCAGCACCGGCAGCTTTTGCGGCTCGGGCATCAGGCTCATGCAGCCGAACACGGCCAGCAGGGTCAGCAGGATGGCCAGGCCTTCGCTGCCGAAATGGCCGACTTTCTCTTCGATCCAGCCCAGCCAGTGGAGTTCCTTTTCCTCGTCGAACAGGAAGTTGAGGAAGACCAGAAGAAGAAAGGCGCCGCCGAAGGCTGCGACCTCGGCGTGCTGGGCGGTGAGGATGCGGGCGTACTCGTCGGGCGTGTTGGTCGCCATATGCCAGACGTCGATCAGGCCGAGGCCGGTCGCGACCGACACGATCAGTAGCGGGAACAGCAGGCGCATACCGAACACGGCCACCAGGATGCCGACCGTCAGGAACAGGCGCTGCCAGAACGCGTTCCAGTTGCGCAGCACGGAGGCGTTCACCACCGCGTTGTCGAAGGACAGCGACACTTCAAGCACGCCCAGTACCGCCGCGATCCACAAGGCCTGCAGTAGACCGCCGGTGCCGCCGTGGCTGAAGCCCCACCAGGCGGCCAGCGCCAGCAGGACCGCGGTCACTGCGAAAGACAGCTTGAAATATTGCATCGGGTTCTCCTTATAGTTATTGCTGAACAGGCTGCATTGTCTTATAAGCCACACTGGACTGGATATTACTGGTTTCTCCCTGTGGCAGGCGCATCGCTTCTGCGATAATGCTGCCCGGCATTTCTTTTGTACTAACACATCGGAACTCACATGGACTTCACTTACCTGCTGACCCCGCTGCTGACCTGGCTGGTGGTCGGCCCGATCAAATTCCTGATCAACAGCGCCCGCCAGGGACGCTGGGCGTTCAACCTGGTCGGCAACGGCGGCTTCCCGAGCAACCACAGCGCCACCGTGACCAGCATGGCGACCCTGATCGCGCTGCGCGAGGGCATCGGCCACCCGGCCTTCGGCGTGGCCGTGACTCTGTGCTTCATCGTGATGATCGACGCCAACAGCCTGCGCCAGCACGTCGGCCGCCAGGCCGCCGCCATCAACCGCCTGGCCGAGGGCAGGGACGGCCACCGCAAGCTGCGCGAGCGCATGGGCCATACCCTGGTCGAGATCGGCGGCGGGATCGTTACCGGTATCCTGATGGGTAACCTGGTGTATCACCTGTTGTGAAGTAAGAACACCTGGACCCCCGCCTGCGCGGGGGCGACGCATTATGGACAGGCGGCGTCCGCCGCCTGTCCGCAAACTGTCCGCTTCCGGACGCATTTCATCCCGGCCAACTGCAGCTCATCGCCGAAAAACGCAGTTCATCCCACCAAAACCACGCTCTGCCGATCCTCGATTGACTGTGTTGACAGCCTCACCGATACTGCGCGCTGGCTTTTACTATTCCTATACTTACAGGTCCATCCAGTCCACTCGGGAGAACCACGAAATGCTGCGCAAAACCCTACTCGTCCTTGCGATTGCCTCGGCGCTTGCCGCCTGCGGCAAAGCCGACAAGGAACCCGCCAAGCCGGCCGCTGCTACCGCCCAGGCTGATGCCAAGAAAGATGGCAAGCCCGTCCAGTTGCTGGTGGCGCCGGAAGACGTGCTGACGGTACAGAGCAATGCGCTCGCTTCGGGCCCGGTGATCACCGGTTCGATCCAGCCGGAACGCAAGGCCGACCTGCGCGCCGAGGTGTCCGCGGTGGTCCTGCAGGTGCTGAAAGAGAATGGCGAGCCGGTCAAGCGCGGCGACGTGCTGGTCAAGCTCGACGAAACTTCGATTCGCGACAGCCTGATGTCGGCCGAAGCCTCGGTACGCGCCGCCGAACAGGCCTTCGAACAGTCGCAGCGCGCGCTCGACCGCTTCAAGACGCTGCGCGCGTCCGGCATGACCTCGATCCAGGCCCTGGACGATGCCGAAGTCCGCCGCAACACTGCCCAGAGCGAAGTCTCGGCTGCGCGCGCGCGCCTGGCGACGGCGCGCCAGCAGGTCGGACGCACCGTGGTGCGCGCACCCTTCGACGGCATCGTCTCCGACCGTAAGGTCTCGGCCGGCGACACCGCCGCCATCGGCAAGGAACTGCTGAAAGTCATCGATCCAACCTCGATGCGCTACGAAGGCCGCGTCTCGGCCGACAAGATCAGCACCGTCAAGGTCGGCCAGCGCGTGAGCTACCACATCAACGGCTACGGCGACCGCCAGTTCACCGGCGTGGTCAAGCGCATCGACCCGGCGGCGAACGAAGTCACGCGCCAGGTCGAGGTGCTGGTCGGCCTGACCGGCGAACAGCCGCGCGTGTCCGGCCTCTACGCCGAAGGCCGCATCGATGCCGAAAGCTCGTCGGCGCTGATGGTGCCGGAGAGCGCGCTGGTCAAATCCGGCGACAAAACCTTTGCCTGGAAAGTCAACGGCGGCAAGTCACTGGTCAAGGCCGACCTGCAGGTGGGCGCGCGCGACCAGCGCACCGGCGCCTGGGAAGTCAAGTCGGGCCTGGCCGCCGGCGACCTCGTGCTGCGCGCACCGAACTCGAGCCTGAAGGACGGCCAGCCGGTCCAGATGGCGACGCCTAAGCCGACGCCGCAGGCGCTGGCCAGCGCAGGCGCCCCGGGCGCCCAGGGCAAATAAGGAAATAAACCATGTTCCTTTCCAACTTTAGCGTCAAGAAGCCGATCGCCACGATCGTGCTGATCGTGATGATGATGTGCCTGGGCCTGCTCGCGCTGAAAAAGCTGCGCGTCAACGAAAGCCCGGACGTCGAGATGCCCGCGATCATGCTGATGATTCCGTACCCGGGCGCCTCACCCGAGACGGTCGAGCGCGAGATCATCAACCGCCTCGAAAAGTCGATGCAGAGCATTCCCGGCGTGCACGAGATGAACTCCACCGCCAACGAAGGCTCGGCGCAGTTCTGGATCCAGTTCGAGTTCAAGCGCAACATCATCGAAGCCTCGGACGACATCCGCAACGCCATCGCCTCGGTGCGCTACAAGCTGCCGATCGAGATGCGCGAGCCCATCCTGCGCCGCTTCGACCCGTCGGCCCAGCCGATCATGAACGTGGCGCTGTCCTCGAGTACCCAGAGCAAGGCCGAGATCTCGCGCCTGGCCGAGGACGTGCTGGCGGACCGCTTCCGCAGCATCGACGGCGTGTCCACCGTGACCGTCAACGGTTCGCTCAAGCGTGAACTGTCGGTCCTGCTGCGCGCCGACAAGCTGCGCGAATACAACGTGTCGGTCGGCGAGGTCACCAGCGCGCTGCAACGCCAGAATACCAATGCCCCGGTGGGCAAGGTGCGCGGCGTGCTCGACGAGAAGAGCATCCGCCTGGTCGGCCGCATCGAGCATCCGGACGACTTCCAGCAGGTGGTGGTCAAGCGCAACGGCGAACAGATCGTGCGCCTGAACCAGGTGGCGGAGATCCGCGACGGCTTTGCCGACGTCGACGGCCTGTCTATCCGCAGCGGCAACGACAACGTCGGCATCCAGATTGCCCGCACCCGCGACGGCTCCACCGTGACGGTGGCGGACAAGGTGCGCAAGATGGTCGACGAGATCCAGAAGGACTTGCCGAAGGGTACCCGCATCGAAGTCGTGCGCGACGGCGGCAAGAACGCCCAGAACAGCCTGAACAACGTGATCGAATCGCTGGTGCTGGGCGCCGTGCTGACCATCTTCGTCGTGTACGCCTTCCTGAACTCCTGGCGTTCGACCCTGATCACCGCGATGTCGCTGCCGACCTCGGTGCTGGCCGCCTTCATCGCGGTCTGGCTGTGCGGCTTCACGCTGAACTTCATGACCCTGCTCGGCCTGTCGCTGGCGATCGGCGTGCTGATCGACGATGCGATCGTGGTGCGTGAAAACATCGTGCGCCACATGGAAAACGGTTCCGACCGCCGCACGGCAGCCCTCGAAGGCACCGCCGAGATCGGCATGGCCGTGGCCTCGACCACCTTCTCGATCATGGCCGTGTTCATTCCGGTGGCCTTCATGCCGGGCATGTCCGGCGAATGGTTCCGTCCGTTCGCGCTGACGGTGACGGCTTCGGTGGCGGTCTCGCTGTTCATCTCCTTCACCCTCGACCCGATGCTGTCGGCCTTCTGGGGCGACCCGCCGGGCTACCATCACGCGCCGAAGAAAGGCCTGTCGAAGGCGCTGGCGAAATTCAACGTCTGGTTCGACCACCAGGCCGACCGCTACGGCCGCGTGATCGCCTGGGCGCTGCACCACCGCAAGTCGATGGCCGTGATCGCCGTCGCCAGCTTCGTCGGCGCGATCGCCCTGCACATGAAGTTCGGCGGCTCCTCCTTCCTGCCGAAGTCGGACCAGCAGAACATCGCGATCGACGTGCGCACGCCGCCGTCTTCGTCGGTCGAGTACGCACGCCTGAAGATGGAAAAGGCGGCCGAGATCGCCCGCTCGATCAAGGAAACCAAGGAAACCAACAGCTACATCAGCCCGACCGGCGGCCGCGTCTACGTCGACATCGGCAAGCGCACCGAGCGCAAGCGCAACGCCGCCGAGATCGCCGCCGAGCTGCGCGAGAAGATCAAGCCGCTGGTCGGCGCCGAGTTCGTGGTCCAGGACGACCTGAACAACGGCGGCGGCAAGCCGGTGCAGATCGAGTTCACCGGTCCGGATTCGCGCAAGCTGATGGAACTGACCACCGCCTACATGGAGAAGCTGCGCCAGGTGCCGGGCGCGGTCGACGTCAGCCTGTCGCAGCAGGATCCGAAGGACGAGCTGCAGATCGTGCTCGACCGCGGCCTGGCCAACTCGATGGGCATCGCGGTCGGCGACGCCGCCAGCGCACTGCGCGTGGCCTTCGCCGGCATCGAAGTCGGCGACTGGGTCGACCCGACCGGCGAGACCCGCGACGTGGCCGTGCGCCTGCATCCGGACGACCGCGTGGCGACCGAGAACATCGAGCGCCTGCCGATCGCCGTCAGCGGCAGCAACATGCTGGTGCCGCTGGACCAGATCGCGACCATCACCATGGGCAAGGGCCCGTCGACCATCGAGCACAAGGACGGCAAGCGCATCATCGCCGTGTCCGCCAACGTGCAGGGCCGCTCGAACGGCGAAGTCACCGCCGACGCCATGAAACTGGCCAAGAGCATGGACTTCCCGCCGGGCTACGGCCTGCAGCTGGGCGGCATGGGCCAGGACCAGCAGGAGCTGTTCACCGAGATGGTGATCGCGCTGCTGTCGGGTATCGGTCTGATGTACCTGATCCTGGTGATGCAGTTCGGCTCGTTCACCGCGCCGGGCGGCGTGATGCTGTCGCTGCCGCTGTCGCTGATCGGCGTGGTCGTGGCTCTGCTGCTGAGCAATTCGACGATCAACCTGATGAGCCTGATCGGCATCATCATGCTGATGGGTCTGGTGGCGAAGAACGCGATCCTGCTGCTGGATGCGGCGCGTAGCCGTGAAGCCGAGGGCATGGACCGCGAAGAAGCGCTGATGGAAGCGGGCCGCGCCCGTCTGCGTCCGATCCTGATGACGACCTTCGCGCTGATCGCCGGCATGCTGCCGGTGGCGCTGGGCCTGGGCGAGGGCGGCGAGTTCTACCGTCCGCTGGCGATCGCCATCATCGGCGGCACCATCACCTCGACCATGCTGACCCTGCTGGTCGTGCCGACCTTCTACGACAGCATCGAGATCGCGAAGGACCGCATGGCTGCCAAGTTCCGCCGCCGCGTGGTGCGCTTCACGGCGCTGCCGGCCTTCGTGATGACCTTCGTGGAAGCGATCCTCACCATCGTCATGGTGCGCTTCGTGTTCCGCATGATCGTCAAGGCGGGGCGCTTCGCCACCGGCCGCCGCGAGGGGACTGCGGCAGCTTGATTTTACCGTTTGGCAAAATGGAAAGGCCTGCGCGAGCAGGCCTTTTTTTGCTTTGCGGCTGAACACCGGGGTCAGAGTCCCAACTGAAAAACCGGACTCTGACCCCGCCCGTCAACGGCATGCACTGGAGCCGCATTCTTCATTGCCGCATCAGTGCATGCCGGAGCGGAACAAGACGCACAGTTGACCATGCCAGCCTGGAAGGGCTGGCAGAGCCGGTGCAAAGGACCTCTTGCAGGCCCTTTGCCGATGCGTCATGACAGCGCCGCTTATTGGCCGCTGCCCGAACCGCCCGAGCCGCTGGTGCCGGAGGTGCCCGACGAACCCGAGGTACCGGTGCCGGTGGTGGCCGGCGGGGTGGTGGTGGTGCCGGTGGCGCCGGTGCCGGTGGTGCCAGTGCCGGTTGCGCCGGTGCCGGTACCCATCGAGCCAGTGCCGGTGGTGCCGGTGCCGGTTGCGCCGGTGCCGGTATCGCCAGTGGTGCCGGTTGCGCCGGTGGTGCCGGTGCCGGTGGTGCCGGTTGCGCCGGTACCAGTGCCGGTGTCACCCGCTGCACCGGTGCTGCCGGTGCCGCTGGTGCCCGAAGTGCTGCTCGGCGCGGTGGCCGACGTGTCGCCGGTACCGGTCGTGCTGGTGGTGTCGTTTTTCTTGCAAGCCGCCAGGCTTGCCATCAGGGCTGCGGCAAACAGAATCTTCGATGCGTTGTTAAGAGCTTTCATTTGTTTTACTCCTCGTTTACGTCTACTTTTTTTGCCGCCGTCTCCAGGTGAGGCGCTGGAGGGTCGACGACGCCAGGTTAGTTCCAACAGGACTTTGCAGTCCCTAAGGAACCATCAGGGAACCGACGCAATACGCGGCCCCGTTGTGGTATACGAATTCGACTCCGGTAGACCTGACATGGTTCTTCCCAGTTCCCGAATTGCACACCTCTTGATTTAAGAGCCGAACCATCAGCGTTCAACCCTCAGTCCACCGGCGAAACTGCCGGATGGTTTGGTCGCCGCGTCGGCGCTGTCGCCGGCGGCCTGTTCGAGCAGCGAGGGAACTTCGTCCGTCAGTTCCCGCGCCAGATAGCCGAGTCTGCCCATGCGCGCCGCGAGGCGTTCGCCGGCCTGCGCATGCAGCACCACGCCCCAGCCTGCGGCCTGGGCCAGCGTCGCGCCGCGCGCCGCCAGGCCGCCGATGATGCCGGCCAGTACGTCGCCCGAGCCGGAAGTGGCCAGCCCGACGTTGCCGCCTTCGTGCTGCCAGCGCTCGCCCTCGGGCGTGACGATCACGGTACGCGCGCCCTTCAGCGCCACCACCGCGTTCCAGCGCTGCGCCGCTTCGATGGCGATGCGGTCGGCGCCGTCCGGGATCTCTTCTTTCGCGATGCCGGTCAGGTGCGCCATTTCGCCCGCGTGCGGCGTCACCAATACTGGAACGTCGAAGCGGAAGGGTGGGTTGACGCCGGCCGGCGGATGCAGGATCGCGCCCATCGCATTGGCGTCGAGAATGACGCTGGTGTCAGTACCGTGCAGGCGCGGCAGCAGCGCATGTACCAGGCGCGCGGTCGCTTCCTCGTCCTGCATGCCGGGCCCGATCAGGATGGCGTTGATGCGGTCGGCCAGCGGGTCGAGTTCGGCCACCGCTTCGACCGTGAAGCCGCCGGCTTCGTTCTCGGCCAGACCCAGCACGCGCGATTCCGGAATCGCCAGCGCGACCAGCTGGGCCACGCTCTTGCCGGTGGCGACCGTCAGCTTGCCGGCGCCGGCGCGCAGGGCGGCAACGGCGGCCAGGATGACGGCGCCCGGCATCTCGCGCGAGCCGCCGAGGATCAGCACGTGGCCACGCTCTTCCTTGTCGGCATCGTCGGATGGAATGTTCAGCGGCCAGTTGCGCAGCAGGCTGGCGTCGAGGTCGCGCGGTCGGGCGTGTGTTTGCAGCGTCATGGTGGGGAGCGCCTCAGGCCTTGGCCGCCGTCGGCACATCCTTGCTGGAGGTGACGGGGGTGCCGGTCGCTTCGAGCGGCGCCACGAAATTGATCAGGCGCGGCGCCAGCTTGCCGCGCTTGCCCAGCGAAGGGTCGAAGGCATACGAGGTGACCGAGCAGTTGGGGACGTCGCCCTGGCGGTCCTGTTCGAGGATCGTGGCTTCGTCCATGCGTTCGATCAGGTAGCGGAAGCAGTTGACGATCACCTGGTGACCGACGATCAGCACGCGCTCGCGGCAATATTCGCGGGTCAGCGTGTCCAGCACGCTGCGCAGGCGCAGGATGACGTCGCACCAGCTCTCGCCGCCGGGCGGACGGAAGTAGAACTTGCCGACGTGGCGGCGCTGTTCGTACAGGTCGGGAAACTGGTCGGCGATGCCGCGCACGGTCAGGCGGTCGAGGATGCCGAATTCCTTTTCGCGCAGGCGCTCGTCGGCATGCACGGCGAGCAGTTCGTTACGGTCGAGGCGCTGCATCAGCAGCTCGGCGGTCTGGACAGCGCGCACATACGGCGAGTACAGCACGACATTCGGCTGGTTGTGCTCGGGCAGGCCGGCAAACCAGGCGCCCAGGGCTTGCGACTGGCGCATGCCGAGCTCGGACAGCGGCACGTCGACATCGCGCTCGGCAATGTCCACGCGCAGTCCGGCTGCGGCTTCGGCGGCGTCGCGCGCGACATTGCCCGCACTTTGTCCGTGCCTGACCAGCCAGATTTCCTGAGGCCACTTTTGGTCCATCACCAACCTGTTTGTGATTTTGACATGACACGATCATAGACGGATTCGTCGGGACCTCCGCGCACGATTCCGGCCGAAAACGTGGCAGAGATCCGGGAAGGAATTTCAGCGCATCCGCGCGATCACTGAGGATGCGCATGCCGGACGGGTCGAGCACGCTCTATGCTCGCGGCATCGTCAATACCGGAGGCCCTCATGCGTCGTACCCGATATCTGCAATCCCTGTTTGCCGCCGCGGTCCTGGCCGCACCCCTGCTGGCCGCAGCCGACCCGCGCTATGCCGTCACCGCCATCGCCGGCGCCGACAGCGTGGCGCGCGACATCAACAACCTGGGCCAGGTGGTCGGCGCGGCGTACACCGGCGGCGTCTATCGCGCTTACGTGTACGGCGACGGCGGCCTGACCGACATCGGCACCCTCGGCGGCGCCGGCAGCTGGGCAAACGCCATCAACGATCGCGGGCAGATCGTCGGCAATGCCGAGGCCGCCGACGGCGCAAGCTACGGCTTCCTCTACAGCGGCGGCGCGATGAGTGCGATCACGGGCGGCAGCGCCATGCAGGCCAACGGCATCAACAACGGCGGCACCATTGTCGGCTCGATGTGGGTCGACAACCCGGACGGCGGGGATGCCCATGCCTACACCCTGTCGTCGGGCGGCACGCTGACCGACCTCGGCACCCTGCCGAGCGGCGACGGTGGCTATGCCTACTCGATCAACCGCCATGGCGACGTCGTGGGCGCGGCATTCAGCGCGGTCAATGGCGCACCCAACTATCCGACGGATCCCTTCATCTACCACGACGGCGTGATGACCGGCCTGGGCAACCTGGGCGGGCCGTGGAGCGGTGCGACCTCGATCAACGACCAGGGCCAGGTGGTTGGCTTCCTCGGCGTGAATTCGCTGCCGGGCGACCCCGGCGAACTGTATCCGACCACGGCTTTCCTGTACGCGAACGGGGAGATGAACGTGATCGGCGGCGTGGCCCCGCCATGGAGCAGCCTGGCCAATGACATCAACAACCTCAGCCAGGTCGTCGGCAGCTTCCGTTTCAACCCGGGACTGGACCATGGCTTCCTGTACGAGAACGGCGAAATGATCGACCTGAATACGCTGATCGATCCGGCTTCCGGCTGGACCATCACGGACGCGGCCGCCATCAACGACCTGCAGCAGATCGCCGCACAAGCCTGCCGGGGAGGGGTATGCCAGGCGGTGCGCCTGGACCTGGTGTCGGCCGTCCCCGAGCCGCCGACCTTCGCCCTGATGGCGGCCGGCCTGGCCCTGGGACTGGCCCGTGGGAAGGGCTTTAAGCGACCTGCTCGTCGCCGTCGAGGTTGAGGGCGGCGTCGCTGTTGAAGACGCGCATGTCGGTCTGGCCGAGCACGCGGCTGGCGAGGGTGCCGGCCGTGATGGAACCGCTCACGTTGAGGGCGGTGCGGCCCATGTCGATCAGCGGCTCGATCGAGATCAGGAGGCCGGCCAGCGCCACCGGCAGATTCATCGCCGACAGCACGATCAGCGCGGCGAAGGTGGCGCCGCCGCCGACCCCGGCCACACCCACCGAACCGATGGTGACGATGCCGATCAGCGGCAACAGAAAGCTGCTGGTGAACGGATCGATGCCGACGGTCGGCGCGATCATCACCGCCAGCATGGCCGGGTAGATGCCGGCGCAGCCGTTCTGGCCCATCATCGAGCCGAAGGAGGCGGCGAAGTTGGCGATGCCTTCCGGCGTGCCCAGGCGCGCGGTCTGGGTCTGCACGCTCATCGGGATGCTGCCGGCCGAGGTGCGCGAGGTGAAGGCGAAGGCCAGCACCGGGAAGATCTTCTTCACGTAGCGCAGCGGGTTCAGGCCGAGGCCGGAAATAATCAGCAGGTGCACGCAGAACATCAGGATCAGCGCGCTGTACGAGGCGGTCACGAAACCGATCAGCTTGAGGATGTCCTGCAGGCTCGAGCTGGCCAGCACCTGGGTGATCAGGGCGAACACGCCCAGCGGCGTCAGGCGCAGCACCAGGGTCACCATGCGCATCACGATCACGTGCGCCACGTGCACGAACTTGCTGAAGGATTCGAACACGTCCGGGTGCTTGCCGGCGATGCCGGTCGCGGAGACGCCGATGAAGATCGAGAACAGCACCACGGCGATGGTCGAGGTCTTGCGCGCGCCCGTCATGTCGAGGAAGGGATTTTCCGGGATGAAGGACAGGATGGTGTTCGGCAGCGAGAGCTGCTGGGCCGCGGACAGCTTGCCTTCGAGGTAGGCGCCGCGCGCCACTTCGGCCGCGCTCGAGGTCAGGCCGACGGCCGTCAAGCCGTACAGCTTGGCCATCAGGATGCCGATGGAAGCCGCGATCGCGGTGGTGACCATCAGGGTGCCGATGGTCAGCGCGCTGATCTTGCCCAGCGAAGAGGCGTCGCGCAGCTTCAGGATGGCCTGGATGATGGAGACCATGATCAGCGGGATGATGATCATCTGCAGCAGCTTGACGTAGCCGGTACCGATCACGTCGAGCCAGGCATTGGTCTGGGCGATGACCGGGGAGCCGAGTCCGTAGACCGCCTGGAAGCCGGCGCCCAGCAGCACGCCGAGACCGAGGCCCGTGAACACGCGCTTGGTGAAGGAGACATGGCGCTGCTGGAAGACGAGGAGCAGGGCGCACACGGCGAGGGCGATAGCCAGGTTCAGGATCAGTGGGAGGCTCATATGCGTTCGGGAAATATAACGAACGCATTTTATAACCATTCATGCATGGCGTGCATCGCAAGCCTCCGTTTTGACGGCGCGCAATCTGTCTCGTTGTAAATGTTGTTGACAGTGCTAATCAATCTTGCAAGACTCGGCTGGCTTCGGACAGGAGGATTGCGATGCGTGGCGAGAGCTTGCTCAGGGTGCTGTATCTGGTCGTGTCAGTCTGGTCTGCCGGCGCCGCCGCGCAGGGTGTGCAAAGTGCGCCGTCTGCGCCCACCGCCATCGAACTGTTTGCGCCGGAAGGCGTGGTCAGCGAGGTGCGCCAGGCAACGGCGCGTTTCTCGAACCCGATGGTGCCCTTCGGCGACCTGCGCGCGCCGGCGCCGATCGACGTCGACTGCCCGGTCCCCGGCAAGGGACGCTGGGTCGACGAACGCACCTGGGTCTACGACTTCGAGCGCGATCTGCCGGGCGCCGCACGCTGCCGCTTCCAGCTGCGCGCCGACGCCCACGACCTGGCCGGGCGGCCGCTGGCCGGCAAGCGCGACTACGTCCTGAGCACCGGCGGGCCGGCCGTGCTGCAGGCCGAACCTTCCGATGGCAGTCAATCCATCGACGAACGCCAGGCCTTCGTGCTGGCCCTGTCGGCGCCGGCCACGCCGCAATCCGTCGCCGCGCACGCATGGTGCCAGGCCGACGGCATCGCCGAAAAGATCGCCGTGCGCATCGTCGGCGGCGAGGCGCGCGAGCAGGCGCTGCTCTCCCGGCGCTGGATGGTGCAGCGAACCCTCCGCGGCGAGGATACCGAGGAAGCCGCGAAGCCCTACACGCTGGCGCGCCTGAAGGCCGACGACAAGGCCGGCAAGCTGGAGCGCTTCCTGGTGCTGCAATGCCAGCGCACGTTGCCGGCCAATACCAAGGTGGCGCTGGCCTGGGGCGCCGGGATCGCCGCCGCCAACGGCATCGCCACCACCACCGACCAGCTGCTGGCTTTCCAGACCCGGCCCGACTTCAGCGCCAGGTTGCGCTGCGAGCGGGTCAACGCGCGCAGCCAGTGCATTCCCTTCCTGGCTATGCAGGTGGACTTCAGCGCACCGATCGCCGTGGCGGACGCACGGGCGATCTATCTGCAGGAAGCGGGCGGCAAGCGTCATCCGGCCCTGCTGGGAAAGGATGCGGAGCGCGGCAGCGTGGTCGATTCCGTCAGCTTGCCCGGACCCTTTCCGGCCCAGGCGCAGCTCACCCTGCATCTGCCCGATGGCCTGAAGGACGATGCCGGCCGTCCGCTGGTGAACCAGGTGCGTTTTCCGCTGCCGGTGCGCACCGGGGAGGCGCCGCCGCTGGTGAAGTTCGCCGCGGGCTTCGGCATTCTCGAAGCGAAGGGCGACCGCATGCTGCCGGTCACGGTGCGCAATGTCGAGCCCAAGCTGGCAGCGCAGCTGGCCGGCCCGATGCAGACCGCCGGCGCGGCGTTGCAACTGAAGGCGGGCCGCGAGCAGGACATCCTGGCCTGGATGCGCAGGCTGGCCGGGCCCTATGGCAGCCCGACGCCGGGTCAGCCGGCCGGCAAGCAGCTCGAGTCGTCCGTGTTCGCCGGCGCCGCGGCAAAGGGCGAGAAGCTGCAGCGCTTTACCCTTCCCAAGCCGGGCGGGCGGCGCGCCTTCGAGGTCATCGGCATTCCGCTGCGCGAGCCAGGCTTTTATGTGGTGGAGCTGGAGAGCCCGCGCCTGGGCGCCGCGCTGAATCCGAAAGGGCGCACCGCCTGGGTGAGGAGCGCCGCGCTGGTGACCAACATGGCGACCCACGTCAAGCTGGGCGCGCAGTCCTCGCTGGTGTGGGTGACGACGCTCGACAAGGGTCTGCCGGTGGCGAACGCCCAGGTCGAAGTGCGCGATTGCGCCGCGCGCCTGCTGTGGAAAGGGACCACCGATGCGCAGGGCGTCGCACGCATCCGCAAGGAGCTGCCGGCCTCGAACTGCAAGGGAAACGACGGCTATTTCATCAGCGCCCGCAGCGGCGAGGACTTTACGTTCACGCTGTCCGAGTGGCACGACGGTATCGAGAACTGGCGCTTCAACCTGCCCACCGGCGGACGCTTCGAGGACAGCCGCATCGCCGCCACCGTCTTCGACAGAACCCTGCTGCGCGCCGGCGAGACGGTGCACATGAAGCACTTCCTGCGCCGCCACACCACAGCAGGATTCGCTTTCGTGCGCGCCAAGGACAAGCCGCCGGCAGCGGGCCAGGACTGGCGCGCCGCGGAGCTGGGCGAGGACAAGCGTGCGCTTCCGGTGAAGGGCTTCATCGTCCACGAAGGCACGGGCGAAAAGACGGAGATCGCGCTGGCCTGGGATGCAAACGGGGCTGCGCAAGGGGAGTGGAAGATTCCGCAGGATGCCAAGCTCGGCGCCTATGACGTGTTCGTCGGCGGCATGGTGGCGGGTTCCTTCCGCGTCGAGCAGTTCCGCGTGCCGACCATGAAGGCGGTGTTGAAGGCGCCGGTCGCGGCCCAGGTCGCGCCGTCTGCCGTGACCTTCGACGCCCAGGTGAGCTATCTGGCAGGCGGCCCGGCCGCGCAGGCGCCGGTCAAGCTGCGCAGCGTGGTGCAGGACACCGGCATCCAGTTTCCGGATTACGAAGACTTCAGCCTGGGCCTCGGCGACGTCAAGGAGGGCGTGGTGGCCCAGGGCAGTTCCGGCGAAGACGAAGAAGACGCGGTATCCGAGGGCGCGCCGGGCGAGGAGGGCGGCAGCCAGCTGGAAGCCGCGCGCACCCAGTCGCTGAACCTCGATCGCGCCGGCGGCGCCCGCATCGCGGTCGACAAGCTGCCGGCGATCGACAAGCCGAAAAGCCTGCTGGCCGAACTGTCCTACCAGGATGCGAACGGCGAGACCTCGACGGTGGCTGCGCGCGTGGCGCTGTGGCCGTCCGCTTACGTCGTGGGCCTGAAGCCGGACGGCTGGCTGCTGACAAAAGACGCGGTCAAGTTCCAGGCCGTGGTGCTGGACACGGCCGGCAAACCGGTGGCCGGCGTGCCGGTCAGCGTCGACTTCTTCGTGCGCCAGACGACTTCGCACCGGCGCCGCCTGGTCGGCGGTTTCTATTCGTATGAGCACAGCAGCGAGATCAGGCGCCTGGGCGAAGCCTGCAGCGGCGTCACCGATGCGCGCGGCCTGCTGCTGTGCAATGCGAAAGCGCCGGCCGAGGGCGACCTGATCCTGCGTGCCCGCGCCAGCGATGTGCAGGGAAGGGTCGCCGCTACCCAGCGCGAAGTCTGGATCGCCGGCAGCCAGGAGCAGTGGTTCGCCGCCGGCGACCATGACCGCATCGACCTGCTGCCGGCGAAAAAACGCTATGAAGCCGGCGAGACCGCGACGCTGCAGGTGCGCAGTCCCTTCCGCAACGCCACCGTGCTGGTGACGGTCGAGCGCGAGGGCATCCTCGACAGCTATGTGCGGCATTTGTCCGGCCGCGAGCAGGTGGTGCGCATTCCGGTCAAGGCCAGCTATGCGCCGAACGTGTTCGTCTCGGCGCTGGTCGTGCGCGGACGCGTGGCGGGCGTGCAGCCGACCGCGCTGGTCGACCTGGGCAAGCCGGCCTATAAACTCGGGATCGCTGCGCTGAAGGTCGGCTGGGCGCCGCACGAACTGAAGGTCCAGGTGACGCCGCAACGCGGCGTCTACAGGATACGCGAGCAGGCCGGCGTGAAAGTGAAGGTCACGGCGCCGGACGGCCGCAAGCTGCCGGCGGGGACCGAGGTGGCGCTGGCGGCGGTCGATGCCGGGCTGCTGGAACTGATGCCGAACACCAGCTGGAATCTGCTGGAGACCATGATGCGCGAGCGGAACCTGCAGGTCGAGACCGCGACCGCGCAGATGCAGGTGATCGGCAAGCGTCACTTCGGGCGCAAGGCCTTTCCGCATGGCGGCGGGGGCGGGCGCAGCGCCACCCGCGAACTGTTCGAGACCCTGCTGCTGTGGAAGGGCAAGGTCGTACTCGACGCCGACGGCGAAGCCACGGTGCAGGTGCCGCTCAACGACACGCTGGGCAGCTTCAGGATCGTCGCGGTGGCCAGCGGCGGCGCCGGTCTGTTCGGTACGGGAAGCGCCGACATCCGCACCACCCAGGACCTGATGCTGCTGTCCGGCCTGCCGAACAGCGTGCGTGAGGGCGACAGCTTCCGCGCCGGCTTCACGGTCCGTAATGCTTCGCAGCGCGAGCTGACGGTGCGCCTGAGCGCGAGCATGGCTGCGGACGGCGGCAAGGGCCAGTCGCTGGCGCCGCTGAGCGCGACGCTGGCGCCCGGCGAGGCGCGCGAGATCGGCTGGACCGTGCAGGTGCCTGCAGGCGCGACGAGCCTGCAGTGGGAAGTCGAGGGCAATGGCGGCGAAGGCGCGCAGGACCGCATGCGCATCAAACAGCAGGTCGGCGTCGCGGTGCCGGTGCGCACCTTCCAGGCGACCCTGATCCAGCTCGACGGCGAGAAGACCCTGCCGGTGCAGCGCCCCAGCGACGCGCTGCCGGGCCGCGGCGGCATCCAGACCATGCTGACGGCGCGCCTGGGCGGCGAGCTGCCCGGCGTGCAGGACTACATGCGCGCCTATCCCTACACCTGCTTCGAGCAGCGCACCTCGCGTTCGGTGGCGCTGCGCGACAAGGCGATGTGGGAAGCCACCGTGGAGACCCTGCCGGCCCACCTCGACGCCAATGGCCTGGTCAAATATTTCGCGCCCATGGACCAGGGGAGCGACATCCTGACGGCCTATGTGTTGTCGGTGACCAGCGAAGCCGGTTACGAAATTCCCGACGATCTGAAGGAGCGCATGGAAGCCGGGCTGACCGCCTTCGTCGAGGGCAAGCTGGTGCAGCCCTTTTTGCTGGCCAGCGGCGAGCTCACGGTGCGCAAGCTGTCCGCGCTGGAGGCGCTGTCGCGGAGCGGCAAGGTGCAGGCGTCGATGCTCGAATCGATCACGGTCCAGCCCAACCTGTGGCCGACGTCCGCAGTGCTCGACTGGTACCAGATACTCACCCGCAGCGCCGACCTGCCGCAGCGCGAGCAGCAGCTCGCACAGGCGCGCCAGGTGCTGCGTGCGCGCATGCACCTGCAGGGCACGATCATGGGATTTTCGACCGAACGCAGCGACGACTGGTGGTGGCTGATGGCATCAAGCGATGCCAACGCCAACCGCCTGCTGCTGGCGGCGCTCGGCGATCCGTTCTGGCAGGCCGACATCGGCCGCCTGGCGCGCGGCGCGCTGGGCCGCCAGCATCGCGGCCACTGGGGCACGACCACCGCGAATGCCTGGGGTGTGGTGGCGCTGGACGCCTTCTCGCGCAAGTACGAGGCGGAGCCGGTCAGCGGCAAGGCCCAGCTGACCCTGGGCGCCGCGTCCTGGACCGGCACGATTCCGTCGACCGTGCTGCAGGCCTGGCCGGAAGGGCAGGCGACGCTGAAGCTGCGCCAGCTCGGCACCGGCAAGCCCTGGGCCACCGTGCGCAGCCTTGCCGCCATCCCGCTGAAGGCGCCGCTGTCCTCGGGCTACCGCATGGTGCGCACGGTGACGCCGGTCGAGCAGAAGACCAAGGGGCAGTGGTCGCGCGGCGACGTGTATCGGGTGCGCCTCGATATCGACGCCCAGGCCGACATGACCTGGGTCGTGGTCGACGATCCGATCCCGGCCGGCGCCAGCATCCTCGGCACCGGCCTGGGTCGCGACAGCCATATCGCGGCGTCCGGCGAGCGCTCGCGCGGCTGGGTGTGGCCGGCCTACCAGGAACGCAGCCAGTCGGCCTTCCGTTCCTACTACGAGTTCGTCCCCAAGGGCAGCTTCAGCGTCGAGTACACGGTGCGGCTGAATAACGAAGGCCGCTTCGGCATGCCGGTGACGCGCGTGGAAGCGATGTACAACCCCGAGATGTTCGGCGAGCTGCCGAATGCGTCGCTGACGGTGGGGCCGTGAAGCGGTTCGCGCTGCTCCTGGCCTTTGTATTGGGCGCACACGCAGAAGCGGCGGTGCCGACGCCGGCCCAGGTGAAGGCGGCCTGGCAGCCGTCCGAGGCCCAGCTGCTCGACCGCCACGGCGTGCCGGTGGAGAGCGTGCGTATCGACATGGCGGCGCGGCGCCAGCCCTGGGTCGCGCTTGCGGACATCTCGCCGGCGCTGGGCCGGGCGGTGATGCAGGCCGAGGACCAGCGCTTCATGGAGCATGGCGGCATCGACCTGAAGGCGGTCGGCCAGGCGGCCTGGGACAACCTGTTCCGGGTGCGCGGCAGCCAGGCGCGCCTGCGCGGCGCCTCGACCATCACCATGCAGCTGGCCGGCCTGCTGGATCCGGCGCTGGCCTCGCGCGCGGCCGGCCGCAGCTGGCGCCAGAAGTGGGACCAGGCCCTGGCCGCGCGCGAGCTGGAAGCCGGCTGGAGCAAACAGCAGATCCTGGAAGCCTACCTGAACCTGGCCAGCTACCGCGGTGAGCTGCAGGGCGTGGGCGCGGCGGCGCGCGGCCTGTTCGGCAAGGCGCCGTCCAGCCTGGACACCGGCGAATCGGCGATCCTCGCCAGCCTGCTGCGCGCGCCGGGCGCCTCCACGCGCGAGCTCGCACGGCGCGCCTGCGCGCTGGCCTTGGATCTGAAGGCCGCGTCATCCTGCGCGACCATCGAATGGCAGACCGAGGTAGCGCTGAGCCGCCAGGGCGCCGCGTTCAAGCAGCCACCGGCCCAGGTGGCGCGCCTGCTGATGGACGGCGCTGGCGGCCAAGGCGGCCAGCGCGTCCTGCGCAGCACCCTCGATGCCGACCTGCAGCGCTTCGCCGCCACGACCCTGCGCCGCCACTTGGCCGAACTGGCCGAGCGCAACGTCGGCGATGGCGCTGTCGTCGTGCTGGACAACGACAGCGGCGAGATCCTGGCCTATGTCGCGAATACCGGGGCGGGCGAGGTCGACGGCGTGGCGGCGCTGCGCCAGGCCGGCTCCACCCTGAAGCCTTTCCTGTACGAGCTGGCGATCGAACGCGGCATCCTGCACGCCGCCTCGCTGCTGGACGATACCCCGGTCGACATTCCGACCGTGGGCGGCCTGTACGTACCGCAGAATTACGACCGTCAATACCACGAGGTCGCGAGCGTACGTACTAGCCTGGCCGGCTCGCTGAACATCCCGGCGGTGCGGACCCTGATGCTGACCGGCGTTGAGCGCTTTCATGAACGGCTGCGCGAGGTGGGCTTGTCCAGCCTGACCGAGGCGGCGGACTTCTACGGCTATTCGCTGGCGCTCGGCTCGGCGGACGTCAGCCTGCTGGAGCTGACGAATGCCTACCGCACGCTGGCCAATGGCGGCATGCAGGGCAGTGCGACCCTGCGTGCGCGTGCACCGGAAAAGCGGCGCCGGGTGCTTGACGAGAAAGCCAGCTTCATCGTCGGCGACATCCTGTCCGATCGCGGTGCACGCAGCGTGACCTTCGGCCTGCGCAACGAACTCGCCACCAGCTTCTGGAGTGCGGTAAAGACCGGCACCAGCAAGGACATGCGCGACAACTGGTGCGTGGGCTACTCGAACCGCTACACGGTCGGGGTCTGGGTCGGTAACTTCGACGGCCGTCCGATGTGGGACGTGTCCGGCGTCTCGGGTGCGGCGCCGGTGTGGCGCGACCTGATGGACTATCTGCACCGAGACAATCCGAGCCGGGCGCCGGCGCCGCCCGCCGGCCTGGTGCGGCAGAACGTCGCCTTCACGCCGGCCGTCGAGCCGCCGCGCAGCGAGTGGTTCGTGCGCGGCACCGAGACTGCATCCGTGGCCTTGCTGGCCCCAAGCCAGCGCCAGCCGAAGATCGTGTACCCGGCCGACTCCAGCCTGATCGCGCTCGATCCGGACATCCCGGAAAAGCTGCAGCGCGTGCGCTTCGCGGCACAGGGCGAGCGTGGTTTGACCTGGATGCTGGACGGGCAGAAGCTGGAACAGCCCGAACTGGAGGCCGGCTGGGCGCCGGCGCCGGGCAAGCATGAAGTGAAGCTGGTAGGGCAGGACGGGCGCACGGTGGCGAGCGCCCGTTTCGAGGTGCGCGGCGGCGCTCAGGTGGTTTCGACTTTTTCGACCAGCAGCGGCGGCTCGTCTGCCAGGTCGACGCCTGCCAGCGGCGAATACAGCGGCGAATCCGAGCGGTAGGGCACGCGGCCCGAGGGCACGTGTTTGGCGGCCGGATCGAGGTGCAGGTCCTGGTCGTCGAAGAAGATGTGGGCGCGGAAGGCCTTCACCACCTTCGACTTCGGCACGCCGCCCAGGAAGAAGATCTCGTTCACGTAGACGCCCCAGTGGCGCAGGGTATTGATGACCCGCATCTCCGCCGGCGCACTGCGCGCGGTGACGATGGCGATGCGCACCGGCGAGGCATCGGCGCCGAAGGGCAGGCTTTGCTGCAGCTTGGCCAGCTTGCGCAGCAGGATGGCATAGGGGCCATCGTTCATCGGCTCGTTCTGCTTCTCGTCCTCGACCGTGTGGAAGCGGCCCAGTCCCTCGGTCTTGTAGACCAGTTCACTCGAATCGTCGAACAGCACGGCATCGCCGTCGAAGGCAATACGCACCTGATCCTCGAGCGGCGCCTCGCCCGAATGCGGCGGCGGCTTGAGCACGGCGGCTGCGCAGGCCTGGGCATCGATGATGCGCTGGGCGTCCTCGACGTTCGTGGTCAGGAACAGGTCGACCGCGAAGGCATCCAGATAATCGACCACCGACTGCCCGCCGGTGAAGGCATGGCGCGAGATCGGCAGCCCGCGCGAGCGGATGTTGTTGAAGACGCGCACGCCGGTTTCGGGACTGTTGCGCGACATGACCACGACTTCGACCAGCGGCTTCGACTCCGATGGCGCAAAGCGGTTCAGGCCGAGCAGGGCGCGCACCAGCGGCATGCCGGTGCCGTCGCGCAGCGGCTCGTTCTCGCGTTCCAGCATGTAGGCGCGGTATTCATCGAGCGCGTTCTGCGGATTTTTCGCGTACTTGGCTTTGTAGACGGCGTCCGCTTCGGCCAGGTCGAACAGGGCGGTGGCGGAGATACCGACGACGAGGGTGTCTGAAAGGTCGAGGGGCATGGCGGCTGAATGGTTGAGTGCTGCGGTGGTGGAATCTTACCCGACATTAAGAATATTCCTTTGGGAAACGAACGGATGGGAATTCCCGGCTCCGTTGAGGTCGAGCAATTTTTCTACGCAGGCGTTTTTTACCCATCGCGCATGGATTTGTGCGTACTCAAGCATGCCCGGTGCGGCCGGCGAGACCATGGATCTGCCGGGTTTGCAAGGAGCCAGACATGGACAAGCAGCTTGAGCGGGGATCGGCCCCGGGGAAGAGCCAGAGCACATCGCGGGACGAGGCGCTGGCACGTCTACGTGCAATCAGGAAGCTGGTCGAAGAAAATAACCAGTGCTGCCTAAGTACGGAGATGATCGTCTGCCAGATCTATATGGAATCGCGCTTCGACAAGGCGGCGCAGGCCGAGGGCAGCAGTGCGCGCGGCCTGATGCAGTTGCTGAAGGTGGCCAACCGCGAACTGTTCCGGCTCGACAATCTGCACCAGCCCATGCATGCGCGCCAGCCGGAGGTTGCGCTGTACGAACAGGCGGACGCGTTTCACGACAGCCCGGGCTTCATCGACGAAGCGACCAACATCCGTACCGGCACGCGCTACCTGCAGGCGCTGATCGACAGGGCCAGGCGCGAGGGCAGCGCGGATCCGATCGCCGAGGCCTACAAGGATTATCGGGGCGTGAGGAATGGGGTCTATTACCAGAAGATCAGTGCGGCGGCGGAGAAGCTGAAGCGGGATCCGGATGGGATTGAGGTGTTGCGGACGATGATCGGTTAAGGGTAACAGGCGTAGTAAGGCTGCGTTACCACAAAGAATTGCAATCTGCCTACGGTATCGTGGCAACGCATTTGCTCGCAGAAAAATTCTAAGGAGCATCTACTGCCATGATCAATGCCCTGACGGAGCAGCTTGGCGCCGCGCTGGCGGCGTTTTCCAGTACCACGCGGCTGTATGCGCTGACGATCGGGGAACTTGAAGACGGCTTGCTGGTCGAGGCCTTCGCGGCAGAGGACGCGGTCGACGAGATCGGCGCCCGCGACGTGATCGCCCTGTCGACCAGCGCCTATCTCGACCCGGCCTCGCTGCTGGGCCGGTCTGCCAGCCTGGCGATCAGCCTGGCCGACGGCAGGCGCACCAGCTTCGCCGGCGACATCAGCGAGGCCGCGATGCTGGGCAGCGACGGTGGCTTCGCGCGCTACCGCATCCGCATTTCCCCTTGGCTGTGGCGCCTGGACCAGGTCCGCAACAGCCGCGTCTGGCAAGACAAATCCGTCATCGATATCGTCGACTCGGTCTTCGCAGCTTATCTGCCGCTGGCACGCTGGCGCTGGAGCGATGACGCGCGGCCCTTCATGGCCGAGACGGCGCCGCGCAGCTACTGCTGCCAGTATCGCGAGTCCGACCTCGGCTTTGTACGCAGGCTGCTGGCGGAAGAGGGCCTGAGCTGGCGCTTCGAGCATGCCGCGGATGGTGTCGAAGTCGTGCTGTTTGCCGACAGCACCCAGCCCTGCGCCGTCCCCGAAGATGCCAGCAGCGAAGCCGATGGCGGCATCCGCTACCACGGCGGCAGTGCCGTCGAAGCGCGGGACACGGTGCAGGCGCTGCGGGCGCAACGCAGCCTGCACGCATCGCTGGTGACGGTGCTGAGCAGCGATTACAAGGCCAAGCAAAGCATCGCCGCGAGCGCGCCGTCCTACCTTCGTTACCCGCGCGGCCTGCCCGAAATCGAAGCCTACGAGCTCCCCGGACAGTATGCATACGCGAACCGCGACATTGCCCGGCGCGACGCCGACTTGCGCATGCAGGCCAGGGAAGCACGCGGGCAGCTGTGGCAGGGACGTTCGACGGTGCGCACGCTCAGCGCAGGAACGTCGATGACGATTACTGGAGCGCCACTGTCGCGGCTGGGCGATGCGCCCGCATTTACTGTCTTGCGTGTTACCAGCGTCGGCATCAACAACCTGCCGCCGCCGGCGACGCATGCGCTGGCCGAGCTGTTCGGGCCGATTCCCGAGTTGCTGGAAGAGTGCACTCGCGACCGCCCGTCCGCTGACATGGCGCTGGCGATCGAACGGGCTGTGAAGTCGGGCTATGCCAACTGCTTCGAAGCGCTACCGGCGGATGTGCCGTGGCGGCCCGCCTTGCTGCTCGAAGACGTAGGTGTTGCGAAGCCCAGCGCCTTCGGCACCCAGAGCGCGATCGTAGTCGGCGCGGACGGCAGCGACAGCCCGAGTGGCGCCGACGAGCTGTACTGCGATCGCCTGGGCCGTGTCCGCATCCGCTTTCACTGGCAGGATGGCGCCGACGCCAGCTGCTGGGTGCGCGTGGCTCAGCGCTCGGCCGGCAGCGGCATGGGCAGCCAGTTTCTGCCGCGCATCGGGCAGGAGGTGCTGGTGCAGTTCATCGAGAACGATATCGACCGGCCGATTGTCGTTGGCGCGTTGTACAACGGGCGCGGCGAGGGCGGAGTGGCGCCGACGCCGGGTGGTATCGCTTCCTCGGAAAGCGATGCCTCGTGCTTCGCCGCTGCTCACGACCGCATGGCATCGGGGCAGGGCAATCTGGCAGGCGGCAACAGCCCGGTCTGGCATGGCGCTTCCAGTGACAGCGACGGTCATCGCAACGCGGCGGCGCAATGGGGCGTGCGCAGTAAGGAGTTTGGCGGCGATGGCTACAACCAGTTGCTGTTCGACGATACGGATGGACAGGGGCGGATGCAGCTCAGATGCACTGCTGCCGCGACCGAACTGAGCCTGGGGCATCTGATCCATGCGGCAGATAACTATCGCGGGAGTTTTCGTGGTCTTGGTGCGGAGTTGCGGACGGACGCTTATGGGGCGGTGCGGGCTGGTGTAGGTTTGCTGGTGTCGAGTTACGGGATTGCGCACAGTGCGTCTTCGCGTGATCCGGTTGGTGAGAACGCTGCGGGTGTGGGCATGTTGCAGCAGGCGCTGTCGCTTGCTGAGTCCTTCAACGCTGCAGCAGCTACTAACTTGACGGTTGGGCTAGCGGCTCATCTCGGCTCTTTGAAATCCGGGGCGAGTGTGTTGGATGAGAGCGCGCCGCCGCTCAAGGCGATATCGAAATCCCTCTCGGGGCAGGCAACTGTATCCGGGGCTACCGGGACGTTGCCCTATCCGGAAGGCCCATTGATCGCCATCTCGGCAAAAGACGGCTTCAGCGCGAATGCCGCGCAAAGCCTGCAATTGGCTAATGGCGAAACAGTCACTTTGATGAGCGGGCAGGATACGCAGTTCGTGACCGGTGGGCAGATACGTGTTCATACCGGCCAGGCGATTGGCGTGCTTGGTGGTGCGGTTAAAGCCGGGGAGGGTGGACTCGGTTTGCAGCTGATTGCTGCCAAGGATGCCGTCGATCTTCAGGCGCAGGCGGATGAGTTCAAGGTGCAGGCGCGGGATGAGGTCAATGTGGTTAGCGCCAACGCGCATGTCGATTGGGCGGCGGCCAAGCGGATTAGTTTGTCGACGGCGGGTGGGGCGAATATCACGATTGAGGGTGGGCATATTACTGTGCAGTGTCCGGGAAAGATTTTGGTGCACGCAGGGAAAAAGAGTTTTACCGGTCCCGAAAGGCGCAGCTTCGATATGCCTGCGTTGCCTAATAGTGTATGTATCGCGTGCCTGAAAAAAGCGTTAATGGCGGGACCGGCTTTCACAATGGTGGAGTGATATGCTCATCGACGCATTTGCCGAAAATTGGTTCGACACACTATGCCAACGTGCGGCGGAATTACCGCCTTCTCGGCGAATGTACCTGCTGCTTGACGGGGCATTTGTGCCTGGACTCCACACGCGACTTCGAAAGGAGTGTAAAGCAATACTTTTCGAAGAGCTGCCGGGTTGTACCAAGGAAGCAGAAGATGTTTCTCCCTTTCTGACGCCATTCGAACGCCATGAGGCGGTTTTGAAACGTCTTTTGAAAAGTTGTAATCGCTGGCCTATGGTTAGTGCCATCGAGACACCGGAATCATTGGAGCAATTGGCCGCGCGGCTGAGCGTTTGGTGCCTTGTCGATGCCGCCGGTCAGCGATTTAATTTCCGCTTTCCAGATACACGGAGATTGTCGCACATTTTCGAAATGCTCAGCCCAGAGCAGCGTGCACAGATAAGCGGTCCCGCGAATTACTGGTCGTATATCGGAAGGAACGGACGTTGGCATGGCTTCGAACTGCCTGGTTACGACACATCAATCGCCGCGGCGCCGACTCTGGATGAGAGCCAGTTTTCGCTCCTCGTCAGCGACAGTGCGGCGGACGAAATGTTAGTTCTGTTGGCTGACCGCGGGATGAAGGTATTTCAGCATCCGTCGCGAAGCCATGCACTTCTCGTGGTCGCGCTACAAACAGCGCAGACAGTGAAATTGCCGGATGATGAACTGCTCGACTGGTGCGTTTGGTATTGGCGACAGGACTGCTTGCATGACAGTTCAGACTCGTTATCCATGCTTCAGGCATGGCGAACTAAGCGCTCAAGGAGAAATTAATGTCCCAGTTACACCGAACACTGTCAGTGCTTTCCTGCTGTATTAGTCTCCTACTTATAACCGGATGTGAAAAGCCAACGGTCGATGTTAGCGTCCATGGCGTGAATTACAGCGGCGAGACGTTCAGTTATTACGTGGCCGATCCCACCATGCCGCATAAAACGGCTGGTGGTGAACTCATCGACCCCTTCAGTGCCGGCGGGACAACATGTTGCGTCATGCTGCCGCGCAAATGGCGGTCCGGCATCAAATTACAGGTCCGCATGACGCACTGGTTAGAGGCACGCCCTGATGGCAGCCTTCCGGAAGTTAAGCAACTATTTGTTGTCGACGTTCCACCTTATATCAATGGCAAGCCTGGTGAGCTTTGGGTTTTGCGCGAGGCGGACGGAAAGGCGAGCGTTATTTCGAGTGATTTTCAGCCAGATCATCCGAAATGGCCGGGCAAGATGAAAGGGTGGCCCGTTCCGTCGCTGGAGTATAGACGCGAAAGGTGGCATCTAGTAGAGCAACATCAGCTGGACTTTGTTAATGCGTACTCGTCACTATTAAAAGGGCTTGAGAATTCGCCTCGGGCGTCGGTGAAAGATGCATGGGAGCACGCAAAAAAGTATGAACCGAGGTCATTGAAAGACTTTTCTGGGCCAGATGATCCTAATTACATAGCGTCCCTAAAAAGGGAATATATGAACGGGCTGAAGGAAAGTCAGCGTGAGTTGGCGAAGTTAAAGGAGATGCGCCCATGACCGCAGTTTTATCTCCATTGATTAATGACGAGTTCGCACACGCGTCTACGGTAGGTAAATTTTTCAGTAATGCCGAAATCAAGACTATTCAATCTCTTGAAAAGCGTGAGCAGCCGCCTATCGGTTTCCCAGGCGAGTCCTGCAAAACTAATCTTTTCTTTGGCTTCTTCTTCGACGGCACAAAAAACAACTATAAGTTAGCTGAAGCCAGCAAAAGCCATTCAAACGTCGCACGTCTTTACGACTGCTATCCCGGATTGAGCGTCCCAGGCATTCTACCGACATCTACGGACTGGCAGCACAATTCATCCAGATACACCCATTTCTTCAAGGTCTACATTCCGGGAGTCGCATCTCCTTTCCCTCAGGTGGACGACAGCGGTGAAGGCTTGCAGTTGATGAGGGGGGCGGCAACCGGCGCCTTGGGCGAACAGCGCATCATTTGGGCGCTACTACAGGCCATCAACAATGTTCACCGCTTTTTTCTAAAGACTCCCCTCATTCAGCCATCCGAAACAGACAGCTTTCTCCGGCAGATTGTACTGAACAAAGACGCTCGGCGCCTGATGGAGGAAAAGGATTGGAAGGGTGCTCCCGTCGCTAACAAGGAAATCAGCAGTCGTGCACGACGCGAGTTCGAAAAGCTACTTTTGGATCTGCACTCGGCGGTAGCCAAACACTGGCCAGATCCGAAGACCAACAAGCCGACGAAGGTCGATCCGGCGATCGTCACGAAAATCTACGTCTCTATCTTTGGTTTTTCGCGAGGTGCGACACAGGCTCGTGCCTTTACCAATTGGCTGCATTCTCTGTGCAGACTGGATGCGCGCCTGCGCGGTCAGGCAGGAAGTATGTCGCTCGGCGGTTTCGAAGTGCAATTTGATTTCCTTGGACTGTTCGATACCGTGGCATCAGTTGGCCTCGGCAACACGCTTGGTAACAGTATTCCAGGACGTCTGCTTGATGGGCACGGCGCTTGGGCCGACGCTGAGGATAGCCTTCGCGTGCCCGCTGGGGTTAAATGTCTTCATCTGGTCGCTGCGCACGAGGTTCGTCGGAGCTTCCCGGTGGATTCGATTTCGGTTAAAGGGCAGCTTGCCGATAGTTGCGAAGAAATCGTTGTGCCAGGTGTGCATTCGGACATTGGCTGCGGGTACTGCCCGGGTGAACAAGGCCGCGGTCGCGACGCTGATGGTGCCGATATGCTTGCGCGTATTCCCCTGCTAATGATGTACAAAACGGCCAGACTTAACGGCGTACCGCTGAAACTTGAACTGGCCAACGGGCAGGCGCAATCACGCTTCGCTTTAAAGCCTGAGGCCATCAAGGCATTTAACGCTTATATCGCCACATGCAGGGAAACGAATGGTCCCATTCATCGGATTATGCGTGAGCAGACGCGCAAGTACATCGAATGGCGCCTTTTCAGGCGTATTCACGGCAAGAATTCGATACAATCGACAGACAGTTTTCTGCGAGCATCGGCATTCGAGCAAAATGATCTGTATAGTGCCTCCCAAGAATTCGAGGACGAACTTAAGATATTTGTCGCTTGGTTAAAGGAGAAAGGCGTTCAGTTCCGGCCGGCTGTCCAGCCAGCAGGTTTTTATAACGATCACCACGCTGAATGGGAGGAAATTGCAAGTTGGTGGGAAAAGGGACCGTCGCCGTGCGCAGCCGTGCTGGAGCTCTTTGACAATTACGTCCATGACTCCCGCGCGTGGTTCAAGCTGATTCCGAACAACCCAGATAATGAGAAGGATGCACATGCGCAATTAGCATCATGGATCCAAAGGCGTAAAGCAGTACGAATCCACAATGAGATGCGACCCAACCTGCACGGTCGGGGAAACTCGATGTATCGAATGCAGGCTACTGACGGCTTAAGTGAGGACGAATTGCGGGCAGTAGCTGAGTACGAGAAGACGGGAAAGATTCCCCGTATGACCACACGTGGTCGCGAGCCCTTCGATTCTTCTTGGGCCAGTTGGGGGCTGTCGGGCAGGGCAGGGTATCTGCGATTCCGGAAAATCTACGGCGGCTGGGATTCGGAACTGCTTTCCTGAGGAGGGAAAACGAATTGAGAACCTCTCTCGCAATCACGTTGACACTATTCATTGGCAGATTCATCTTGTTTGGTTGTATTCACAGTCAAGCGTTAGGCCAGAATGTTAGCTCCTGTTCCCCTTCCAAACCGACTCGAGTCACAGCAACCGCGTTTGATTCGGCGAAAAAGTACCGGGTCCGCTATAACCGAGCCATGACTAGAATTGAATTAATCTTCGATCACCAACGCGGCATCCTGAACCAGCTTCCGAAAAGCTACGATCCCACAATTGTCGGATCGGACGCACTTATCGGCTTTCTGCCCGAAAAATGCCAGCCCTACAAATCACGTGGCATCCTCGTTTATGTCTCATCTCGACGAACAAATGGAGGTTTAGGTAGTGGACAGTGTGGAGCGGGCTCAGAAATATATTTAAATTTCCTCGACACGACAACGCTGACTCCTAAGGTTCGGTCGCGCATTTTAGTTGGTAGCTGTGAAGAGTCAATCGAACTGAACAACCAGGATGTTGCAGATGGGGTACTAGGAAATGTCGAGGTAGTCAGAGGTAAGCTTACGCTCCATTTCTTGAACTATAAAGAAAGTGAAGGATCGCCGACAGCTACAGTATCGCCCGACTTTAAAAGATTATCTTTCGATAAAGAGCTTAGATAAAAACAAAAAAGGCGTCACGAAAAATTCGTAACGCCTTCTATGTGTACAACAAATTCGTGGTAGGCCGTGCGGGATTCGAACCTGCGACCAACGGATTAAAAGTCCGCTGCTCTACCAGCTGAGCTAACGACCCGAAAGAAGCAGGATTATAGGGTCAATCCGTCAGGCTGTCAAACGCGCAAGCTCGCTTACTTCAGTGCGGCCAGGCGGTCCTTGGCCGTTGCCGCGGCCGAGGTGTCGGGAAACTTCGACACCAGCTGCTGCAGCACCTTCTTGGCGTTCTTCTTGTCCTTCAGCTCGATGTAGTTGCTGGCGATGTTGAGCATCGCGTCCGGCGCCTTGCTGCTGGTGCCGTAGTTCGAGACCACCGCTTCCTGCGCGGCGATCGCGTTCTTGTAGTCGCGCTGGGCGTAGTAGGCGTTACCCAGCCAGTACTGGGCGTTGGCGGCGTAGGCGGAATCCGGGTAGCGGCGCACGAAGTCCTGCAGCGCAGTGGCGGCAGCCTTGTAATCGCCGGACTTGAACAGCTCCATCGCGGTATCGTAGGACTTCTTCTCGGTCGGCAGCACTTCGGCGGTCTGGCCGTCGATGGTTTCCTGGCGCGGCTCGAGCTTCTTGATGCGCGCGTCGAGGTCGGCGTACAGGTCTTTCTGGTTCTTCTGCGAGGTCGCGATCTGGTTCGCCAGCACTTCGAGCTGGCCGCGCAGGCGCGCGATTTCCTGCATCGTCTCTTCCTGGTGGTTCAGCATTTCCAGGGTCGCGGTCTTGTCGGACTTGGCGTCGATGCGGGCGTTGAAGTCGCGGGACAGCGCGTCGACCTTGGCGCGCAAGTCGAGGATGGCGCGGCGCGCTTCATCGTCGTCGAGCAGGCCGGCGCTCGCGTGCAGGGGCAGCCAGGCGGCGAAGGCGAGGGCGATGGCCGCAAGGCGGGACTGGGACGTTTTCATCATTATCTGGCTCTTCCTAAGCAATACGGGGCGGGATGCAGTCTGCACCGCATCCCGCCCCGCTGTCAATCTGCCGCGGACGGCTAGTCGTATGAGGCAGCTTCGACAGCGTACCGATTATTGGTAGACGATGTCGGCGCGGCGGTTTTCAGCCCAGGCCGCTTCGTTGCTGCCGGTTGCCTTCGGCTTTTCTTCGCCCAGCGAGACGGCTTCCATCTGGCCGTCGGACACGCCCAGGGCGGCCATCGAACGGCGCACGGCTTCGGCGCGCTTCTGGCCCAGGGCCAGGTTGTATTCGGTGCCGCCGCGCTCGTCGGTGTTACCCTGGATCAGCACTTTGCGCTGCTTGTTCTTGGTCAGGTAAGCCGAGTGATTCTCGACGACTGGCTTGCCGTCGTCGCGCACGACGTAGCTGTCGTAGTCGAAGTAGATGCTGCGGTTGGCCAGAACGCCTTTCGGGTCGTTCAGCGGGTCAACGGCGCCGGTCTCGACCGGACGAACGTCGCGGCTGGTGTCGGCCGGCGGGGCGGTCTCGGCGACCGGGGTCTTCTCGACCACCGGGGTTTCTTGCAGTTTGGTCGACGAGCAAGCCGACAGCAGGGCTGCGGCCGAGGCGATGAATGCGATGGTTTTAATGTTGCGCATGGTTTTTCTCCTGGTCAAAAAATTTTTACTTCATGAAGGGGCCCCAGCTGGGCTCCTTGATGTTTCCCGCCTGCGTCGAAAGACGCTGTTTCACACGACCGTCGACGGACACCACGGCCAGCGCGGCACGTCCGCCAGCCTTGTTGGCATACATGATGTATTTGCCGTTCGGCGAAAAACTCGGTTCGGTGGCCCCATCGGCCAAGCGCTGTTCCTGGCCGCTGGCCAGGTCCATCGCGTACAGATTGAAGCCTCCATCGCGTTGCGAGATCCACGCCAGCGTCTTGCCGTCCGGGGAAATACGAGGAGAAATGTTATAGCTGCCATTAAAGGTGACGCGCGTGGCCTGGCCACCGTTCACGCTCATCTTGTAGATCTGCGGGCCGCCGCTGCGGTCGCTCACGAAATAAATGCTCTGGCCGTCACCCGAGAATTGCGGCTCGGTATCGATGCCATTGGTATTGGTGACGCGGCGCATGCCGCTGCCATCGGCGTTCACGATGAAGACCTGGGTGCTGCCGGTCTTCGACAGCGACAGGGCGAGTTTGGTGCCGTCCGGCGACCAGGCCGGCGCCGAGTTGCTGCCTTTTTCGTTCGAGATGATGGCGCGCTGGCCGGTCACCAGGTTCTGCACGTAGATGATCGGTTTCTGCTTTTCGAAAGAGACGTACGCAACCTTGGTGCCGTCCGGCGACCAGGCTGGCGAAATGATCGCCTCGCGGCCGAATGCGGCCACCTGTTCGTTTTGGCCGTCGGCATCGGCCACCACCAGCTCGTAGCTGTGGTTGCCATTGCCGCGGTTCACTTTCACGTAGGAGATGCGGGTCGAGAAGATGCCGCGCGTGCCGGTCAGCTTTTCGTAGACGTCGTCGGCGATACGGTGGGCTTCCAGGCGCGTGTTGCGCGCGCCGACCGCGTCCGACAGCTGCGAGAGCTGGGTCTGCTTGACGGTGTCCATCAGCTTGTAGCGGACCTGGAAGCGGCCATCGGCCAGGCGGCTGACCGAACCGACCACCAGCGCGTCAGCGCCGCTGGCCTTGAAGGCGCCGAGGTCGATGCTTTGGCTGTCCGAGATGGCGCGGCCGGCATCGATCACCTTGAATACGCCGCTGCGCTCGAGGTCGGCGCGGATGATGGCGGAGACCTGCTCCGGTGCGACCGATTCGTCGGCGAAGGCCGCCACCGCGACCGGGATCTGGGTGCCGCTGACGCCGGCGATTTCGACGCGCACCTGGGCATGTGCAGCCACGCCCATCAGCAGGGTGGCCGAAAACAGCAGGGAATGTAGTTTCTTCATATTTGTCTCAGCTAAGGATTGAGGCTAGCGGATCAGTTCATTTCCTTCAGTTTGAAACCGACCTGAACAGATCGCTCTACCGTACCATCTTTCTTCTTCGGTAGCGGTGACGATTTGTTAATGCCGCGTTCCACGGCTTCGTCGAAGGCCGGGATGCCGCTGCTCTTGGTCTTGTGCACCGAAAGGATCTCGCCGGTCGGCAGCTGCTCGACCTGGAAGACCACTTCCGGATTGCCGGGTACATCGGTGCTGCCCGGGTAAGTCGTATTGCCCTTGATCTTCGATGCGATGCTGGCGATATAACCCTTGTCGATGCGCGGCGCAGTCGATTTCTCGGCCGTGCCGGAGCTGGTCGGATTACCGGCGCCCGCCGTCAGGCGCTTCATTTCTTCATCTCGACTTTGCTTTGCTAGCTTATCGGCTTTTTCCTTCTCAGCCTTTTCCTTGGCCAGCTTGTCGGCTTTTTCCTTTTTCTTCTTCTCGGCTTCTTCTTTCTTTGCTAGATCCTGGGCCTTTTTCTTTTCGGCTTCTTCCGCCTTTTTCGCCAGCTCCTGCTCTTTCTTTTTCTCGTCCTCGCGCGCTTTCTTATCGGCCAGCGCCTTTTCCTTTTTCTCCTGCTCGCGCTTCTCCGCCAGCTCGCGCTCGCGCTCGATGCGCTCTTCTTCCTTGCGCTGTTTCAGCTCTTCCTTGCGCTTCTTTTCGCGTTCCAATGCGATGTCAGGCTGCTTCGGCGGCGCCGGCTCGGCCTTCGGCGGCGGCTCGGTCACGCGTGGGGTCGGCGGCGGCGGGGTGACCGGCTTCGGCTCGGGTTCCGGCTCCGGTTCAGCCTGAGGCGGCGGCTGCGGCGCCGGTGGGGCGGCCTGCTGCACGCTGGTATCCCAGACCTCCGCCTCGACCGCCACCGGCTGGTTGTTGGTCCAGTTGATGCCGACCACCAGGAAGGCCAGCAGCAGGGCGTGCACGCCCACCGCCAGGCCGATCGCCGGCCAGCGGTTCGGTTCCGGCGGCATCCGGTAATGCGAGCCGTCGATGGCGTTGCTGTTGTGCTTCGTTGCCGACATTATTTCGTAGCCAATCCAACCCGGTTGATGCCCAACTTCTTGGCTTCCGAGATCAGCTGGATCACATCGTCATACTTGCTTTCGCGGTCGCCGGAAATCATCACCGGATAATCCGGGTGCTCGGCGTGGATCGCACGCAAACGGTCGATCGCGGCGGCACGGTTCGATACGTCCTCGAGCGCCTGCGCCTGTTTGCCGATGATACCGATCTGCAGATGCGCATCGCTCTTCACGGCGATGTTGATGTAGTCGTCCGGCGGCTGGGTCGAGCGCTCGGCGCTGGGCAGCTTGATCTCGCTGGGATTCTGCGTCTGCGGCACCGCCATGAAGATGATGAGGAGCACCAGCATCACGTCGATATACGGTACGACGTTGATCTCGGACTTCAGCTTGCGGCGGGTGCTCCGCAGGTTGCTGTTGAATGCCATGTTCTTTTAACGCGACTGGCGCTGCAGGATGTTCGAAAATTCCTCGACGAAGCTTTCGAAGCGGATCGCGAGGCGGTCGATATCGTGGGTGAAGCGGTTGTACGCGACCACTGCCGGGATCGCCGCGAACAAGCCGATCGCGGTGGCGATCAGCGCTTCGGCAATGCCGGGAGCGACCACGGCCAGGGTTGCCTGCTGCACGTTGGCCAGGCCGCGGAAGGCGTTCATGATGCCCCACACGGTGCCGAGCAGGCCGATGTACGGGGACACCGAACCGACCGAAGCCAGAAAGTTCAGGTGGGTGTCCAGGTGATCGAGTTCGCGGTGGAAGGCGGCGCGCATCGCGCGGCGGGCGCCATCCAGCACGGCGCCGACGTCGAGGGCGTCGCGGGCAGCCTGCTTGCCCTTGATGAACTCGCCCATGCCGGCTTCGAAGATGCGGGCCAGCGGGCCGCTCTGGTCGCGCTGGGTGCTGGCGCTCTGGTGCAGGGTGTGCAGGTTGCCGCCGGCCCAGAAGCTGCGCTCGAACTGTTCGGTCAGGCGGCGCGCGGCGCGGATCGCGAACACCTTGCGGAAAATATAGGTCCAGCTGATCACCGAGATCGCGAACAGCAGGGCCATGATCAGCTTGACGAGGAAGTGCGCGTGGGCGATCAGTTCAATGAAGGAGAGGTCTTGGACTGCGTTCATCAGTATGAGGTGTATTTGGTCAAATGTATCAGTCGGCCCGCATTTTAGCAGCGGCGGCATCGGGAATGGAACGTGGGCGCATCGTCTGCGCATCCACGCAGCCTACTTTCACGTTTGCGGTCGACAGCAGGGTATCGCCGCGCCAGGCCTGTTGCGCGAACTGGACCGAGGCGCGGCCGAGCTTTTCCACGCTCAGGCGCAAGGTCAGTTCGTCATCCAGGCGCGCGGACGACAAGTAATCGACGCTGGCGCTGCGCACCACGAAGGCAGCGCTTTCTGCGTCGAGCAGGGCTTGCTGGTGAATGCCGAGCGAACGCAGCCATTCGGTGCGGGCACGTTCGAAGAACTTCAGGTAATTGGCGTAGTAAACGATGCCGCCGGCGTCGGTGTCCTCGTAATAGACCCGCACTGTCCAGGTGAAAACTGAAGGCATTTCAGCTGCCATAAATGAAAATGGGAAACATTTTACGCGATTTTCGATTTGCTTATGTACGGTGGCGTACATAAACATCCGAAAGCTCGCTATCGGCCGAATGGCAGGGCCGATGTGAAATGGGCATGAGTAAACGCCAAGCATGCATACTCAGCCAACAACTGTAACACTTTCTCACAACCTGCGTCGCCACGGATACATACCTGATCCGTGGCGGCGTGCCGGTCTCAACCGCGCTTGATGTTGAAAGGCGAGAAACCCTGGCAGGTCGGCATCATCTCGATCAGGTTGACGTTGACGTGCGGGGGCAGGGTGGCGATCCAGTAGGCGGTCTCGGCGATGTCTTCGGCGGTCAGCGGCTGGGTACCCTCATAGACCTTGGCCGCGGCTGCGTCGTCGCCCTTGAGGCGCACGTTCGAGAATTCGGTGCCGCCGCACAGGCCCGGCGCCAGGTTGGTGGCGCGCACGCCGGTGCCGACCAGGTCGGCGCGCAGGTTCAGCGTGAACTGTTCGACGAAGGCCTTGGTGGCGCCGTACACGTTGCCGCCCGGGTAGGGGTAGTGGCCGGCGACCGAGCCGAGGTTGATCACCAGGCCGCTGCCGCGCTCGACCATCGAGGGCAGGATGGCGTGGGTCATGGTCACCAGGCCCTTGACGTTGGTATCGATCATCGTGTCCCAGTCTTCGAGCGGGACTTCATGGGCCGGCTTGGTATTCAGCGCGAGGCCGGCGTTGTTGATCAGGACGTCGATCTGGCGCCAGGACTGCGGCAGCATCGACAAGGCTTCCTCGATCGAGGCCTTGCTGGTCACGTCCATCGCGACCGGCAGCGCCGATTCGCCGAGCTCGCTGGCCAGCGACTCCAGGCGTTCCTTGCGCCGCGCCGCCAGCACCACCTGGTGGCCGTTCTTGACGAAGGTGCGCGCCATCGCGGCGCCGAAGCCGGCCGATGCGCCGGTAATGAAAACGATCATGATGGAATCCCGGGTGATGGAGGTGAAGATTGAACTGCAGGATTGTAGCCGAAATGATCATTGCTTACCCCATGAGTCATCCCTTACAATCGGCAGTTCCATTTACATCCTGCGTAACTGGCGAAAGCTGCCCGACGGCGGCAAAGGTGGAGATCCACCGGGGAGCGCAGGATGTCGTTTGCCGTTCGCCTGGGCAGCCTTCGACTGGTACGCTTCGTATCGCGGCTGCCTTTTTCGCTCCCGCCCCGGTTCAGCGCTGCCTGTTGCCTGGTACTCTTATCGATTGGAGTTTTTTTCATGTTTGCAAAAGATCACACGCTCGCCAACGTCGACCCGGAATTGTGGGATGCCATTCAGAAGGAAAACACCCGCCAGCAAGACCACATCGAGCTGATCGCATCGGAGAACTACACCTCGCCGGCCGTGATGCAGGCGCAGGGTTCCCAGCTGACCAATAAATACGCCGA
>Ga0308166_1000182_pt1 | contig 117252 bp, 121 predicted proteins | sample PhyCR2_2_FD_202137 | JGI IMG/M metagenome (GOLD analysis project Ga0308166, IMG submission 202137) | Phyllosphere microbial communities from UC Gill Tract Community Farm, Albany, California, United States - DLSLCC.R2 | ecosystem: Host-associated > Plants > Phyllosphere > Unclassified | place...
ATTGACCGGAGAATGACACACTGGTACCCGGTCTAAGTTTCACTTTCTTGCTGATGGCCGTCTTAATATCGTTTACCACCGAAACCATATCCCTGCCGCGCGCATCAATATAAATCCAGCTGGCAGGCCGGGCATTTTCTGTTTTCAGCATGGTTGGTCCGGAAACGACCCTAACGTCAGTTACATCCCCCAGCGTGATTTGCTGCTTCATCGGTGTCAGAATCGGCATCTGTTTCAGCGCCTGCGGACTGTTCCGGTAATCCTGCGGGTAACGGATATTAATCGGATACCGGGCCACGCCCTCAACCGTTTCCCCCACCGTCGCGCCGCCGATGGCTGAGGAGACGAACAGCTGGACATCACCCACCGTCATCCCGTAGCGGGAGGCTTTTTCACGGTTAATATCGATGCCAATGTAGCGCCCACCCTCCAGTCGCTCAGCCAGAGCAGATACCACGCCCGGCACGGTTTTGGCTACCGCCTCAATGCTCTGCGCCGTTGCATCGATATCGGACAGAACAGTACCTGACACCTTGATACCTATCGGACTTTTGATCCCGGTTGAGAGCATATCAATACGGTTACGGATGGGGGGCACCCAGAGGTTAGCCAGTCCGGGTAAACGGACCGTTTTATCGAGTTCGTCAATAATCTTGTCAATCGTCATGCCGGGCCGCCACTGATCCTCTGGTTTGAGCTGGATCGTGGTTTCCATCATTTCGAGCGGCGCGGAATCCGTCGCGGTCTCGGCCTTCCCGGTCTTGCCAAAAACAGAAGCTACTTCAGGTACGGTTTTGATGAGCTTATCCGTGGTCTGTAAGATCGCAGCGGCCTCTGCCGGCGATACGCCCGGCAATGTTGAGGGCATATACAACAGGTCGCCCTCGTTTATCTTCGGCAGAAACTCGCCGCCCACCTGACTCAGGGGCCAGATAACCGTGAAGATGGATAAGGTCGCAACCAGCAGGGTTGTTTTTGGCCAGTGAAGTACCCGCAGCAGCAAAGGATGATACGCTTTAATCAGCAGCCGGTTCAGAGGATTGCTGGTCTCGGCAGGAATCTTCCCCCGGATCCAGAATCCCATCAGAATCGGGATGACGATGATGGCCAGCGCGGCCGCGCCCGCCATGGAGTAGGTTTTCGTAAAGGCCAGTGGACCAAAGAGACGACCTTCCTGTCCTTCCAGGGTAAAAATAGGAATAAAGGACAGGGTAATGATCAGCAGACTGATAAACAGCGCAGGCCCCACTTCAACGGAGGCATCGGTGATAACCTTCCAGCGGGTTGCGTTGTCAATCTGCTCATCCGGATGCTGATGATCCCACTCTTCCAGCCGTTTATGCGCATTTTCAATCATCACGATGGCGGCATCCACCATCGCCCCTACCGCAATGGCGATCCCTCCCAGCGACATTATATTGGCGTTCAGCCCCTGGAAATGCATGACAATAAAGGCGATACACAGACCAAGGGGCAGAGAAATAATCGCCACCAGGGCAGAACGAACATGCCACAGAAACAGGGCGCAGACGATGGCTACCACGATAAACTCTTCCAGGAGTTTGTAGCTGAGGTTGTCAATGGCCCGGTCAATTAACTGGCTGCGATCGTAGGTAGTCACAATATCAACGCCCTCAGGCAAACTTGCCTTCAGGGTCTCCAGTTTATCTTTCACTGCAGTGATAACGTCGCGCGCATTTTTACCCGACCGCAGGATCACGACGCCGCCGGCGACTTCTCCCTGACCGTTAAGCTCTGCTATACCACGCCGCATTTCAGGCCCGGTCTGCACGCGGGCCACGTCCCGCAGATAAATCGGTACACCGTTTTCTCCGGTTTTCAGGACGATGTTATTGAAATCGTCTATGGACTGGAGGTAACCGCTGGCCCGGACCATGTACTCCGCTTCGGCGATTTCAACGGATGAGCCACCGGCTTCCTGATTAGATGACTCAAGGGCCTGTTTTACTTCTGGCAGGCTGATGCCGTACTGGGCCAGTTTCTCCGGGTTAACCTGGATTTGGTACTGCTTGACCACGCCGCCTACTGATGCAACTTCCGCGACGTTAGGGATAGTTTTCAGTTCAAATTTCAGGAACCAGTCCTGCAGAGAGCGCAGTTCGGAAAGGTCGTGTTTTCCGCTGTGATCAACCAGAGCATATTCAAATATCCAGCCCACACCTGTGGCATCAGGCCCGATTTCCGAGCTTACACCGGAAGGCAGTTTTCCCTGAACCTGATTAAGGTATTCGAGCACACGCGAGCGGGCCCAGTACAGATCGGTCCCGTCCTCAAAAATGACATACACGTAGGAATCGCCGAACTGGGAAAAACCGCGCACGGTCTTGGCACCGGGTACCGACAGCATGGTGGTCGTGAGCGGATATGTAACCTGGTTTTCAACAATCTGCGGAGCCTGACCAGGATAGCTGGTCTTGATAATTACCTGTACATCGGACAGATCGGGTAGCGCATCCACAGGGGTGTTGATGATAGTCCAGGTGCCCCAGACACTAAGAAACAGAGCGGCCATCATAACGAGGAAACGGTTGGCAACCGATCGCCGTATAATCCATTCAATCATCATCGTCTCCTCAATGACCGGAATGTGTATTTGCAGACGGAGCGGACATTGGCGACATTGTGCCGTCCGTTGTTTCCGGATGACGCATACGTTCCAGTGCGCCCGTAATGTTGGCTTCGGAGTCAATCAGGAACATGCCGCTGACTACCACCATATCGCCTTCATTGAGGCCGGTGCCGATACCGGACTGTTGCTGAGATTCGTGGAGAACGTGGACCCTTTTTGGCACAAACCGACCTTCTGCATCGACAGTGATCACGCGCTGTTCTTTACCGGTGTCAATAACGGCCTGCGACGGGATCAGCAACATTTCCTGGCTCCGGGTATTCAGTTTCAGATAGGCATTCATGCCCGGTTTAAGACGTTCGTCCTTGTTTGATACCTGCAGACGTACCTGCAGGGTCCGGGTGGTTTGATCGACGCTGGGAAGAATGTTCCATTTTTCTACATGGAACAATTTATCCGGATAGGCCGGTACTGAAATTTCAAATTGAGAGGTGTCTTTCAGGAGATAGGCGATGGATTCGGGTACTGCCGCACTGATCCAGACCGGATCCATCCCCTGAATCTGTGCCACCACTTTATCTTTTGAGATATTCATACCAGTGCGCAGGTCAAACGCCGTAATGACACCATCTATCGGTGCCTTAATGGTAAACCGGGTCTGAATACTCCGGGTTGACCGCAGTTTCTGGATATCCTTTTCCGGCATTCCGGCCAGACGAAGTCGTTCAAGCACACCTTTAATTTGCGTTGGTGTCCCTCCGGTGCCAGATAACAGTAGAAACTCACTTTGTGCTTCCACCCATTCCGGAATGGTAATATCGATAAGCGGTGTACCTTCCTTCACATGATCGCCAATCGTCAGGGGATACACTTTTTCGACGAAACCGTCAGAGCGCGCCTGCACAATGACAAACTGATACTCGTTGTAACTAACATTGGCCGGTATTGTCTGAGAATAATTCAGCATTCCGCGTGTGACTTTTTGCGTTTTTAATCCCAGGTTCTGAACCAGCGTTGGATCAATACGGATCCCATCGCTGATTTTCTCGCCGCTTTCATCTGCATATTTTGGCACCAGGTCCATGTCCATAAAGGGTGATTTTCCGGGTTTATCAAATTTCGTATCCGGTTTCATCGGGTCATACCAGAAAAGTATCTTTCGCTCCGGTGTCTTTAGTTCCGTTTGTACTGTTTTTTGTTCCGGGTTTACATACTGCAAGGCAGTAACCGATATCAGCCCCCCTGCTATCAGGCTGCTGATAATTATTGCAGCATATTTTATCTTTAAAGAAGCCATACAATTTCTCGCTGAAAAATCAAAACACCTGGCATATGCGCCTGATCATTAATTCACAGAAATATCTTTATAAGTGTTCAGGCCCACTGGATATATTCGCTCCGGGCTGTCAGTCAGGATTGGGTAACGTTAATGCTTTTGAGTAAGGCGATATTGCCCTGCTGAATAAACGAGAAATCAACGTGGTTACCGGTTTTCAGGGCATTAATGGTGTCGTCTGCATTCACAAAGGTGAAGCGCATGGTCATTGCAGGCCAGCCCACCGCAGGGATAGCTCCGTGCGAAATGGTAATTTTTTTACTTTTTATATCAATGTCTTTAACGACACCGTTGCCATAAATAATTTGCTGTGTCGAAGCATCACTGGCAGCATTCATATCACCATGGTGATGTGTTTCAGCATGAAGACCGGCAGAAATCATGACAGAGAAGGTGCCCAATAAAACGGCTTTAAGTGAATTACGCATTTTTTATTTCCTGATTAATGAATTAAATTTACTCTACCCAACCGCCACCCAGTGCGGTGAACAGATTGATTTCGTTAACCTGATGGGAATATGTAAGATCGAGAATGGTTTGCTGTGTCGTGAACAGGGAGCGTTCTGCATCCAGCACTTCAATGTAGCTGACAGCACCACTTGAATATAATCCTCTGGCACGCTGGAGGGTTATCTGCAGTGAATTGAGATAACGCTGCTGTGCCTCAAGTTGCTGGCTAAGGCTGTCCCGCAGCGCAAGCGTATCGGATACATCCTTAAAGGCGGACTGAATTTTTTGTTCGTAGTTAACCACCGACTGTTGCTGGCGAATTTCAGCCAGTTTCAGATTGGCTTTGTTCCTGCCGGCATTAAAAACAGGAATTTCAATTTTGGGAATAAAATTCCACATTCCGCTTCCTGACGTAAAGAGGCTGGACAGCTCTGTACTGCTTGCGGAAAGACTACTGGTCAGGCTAATGGATGGGAAAAAGGCCGCTCGCGCTGCGCCAATATTGGCATCAGCCGCTTTGAGCTGGTATTCCGCTTCCATGATATCCGGGCGCTGCAGCAAAATTTGTGACGACAGGTTTGGTGGCAGTTTTACTGGTGCGATCTCACCACCTTTCATCGTTTTTTCTGACGGAAGTGCGTGGTAGGCTCCCAGCAGCAGTTGCAGGGCATTGTTTGCCTGCGCCAGATCGCCTTCTCGTTTGGCTATCTCAGCGCGGGTACTTTCGATTTGTCCCCTGGCCTGTTCAAGCGCCAGAACGTTCGCACTCCCGGTCACCAGCTGTTGTTCAACGAAAGCATAAGACTGTTGATAATTTTTCAGCGTTTCCCGCGCAATACGGAGTTGTTCGGACGCCAGTTGCTGGCTGAAATAGCTCTGTGAAACGTTCGATACCAGCAGGATGTGTACGGCACGACGGGCTTCTTCGCTGGCAAAATAGTTCTGGCGGTCAGCTTCACTCATGTTCTTAAGCTTGCCGAAAAAATCGAGCTCATAGCTGAGCTCCAGACCCGCGTCGTACTCCTGTGCGGTCGGCTTGTCACCTTTCAGACTACCGCGGTAGGTGATCCCGGATGAGGCATTCAACTGGGGATTACGATCTGCATCCGTGACGTTGAACTGGGCCCGGGCCTCTTCAACCTTCAGGGCGGCCATTCTCAAATCACGGTTGTTTGTCAGGGCTTCACCGATCAGCAGGGTAACATGGGGATCGACAAAAAAATTACGCCAGCCCGTATCCTGATAGCCATTTACCGCTGGCGTCAGGCTGTTGCGTGACAGAGAAAACTGCTGTGGTACTGGCGCTGCCGGCCGCTGATACTCAGGTGCCAGTGAAACGCAGCCTGTCAGTATAAAAATCATGCTGATGCTTAATAGTTTTAATTTGAACATAACGCTTCTCTTCCAGGCAGGCCTGGTAAATGGTTCAAATGAAGTCCAGAGTATTGATAGGGGGATTTTACAGAATGCTCTCTGTTTGCCAGGTGACTGAATAATGACAATGCTGTCATTTTTAACGTAAGTCGTTGATTACATGCTTAGGCTAAATAGAATGAATGGCATGAGTAGTCAGCCAGGGGAGCAAGATGAAAATACTGATCGTTGAAGATGAAGTAAAAACTGGAGAGTACCTCAGTAAAGGGCTTACTGAGGCGGGATTTGTAGTTGATCTCGCTGATAATGGTCTGACCGGATATCATCTCGCCATAACAGCCGAATATGATTTACTGATTCTGGATATCATGCTCCCGGATGTAAACGGCTGGGATATTATTCGTATGCTTCGTGCCGCAGGTAAAGGTATGCCTGTTTTGCTGCTTACGGCTCTCGGCACCATTGAGCACCGGGTTAAAGGACTTGAGCTGGGCGCGGACGATTACCTGATCAAACCATTTGCGTTTGCTGAGCTTCTTGCCCGGGTCAGGACACTTTTACGACGGGGTAACACAGTCATCACGGAAAGCCAGTTTAAGGTGGCTGATCTGATGGTAGACCTCGTTTCAAGGAAGGTTAGCCGCGCAGGGAAACGTATTTTGCTGACGAGTAAGGAGTTCTCCCTGCTGGAATTCTTCATTCGTCATCAGGGAGAGGTGCTGCCCCGTTCGCTGATTGCATCGCAGGTCTGGGATATGAACTTTGACAGCGATACTAATGCTATAGATGTGGCAGTAAAACGCCTCAGGGCAAAGGTAGACAACGATTATGAGCCTAAGCTGATCCAGACGGTCCGCGGCGTGGGATATATCCTGGAGGTTCCGGATGCGTTTTAATTTCTCAGGGCGCCCTTACTCTCTCGCACTGAGACTGACCTTCTTTATCAGCCTGTCCACCATAATTGCGTTTTTTGCTTTTACCTGGTTTATGCTGCATTCCGTTGAAAAACACTTTGCAGAGCAGGATGTCCGGGATCTGAAACAAATCAGTCTCACGATGAACAGAATACTGCAGACACCTGTAGCTCCGGACCAAAAAAAAATAAGTAAAATCAAAGAATCCATCTCAGATTACCGCAACGTCGCTGTTCTTATTTTGACTGATGGGGGCGACGTGTTGTTCAGCTCACCACAAGGGGCGACGTTACGCTCTGCGGTCAATGCATCAAACTTTACCGCGCATAGTCGGGCCAGGGAAATATTCCTCTGGACAGTGAAAGAGCCAGCTTTACTTATGCGCAACGGCTCTGACATGAAAATGCAGACTTACAGAATCGTTGCATCTTCAGGCAAAGCAACGCTTAACGGAAAACCACAGACGTATCAGATGATAATTGGGCTCTCGATTGATTTTCATCTTCATTACCTGGAAGCACTAAAAAAGAATTTAATTGCCATTGCCTTTGTAATCAGCCTGTTGATTATTTGCATTATCCGCATAGCGGTTCGCCAGGGACATCTTCCTCTCCGCAACGTCAGCAAGGCCATTAAAAATATTACCTCGGAGAACCTGGATGTGAGACTGGAACCGTCCAAAGTTCCCATCGAGCTGGAGCAACTGGTGATATCGTTTAACCATATGATTGAAAAGATTGAGGATGTATTTACGCGACAGGCAAATTTCTCTGCTGATATCGCCCATGAAATCAGAACGCCCATAACCAATCTGGTTACACAGACTGAAATCGCGCTAAGTCAGCACAGAACGCAGAAAGAGCTGGAGGATGTGTTGTATTCCAGCCTTGAAGAGTATAACAGAATGACAAAAATGGTCAGCGATATGCTTTTTCTGGCACAGGCTGATAATAATCAATTGATCCCCGAACGGATAATGTTTGATCTCCGCACAGAAGTGGTCAAGGTGTTTGATTTTTTCGAAGCCTGGGCAGAAGAACTCAATGTTTCTCTGCAGTTAAACGGGTCGTGCTGCCTTATTAAAGGAGACCCACTTATGTACCGAAGGGCATTAAATAATCTTCTGTCTAACGCTCTGCGTTATACGCAGTCAGGGAAGACAGTGACTGTAACCATTGCGGGGAATGAGAATAGTGTTCAGCTTATAGTTGAAAATCCAGGGAAACCGATACCTGCAGAACACCTGCCACGTTTGTTTGATCGGTTTTATCGCGTCGATCCATCGCGGCAAAGAAAGGGAGAAGGCAGTGGGATTGGTCTGGCGATTGTAAAGTCAATCGTAAACGCTCATCACGGGAAACTGTGGGTCGAATCAGATACAGTTTCGACACGATTCATATTGCTATTACCCAGAATGGCTGCATAGTGTCCCGAATGTCTCCAGTTTTTTCGATGAATAATAAATATATTACAGAGATGTCATTAAGCTGTCATGCCTTCAACAGAATTAAGCAGGTAGAATCGTCCTCACTAAGCAGGCGGAACAGTCTTTATGGATCAATATCAACGGAATACAGGCACTGAGTTACGTATATTATCTTTTTTAAGATGAAACCAGTCTGGCTTGTGAGCTCTTTAGTTGATGACATCGTTGACAGTCCGTTATTTATTTCATTATCAATGGGGACCTTATTATGAAAAGTTTAATTTTCGCTTCCTTTGTCGGACTTAGCTTAATTCCTTCAGCTTGGGCGGATGGAAAAATTAACATTCATGAGCATGTTAATAATGCCCAGGCGGCAGCGCACCAACAACCGTCTTCATCCGTTCCTGAATCTGTCAGGGGAGAAGTATCACAAATGAAGAGTATGGATCAGCATGAACAGGCCCTTATCGTTCATAATTCCATGAAAAATAGTGCTTCTGATGCCCATCAGAAAATGGCGAAGAACCATCAGAAGATGTCTGATGAGATGGCCGGCATGAAATCAAGTACCGCGCCATCTTTTGCAGAAATGGATGAACATGAAAGGGCCGCCGTTGTCCACGAAAATATGAGTAACGGCCAGTCAGAAGCACACCAGTCAATGGCTGCAATACATCGCGGCATGAAGTAAAACTGACGGAAGCGGGTTGCTATATCAGTCCTTAATGTTTTATTCAGACGCAGAAATTCTTACCTTACAGATACGAACCATTTATTCAAATCAGCCCCTGCTTGGGGCTTTTTTGCAACGCTTATAAACACCCAGCATTTTTATGATATTTATTTTTTTGTTTCCTGCTGCAACTGGAGGCTTTATCGCTTTGAACTAATGCTGAGGAATTCTGTTGAAGCTATTTCAACCAGCTTACTATTTTTATATGACGCAATGTGCTATTTCTCAATAAATTACTTGCTTAATGCTGCTTATTTTTTTGAGTGCTACAAAAGCACATTAATCAATTTCTCTGTTAATAATTTTAAATATTTACGGGCGAAGCAAGAGCACGCTTTCCTTGACGGTTAGAATTTTTCATTATGCATAAGAGCGGCGTATACGACATGAAACGTAAAAAACTGACCTTCAAAGTTTATTGGTTCTGATGGCATTCTGTAAGCGGCTGTATATTCATTTCGATGCTTTTATCGTTTCAGTATGAGGCATTTCAGGCATAACCGGAAGATAAATCGCAGATTGCAGTGCAGGTTCAGGGCGGTCAGCTGGCAGATAAGACCTGAACCGGGTAAAAAAGGTAAATACAGTTACACCTTACTGCACGTTGAGTAAACCGGGGTCTGCGGTAAACAGAATGTTTAAAATATAAAAAAGTAGCCCGCCACAGTCAGCGGGCCGGCTGAAATCAGCCTGAAAGAAGATTTACCGGAAATACATTAATGATGAGGGTAATGCACAATACATCCCGGATGCAGTGGCAAAGGAGAACAGAAAACTCCGGGCGAATTTTCTGTCCACATACTATCCGTTATTTCTCTTCCAGCATCATTTTACGGTGCGTATCGATAATGCTCTGATGCGCAGCTGAGTTTGCATTATCCATGCTCTCATGCGCAAGAATGGCTCGTTCATGCTCATTCATCGAAGAGACAGAAACACGGTTATCAGTGTTATCTGATGCTGTTTCAGGATGCAGCTGTGCCCATGCGGACGAAGCGGAAATCAGGATCACAAGAGGGATAAGCATTACTTTTTTCATGGTGGCAGTCCTTAACGTTGAATGTAAAATAAGAATAAACAATTACCGGCCGGGTTTACCTGTGGCCTTAGTGATGTTCATCGTACAGAAGAAAAAACGTTACGGCGAAAAATGACAGAAATGTAATTTATAAACAGTGCGTTCCAACATTACATAATTGTAATCACACAAAGTCTGTAGCTGTGGTAGCTTTCCGGTAACAAAAAATTTTACATCCTGAACGGTAAGCACGGCTTGTGCTTCCGGTGCGGAGAGAGCCATTCTCCCGGGATAACAGGAAATTGCCGGAGTTCAGTCATGCAGCTTAAAAGTTCACGACGTAATTTCATTAAAGGGATCACTGCCACTGGCATTGTGGGCGGACTGGGCCTGCGAACATTCGATGCATTCTCGGCGGTAAGCCTGATGCAGTCCCGCACACTTACCGGCACAGACTTTGATCTGTTTATTGGCGAGACGCCGCTTAATATCACCGGTAAAACCCGGTATGCAAAAACCATTAATGCCGGCCTGCCAGGCCCTCTGTTGCGCTGGAAAGAAGGCGATACCGTTACATTAAGAGTTAAAAATCGCCTTTCTGAACCGACATCAATTCACTGGCATGGCATTCTTCTGCCGGCGAATATGGATGGCGTACCGGGACTGAGTTTTCATGGTATTGAGCCGGACGATACCTATGTTTACTCCTTTAAGCTAAAGCAGAACGGTACATACTGGTATCACAGCCATTCCGGCCTGCAGGAGCAGGAAGGTGTTTATGGCCCGATTATTATTGATGCTGCTGAACCAGAACCGTTTGTCTGGGATAGCGAACACATAGTCATGCTTACCGACTGGTCTGATGAAAAAGCATCAGACATTCTCGCCAAACTGAAAAAGCAGTCCGATTATTACAACTTTGCGAAACCTACCGTTTCTGACTTTTTCCGTGACGCCAGGGAAAAAGGTCTCGGCAGTACCTTGTCCGATCGGAAAATGTGGGCAGAAATGAAGATGAATCCGACGGATTTGGCAGACGTCAGTGGTGCCACATATACCTATCTCATGAACGGGCAGGGGCCTGGAAAAAACTGGACAGGGCTGTTCCGTAAAGGCGAGAAGGTACGCCTGCGTTTCATTAACGGTTCCGCCATGACCTACTTTGATGTGCGCATTCCAGGTCTGAAAATGACGGTCGTGGCGGCTGATGGCCAGTATGTCTCGCCTGTTGCTGTTGACGAGTTTCGCATCGCTGTGGCCGAAACTTACGATGTAATCGTGGAGCCGGCTGAAGATGCCTACACTATTTTCGCGCAGTCTATGGACAGAAGCGGCTACGCTCGCGGCACGCTGGCTGTCCGTGAAGGGCTTTATGCTCCGGTACCGGCTCCCGATCCACGCCCCTGGCTGACTATGGACGATATGGGGATGGGCGGGATGGATCACGGCAGCATGGGAGGTATGGATCACAGCCAGATGCAGAGCATGAATAACGACACCATGACAGGTATGGATGGTAATGCTATGCAGGCTATGGATGGCTCAGCTGTATCCGGAGCAGCAGAAAGTATGCCGGAAATGGACCATAGCGCCATGGCAGGGATGGATCACGGCAGCATGAGTGGCATGGGGGACATGCAGAAACATCCTGCATCTGAAACAGACAATCCACTGGTTGATATGCAGGCCATGATGCCGGCGCCTAAATTAAGTGACCCGGGCATTGGTTTGCGTAATAACGGCAGAAAAGTCCTTACGTATGCCGATTTGAAAAGCACATTCGAAGATCCGGACGGGCGTGAGCCGTCGCGTACCATCGAGCTACATCTCACCGGACATATGGAAAAATTCGCCTGGTCATTCAACGGTATTAAATTCTCCGATTCAGAACCGGTTACGCTGCGATATGGCGAACGCGTGCGTGTGGTGCTGGTTAACGACACGATGATGACGCACCCCATTCACCTGCATGGTATGTGGAGCGATCTGGAGGATGAGGACGGTAATTTCCTGGTACGCAAACACACTATCGATATGCCTCCGGGCACCCGCCGAAGCTATCGGGTGACTGCCGATGCACTCGGGCGGTGGGCTTATCACTGTCATCTTCTTTTCCATATGGAAACCGGCATGTTTCGTGAAGTCCGGGTTACAGAGTGAGGTAGCGATAATGTCAGTTTCAGGATGGAATGGTATGACAAAGTATTTTTCACGTTCCGCTGCAGGATTGCTGGCCTGCACTGCGTTTGCCGGAACGATAGTGATGCCCGCGTATGCAGCACCTACGGGATCATCTGACAATACACAACAGCATGATATGTCAGGCATGGACCATTCTGCTATGCAGGGAATGGATCATGCGTCAATGGAAGGAATGACGCCTGGGGCATCCGGTATGGAGGGTATGGAATCCATGCAGCCCGCGGCGCCAGCAGAAAGCCGTACACCCATTCCGCCGGTTACGGAGGCGGACCGTAAGGCAGCATTCCCGGACGTACATGGGCATAAGGTTCATGACAACAGCATAAATTACTTTGTGCTTGCCGATCAGCTGGAATGGCAAAAAAACAGTGATCCGGGTGGCTTCAGCTGGGATGTGAGCGGCTGGGCTGGCGGGGATATCAATCGACTCTGGTTACGTAGCGAAGGTGAAACCACCCGAGGTAAAGCCGAATCCGCAGAAGTTCAGGCTTTATGGGGACATGCTCTGACACCCTGGTGGGACGTGGTTGCCGGTGCCCGGCAGGATTTCAGGCCCGGAAAACCGCAAACCTGGCTGGCTGCTGGTTTTCAGGGCATGGCGTTGTACAACTTTGAAAGCGAGCTGACTGCGTTTGCCGGCGAGCAGGGACGGACAGCGCTCAGGCTGGAAGCCGAATACGATGTGCTGCTGACCAATCGCCTGATCCTGCAGCCTTCCTTTGAGGCAAATATTTACGGGAAAGATGATGAAGCACGGGAAACCGGTAAAGGCCTTTCCAGTACCGAACTTTCTCTTCGCCTTCGCTATGAAGTGAAAAGAGAATTTGCACCTTACGTGGGGATTTCGTGGAGCCAGCTCTATGGCAATACTGCTGATATGGCTGCCCGTGAAGATAAAAAAGATAATGAAGTGCGCTTCCTCCTCGGGGCTCGCATGTGGTTCTGATGCAGTTAATTCAAACAAAACAGGTATTATTATGAAACATTCATCTGCCAAATATTTCTTTGCTTTAGTTACTTCTGTCGCAACTTTCGCTGCACAGGCGCATCCGGAACTGGCGTCTGCTGTCCCTGCTGATAAGTCTCAGATAACGGCACCGTCTAAACTGGAACTGCATTTCACCGAAAATCTGGTAACGAAATTTTCCGGCGCACGTCTTGTAATGACCGCCATGCCGGGCATGTCTTCTCATGCGCCAATGCCCGTTGCGGCTAAAGTCTCAGCGGGCAGCGATCCGAAAACAATGATTATCACACCGGCAAAAACTCTGCCTGCAGGAACCTATAAAGTGGAATGGCGGGCGGTATCTTCTGATACTCACCCACGCACCGGCAACTACAGTTTTAGCGTGAAGTAATACCATGAACGATCAGACTTTTATTATCATCCGTTTTTTTCTTTACCTGGATCTTATGCTTCTTTTTGGCCTGCCTTTATTCGAAATTTATGGGGTAAAGGGTGTATTGAAAAAATCGGTATCGTTGTTCAGCGTCTGGTCGTTCTTTTTTACGCTCATCTCTGCTGGCATGGTTTTGTCCCTTGTAAATATGCTGCTTGTCGCTCAGGCCATGAGTGGCGTCAGTGATCCCGGCGAACTGACGCTGCATATTATGGAGATGGTTGTCGGGGAAACTGCAGTGGGCATGAGCTGGGTTATCCGCTTCGCTGCGCTGGTCATGGCGTTTATCGGGCTTGGTCTGCGGCTCAGGCATGTCGGGCTGTCACGTTATGTGCTTACCCTGTCCGGCGGTATAGCACTTGCTACACTGGCATGGGGCGGGCATGCGGCAATGAATGACGGGATCAGCTACTATCTTCATCTTCTGAGCGATATCATTCATCTGACAGCGGCCGGGGCCTGGATCGGTGCACTGGCGGCTTTTACTCTGCTCTTATGCATTAAAAAGGCTGAAAAGGCTGTCTATGCCAGCCAGCTGGCCGCAGCGCTGTCGGGTTTTGCCCGTGCCGGCACGATCATTGTGCTAAGCATTGTCATCACCGCCGTGGTTAACTTCGTATTTATCGTTGAAAAGCCTCTGAGTACCCTGCCAGGCAGCGACTATGGTCTGCTGCTGCTGATAAAAACTGTTCTGTTTTTTCTGATGCTGCTGCTGGCCGCCGCCAATCGCTTCCGGCTTACACCGCGACTGGAAACGGCCCTGCGTCAGGGCCAATATAAGATGGGTATTTACCTGATGCGTAAAAGCATTATCACGGAATTTACTGTTTCGGTACTGATACTGGCAACCGTCGCCTGGCTGGGCACGCTGTCGCCGGGTACCGGTATGGAATAACGACTAACCGTAGCCTGCAGGAAAGCTGCCCATGACCACTATGCTGATCGTTGAGGATGAACTGAAAACCGGTACCTACCTGAGACAGGGGCTTCTGGAAGCGGGATATGATGTAACCCTTGTAAACGACGGGCGTCAGGGACTGGAGCATATCCTGCGACAGCATTATGATCTCATTATTCTGGATGTAATGCTGCCCTCAATGGACGGCTGGGATATTCTTCAGCAGATGCGTATGGCCCGGCACGAAGAGCCCGTGCTGTTTCTGACTGCCCGGGATAACGTCAGTGAAAAGATTAAAGGTCTCGATCTTGGCGCGGATGACTATCTGCTCAAACCCTTTGATTTTGCCGAGCTACTGGCGCGTATCCGCACCCTGCTCAGACGCAACCGTACGCAAACGTCCGGTACGCACCGCATTGCTGATTTGGTTATGGATGTCACCCGCCGGAGTGTGAGCCGTTCCGGCAAAAAGATACATTTGTCTGCTAAAGAATTTGTGCTGCTTGAGCTGCTGTTACAGCGGACCGGAGAGGTGCTGCCAAGGAGCCTGCTTTCATCTCTGGTCTGGAATATCAATTTTGAAAGCGATACCAATGTGATTGATGTGGCCGTCAGACGACTTCGCAGTAAGGTGGATGATGACTTTACACCAAAGCTTATTCACACGGTACGGGGTATCGGATATGTGCTGGAGATACGGGAAGAGTGAAGCGTAACTGGTCTCTGACATCACGACTGAGCATAATTTTTGCCGGCGTGATGATGTCCGTCTGGCTTCTTTCGAGTGTGCTGCTTGTAGCCGCCCTCAGCAGTTATTTTCGTCATCAGGATGCCACATTGCTGACCGGAAAGCTTGAGCTTGCCACAGAGCTTCTTGAGGGTGAGGTGCACGCCGGAAAGCTCGACAGCGCATCGCTTGCACGAAAGCTTTCGGATGCCATGGTTGGTCACAGCGGACTTTATCTTTCCGTTAAAACAACTGATAACCAGATGCTGGCCGACTATTCATCTCCCGGTTTTTTGGTGCCTTATGAGCGGTTTAGCGGCGAAGCTACCCGTCCGGGTATTATGCAGACGGTGGAGGAAGACAGCAGGCGTTATAACGTTATGGTCAGAAAAATTAATGCGAAGAGCGCAGGTAAACTAAACGATGTACTGATTACGGCAGCCTATGATACCAGCCTTCATGATGAGTTTATCGGTCAGCTTAAAAGATGGCTGGTCTGGTTTAATGTCGCTCTGATATTTATCTCCGTTTTTCTGGGATGGCTCGTCACCCGGATGGGACTCAGGCCTCTGAATGAAATAAACCGGCTTGCCTCGGCGATTACGATTAACAGCCTGAGCAAACGTCTCCCTGGCCATAATCTGCCAGCCGAACTGAAGGTAACAGTAGCTGAATTTAACAGCATGCTTGAACGGCTGGAAGATTCATTTAGTCGTCTGTCTGAGTTCTCTTCGGATATCGCGCATGAACTGCGTACCCCTGTCAGTAATCTAATGATGCAGACTCAGGTTGCGCTGTCACGTGAACGTGATGCCGAAAGTTACCGTGAGGTGCTTTTTTCAAATCTGGAAGAGCTGAGCCGGCTCGCCAGAATGAGCAGTGATATGCTTTTCCTGGCTAAATCTGAAAACGGGCTGATGCCTCTGGAGAAACAGGACGTTTCGTTAAACGCAGAGCTGGAAGAGCTCCTCGATTTTTTTGAACCGCTTGCCGGTGACAGCGGCAAAACGCTTTCTCTGCAGGGGGAGGCAGTTGTCAGAGGCGATCGCCTGATGCTGCGTCGTGCAATGAGTAATCTGATAACTAACGCCATAAAATATTCATTACCCGGATCAGCCATTAATGTGCTGGCTGAACACCACGCCGGCAGGGTTTTTATACATGTCTCTAACCCCACAGAAAATATCAACCGGGATAGTCTGAACCGGCTTTTTGACCGCTTTTACCGGGGCGACGCTTCCCGTCAGCATAATACGGACGGTGCCGGGCTGGGGTTGTCCATCACCCGTTCTGTTTTACTGGCTCATGAGGGCGATCTGCAGGTTTCCATGAACAATAATGTAATTACGTTCACGGCCATGATACCGGCTCCCCGGGAGGTGTCTTAACGTTTTACCAGCAGGTCGGCAATTTTCATTGTCTTGTACTGCCTTAGTATCAGTAATAGGTTTCCCGGCACATTAAAGGATATCGGGAAAATCTGAAGTCTGAATCCAATACATGAAGGAGTGACGTTATGAAAAAAACGCATTTTGTTTTTGCTTCACTGATTTTTGCCCTGCCGGCTGCCGTTATAGCTCAGCAGCCGGACTCAAAGATGTCCCAGGATATGAATATGTCTCCGGCTTCAAAAGAGTACATGTCTGGTATGCAAAAGATGCACAGCGGCATGATGAATGCCATGAAGGAGCAGGACGCTGACAGAGCGTTTGCCTCGGGCATGATTGAGCACCACAAAGGGGCTATTGCCATGGCCGAAACGGAACTGAAATACGGGAAAGATCCGGAAATGAAGAAGATGGCAGAGGACATTATCAAAGCGCAAAAAGGTGAAATTGAGCATATGGAAACGTGGCTGAAAAAATAATCCTCTTCCGCTTTGGGATCTGTTAACGTAAAGCAGGTTTCTGGCGGAGGACCTCTGGGAATCTTTCATGAGAAAGTAATATAACCTGTCTGAACCTTCGCCCCGGGTCCAGCATTCATTTTTCAGGCGATATGGTTCTCCGGGGCGAAACAGGGTGCTTTACTGTTTTTTCAATGCATAATCCAGTTTTTCCATATCGTTAACGACAATTTCTTGCTCGTCAGCTGTCAGCGGAACTTCCTCCAGATAACGCTTCACTGAAGCCTTACTTTCCAGCAACAGGCCTCTGGCGCTTTCTTTAGGAAGGTTAAAATCGCACCCGATACAGGCCATACGGTGAGGGCAACTGCTCCAGAATGGGTTCGTACAGAAAGAATCCCCTAAATCGTAATAGGTTGCCGGTCCGGTCAGGCTGACAGCTTCCGGATCATGATCGATTAGCACGCTCATCATATGCGCCACCCGGTCCGCCTTCACAAAAGACACAGCCAGCTGGGTAGGACGTATACGAATATAATGCATGGTGGACTGAGGCGTAGAATGACCTGACCACTGCATCAGCTCATACAAAGACATGCCCTGCGGAACACTGGCCAGGGCTGTAACTGCTGAAGCGCGCCCCCGATGGCTGGTAATTGGGCCCCGGCTGTCTTCCACAGGCACACCCGCTCTGGCACAGAGAACCGGGATGACAGTCCGGTTTATGACATCCCTGCCGACAGGTTTGCCCCGAAACTGAAACAGGAAGCGGACTTTTTCACCGGTACGCTCATCCGTAAGAGCTGCCTGTTCCTGTGGACGTTCGCTGAGCCAGATATCAACGTACTTTTTCACGACGGCAGAGATAGGTTTTACAAAGGCTTTAGACGTTTTTCCTGCCGGTACGCTGAGGTAGCAAAGCGTTCCTGCCAAAATGATGTTACCATCCTCCCGCCTGATATCATCCGCCTGCAGAGTGATGCAGCCAGCAGTAAGACGCATTAACTCGTTCTGGCGCAGCCCGGCATGTGTCCAGATAACGGCCATCGCCTGCAGCATGGACAGAGGATAGTGAATGTCACTCAGGAGATCTTCATGGCGCAGATTGAGGCTTGCCCAGATCAGCTTCAGCCAGACCGGATCATCAATGACGCGGGGATTTACACTCTGACGGAACAGTGGAGTGCCAGGCGTAGAGAGATGTCGTGCCGGACTGAATTTCAGTCGCCCCCAGCCCCAGTTTTCATAATCGATCATGAAACGGCGAACCGCATACACAAATCCGCTACGGGAATTCGGCAGCAAGGGCTCACCTATCCGGGCAGATTGCCGGGCACCTCCTCCGGTGCCCAGTGACAGCTCGCCCACCTTCATTCGTCCAACTGCCGCAATAAAGCTGGCACAGGTTTCCATTGTCCAGTCGGCCGGTTCGTGAATATCCGGATATTGCCGGGCAAGCCACAGCCCACAGCGGAGAATAAAACTGTACTGGTTCTCCCGTGATCGGGGGCGAAGCACTGACGTATCCCTCCATTTCCGGCACCACCTGACCCAGTCTGCCGCGATACCTTGCGTGGATTTTTCATGCCATTCTTTATAATTCCGCATACGCACAGAATTTTTTATGATGCCCATTGCGGCAAGTGCGTGTGAAACCCTGCCAGCTGTTTTTGCTATTCCCCGGTCGTGATAATTCTGCGCCCGCCACAGCAGATCGATCGTAAAGCTTTCAAGTTGAGGATTGTTATTCATCAGCATCAGTACGCCGAGTATGGCTGACAGAGCATTTTTCTGGTTCTGACTTTTATACCCAAGAGAAACCAGAACTTCAGTCAGACGGCTGAGCTCCTGACTAAAAATGTTCTGTCCAAAAATGGCTCGGGCATACAGCGATGGCGCGCCCTGATGCGGCAAACTGAACGGAGAAGAAAATGGGCCAAGATGAAAGGCAAAAGCGGCAAGCAGCGGCCTGCCTGATTCATTCTGCTGTAACAGAGAAATCCATTTTTCCTGCGGCCACTGCCAGCAGGGTTTCCCTGTCCGGTGTGTTTCTGCCAGAACTGAAAGAATTATGATTCTAATCAGCCTGTCACTGGTTCCACTGCGAGTGGCAATATCCTGCAAAGGCATCAGTAACAATGACAAAGAACCCGGCTGGTTGAGAGCGTCTGATCTGCGATAGCCTGTACTTAGCGCTGCCCGTTCTTCATCAGTGAGCACATCATTCAGCTGATAATTTGTACGTTCAAAGGGGCTGTAAGTACAAATGATTACTTCTTCTTTCATCAGCGAATCTCCGTCTGAAAAATAAGGCCGACAACTTTTCGATCAATTTCAGCTACTGCAGCGGCCATCCGGCCAGCTAAATCAGAACCTGAAAGATGGATGTAAATCTGGGTAGTACGCGGATCGCGGTGTCCTGCGTATGTGGCTAGTTCATGGAGTTTCCATCCAGAGCGTGCCAGGTGCGTCAGGCGAAGATGGCGGAAGGTATGTGTGGTGATTTGTGGAAGGCCTGCATCAAGAGCCCATTTCCGGACAGTTTTACTCCAGTTCCAGAAAGACAGGGGGGCACCGTGGTTACGATCAGAAGACGAGCGAAACAATGCACCTCCACGGTAACCCGCGAGCCGTAACTGCCGGAAATGATTTGCCAGCACCTGTGTTACGGCGGGACTGTAGCAGACTATCCTTTCCCGCCTGTTTTTCGTCGTTTCGGCGCGGACACGAATCAGACGATGAGCAGGGTCGATATCCTCAAGCGCCAGGGCTGTCACCTCTGCACGGCGGAGTGCACCAAAATAGGCAAGCGCGAGCATCAGCCGATCACGCAGGGAGGCAGTTGAAACATGTTTAAGAAATCTCAGCCATTGCTCATCATCAGGAATAACGGGCAGACGTGTGATACGGGGAACCAGACCACGTCCCGTATAAGCACTCCCCGGCAAACCCGCACGGGGTAATGGATTGAGACTGCATATATCCTGATAAACCAGAAAGTCATACCAGAGACGGATCGCAGAAAGGCGCAGCTGGAGCGTGGCGCTGGCCGCGGGAAAAGGCATGCCGGGTAACTGAGGGCGGATGTAGACGGCCAGGTCTTCAAACCGGGCCTTTTCAGGTTCAATGCTGTTATGGCTGCAGAACGCAAAATAATGGCTGAGGGCACTGCGGTAGGCGGAGAGTGTGGCCTGAGCCCGGCCCAGGTCGGACAGCAGTTTCAGCCAGCGCTCCGCCAGTACCAGAACGTCCTCATTTGGTGGAATCATCATGGTGTTTACCTCTGATAGCAGCATTGCTGCTCAAAGATTAGCCAGTCGATGTTGCATTCCAATTAACTTACTAGAGCGCGTAATTACTTGAAAAACAATGAACCTTACTTGAAAATCCTCTTTCACGCAGTTTGAACCAGGGCTCTCCCATTTTTATACCCAGCGCCTTAGCCTCTTTGTTTCTGGCGATAACGCAACCATCATTATTTGAAGCAACTACCACAGGCTGCCCTTTAAGATCCGGGCGGAAAACCTGTTCGCAGGAGGCATAGAAGCTGTTCACGTCAGCCAGGGCAAACATCATTTTCCCCGGGTGCTATGAATGAAATGGGTGACTACGCCAAAGACATCAAGCTCGTCCGGGTTAACATAAATGGCCTGATGGGGAGGATTGAGCGATCGCAGCGCAAGGCGGGGCCGCAGCTGCAGCTGCCGGACAATAAACTCACCATCAGCTGTGGCCACAATGATGTCACCATGGTCAGGCGTGACTGCACGATCGATTACCAGCAGGTCGCCATCCTTCATGCCGGCGCTGGCCATACTGCTTCCGGAGGCCCGGAGAAAAAATGTTGCTGCAGGATGTCTTACGCAGTACTGGTGCAGGTTGAGTTCTGACTCAACATAGTCCTGAGCAGGGGAAGGGAAACCAGCCGGGACCCGCTCAAGAAAGAGTGGTAGTGACATTTCCTGCGGCTCATCAGCCGCTAACTGTATTGTGAAAGAAGCGCTCATAGGTATGCCTGAAAATTATAACTGTTTTTATATACAGTAATCTGGCTGCGGCAATTTTACCAGTCGCCCGCTGTAAAGATGCGGGCGGGAGAACCTGCAGCATCAAATAAGCCTGCCCGGAGGGGGCATCAGGGGCTAAATGCCGGGAGTGGAGTGAACGCAGATCATGTTGGCTACGATGCCATTACGCTTCCTCGTCACGGCTGTTCGTTCCTCGCTACGCTGCGGTACGCCTCAGCCGCGTCTGCGGCGAGCGTTACGGTTGCACGTTCAGGGCAGAAGGATGTGTGGCGTGGTCTGTTTCACTCCGGGCAGTGCCGCAACTGGTCATGAGTGAGCATGGCGGTCGTGCGACAATTTTGTGCTCCTGACCGTAACAAAAGAGGAATAAATAGCAGCTTAAAGTGTGACTTAGTGTCACTCTGTGATAAAGTATGTGTAACTAAGTGACACTTCGGAGGATCTATGGCTTCAACAAGACTTCGTCAGCAGGGCGGGGCAGTCGTGCTGACTATCCCGAGCGAGATTGCAGTAAGGGCTGGCTGGACGGTCGGCATCGAACTGGACGTGACTGCAGAGGGCGAAACCGTAAACATAGCCCCTGTCGCGCGCGTGCCTCGCGGCCGCCGGACCGTTTCGCAGTTGCTGGCCGGTATCGTGCAGGAGGAAATCCAGAGTTACAACGAAGAAACAGCTGACGGCCTGAGAGGTGCGCCGCAGGGCAGGGAGCTTATCTGATGGTTTCAAGAAGGGTGCCGCAGAAGGGCGAAATCTGGCATGTTAATGGTGATCCGGTGGAAGGTCGCGAGTTTAAGGGACCGCATTACTACCTCGTTATTTCGCAGCGGGAGCTGGTCGCGGCACTCGGAACGGCTGTCTGCGTGCCGGTGACAAGTGGCGGCGGCGCATCACGCTCGCAGGGTGTAACCGTCTACCTGGACGGCAACAGCACGGACACCGGCAAGGTTACCGGGGTGGCATTGTGCTATCAGCTGCGCTCACTTGACCTGGCGGCGCGCAGGGCGAGCTATGCCGCCACGGTTGAGCCACACATTATGGACGAGATACTGTCCACTGTGGTCGATCTTATCGACCCGCGTTAATTGTCCCCCGGGCGGGCTCCAGAACCTTCCCGGGCTGGGCACTGAAAGCACTCACCTGTGTTCCGAAGACAAAAAAGGAAAGTTATGAATCAGGCTGCAACTATGTTTGAAAATATCCGCGTAGCAGTCCCGATAATAATCGCTGTGATTTTCTGGATTTATTTACTTTTTATTAAAAGCGATATAAGGCATACGAAAGAACAGTTGCGGGACAGACTGTGGATTGATCATCCATCTCTGTCGCCAAAAGTGGATATGGAAACCAGTCTGAAAGCCAGCATCACTGCTAAAGAACAACAGGCACGTATGGCTATTAAAATAGCACTTATGTTTTCAGGATTAGCCATATTCTTTGCGGTACTGGCTTAAGGCATATTTATAAGTTCATTAAATGCCGCGCTGCGTCGTACAAATCGCAAAAAGCCGCTTGCAAGGGCGGTTTTACGTTGTGACGTACCTGAAAAGTGACGGCTCGCCAATGACCGTCAGGTTTATAGATGAGATGTTTGAAACCGAATTTACCGGACAGGCATTCTTTATGCTACCGGCTCCCCACATGAAAACCGGCTAGCCCTCATTCATGCCAGAAGCTGACAACCCCCAAGAGGAACGCGGCACACATTGTCTTTAGTCTGTTCTTCACGACAAACCCCAAGAAGAATGCCGAATGGCTTTTCGGTCACACTTCCGCCTGTCAACCCGCACGAAGAAACAGGTGCCGCCTGCGGATAGGCCGATCTGCGAAAACTTTCTGGGTATGCGAGGCGTCGTGACGCAACAATTTTGGTGCACATCCAATATGAGGCTTTGGCAATGAAAAATTTATACCGGATTTACCAGACAACTCTGTGCGGCCCGCGCCAGTTCCTGGGAGATGTACTCATGCTGATGGAACTGTGGGAAAGGGTACAGCACCCCTTTCCCGGCGGTATTTTGCACTGATTCGGTAAAGCCCTAATACTGCCGAACCGAGCAACAGTGCGCGCTGCCGGGGTATAATTGCTGTCGCGATTCACTCACCAAAAGGAAGATATGATGAAAACGGGACTGCTTTCACTGAGCCTGCTGGCCGCCGTACTGCTTACCGGTTGCGATGCGGGCGCGCAGAGCCTTGAGTGGTATAAAGCGCAAGATAAGGAACGCAGCGCCAAAGTTGAGGAATGCAGGAAAGCTTCTGAGCCGCGCGATACCGAAGATTGCCGCAACGCGATCGATGCGTCCGTTCGCGCTGATGGTAACATCACGTCCAGTAAGCCTCAGTCCTGGTCATTCGGTGACAAGCAAGACAGCACTAAGGATGGCAATACCCACTGATCCGCAGCCGGGCTATATTTGCTGTCGCTATTCATTCACCAAAAGGAAGATATGATGAAAACGGGACTGGTTCCACTGAGCCTGCTGACCACCGTACTGCTTACCGGCTGCGATGCGGGCGCAAAAAGCCTTGAGCGGTATAAAGCGCATGATAAAGAGCGCACCGCTAAATATGAAGAATGCAGAAAAGCTACCGATCCGCGCGGCACTGAAGACTGTCGCAACGCGATTGATGCCACTGCGCTTGGCGGCTCTTTTACAAAGAGTACTCCTAAGAGCTGGTAATCCAGACAAGCCGCCGCAAGGCGGTTTTTTTACGCCCTTCTCCGGGCATTCGGTAAAATCATAGTCGGCTAAATCGGCCCACTTAGATGAGGCCGGACGTCGTTATGCATATTCAATAAGGTTTTCGCTGCGCTCAGCTTTTACCGTGTCCGCTCTCCGGGCGTACACGATTGAAATCCCCGCCGTATCCTCACTGCAGCCGGGCTGCGCGCCGGTCAAGGGTAACGCTACGCCTGCATGCTTGTATGTTGAGCAAGCCCCATTAAACTGGTAATTCGATGCTGCTGCACGACTGGCCTGCTGGGTTTAAAGCCCGAGGGTGAGCTGAACAGCGCAGCATTTTTCAGCACCAGCCCGAACAACTGCCTGGGCGGTTAACTCCAGCCCGAATTTTGCAAGATTGGGAGAACTGAAATGAACATGAAAGTCGTTATGGGTGTAGATATAGCCAAGAACAGCTTTGACGTGTGTGTGAGTGGATGTTCTGGCACATATCATTTTGAAAATTCTGCAAAAGGTTTTAAGGCGTTGCTGGAGTTGGTCAGCAGACACGCAATTAGCTTATTTGTTGTTGAAGCAACAGGTAACTACCACAGAGCGCTTGTAGAGTCATTAGAAGTGCATGGTTTCCAAGTTGCTGTCGTTAATCCCCGCCTGATAAAGAACTTCAGTCGTGCGTTGGGACTTCGGTCAAAAACTGACGTGCAGGATGCCAAACTAATCTGTGAATATGGCATGCGTATAGAGCCGCCGGTAAGAGAGATGCCTGATAAGGAGCTACTGAAGCCTAAAGCAATGGTAAGTCGCCGGCGTCAGCTTGTGGCTAATCGCACAATGGAAAAAAATCGTCTCGAAGCACAAACAGAACAAGAAATTAAGTCTGATATACGCCGCCACATCCAGTGGTTAACCTCTGAAATAAAGCGCATTGACGAAGTTCTCGCTGAAAGGCTTAGGAAAATCCCTGTACTGAAAGAGAAAGTGGAGCTGCTCAGGGAAGTTAAAGGGGTAGGGCCGGTTGTAATGGCAGCATTACTTACTCAGGTGCCTGAACTGGGTATGCTCGATCGCCGTAAGATAAGTGCGCTTATTGGACTATGTCCTTACTCCAGGGATAGTGGGAATTTTCGCGGGTGCAGGATGATATGGGGCGGCCGATCTGATATCCGTTCAATGTTGTATATGGCCGTACTTTCGGCTGTACGCTACAACCCGGAAATCAAAGCTTTTTATGAAAACCTGACATCCAGAGGCAAAGTTTTCAAGGTTGCCATGACGGCCTGTATGCGGAAACTGATAACCATCATCAATGCGATAATCCGGGATGGTGAGAAAAAGCAGTCTTTAGGGCTCCCGATTGGGCATAAGAATCTTTGTCTGTTTACAGAATGACGTTTTTAAGGGACGGCTACTGACCGGAGTTGATGTCCGCTAAGCGCCAACTCTAGTCATTCAAACTTTACAATCTGCTACATTCTTATGAAGCCCGAGGTACTTAATTTTCACAAAAATTAGAGATGGCATGATGATATGTTCATAAAAAATGTAGATTTCTTGACAAGATGGTATGCCCATAAATATGGTGAGTAAATCTTGAACATTTTATGGTGCCTACATGGATATTAACAATGTAACTGAAATGCTGTCTAAAAACGTAGCGATCCTGGAACCAACTAATGGTCTACATGCAAAATTGACCACAGCATTGAAAGAAGATCGCCGCCTCGTGATCAAATTGGGATTTGACCCAACCGCACCTGACCTCCATCTGGGGCATGCAGTGGTGCTACGTAAACTCAAGCAGTTCCAGGATGCAGGGCATCGCATTGTTATCATCATAGGTGATTTTACTGCGTCTATCGGTGACCCAACCGGACGAAATAAACTGCGCCCTCCTCTAGGAGAGGACGATATCCTCAGGAACAGTCAAACCTATATTGATCAGTTAGGCAAAATCTTGGACATAACGCGGATCGAAGTTCGTAGAAATTCTGAATGGTTTAATGCGATGCAATTTGCGGACATTATTAAACTCGTTTCACGCGTTACTTTAGCTCAGATGATGCAACGGGACGATTTTAAACAACGCTTCCATTCATCATCACCTGTGCATCTGCATGAGCTCCTCTATCCGGTTTTGCAAGGATATGATTCTGTTATGATCCACTCTGATATCGAACTTGGGGGAACCGACCAGCTGTTCAATAATCTGGTCGGCCGGTCCCTACAGGAAACTTTCGGCATACCGGGTCAGGCTGTCATTACATTACCCCTTCTGCCGGGTCTTGATGGGCACGAAAAAATGAGCAAATCAAAAAATAACTATATTGCGCTCATGGACAGCCCAGAAGACATGTTTGGAAAAGTAATGTCACTGCCCGACATTCTGGTACCAGATTATTTTCATCTTGCGACGAACCTCCCAGATGAGACGGTAAGTCGTATGCTTGCGGAGCGTGACAGCGGTCTTCACCCCATGGAGCTCAAAATAACTCTGGCACATACATTGGTCAGTGAATATCACGACGATGAGGCGGCAGAACGAGCTAAAGCCCATTTCCAGCGCGTCTACCAGCAGCATCGTCCCGCAGAGGAGGACCATGAGTCCTTAGATATCAGCAATACGGCAGCCATCAGCTTGCTCGAACTCTGCAGTCTGGCCATCCACGATGTCAGTCGTTCTGAGCTCAGGCGGCTCATTCGTTCTGGTGCTGTTCGGATTAACCAAGAAAAGCAAATGGATGAACACCTCACATTTATGCCGGCTAAAGGCACGCTATTGTGGGTGGGAAAACGTCATCGATACATAATCCGCTAGGTCGGGTCAGCGTTCGAAGGGCGGCTTGGTGATTTTAACCAGCTTCCCTTTTCGTATTCCCTCAAGGAAAGGGCACGTATACCCCAGTTCCGTTTCCCAGAAGTATTTGTCCTCAAGCAGCTCAAGTATTAAAGGCAGGTGTCCATCCTGTGAGAAAATACTGCCTCCTGGTGCTAACCTGGGATAAATAGCAGCCAGACATTGTCGCGTTGAGAGAAGAAGGTCTACATCAATATATGCAGCAGCAACCGGTGAGGGGCAGTTTTTCATCGTCTCTTCAAACCATCCCGGAATAAAGGTGCAGGCGTCGATATTTCCGTAGGTAGCCACGTTCTGCCTAACTTCCTCAAGATCGCCGCTGAAATCGCCTTCATGAAAAATGACCTCTCGTCCTTCAATACTCATGCCGTGCTCTTCATTGTGTGCAGGCAATCCTTGGAAAGAATCAAACACCACGAGCTGCCTTCCCGCGAGCCCAGCAGCAATGCTGAACTTTGCGGTACTGGATCCCTTATAACATCCTGCTTCAATGATATAGCCAGCCCGGGTATTGGGGAGGGATAAAATCTCGGTCGCGAAGGAGATTATATCCTGCGTACTATGGGGGCTGATTAGCGCCTTGGTAATGAGATAATGCTGTTCAACGAAGGCTTGCTTCTCCACCGTTGAACAGCATAAAGATGGATCCCTAAGGAAACGTTCGATCAGGCTTGCGTGGGGATCAATCCCCTCACGTAACATGGCCTGTATTTCATCAGGAAAGTAGGCTTGATAGGGTAATGATGGCTCGCTATTCATGCTGAGTCCTTCATGTCATATTCCGCAAATAATCCCTGAGCTTCTACGTACGCAGACAGTTTCTGAGCGCGTGTTCTCACCTCTAATAATGTTGCAGTACTGGCAAGCTCCCGGATTCGATTGCGCTGTAGTGCGCACCAGGATAAGGCTTCTTCCCTCCGGGAGGGATAAACGTAGTGGTTTACTCGCTCAATGAGCTCAGGACGGAGGATAAACTCACAGTTTACCAGTGCATATAGCTCATTGAGTTGGTCCTTGGTTACGGCATCAGATACCGTAGGTAAGCCATAAGGAGCCGAGGTACCAAAAAGGTCAGGACGGGGGCGGATGTTCAACTTCGTGCCACCGTCGCCTAACTCCTGGAGGAGTGGGATGCGTCTCAGGGCCCTTTTATATTCGGTTGTGCCAATGTCAGGTGTAAGGATGGCAGTTGCTAAGAAGAAAATGGGTAACTGTAATACACGGTCTAAATCTTCCAGAATACTGGTCACAGTGTCATGCGGCGCACCAATTATGTAGCCGCAAACCACGCCAATGCCGGCAGCATCAAGGATGTTAACTGCATTGATGTTCATTTCCACGGTGGTGGCTTTGTTGTAATAGTCTAAGCTTCGCTGATCCAGCGACTCGAGACCCAGAAAGACTTTTCGGCACCCTGCTCGGTACATCCGGGCAGCGAGATCGGCATTCATGACCTCCGAACGGGCATTGCAGGTCCACACCATTTCATAGGCAGCGAGCATCTCCAGTAATTCATCAAGCTGTTCATGTTGCAGGAGATCGTCATCATGGAACTGAATAGAGTCGTTTCCATAACTAATCAGATGTTTGATGTCCCCTTCAACAAGATCCACTGGTCGCGAAACTAGCTTACCGTGGATCAAATAAGTAGAGCAGAAGGTACAGCGAGCCCGGCAACTCTGAGTACAGATGTAAATTTGCTGCGAAACACCCACGGCTTTCCACCAACGCTCACGTGACTCCCCCGCCAGACTGGTGTCATCCTGTATAAGCTCATAAGCAAAAGCTGGAGACGGAATATCGGCGATGGATTTGTCAAAAACGGTGTCGCCCATAGTAATTTTGCCGTTAGCCTTAAAACAGATCCCGCGAGCCTCTTCTCCTACTCCAAATCCGGGTTTCAGAAAGTGACTTAATATATGCCTGAGAGCACCACCGCCTTCTCCGCGCACGACGAGATGCGCAAAGTCGATTTCAGGGGCAACCGTCGGATGAGCTCCCCCCACCATGATACAGTGCTCACTCGGATCCATCAGGCCAATCATCGCGCGCGTTCTTTCGAACGCAAGGGAGTAAAGACTGACCAGCACAAATCGTGCCGTGGCAGGTTTGAGCCATGCAGAAATGGCTGCGGCGAGAGCAGCATCATCCGCGTAATTGTCTTCATCGAAATATTTAATGTCGGGTTCAAAGGGAATTCGCCCCCGTTCAAAATCCACCTGTGCTGACCGGGCAAGGTTGAGCAACCCTAGCGAGGCATACCTCGCCGCAAATTTATCCTGCCGCTTGTCGGCCGCCCCCATCTGGGTAGTTCTGAAACCATGATGCACAAGGGCAAGCCGTGGCGCCCCCGCGCTCACTGAAAAGGTACCATTATCAAGTAACGAAATGTCCAGCATGTTGGCCTCCTAGGCGCACAGCGGGCTGCGGTCATTTTTGTCCCAGCGGTCAAATTTAGGGTGAGGCTGACCTGCCAATTGTGAGCGTGCGTTAAGCCACTCATTTACCCACTGTTGGTGATCCTGCATCACTGCATCAGGCATGGCCTGACTGCGTGCCAGAAAACCAGGGAACCATTCTCTACCAGTAGGCTCTCCAGCGGGGCAATAGCGCAGGTCAAAACTCCAGCGTCCTCCGTTACTGGCATTCGCAAGGGATGCGTGCATGGTCAAAGGATGCAGGAAGATGACATCGCCTGGGTTCACTGGTAGCGCAAGGAACTCTTCCCCAACTAACGGATCGGGAATCCCCTGTAGATGAGGCTTATCGCAGTGATGCACCAGACCCTGTTTGTGGCTTCCGGGAACAACAATCAGGCAGCCATTTTCCACGGTGGCTTCATTTACGGCCAGCCAGACACCTAGCATGTTTGTATTGTCTGCATCCGGGGTGACCACGGCCAGATCCTGGTGCCAGAACGTTTTTCCGGTCAGCGTCAGCGTGTGGCTCTGTGTCTCATCAGAAATGTTTTTCTGCGGTGGTTTAATGCGCATATGCTGAACAGGAACTGAGTAAATTTCAGGGCCGATGATTTTTTCAATGGAATCCAGCAATTCTGCATTTCGCAGCAGATTGAAAATGCTTACATCGAGATAGAGGGGCGAATCGTGAACAATTTTGTCTTCAACGGGCAACGTAATGTCAAGATACTGGAAACAGTTTCCATCTGTCTGTTGCATAAGCGATAACATCTTATTTTCCGGCGTTTCATTCGGATCGTAATCAGTTATCAGACCATCTTCCATCCACTTTTTCGCAAGCTCATCACAATGCTGACTGTAGCCAGCCATTACAGGGCCGATGACCGCTGCAGGAGAAAACACATTTCGCAGTACCGCAAATCCCTGCATTTCATAATCTGTCGCCAGACTGTCCCACGTAGAATGCACCATATCTGTTTCACCTGTAGGCAAATTATTTTGTCATCATCTCGCTGCGCGAGGCATCCTGAAGCTCATATAGGGATTTAGGTATGTCTTTAGGGGTATAAATTTCTGGCTCTGGACCTCCAAATCGGGCGGTCCTTTTTTTCTCGCCGCAAAGGTGGTGCGTTAAGCGTTCCATCCCGACCAGCTGGCTACCGGTATATAACGGGAAGGCATCCGCTGCACGATATTCAAAAATCAACGTGCTTCTGGGGGAGTCAGATGTATTGGTCGAGGAGCGGTGAGGCGTAAATGGATGCAGGAAAATAGCGCTGCCCGCACTGGCTGGAAGACTGATGATGGGGCCATGATGGGCCTCATTGATCGGTTCGGTAATCATTCCTGCGAAGCTTCCATCCGGTAAAGCATGATTGAAAGTCCTGTGATGCTGGCCACCCAGGACCTGCAGACATCCATTCTCCTCGCGTGCGTCATCAAGATATATCAGGACACCGACCAGACTGTCATTTGAGTGAGGAAAATAGGTATAGTCCTGATGCCATTCCACCACAGCCCCAACTTTTCTGGGCTTCATGTTGAGTTTGCTGTGTTGAAGTGCGATGTTTGGGCCAAGCAAGCTGCGGACGTGGTTCAGAATTAGTTCTGAGGTGGCCAAGTTTCGAAAGGCCTCATGCTGCTCAAAAGGGTTAAAGATGCGGCGTGGTATACGTCGGCCCTCAACTCTCTCCTTTTCAAATTCCAGTAAACTATCATATTGCCCGGTACTTTCCGCCTCCTGCACAAGTTCGCTGATCACATCTTTAATATGTAAAATTTCCTGCGAATCAAGCAGCGAATCGACCAACGTATAGCCGTTCAGCATGTACTCGTGGGTAAGTGAGTGTGTCTGTGGAAGTGATAAACTTAACATTCCTTTTCTCCTGACCGAAATTAAACGGTGTGCCGGCCAAGATGACCAGCACACAACCTTTCTTATCAGGAGATTGTGCTGCCAAGCGTCAGCGTGACACAGCGAATGAACTCAGTGGTGACGCCTTTGCGACCTTCAAGATCAATCACTGTGGTAGTGCCATATTTTGGACACAACTCATACAGAAGTTCAGGCGACACTTTCGCCCCTAGCGAAGCCAGTACCGCAGATGCCGTTTCAGGTTTGAAGTTCATGCGCGCAGCATGCTCAGGCAGCGCATCACGAATTCGCTGGAAGGTATCCTGGTTATCATTCAGCAGTTGCTGAAGGTTCCTATCACTGACATGAGACAGGGCTTTGTCGAAATCCGTCACGCCTCTGAGAGCAAGTAAGCTGACATCTGAAGCATGATAAGTAGCAATTGCTGCTGGTCCGGTCATGGACTGGGTTTTAGCATAGGCAAGTGAGCGAATTTCATTGTGAATTTTTTCGGCCACATCGGGGGTAAACCCCAGCGCCAATGCCATTTTTTCTAAATCGCCTGGGGGTAAGGCAAACATGACGCCCTCCCATGAATCAGTCAGCTCCATCGCTTTTGCACGAATGGCGTCTGCATTGTCCGCTATGCGACTGAGTTCATTCTGGCTAACAATTGCTGCGTTGATGACGTTCGATGAGGTTAATGACTGGCTGGTAACGTTATGCATATTTCTTCTCCTAACGACATTCCCAAATGGGATTTCGGTAATAGATAATGAGGCGGATTACGTTGACAAGTGCATTACAACTCAACAGCTTTTTCGGCCACAGGCTCAACGGCAAGAAATCTTTTGGCATGGACCGCGATAGGTTTCTAAGGGGGCAGCGAAAACTTTGTCTGTGGAAACCTAACTCTAAGTAACTTTGTTAATGTATTTGTGTCAATGTGTTTTTAATAGGTATTACTTGTGTTAATGGTATGTTTTTTATGTCGTGGGTAAAATTTCCATGAAGATCATGTGGTTAATGAGGTGCCTCACTAAGGTGTTTTAATTGGCAAATTGTGCTTATTTTTTAACTTGCTGAAATTTATAAATTAAAAATTTTGTGCTCGTTTTTAAACGATCAGCAGATGCCTAGCTTTCTCCTTGTAATTGTTTAATATATAAGCTAAAAAACATGAGTTAATCTTCATGATTAGTGCCAGTTGATGGATATGTGTAGGCACGATCGGTTCGCAAATTAATCTATATGAGAACCCGCCATGAACAATCAAGATAATCCTGGATATGAAACCAATGCTGCTTCTGATCTAAATAATCGCGCAGACAGTAACTTGTTTAGTTTGATTCTTGCTCTGTTTCTAAATACTGGAATTATTTATGGCTATTACGATGGACAGCCTTATACAAGAAAAAATATAAGAGAGAGAATTTTTGATGCCAGTGAACGAGATACAACAGAAAAATAGGGTTGTTTTTTTCTTTATCACCACTTCCTTTTTATTAACAGTGGCCAGGGGATGTGTTCTTCCGTACATAGTACTTTATATCACCGCTGTATTTGAGAAGGATATTACAATATCTGGGGTCGTATTAACTGTCAGCTCTATTGTTGGAATTATTCTAAGCTTATATTCAGGGAGGCTAGCCTTATTAAGGAGTGGTTATTGCGTTTTGCTATTTCTAACTGTAGGTTTTTTTGTTTCTTTGATGTTGATACCTAAAGCAGGTAACATTATTTATTTCACGCTTATTCTTATCTCTTTGAATTTATTTTATTCATGCTTTGAGGTTTTACTTAAAGTATTTTTTTCTAATCAGACGATTGAACAGGATAAAAGACGCTATTTTTCAGCTAACTATTTAGCTGTGAATGTTGGTTGGGCCATTGGACCTTTGATAGGATCCTTGGTGCAAAAAATATCCATGGAGGCAATTTTTTATTCAGCATCCATAATTTCAATTATTCCTCTAATATTTATGATTATAAACGGCAATATATTATCTGGACTAACATTTCGCTCGCCTGAATATCATCAACTCGTTGATAAAGAATCAATTTACCATGGAGGTAACCTCCCTTTAATCTGGTTGACTGTAGCTTCTTTTCTGGGGGCGTTTGTATATGGAAATCCGATCGCATACCTTTCTCAATTCCTGATTAAATCGTATCCACAGGAGACGGTTACTCACATAATAGCGCTGATGATGTTAGTTAACGCTGCAACTGTCATGATCTTTCAGCACTTTACGGTAAGGCTTCTCAGTAATAAAAATCTTAATCTTTCTATTGCCACCGGCACTGCCTGTTTTATTTTTGGTCTAACGTTGTTTTTTTATGCCAGCGATAACTTTGTCATGTGGTGTTTCGGGATGTTCTTTTTCGCGTTAGGTGAGGTGATTTACGTCCCAGTGCTGTTCCTAATGACGGATGACCTGGCTCCACCGTTATCTAGAGGCAAATATTTTTCTGTACAAAATCTTGGGGCAGCTGGCGCGTCACTGAGTCCGCTCGTAATGGGGTTTATGTTCAGCGCACTCTCAGGGAAATATTCATTCGTTATGCTTGCTGCTGGCGTTTTACTAAGCTGCATTATCATTATTCGGGTAGGTCAGGCACGTAAGAATGCATTTTGATGATTAGCGAGGGACAGAAATATTTGCTTATCGGTAAATTGTGACAAGCACTACTTCAGATTATGAACATAGCGTATATCCATCGTTTACAAACATTTCGCATTTGTTAACCACCTTTGTCGGTTGACTTCAAACACAACTGCTCACCCGTTCCCCTCCGGGCGCGGGGCATTCAGCCCGTCCCGGCGGCGCGTGCGGCTTCCGCTGCCGCCCGTGTCCGTCACGCTTTGCGCCCGTCTGTGTGATGGCCACGGCGCCTCCATCAGATGAGGAGCTGCATATGTCACGTTTTATCCTGAGCGATTCCACCACAGTAATGGCCGGTTTCCCCTCCTGCGCTGTGGATTTTATCCTGACCGATCCGCCATACCTGGTCGGGTTTAAGGATCGGTCAGGGCGCTCAATTGCCAACGATAAAACGGACGAGTGGGTGCTGCCGGCAAGCCGCGAAATGTACCGGGTACTGAAAAATGACAGTCTGGCCGTAAGCTTTTACGGCTGGAACCGCGTGGATGTATTTATGCCGGCATGGAAAGCGGCCGGTTTCCGTGTGGTCGGGCATCTTGTATTTACCAAACCCTATTCGTCCAAATCCGCGTTCGTGGGCTATCAGCACGAAAATGCGTATCTGCTGGCCAAAGGCCGTCCCGAGCTGCCGGCACAGCCGTTATCCGATGTTATACCCTGGCAGTACACGGGAAACCGTCATCATCCGACCGAAAAGCCGGTCAGTATTCTCCGCCCGCTCATTGAATCATTCACGCGGCCGCGCGTCATTGTGCTTGATCCCTTTGCAGGCAGCGGCTCAACCTGTGTCGCGGCAGAAGAATCCGGCCGTCGATGGATAGGCATCGAGCTGCTCGAAGAGTACCACGCGGCAGGGTTACGCAGATTAAGCGCAATGCGCCCGGCACGCGCAGCATAAACCGTTCCGTCCGGGCAGATCGGCCCGGAATTTACCCGCCCAATGAATAATGATGTCGCCGCGCTCCGCCGTTTATGCACGCCGGCGGCGTGCGGACGATAAGGCTCCGTGCGCGTAACGGCCAGTGCCGTGCCTTCACTTTAGCCCGGCCGCTGCGTGTTCAAGAGATCGCTGCGCTCGCCGTCCTCGCCCGTTCGCACTCTCTCCGTCGCGCTTACTTCCGTCGCGCTTCCGCTCATTCTTCGCGTCACCGCCGTGCGTAATCCCGCCTCCGATCGCTTGCGCTGCGGCCTGCGGCGTCGCTCCTGAACACTCCGCTGTCCGCCGGGCTGACATTCAGGCACGGCACAGGCCGGAACTGTGATTACTTTGACTGTGGAGGATTTCTTATGACATTTAGCGGACCAGCGGTATACGTCGGGACTTACCATAAATACAACTGCGGCAGCATTTTCGGGAAGTGGTTTGATCTCACAGACTTTGAGGAAAAGAACGCGTTTCACGACGCGTGTCGCGAACTCCACGCCTCTGAAGAAGATCCTGAATTTATGTTTCAGGACTGGGAGGGTATTCCGTCTAAATTCGTGTCTGAATCGTTTATCGACTGGGATTTCATCGCGGCGTGGAAGCGGGCGAAAGAAGAGGGCAGGGAAGACGCCTTTGTTGCCTGGGCGGATTATTCCGGCGGGTGCGATTTCGACGCGTTTGATGATGCGTACAGGGGGAGGGCGGAAAGTGAGGAAGATTATGCATATGAGCAGATTGAAGATAGCGGCCTGCTGAATGACGTACCGGAGCCGCTGCGCTCTTATTTCGACTATGAAGCCTATGCCCGTGACCTGTTCAGCAGCGGGTATGTGCTGCATGACGGCTTTGTATTCAGCAACTGATGACGCCGGCAGGGTACGGCCCTGCCGTAAAGGAGAAAAAATGAAACTGACACCGCAAACCCGCGGCATCCTTCGCCAGTATAAAGCCGTGATTAACGACCGCCGCCGTAGCAGTGGCCAGAGAGAGCTAAGAACGGAAGAGATCGTAGACGAAATCTGTTATTTCATGACCTGTCAGAGTGCCGTTTATCTCGGAAGCCATTTTATTTTGCAGAGGGGGTAGAGATCAGCCGAAAGATTCAGGCGGTTCCGGCCGCCTGTCAGTCCGGCAAAAAAACTACGCCTGCGGCGGCGGGGCGGCAGGACCTGCGCCTGACGGCGCAGCCACCGCACCGCCTTTGATTACGTGATTCATCAAACCGGCTTTTACTTCCATTTTTTCAGGCTTTTTCCGCATAGTCCGTGGCCGGAATTTCCGGTTTCAACCGTTGTATGCGGGCAGTTTTCTGTGTCACCGGGCGTCCGGGCGGCTGTCATGCTTCGCACAGAGCCGGCTCGCCGTCTCCGCCCGGACCCGTTCCGGGTCAGCGGGTTTCCATCCTGACGCAACACCCTCCGCTTGCAGCAGCCGTTCCGGCTGCGCCGCTCAGTCCCGCCGTTGCCGGCGCTCCTTACATCCCGCCACCACACACGGCGGGATGTAAGGGGCAACGCCGTTTCGCGCCCGCGCGTCACGCCGTTGCGGCGGGTTCCTGCTTTCCTCATGGGTTGTGTTCGCCCGTCTGAGTCCTTTCGCCGGGGCTGAGACAAGCACAAACCGCCTGGCTGTCCAGGGACGGCTGAAGCCTCTCGCCGGAAAATTTTTTATGTGGCCAAAAATTTTTCCGCTCGCTCCCGGACATCTGCACCGGCCCGTGCTCGTTACGCCCTTTGCGGCGAACGGCTCTCAAACGGGTGAAGGTTACAACCTGGGGAGAAAGCAGCAGTTCCCCGCAAAACGTCAAGACCGCGGCCCCGGCAACTCAACGGGTGAGGGTTTTAAGGGCAAAAGCAATCAGAGGAGTTTTCAGTGGAACAGCCAGCAGTTGTGCGCTTACCGGATGACACCTATACGCGTGAGCAGGCGACGGCAGTCGCCGCGCAGTACACCAATGTTGCTATCGAAGACGATCAGGGTACGCATTTTCGCCTTGTCGTGCGCAAGGACGGCGATTTGGTCTGGCGGGCATGGAATTTTGAATCAAATGCGGGTTACTGGCTGAACCGTTATATCGGTGATTACGGTATTCGCAAAGCGCAGTAAGCAGTTAAAAGGTGCCCTGCGGAGCAGTCACTCCGCAGGGCGTGACAGCCATTAATCCAATGAGGAACTAACGATGTCAGTAACAGAGTCTAAATCAAAGGCAGCAAAGAAAACCAGCACCGCAAAAGTGACCGGGGCCGATCAGGCGGCAGTAAAAGCGGCGCTTGAAGCCGCGCCGGTTGAACACGCGCCCCTGTCAGCGTTCGTGATGTCGCTGCTTAATGTCCGCACCATCCCCTATTCAGCTGAAAGCGTTGAAAGCATGGCGGCAACCATTAAGTCGGTCGGCCTGTTACAGAATCTGGTCGCCCACGAACTGCCGGACGGCGAACTGGCGGTGGCCGCAGGCGGCAAACGCCTTACCGCCCTGAATCTGTTGCTTTCACAGCAGTTTCTGACCCCCGATTACCCGGTGCCTTTCAAGCGCGTCTCCGCAGAGATGGCCGCGCTGGTTTCCTACATCGAGAATGCGCAGCGCAGCGATATGCATGCTGCAGAACAGATTGCCAGCTTCGTTACCCTCGCTTATCAGGGTAAAACCCCCGAGCAGATTGGTGCCGAAATGGGCTACAGCACCCGCCATGTTCAGCGCATGCTGAAACTCGCAAACCTTGCACCATCACTGCTTAAGCTGCTGGCAGACGATCAGCTGACTGTTGAGCAGTGCCAGATGCTCTGCCTTGAAGACGATCAGGCCCGTCAGGTGCGTATCTACGAGGAGGTGAAAGCTTCCTGGCCTAACCTGCCGGTCACCATGCTGCGAAAACTCATTACCGATAAAGAAATCTCGATCACTGATAAGCGCTTTCTTTTCGTAGGTCGTGAGGCGTATGAGGCAGCAGGCGGTGTCGTGCGTGAAGACCTCTTCAGTCAGCAGGAAGGTGAGGGAACGGCTGACTCGGTGCTGCTGGAAACTCTGACCGTGCAGAAGCTGACCGCAATGGCGCAGGACATTCAGGAAAGCGAAGGCTGGAAATGGAGCATGGGCCAGCTGAGTTCGCTTTACCCGCACAGGGATGCACTGACGTATCAGCTGACTGACGAGCCGGAGCCTGTGTACATCGGTGATGAAGAAAGCCGCATCGATGATCTGTACCAGAAGGCCGACGAATGTGCGCAAAGCGCCGACGACGAGGGCTACAGCGCCGCCAGTGATGAAATTGACATTATCGAAAAAGCTGCGCTGATCCGCGCCTGGACCCCGGAAATCCGCGCCATGTCGGGCGTGGTGGCCGGGTTCGATAAATACGGTGAACTCTGTGTGCAGCGCGGTGTTGTGCGGGTTGCCGATCTGCAGGATGAAGAAAGCAGCGAAACAGAGCAGGGCGCACAGTCTGCCGCCCCTGAAGTCAGCCCGATTTGGATGGATAAAAAGCCGGATGCGGCTGAGGGTATCAGTCTGCCGCTGCTCACCAAAATGTCCTCTGAACGCACCCTTGCCGTGCAGGCTGCGCTGATGCAGCAGCAGAAAAAGGCCGTTTCCCTTCTGGTCTGGCAGCTTTGCACTGACGTATTCACCTCCGGCTCACATTATGGCAACCCGTTTGGCATCCGCGTAACCGTACCGCACTACAGCCTGACGCAGAATGCCCCGTCCGGTGACAAAGGCCCGGGCTTTACTGCCCTGATGCAGGAAAAGGCCCGTCTGGCAGCCCTGCTGCCGCCTGAGTGGAAAAAAGACTTCACTGCCTTTTTCAATCTGAGCGGTGAAACGCTTATGTCACTGATGGCGTTTTGTGTCGCCTGTTCGGTTGACGGGGTACAGACGCGTGAATATCAGCGCACCACTGACAGTCGCCTGGATGCGCTGGAAAACGCGATTGGCTTCCACATGCGCGACTGGTGGCAACCGACAAAGGCGAACTTCTTCGCTGACCTGAAGCATACACAGATTGTGGATGCGCTGACTGAGGCCGGGTTTAAAGGCGCGGCCGCTGACGCGTCGAAAATGAAGAAGGGGGATGCTGCAGAACTGGCAGAGGGAAAAATGCGGGATACGCGCTGGGTGCCAGCGTGGATGAAAGGGCCGAGGCCGGAAAAGGCGGCTGACGAGACCGGTAGCGACACTGACAACAACGATCCCGCTCACGCGGCCTGATAAGGAGCGCCGCCCTTCGGGGCGGCATGGAGACACACATGAAAAATAACAATGCTCTGAATCTGACCGTGCTGACCGGAATGCACCCCTGCGAATTTGAGGAGTGGCGCGAAAGAGGAGAGAACGATCGCCATATTCTGACCAGTGCCGTCGCGCAGCTGCTGCACGTGCCAGCAGGCTGGAATGTCAACGGGGAATACCGTGCCGAATTTGGCGGCTTCTTTCCGGTGCAGCTGCGCTACACGCCGCCCGAAGAGGCGTTCAGTCTCTGCGTTTGCAGTCCGGGAGACGTGTCCGGGGAGTGGCTGATTGTACTCATGTCAGCTGACGGTAACTGCGTGCGCGAGGTGCTCAGGCTGACGCCGTTCGACCCGCAGCGCATCAGCGACCTGATCGCTGCAGCGGCACAGGCATCCCTGCTGGAACACTGCGCAGCTGGCATGGCGGAATATCTGGCAGAAGGAGAGTACGCATGATCCCGGTCAGTCGTTCACTGGTTCCGCTTTCTCCTGCACGCCGTGCAGCGATGCAGGCCATCGCGTTTGTCGAAAACAGGCATGAACGTAACGTGTATTGCGCAGACTATCCGTATGCACACGCCTTTTTCCGCCTGCTCAGGGGCAGCAGGCGGGTAACCCTGAAAGAAATCCGCATTTTCCGTCCCTCGATGCTTGAGGCCGAATTCAGGGGTAACAGACAGTCATGGCTGGCAGCGGTTGACCGGATGATTGCCAGTGCCGGTGAGGACTGCCCGCATCCGTTGAGCAGTTATGACGTTCACGATCTGTTTCCGGGATGGCGGTTTCAGGGCGCAGAGCGGCAGCGGCGAAAAACGGCGCTGCGCCATGAGAAGTATTCCCGCCAGTTCCGCCGGGAGCAAGAGGAGAAAACGCGGACTCATCAGGCGGTAAAAGGGCAGGCTGAGATTGACCTCGCATTCCACACGCCAGCCAGTGTCAGCAGCTGGATATCACGCTGGTCTGACTCGCAACTGCATCATACAGAGCTGGAGATCATGTTTTATCGGTGGAGTGAGAGATTCCCTTCACTGAAATCTCTGGATCGCTGGGAAATGGAAGGTCAGCCTTTGTGGAAACTGGGAGCAGAGGCCCGGTTACTGTCAGAGGAATCGACAGCAGTCGTGCAGGAACTGGAGTGCTGGATGGTGCCTAACAAGCTGACATATGCCATCCGGAAATAAAATACACCCGCAGAACGGTTTTTACTGCTGGCCCCCTTCGGCTCCTGCCCTGCGGGCAGTCGTCGAGCCCCACTCTGACGGCGGCGGTAAACCTGCCGCTCGTCTTCGCCGAACCGCAAAGGGACGCGTTTCGGGCCTCCCGGCTAGGGTCTGATGGCTGAGGTCAACGGCTGCAACCGGCTGCCGCCGGAGCTTCAACCGGGCGCGCTGCGCCCTTTTCTGGCGTCACGCCGTTCCGTCGTGACGAATGTGTTCATGCTCACCCCTGCGCTGACACCCTTTTCCGGCTGGTACGGAGCGGAGGGCTGGTCGTAGCACCGTCATCCGTTCGCCCGCAAGGGTCCGCTTCGCCGTTCCTCGCCCGTTCGCACTCGCCATAAGGCCGGCTCGCTTGCGCTGCGGCCTGCGGTGACGCCCCTGCGTTCGCCCGTCTGCCGTTGCTACTTATGCCCTTCGCCGCGCCATACCAACCGAAACAGGGTTTTAGCAACCATCAGAGGAGAACCAGCATGAACACACAGAACGTCAAAACCGCCGCAACCAAAACCACCGAAACCTGGGCTGAAGGGCAAAACATCAACGGCTCAGATCTGCGCTTTGCCGATGGTCTTATCAGCGCAGGCGGTTACGCCGAAGAAGCGCGGAATTACTGGCTCAGTCGCGAAGCGGCGGCGGTAAAAGCGCCAGCGGAGATCGACGTACACCGCTTTCACGATGCGCTGGGGACGCTCTATCCGCTGAACTGGGAGTGCAGTGAAAACGGAGACTGTGAATCGTTCATGTTTGCAGAAATGTACTGCGGCGAGGTAACGGACATTTATGCCCGTATCGGTGTGCGTTACTTCCGCCTGCGTAATTACACCCACATGAGGCACGCCCAAATCATAGCGAGCGTTAAGGAGGCATTTGAACTGAACCAGAAATGAAAAAAGCAGGCATAAGCCTGCTCATTCACCGCCGGAACCACGCTACCAACGACCGTTCCGGCGCTATCAAACTTAACGGAGATAAACCCATGCAATTCGACCCGCAAATCGTGTCACACGCACAGGCATTTGTAAATGCCCTTCGCAAAGGGAAACGCGCGCGCGTTCCGGCTATTCGCCTGGAGCACTGGCAGCAGTTTATGACGCTGGTTTATGCCGGACTCGGCCTCGCGTGATGTGAACAGCCGCCCCGATCGGGGCGGCTGTTAGAGGAACAGAGTGATGTCTCAGATAAGTTTTGCGGAATTTTTTGACCAGGCACAGGACGCGGCACCGGCTGTTCAGCGTCCTGTACCGGCACTGCCTGTAAGTCTGCCTGCGGTTTCCGCGCCAGTGTTCAGCCTTGCCGCCGCCAGAAAACAGTTTATCAGCGTCTTCCGGCAGACCGGGTATAACCTGCGCCGCTGGGAGGTGTTCAGCGATTTTATTATCCTGGCAGCCAGTGAGCTGGATATAGCCCGGATCAGAACGCCGGAAAGCATTGAACGCTGCCGGAAAATCAGCGAACGCTACAGCGCCGCCGACATGCGTAATATGCATGAACTGTTCGCGCTGATGGTATGTGCGCTTCAGGCACAGTTTCATGATTTTCTGGGCGCTGTATTTATGGAGCTGGAGCTGGGCGACGATCGCCGGGGGCAGTATTTTACGCCTTACAGCGTTCAGTCAATGATGGCCCGCCTGATGATGCCAGGCGTGATTGATACCATCCGGCGGGAAGGGATGTTTACCCTGTCAGAGCCGACCTGCGGAGCCGGGGGAATGGTTATCGCTTACGCCGAGTGCCTGATTGAAGCCGGGTTAAACCCTTCCGTTCAGATGTTCGTCAGTTGCATTGATATCGATCCTGTCGCGGCGGATATGGCGTTTATACAGCTTTCGCTGCTCGGCATAGCAGCCGAGGTTGTCACCGGTAACACGCTGACGCTGGAGTTTAACCGGGTGCGCTATACACCAGTTTACTATCTCAATGATTTTGAAGAACGTCTCAAAAGCCAGCGCCGGATCAAAGCGATGCTGGCTTTTATCAGGGCAATGTAGGTCACGGATAAAACAGCATGGAACCAGAGGCAGCGTGAGCTGCCCTTTTGCCCCGCGCTGACTGCCAGAGCGCCAGCCCCTGCGGGGCAGGATAAACCCGGTGCTGACGCACCGGCTATACCCTTTCACCTGTCCGCATTCACACGACTGCTCCGTCTCCTGCTGATAGCCTGCCGTTTCTGCTCTCCGGGCTGATTCTGCCACTGCCAGGACATGGCCCCCTTCGGCTCCTGCCCTGCGGGCAGTCGTCGAGCCTCACTCCGCTAAGCGGCAAGCCGCTAAGCTCCGCCGAACCCACAGGCGGGTTCGTGCCTGACGGCTAGAGTCTGATGGCTGAGGTCAACGGCTGCAACCGGCTGTCGCCGGTGCGTTCACCGGGCGCGCTGCGCCCTTTAAAGGCGTCACGCCGTTCCGCCGTGCCGGAGGTGTTCATGCTCATTTCATTTCCGTGCGGCTGTTCTGTTCCGGTGGTTCCCCGCGGAGGGCTGGTCGTAGCACCGTCATCCGTTCGCCCGCAAGGGTTCGCTTCGCCGTTCCTCGCCCGTTCGCACTCGCCATAAGGCCGGCTCGCTTGCGCTGCGGCCTCCGGTGACGCCCCCGCGTTCGCCCGTCTGCCGTTGCTCCTTTGCCCTCTGCCGCGATGAACTCACCGAAACATGGTCAACAGCAACCGACAGAGGAGAACCAGCATGAACACCCACAACGTCAAAACCGCCGCTTCTGAATCTACCGAAACATGGGTAAAACAAAACTTCGACGTGCACCTGTCCGTGCGCACAAACCGCCGGTTAAGCCTGGCGAAGCTGGAAGGCGATCTGATGAAGCACCGCGCCATGAAGGCGCTGGGTGTTGAAGCTGAAGACCTCTTCGATGACCTGCAGTACGCGGCTGAGTTTGTCACCACGATGATCGCCATGGGAGATATTGTCACGCCGTCCGGGTATGAGCTGGCGTCGTCCGTCCGGTCGCTGGCCATCGGACTGTATCCTGAAGCGTGGAAAGGGCTGGACCTGCCGGACCTGGCATGGCTGCAGGCTGATGCTCCGGAACGTCGGGAGGCTGTGCGTCAGTCATATATCGAGAGCGCCCGCCCTTTTGGCGTCACCGTATGTGGCCGCATGGAATTCCACGAAGATGATCAGAATTTCGGCACGTACTGGCAGGAAGGGGAAGTCTGCCTGGGCCGGGCTGATACCATCCAGGAGGCGATGGAGTTGCTGGTTACGGCTGACCAGACGGGCGACTGGAAAATGCGTGACACCGGCGAGGATTACTGGGATGAGGATTTCGGGCGCGATATGGGGCCGATCGGCTTTTCACCTGAAATTGCTGTCATCACTGACCTGGCAAACCGGGTCGTGCTGCGGGGTAATGCCCGCACGCTGGAATGGTCAGTGCCGGAAGCCGATCCTGCTGCGTCAGAGCGTATTGCCGCACAGAAAGCAGAACTGCTGAGTCAGGCAGCCCTTGAATCAGGCTGGGACAACTATGAAACCGCTCGCCAGTTACGCAGCAAGGCCGCCATGCTGGATCTGACCGGCGTTCATGCCGTCTGGCAGGACAGCCCTGAAGTTGCTGATGCACTCAAACGCTACATGCATCCCGGCTTTCGTCCGGATGAGACAGAGATCATTGAAGGGGGCGATCAGATTGAATCAATGAGCTGAGGTAAATGGGGGCCCGGGACAGAAAATCCCGGGCCTTCAGCCAGCACTGGCGGACAGTAATTTTGCGGGCTGCTTCTCTGCGCCGATGAAAATTTCAGTCGTGAAACGGCCGCAGAATCCGTGCCGAGCAGGGCGCAAACCCTGCAGGCCCTGCGGGCCAGGCAAAACCCGGTGCTGACGCACCGGTTCTCCCCTTACGCGTTCTCTGTAGCCTGCAACAGATGTCCGCTGTCTGAGAGTTGCCTGTATGCCGGTGCCGGTTGTGCAGATGATTGTCCGATTACTGCCTTTACTGACTAAACCTCAACATCAGGGTCCCGGGCATGGCCCCCTTCGGCTCCTGCCCTGGCGGGCAGTCGTCAAGCCTCACTCCGCTAAGCGGCAAAGCCGCTTAGCTCCGCCGAACCCGCAGGCGGGTTCGTGCCTGACGGCTAGAGTCTGATGGCTGAGGTCAACGGCTGCAACCGGCTGCCGCCGGTGCGTTCACTGGCCACGAAAAGCCGTGGCCGCTGAGGACCGGACCGGCAAAGCCGTGGCCGCTGAGGACCGGACCGGCAAAGCCGTCCGGGGTGTGTTCATGCCCGTTTTCGCGCGCGGCGGGCCTGTTCCGGTCAGTCCAGGCGCGGAGGGCTGGTCGTAGCACCGCCGGCTCGGCCCGAAAGGGGTGAAATGCACGCCACCAGAAACTTTTTGCCTGGGGCCGCAAAAACTTTCCGTCGTCGCCCCTTTCTGCCCTCCCTTCGGCGATGCTCCTTTGCCCTCTGCCGCGACTGGATCGACCGAAACATGACAACCCACCTGAGCAGGAGAAATGCCATGAACACACAGAACGTCAACGTCAAAACCGCCACGCCAGAATCTCCCAAAACATGTGCTGAAGGGCACGGCGATGCACTCAGCCCGGCGCATTTTCGCGATCTGTATGACCACCTGCACACAAACGCCGTGTTTACCGGCATCAGCGGGGTTAACAGCGCGCAGCTGGCTGAGCTCGACGCGCTGGAGGAGCCCACTGAGGAGCCTGAAGCGGCGATCATTTACCTGCATAACGGGTGGCCACTGGCGCTGTATGAGTACGACACCGGCTATCTGATATTCCGCGAAGCGCTGGCCGCTTTATAAACCGGCCTTTATTTCAGAGATAACACTAACTTATTCAGAGGAAATTAATTATGGTCCGTTTTGCTTCCCGCTATGCCGCCCCGACTGCTATCCGTAAAAACAGCCCGCTGAATAATGATGAGCTGATGCGCATTGTTCCGAGCGCATTTTCAGCCGAAAAGCATGATTCACGCTCTGAGCGTTATACCTATATTCCGACTATTACCCTGCTGGATAAACTGCGCGAAGAAGGGTTCGAACCTTTTTATGCCAGCCAGTCGCGCGTGCGCGATCCGGAGCGCCGGGAATTTACCAAGCACATGATCCGCCTGCGCCGGGGAAATAATAACGGCGGCGAAGAGGTGCCGGAAATTGTATTACTGAACAGCCATGACGGCTCCAGCAGTTATAAAATGATCCCCGGTATTTTCCGGCAGGTCTGCACCAATGGCCTGGTATGCTGGAAATCGTTTGGTGAAATCAGCGTGCCACACAAGGGAGATATTGTGTCGCAGGTTATCGAAGGCGCTTATGAGGTGCTGGGCGTGTTCGACAAGGTGGAAAATAATATCGGCATGATGAAATCCATTCAGGTTAACAGTGAAGAACGTCGCCTGTTGGGGCAGCTGGCGCTGGAGTATAAATATGACGGAAAAGAGCCGCCGGTGTCAGCTGAGCGTATTATTCAGCCGCGCGCCTGGTATGACAAAGGCACCGACCTGTGGACCGCGTTTAATATCGTGCAGGAAAACCTGATTAAGGGAGGCGTGCCCGGCAGAACGGCGAAGGGAAAAAGAACCACCACCCGGCCGGTAACAGGCATCGACGGCGATATAAAGCTGAATCAGGCGCTGTGGAAAATGGCGGAGGAGTTCGCAAAACTCAAGTCTTAAAAAATAACCCCGGCGCGCCGGGGTTATTTTTTCTCAGGCATCTCGTCCGCGGTGAGGAACGTTTCTGGCGCGTGCGTTTTTTTATTCTGCTGCACCATTGCGGTGTAAACTTCATCCCGTGCAATCAGCACGCGGTAAATACTTTTAATAATGGCCGCATATTCACGACGCTGTTTGATCAGCTTCGGGCTCGGGCCGGTGTTGTACATCCCGACGCTGTCCCAGTTCCGGCCGTACTGCCTGAAGTTTCTCGCCTCGATCCACGCACCGGTATAAATGCAGATGCACGGATCTTTCAGCAGCCTTTCCCGTGTAATATCAAATTTTTTCAGCTTACTGAAGTGAGAGCTGTTTATCTGCATGTTACAGACGTCATGCGTGCCGCCGCTGCTTTTGGTGTTCAGCGCATTATTACGCATGCGTGATTCCTGTATTGAATGGGCCATCAGCAGGCGCGGATCAATACCGAAATCCTGACCGGCTTTCGTGAAGCACATTTCCGGCGCGGCCTGCGCGCTGAATACAGCGGCAAGCGCGAGAGCAGCAAATCCTTTCATTATGATAATCTCACGTGCGTGCGCATAATGCGCCAGGCGGGTTCGTGAGAAAAATACTCGCTCGGATCATCCCTTGCAAGATAATTCGTTACAGACGCGCACGTTGCGCTGGATCGCAGATAACGAACTTCACCCGGGATATAAAGACTTCAGCAGGACAGGGTTATTTAACAAGCCGCTCCTCGGGGGTAAACTTTCATCACACCCCACGCAAGATGTAATCTTGCAGTTTAGTTATTTAAAAACAGGTGCTTAATGTAAGTTATTGGCTATTTTCTGGCTGCGTGAACAAAATTGTGTGTTAATTACCACACATTGCAGTGCCTGATTGTGTGGTAATGAAGTGCCTGATTGTGTGTTGTTGCAGTGCCGAATTGTGTGTTCATCAGGCACTGTAAACGGCACTGTTATGTGTGCTAATTGTGGCTAAATAACAAAATCAGGTGCTTATGTAGGATTTTTTCAAGCATGGTGCCGGATTGACACACATCAAAAATGCCAGTGGTGCCTGATTAACACACATTGAAAACAGCTGCAGTGCCGGATTGACACACATAAAATGCAGTCAGAATGCGCGATTTATGCGTGACAGGTGGTTGCAGCGCCGGGTTAAAACACATTAAAGGCAGGTATAGTGCCTGATTAGCACACCTCCCGGATTAAATGAACAGTGCCGGATTGACACACACTGAGTCGGAGGTAAATAATACCGGGATAGTGAGTTTATCCGAACGCGGCAGTCAGGCTGGCGCCGTAAAGACGGTTATTATAAATAAATCAAAAAGGCAGGTTTAAATAAACCCTGCCTCACAGGGAATACCAGAATGGCGCGCAGAAATATTTACTTCAAAGAAAAAACTGAAAGGGAAGTGCAGGAGTTGGTGCAGATAGAGCTGCAGAACGGCGCAAGCCACGGCGAAGTTAACTTTTCCTCTGTGGTGAATGAACTGGTAGGCATCGGTCTGATGGTCAAGAAACATCAGGGGGAAGGGAATAAGTTTGATGTGGAAGAATTCAACCGTGACTTAATACGTCGCGTTGCGGGAACACGGGAAGGAACAAGTATCATGATGGCTATGCTGACGGAAATGTATCTGCATATCCGCGGTGAGTCCGGGCCGCAGGTGCTTGAAGAGATGATTGACCAGAACCTGACAGGAATGAGCGCCGCTGAGGATAAAGCTGAAAGTAAACATTTTATTAAGGATGAATAAGGATATCTGACCTGATATAACCGTTAATTAATTAATCAATGCTGAATGATTAATTAACGGCGGCTGGACATTTTCAGCCACTCACCTTCATCAGTCTCATCCCGTTTACATGCTGCTTTCCAGCTGTATTCAGTCTGCTGATTCTGCATGATGTGATTCTGCAAGAGTTAAGTAACGGGCCATTACGCCGCCGTTATGGATGTGACGAGAAGCCCTCAGTTAGTTATACAGGAAATGATTAGAGCATGGGGTGATATATGAGTGAATGAGTCTGCGGGCTGGTCCGGTTAATTACAGAAGCTCTTGCCAGACGTTAATAAGCTTCCTTTGCCGGATGGCTTGTTTTTCCCCTGATTATGTATATCTTATGTTTGTTATGGGCAGGCATGCCAGCGCTGTACGAGACGACTGACCCGTACAGCGGTAATAGCAGGCGAGCCTTTGCTCTGAGGTGTAAAAGAAGAAGCGTTACGTAATAAACTTTCTTTATAAAACACGCAGTAAGTCAGAATATTTAATCACGGTTCCTGTTTTTTATCCGCCAGCGGGTTCTCTGCCACAATGACCTTTTCCAGAATAAACTCGTCAAACAATATCGCCAGCTCACGCAGCCGCCTGACCTCTTCGTTTTCGGGCAGCTGCTGCTCCGTTAAATAGTTAAGCGAATCCAGCAGGCGCTCCTGTATTTCCATGTTCATACTCCGGCGGTTAAATCTCGCGCTGATTTCCATATCCCGCCGCAGGTTTTCGGGAAAGCTGCTGCTGAACGCACTGTTCTTTCCGGGAACGAACGGTTTCTTTTCTGCCTGCATCGTTTCATCCGGCTGATATTCCTCCCGGATAACATCCAGCCGGGACTGAATAAATTCATCAAACATCCTTGCCAGCGCAACCAGCCGCTGACCATCATCCGTTTTAATAATATGCCTGCGGGGCGAGAAATGCATCGACGCAATAAGCCGGCTGATAATCTCATCGTTCGTGGTATATCGCCTGACGCGTGCCGCCACGCGCAGTTCCATCAGAAGATTTTCCGGCAGCCACAGTTTCCGGTACTGCATTTCTCCTCTGGCATATTTCCGCGGACGGCCACGGCCGTCACCCATTTTCTCTTTTACTTTCATGTTTCAGTACCGCCCTACGAGGCTTACCCTGGTCAGGCTGCAAGCGTACGCCACGCTCTTTCAGGATTAATCCTAAAAAATGCAAAGTAACCCTTAAAAGTGTGACGTGCGTCACAGATTTTTTTTTTTTGAGAAAATGTACACTTACGGCGCGTTACGTCCGTTTACGCACACTGACATTTCTTTAACTCAAACCGAGGGTTTTACTCATGAAAGTTGTCACGTCACACCCTGTACTCGTGCAGGGGTCTGCGGAAGCCTGCCCGCTGCACAGCGAAGCGGCGCAAGGGGGACTTATCGGCATCTTACGGCACGCCTTTAGTCTCCTTTACCGTCATCGCGCTAACGTGCTGCTGGTCTGCCTTGCCGTCGCTGTTTTTGCTTTGCCGCATCTGGCAGGCGCAGAGGACCTGCTGGCCAGCCAGAAGGCTGACGCCAAGGATACGTTTGGCCACGGCAGCACCGTGGAGTGGGGGCTGTACATCGCTGAAATCATTCTTTCAGTGGGCGCTTACATCAAGGTGCGTAACCCGATGATTCTGGTCGGCGGCATCCCGTTCCTCATCGTCATCACCCGCGTGTTCTTCAGCCTCGCCGGCTGACCCCGTCATGGACAGGGAATCGCTTCAGTATCAGTTCCCGGAAACCCTCAATCAGCAGAAACGCCTGGCCGGACTCCCCACTGAGGAGGCCGTACTCATCATTGCGTGCGGCGTCATCGGTTTTTTCTGCGACATGTTCATTGTGATGCTGATTGTGGCCGGCGCGCTCTGGCTGTTAGTCCGCCACCTGAAGAAGGGGCAGGGCACCTGGTGGCTCATGAACCTTCTTTACTGGTACCTGCCGACCGCGCTGCTCCGACTGCAGTTCCGCCGGGTGCCCGATTCGGGCAACCGGCACTGGATGCAGTAACCCGCGCGCCATCTTCGGGTGGCGCTTATTAAAAGGATAACGCTATGAAGTATCAGGTCCGGGAGGGGCGCAACCGGGTAATCATTCTGGCCCTGTGCGCCCTTTCGCTGCTCGTGTTTATTCTCGCCGTCAGTACCGTCGTGACCGGCGCGCTGGCGTGGCATTTTGCAAAAACGCAGAGGACCCTGACCACCCCCATGATGTTTGACCGCCCGTTCCTCTCCGATTCCGCCTCCGGAGACGCGGCCTTAAACGGCATGCTGGTGCGCTCTTTCGTCAACCTCCGTCTTTCCGTCACGCCCGAAACCGTGGACAGCCAGCACGCCGCCCTGCTGCGCTTCGTTCCCGCTGAGTACCGTGACGACATGAAAAAGCAGCTTGCCGCCGAAGCTGAGTACATCAAAAAAAACGGCGTCTCTTCCGTGTTCCGCATTGATGATGAAATCACCGACTCCACCACCGGTGACATCACTGTGCAGGGCACGCTGAGCGCCAGCACCACTAACGGCACCCTGAACATTTCGCTTCCGGATGCCAGTAAAGCCTACCGGCTCAGCGTGCACTACGTGGACGGTCTTATCCGCCTGACGGCCTTCCCCGAGGTGCCCTGGACTCAACCTGAACGCCGCCCGCAACAGGACTGAACCGATGAAAATGACCCTTTCCGCCCTGGCCGTTGCCGGCGCGCTGGCGCTGCTGCCTGCCGCCGCGCAGGCCGCCGTACCCGGCCCGGCCGGGACCCCGTTTGAAAATAATGCGCACCTGAAGGCGCAGATGAGTAACACCAGTCCAAACAAAATCATCATCGACGGCGAGCTGATTACCGGCATCACCGGTCCGGACAATGCCTATCTCAAAGCCAACACCGCTGACGGCGCGCTGCTGATTACGCCGCTGACCGGGCAGGACTTCACCATCTTCCTGGAAACGGCTGGCGGCGTGGGTGTCTCGATCGACGTGTCGCCGAAGCCCGGCAACGGCCGCACGCTGCACCTGATACCGGCAGACGTGCCGCTTAAGCCCAACCCGGATGCGAAGGTGTGGGAGGAGAGTCAGCCCTTCCAGAAAACGCTGGTAAGCGTGGCCCGCAGCGTGGTGAACGGCGACGTGCCGGAGAGCTACACCGAGGTAAAGGCCTCGCGCGGTCCGGCGTATAACCCGCCTGCGGGCGTGCTGCTCACCCCGGAACGTCAGCTTACCGGCTCCCACCTGCGGGTTATGCGCTACCGCATGAAAAACACCGGCTACGTGACGCGGCCGCTGAGCGAAAAGCAGTTCTGGCAGAAGGGTGTGCGCGCGGTGATGCTCTCAACCCGCACGCTCTACGCTAACGGTGAAGGCTTCGTGTGGGTGATTTTCTCGGCTGACACGGAGGGCGGGGCATGAGCAACATCAATACCGCCACGCGCCGGCGCCAGTGGGTGATTGCCGGCGTCGCCGCCGCGGTCATGCTGGCCGTTGGCGGGGGGATATGGGCGTACTCGCACCATCAGGCAGAGCTGAACCGGCCTGCCCCGAAAAAGACCCCGGACCTGACCGGCAGCCTGGTGAACACCTCCTTTACCGAGGGCGTGGCCACCTCCGCGTTGCAGCAGCAGCAGGACAAGACCGCGGGCCTTGAGCGGGACCTCGGTACGCTGACCAGCTCGCTGAAAAACCAGAATGAGGAGCTGAAGAAACAACTCACCGGCATGGCCAATGCCATCAGCCAGCTGCAGACGCAGCAGGCACAGGGTGGCAGAACGCAAAATGGTCCTGCAGCCACCACACCGGCGGCAGGCACGCCACCTGTTAATGCGCCGGTTTCCAACGGGCCGAGCGGTCCGGCGCAGTGGAGCATCACTAACCCGGGCAGCGGGCCCGCCGCCGGGCAGGGCGGCCAGTTTTATCCGTCGCCGGGGCAGGGCTTTTATCCTGGCACCGGCACGGTGCGGCCGGGCGGCCTGAGCCGCGATACCTTCACCTACGCTGCGCTTACCGAGAAAAAGACAAAACTTCCCTGGATACCTTCCGGGTCGTTCTCCGAGGCGGTCATGATTGAGGGGGCTGATGCCAACGCCAGCGTGACCGGTCAGCAGAATACCTCGCCGGTGGTCATCACCCTGCTTGGCGATGTCTCCATGCCCAACGGTAAAACCTGGAACATGGACCAGTGCCGCGTGACCGGTGAGATGTACGGTGATATCTCCAGCGAGCGCGGCGAGGTCCGCACCAAAAACATCAGCTGCATCCTGAAAAACGGCAAACACATCGACATGCCGTTCGACGGGCACGTCTCCTTCCAGGGCAAGGTGGGCATCCGCGGCAAGCCGGTGATGCGTAACGGCGCCATCATCGCCAACGCCGGGGCGGCCGGCCTGCTGTCCGGCTTCGGTGAAGGCATTAAGTCCGCCGCCACGCCAACGGTCGGACTCGGTGGCAGCGCCTCTGTGGGCGCCGGCGACATCTTCAAACAGGGCCTCGGTGGCGGTGCCAGCAAGGCAGCGGACACGCTGAGCCAGTACTGGATTAAGCGCGCCGAGCAGTATCACCCGGTCATTGATATCGGTGCCGGCAACGCCGTGACCGTGGTGTTCCAGCAGGGCTTCCGCCTGGAAACGATTGAGGACGCCGAAGCAGAAAAAGCGAAGCAGGAGGTACCACAGGCCGCCGTGCAGCAGACCGCAGCGGTCGCACCGGCAGGCAGTGGCACCGGCAGTGCACCGGTGTTAAACCCCGACGAAGTTCTGCGTCAGGCCAGCCAGCTGCGCCTCGGCGATACCATAAACTGAGAGGAGTGAGTGATGGAAAACTGGTACGTGGCACAGACGAGGTTTGCACAGGAAAAGCGCGCGCAGCAGCAGCTGCAGCAGCAGGGCGTCACCTGTCTTCTGCCGGTGTTTTCGCAGGTGCGGCTGCGCAACGGCACGGTCAGAGCCGTTACACCGCAGCCGCTCTTCCCGGGCTACCTTTTTGTGCGCTTCGATCCGGAGGTAGTGCACACCACCGCCATCAAGGGCACGCGCGGGATTTCCACGCTCATCAGTTTCGGCAGCCTGCCCTCGGTCGTGCCCGACAGCGTCATTGCGCGACTGGAGGCGGGCTGGGAGGGTGCTCCGCTGACAACGGACGCGCCGCTGAACGGAGACAGGGTGATGATTGAAGACGGGGTGTTTGAAGGGCTTGAGGCGGTGTGGTGCGAACCTGACGGCATGAAGCGGGCCATCCTGCTGCTGACGCTGATGAACCGGCAGGTACGCGTACCGGTTGAGAGCCACATGCGCTTTCATATCACCGCACGTGGGCAGGAGGCGGCATGAAAGCACTGATGAAACGCTGGAGTTAACCGCTCATTTTTCGAAAGGAGTCAGCAGCATGAGTTTAACAATCCAGAAGAAGCGCCGCCGTAAACTGGCACAGATACGATACCTTGTGGCCTGCTGGAAGCGCCGCCATCTGCCGTATGGCGGCACGCTGGCGACCTGTGTGCTTGCCGGTCTGGCATTCGCGGTGCTCTGGCGTGAGTACGCTGCACACTCTGCGTGGGCAGGCCGGGCACTGGTTATACCCGTGTTCATTGCTGTAGCAGCTGTTATCAGCCGCCTGCGGGAGCCGCTGAACTGGCAGGACCTGCTGGCCAGTAAGCTTGAGGCATACACACCTCATGACCTTCCTGCGTATCGCGATTTGCAGCGGGTGGTTAAAGAGGCAGGATTTATTGAGGCATCAATGCTCGAATTCTGGCTTAAGAAAGAGACAGAGGCCGTGTTTAAACCCGCCCGGCGTGATTTTGCCTTTACTGAACGCCAGCCTGAAGAAGGTATAAGTGAAGATGAATAAACACAACCAGCGTGAAGTGTATATCCGGCTCTGTGCGCTGCGGCTTCGTTACCGGCGAGCCTGGCAGACACAGGCGAGCAGCTGCCAGCTGGCCGCCATGCTGACTGAGATCGAGATGCTCCGTCAGCGCCTGGCCTCTGACGGCTCTCAGCCTGGTGCCGTGCGCCGCTAAGTTTTTACCTGCCGGCGTAACACACTTTTCAGCTTAACTGAGGTTCTTAATGATTCAGGAAAAAACGGCGCCGGAGCCGGATGCGGCGATACAGCGACTGGCAGAGAATTCCGGGCACGTATTAACACTGACGAACACCACGATTGATCAGCTGGCAATGTATATCACTGACGTCATTTGTCAGGTCTCGCCGGGCATTCAGCGTGCTAACTGAACCACCGATTTTCCGTGCCTTCACCAGGGCAACCCGCACCACCCGATTAACCTGCACCTTTTTATCTCCCTGACCCATCGCGGCACAGCCGCCACTGAGGACTCCACCATGCAGAAACTTTTTGCGTGCGCACTGCTGTGCGCTGCGCTGACCGGCTGCGCCGGCATGAACTCTGATTTTGACTGCAACAAAACCGCGACCGACCAGTGCCTGTCGATGTCCGACGCCAGCAAACTGGCATCGAAGCATCAGAGCCTGGACGACCTGACGGCAGAAAAGGAGGCCGGCCCAAAGCCTGCCGCTGAGGCGCTGGCGACGCCCGGCAACGCGAAGCCCGCCGTCAGCCCTTACCGGCCGGTAAGCATGGCAACGTCTGCCCCGCGTCCGGTTAAGGGACAGGACGTGACCGCAGACAGCCTGCGCGCGTCCACGGTGCCGGTTCGTACTGGCACCACCGGCCCTGTTGTCCCGGGTGACTACAGCGGACCGGGACAGGTGGACGCCCGCCGCATTCCTGACGCGACGCAGCGCCTGTGGATTGCGCCCTGGGTGGATGAGCAGGACAGTTTTCATCAGCCCGCCGTGGTGGAGTTCGTGAAAGAGAAGTCCCGCTGGGATGAAGATTTCCGCGTAATCAGCGAGGGGGAGTAATGAAAAAGCGGTTTTCATTCAGCAGTGCCTGTGAACGGCGGGCACCTGCATCGTCTGTAGCTGCGCTGCATCATCGGGTCAGGCCCGGACTGATGTTTGCGGATGTGCCCCCTTATGGACACGTCTTTGCGCACAGTACGCCCGAAGCCGGAAACTCCGCGCGCTTCCATACTCTGATAAAGGCCGCGCTGAAAACAGACCGCGCCGGAGGTCAGCATGATCAATAACGTTATCGATCACCTTACCGGCATCTTCAGCAGTAGCCGGGATGAGGGCGGTGCCAGAATGGCGCGCCAGAGGCTGCAGGAGAGCTTCAGCTACCCGTCGCTGACCAGCCTGCTGCCGTGGCGTGAGTTTGACGAGAAATCTGAACTCTTCATTAACAGCCGCTCGGTCGGCTTCATCATGGAAGTGGCCCCGCTCGCCGGCGCCAATCAGCAGGTGGTACAGGCGCTCGATGACCTGCTGCGCAAAAAGCTGCCCCGTAAAACGCCGGTTACGGTGCTGATGGTGGCCAGCAAGTGCGTGGGCGACATGCTGGAAAACGGGCTGAGCCGCGACATGTGGAAGGGCGACATGGCGCCGCGCCTGAACGCCATCACCAAAGCTTTCTGGGAGCGCTCGGCGCTGAAGGGGCTGGCCAACGAGCGCGAGTACCCGCTGTATCTGCGTAACTACCGCGTTTTCCTGGTGTATGCGCACCCGGGCACCGGCGGCATCAAGTCGCTGGACGCGGTGGCACAGGTGCGCGAAACGCTCCGCGTCTCGATGCTGGCCGCACACATGGACACCCGCCGCGTGGGGCCGACTGAGTTTTTATCCGTCATCCGCGAGCAGCTGAACTACCGGCCGGGGCAGGTCAGTGCGGGCAGCGAGCACTGGAATCCGGAGCAGGAGCTGCACCGGCAGTGCGTGGACACCAGTACCGAAATGGAGGTTCATCCGGATCACCTGAAACTCACCACCGCACGCCAGCACAGCGATCGCGCGGTCAGCGACAGCAGTGACAGCGCGGTGGTCAGCACGCGCATCGTGAATATGCAGCTGACAAAGGTGCCGAAGCAGTTCGCGCTCTGGCAGGCAGCGGACAACCTGCAGAACATGCGGTTTCCCGATCTGGGCATCCCCTGTCCGTTCCTGCTGAGCTGGACCATCTGCGTGGAGGACCAGGTCAGCAGCCAGAATGAGGCGTTCCGTAAGGAGCAGGACATGGGCAAGAAGGCCAACTCCTCCTACGGCAAGATGTTCCCCAATACGCAGCGCACCTATGAAGAGTGGCGGGACCTGCGCATGGGGCTGGCCAGCAACGAAATCGCGATGTGCAGCTTTAACCTCAACCTGACGCTGTTCACGCCCGACAGCGACAGCGAGCAGCAGCGCTGTGAACTCTCCGCCATCAACGTGTTCCGCAAAAATGACCTGGAAATGTCCGCACCCCGCTACCAGCAGCTGCGCAACTGGATGACCTCGCTGCCGTTCGTGATGCAGGAGGGGCTCTGGGACGACATGAAGCACATGAATGCCACCCTGCGCTGCAAGAGCTTCAACGCCGTCAACCTCATGCCGGTGGTAGCTGAACGGCAGATGGCGGCATCGGGCAGCCCGCTGCCGACCTACCGCAACGCGCTGGCCTTTTTTGACATGTTCAGCGAAAGCAACGGGGCCACCAACTTCAATATTGCCGTTACCGGCACCACCGGCGCGGGTAAGAGCTTCTTCATACAGGAAATCCTGCGGCAGGTGCTGAACGCCGGTGGCTTCGGTTGGGTTATCGACATGGGGGGCAGTTACAAAAACTTCTGCCGGCAGGCGGGCGGAGCCTACCTGGACGGCGCGACGCTGCGCTTTAACCCGTTCGCTAACGTGCGGGACATTAAAGAGTCCGCCGAGGGCATTCAGGGGCTGCTCACCGTACTGGCCAGCCCCAACGAACCGCTGGATAAGGTCAGCGAAACCATCCTGCTCAAAGGCGTGGTGGCGGCCTACGAGGCGAAACAGAACACCGCGCGCATAGATGACGTGGTGCTGTACATGAAGTCTGCGGCGGTCAGGGAAGAATATGGGCAGCAGCCGACGATCATGAACCGCATCAACGAGCTGGTGCTGCTGCTGGACCGCTGGTGCACGTGGGGTGCCAACGGCGACTATTTTAACTCGGACAAGCCGACGCTCGACGGCGACACGCGCTTTGCCGTGCTGGAGCTGCTGAGTCTGGAAAATCAGCCGCACCTGCTCTCGGCCATCCTGTACTCGCTGATTCTGGCCATTCAGGAAAAAATGTACCACTCGCCGCGCAGCCTGAAGAAGGTCGCCATTATCGATGAAGCCTGGCGCCTGTTCAGCGGCTCTAACCCGCACGCAGCCCGCTTTATCGAAACCGGTTACCGTACGGTGCGCCGCCACCGCGGGGCGTTCATCACCATCACGCAGGGCATCAAGGACTTTACCGGCACCAAAGATCAGGCCGCACCGCCGGCTGCGGCGGCGGCATGGGACTGTTCGGGCACCAAAGTTACCCTGCTGCAGGATGCGAAAGCATTCAAAACCTACCTCAACTCCAACCCGGATCAGTTCAGTGAGGTTGAAACGCAGGTTATCCGCGGCTTCCAGCCCGCGCGCGATACCGGCTTCAGCTCGGTAATGATCTCAACGGGCGAAAACAGCTCCTTCCACCGGGTGTTCGTTGATCCGGTGACACGCGCCATGTTCAGCACCCGCGGGGAAGACTACCAGTACATGACAGAAGCGCAGAAGGCCGGGGCGACCAGTGAAGAGGCCGCCTACCTGCTGGCCTGTGAGCCGCACATGTACCAGGCCGAGATGCGGGAGCTGGAGCGCTGGGCCGGCCTGACCACTGCTTAAAAGAGGAATAAACGATGCAGGAAGACAGACAGCCGCCTCTGCAGGCGGATGCAGAAAACGCTGATAACGCAGGGGGGAGTAACAGTGTTCGGGTGAGCGCCGCTGCGCGGCTGCTGCGAAGCCGTGGAATCCAGCTTACCGCGTACGCGGCGCTGGTCATCGCGCTCAGCGCCGGGGTCAGTGCGCTGGTTGCAAAGGCCGTGCAGCCCGATTATGTGGTGTTCGATATGAAAGGCACCATCGACACCTTCCGGCAGCAGACCGCGCAGTCAGCACTGGATAAGGACAGGCTGGCTGCGCTGACGAAACGCTTTGGCGCAGCGCTGGACGCGAGCCTCTCAGACTGGCAGGCCGCGCACGGCGGCGTCATTCTGGTGAAGGGGGCGGTGGTTGCCGGCATCACTGATATCACACCCGTTATTCAGGCCGACATTGCCCGTCAGATGCAGGGGGTGCCATGAGGCAACTCGCCACAGCGGTTGTTCTGCTCGCCACAGTGGTTGCTTATCCCGCGCAGGCGAAAGAGCTCGGCACCATCGGGCACCTGTTCCCCATCGCCGAACCGGATCTGCTGGCCTTTATCGGCCAGCGTCTGCAGGGCATGAAGGACAGCGGCGAGATGGACCGCCTGCAGCGTGAGGCCGAAGCGCGGGTGAAAGCCCACGCCGTGCGTCCCGCACCAGTGGCCGGGCTGACGCCGGCGAAGAAGGACCGCACGTTCCTGTATGACCCGACCTTTACGGTGCGGGAAACCATCCGCGACATGCGCGGTAACGTTATCGCCCGGGCGGGCGATAAGGTCAATCCGCTGGACAGGGTCGCCTTCAGCGAGACGCTCTACTTCGTCGACGGCGACAACCCGAAGCAGATGTCGTGGCTGAAGCCGCAGCTTGCCGGGCAGCAGAACTTTAAGGTCATTCTGGTTAAGGGCAACGTGCACGACAGCAGCATTGCGCTGGATGAGCCGGTGTACTTCGACCAGTACGGCACGTTAACAACAAAATTCGGCTTTGAGCACACCCCGGTGCGCATTACGCGCGCAGACAGAATGCTCAGGGTGGAGGAGGTGGCACTGAAATGAGTCACAGCACACAGGGGCAGACCGCTCCGCATAAAGTAAAACGTCATAACGCCCAGGTCCGCCTGGATGATGATGATAAAGCCGGGCTTCGTCGCATGACCGCCGAGTTTCCGCTTTATTCGGAGTCGGTGATCCTGCGCGCCGCGCTGCAGACGCTGCTGGCGTGCAGCGGAGAGGTCAGGTCGGCCATTGTGCTGGCTTCCCTGACGGATAAGGACGTGGGTGAGATCATGCGCCGTCACGGCATGCAGCAAGCATCTGAAGGGGAGGGATCGCATGCAGTATGACCTTGTGCAGAGACTGGTAAATGACTGGCAGCATTCTGACAAGTTATTCGAGGCTGCACCCGTTCAGCTGCACGCCGGGCCGGTGGTAAGCCCGGTACAGACGGGGCCTGTCCCGTCCGTGTGCCGGGCCGAAATATCACTGGCACCGGAGAGCATCAGCGCGTTTACCTCAAACCTGCCGGCCGTGGGTGGTTTCATCGTCCTGGTAGCGATGGCCATTGTCATTGTCCGGGCCGGAAGGAGAATGACTCCCGAGAGACCAGATACGATGCGCGTCGCTTACGGCACATACTTTCCGGCACCGTTTGGCAGCCGTGAGATGGCAGCCCTGGCAGCGGATGAGGCAAACAGCCACTACTGGCAGTTCATGCTGGCTGCATTTGGCGGCGCGCTGGAGGCGGAAGGCTTTGCGCTTCGCGCAGAGCCGCGGGCAAAGGTCCCGTTGCCCCCTTCTGTCCGGGCCCGCGTGGGTGTGGCCATCGTAAAGGCGCGTTACCACTACCTCGCGCCGCGCCAGAGTGACGACACGGCAGAGACGATGCTGCGTGATGCCGAAAAGGATGACTACACCGGCAGCTGGACGGACTGGTGTCAGCGGGGGGCAGAGGCGGCGGGCTGGTATGTTGTCAGGCGCGACGATCAGGAACTCTGATCACCTTTTCCTCCCCGCGATGCGCAGGCTGTTCGTTCCTCGCGCTGCTGCGGTACGCCTCAGCCTGCCCCCCGCAGGCAGGCCCGATTAACGTCTGACGCCGGCAGTTCCCCTGCCGCTATTACGGAATTTCACCCTATGACACACCCCGCTGAAATATCGGCTCAGCCGGTCGTGCGCGATCGCTGGGGCGGCTGGACGCATCCTGACTTTTTTGTGCCCGCTGACGGCAATGAATACCCGCATCCCGGCGAGTTTGAGGCCTGGCTTAACGCGCATAATCTGGCGGCGGCCTTCACCTGGATGGAAAACGACGCGCCGGACTGGATGATGAAAGCCTTCCGGAACACAGGTGACTGCAGCCGCTGGGAGCCCTCCGGGCCTGCCGGGGAAGGCTGGTTTACCGGCAGTATTCACGATACCGATGACGGACCTGTGTGTGTCTGGCTCCGCAAAAAGCAGGAGGTGCGGAACGCATGAAACGCGCACTCTTCATTTTATGCCTTCTGTTGACGGCAATTATTGCCAGGCCCGCGCTGGCGGCAACCAGTAATGCCGGCGACGGCCGATGGGTGAACCCCATCAGCGATGTCTGCTGGAAATGTCTGTTTCCGATGTCGCTGGGCAGTATTCAGCTTGCATCAGGCGCGCACCCGGATACGCCTAACCCTGCCTCACCCATTCAGCTCTGCTCTTACGGTATTTTCTATCGTCTCGGGCTTGCGATCGGCTTCTGGGAACCGCTGGCGCTCACTGACGTCACCCGCGAGCCTGGCGTGATGGTGAACATGGGGGGGTTTAAGATTGATCTCGGCCGCACCGGCACGGGGCGTGGCGGACAGAGTGATTCACCCACGCCCGGCAGCTTCTATCACGTTCACTGGTACAAATACCCGCTGATTTTCTGGCTGAACATTATTACCAGCGAAGGCTGTATGCAGACCGGTGATATGGACATTGCGTATCTGTCAGAGGTCGATCCGCTCTGGAACGACAGCACGCTGGCCATGATCCTTAATCCCGAAGTGACGCTGTTTAATAACCTGCTTGCGCAGGGCGCCTGTGCTGCAGACTCGATTGCTTCTACGGCTGGCGTACCGCTGGACCCGCTTTTCTGGTGCGCAGGTGCTCAGGGCTCGATGTATCCGTTTACGGGCTTCACCAGTAATGAGTTTTCGCCGCTTGAAGCCTCCCTGCTGGTCAGTGAGCGCATGGCCTTCAAGCTGCACCGGGAGGGACTGGTTATGGAGACGGTCGGGGCGGACGTCGCAGTCTGCTATGAATATCCGTCCCCGATCATCCCAAAATCACGCTGGCGTTATCAGATGGTAAACATGTACCCCGAACCCGGGGACTGCCACCCGTTCGGCACCACTACGCAGCTCTGGGGCTCGGTGCACAATTCACCGGCGACGAAAAAGAACTTCGGCTACCTCATGTGGCGAAAACGCAACTGCGTTTATCTGTAAGGACTCACCATGAAAAAAACTCTGATTACGGCGCTGCTTGCGGGCGCCGCGCTGCTGTGCGCAGAAATGGCGAATGCCGCTGAGCAGCCGACCGTGTCCGGCAGTGACATGGCTTACATGAAGCAGCAGCAGCGCGACCTGGAACTGTTCAAAAGCCAGCTGAAGGGCATGAATATCACGCTTCCTGATGAGCAGCAGGGGCGGGTGGCGCAGCTTCAGAACGAAATTGCCGCCGCACAGGCAGATCAGAACAGTGCAAGCCGTCCCACGCCACGGGCCGTCTATTTTGTCAGTCTGGGCATTCCGGAAGAGGGGCTGCTGCCGATGCTTGCAGACGCACGCCGCTTTGGCATACCGGCCACGCTGCGCGGCCTGCTGAACAACGACTTCCGTCAGACCGCTGAGACGATGTTTGAACTGTCCAAAAAAGACAAGCAGGCAGGGGTGCAGATCGACCCGACCCTGTATGAGCAGTACGGCATTAAGGCAGTGCCTGCGCTGGTTGTCACATGTGGTAGCCGGTTTGACGTGCTTTATGGCAGCCTGCCGGTAAAGCAGGCGCTCGAAGAGGTTAAACAGCGTGGCGACTGCAGCAGCACTGCCGCTCAGATCCTTCAGGGTACGGAGGTCACAAAATGACGCGACTCTTTCCGTTACTGCTTCTCTTACTGACAGGCAGTCAGTATGCACTTGCCGATGCGGTAAGTGACGCCTACAACGCCGGCGCGGGGTATGCCGGATCAAATAAAGGGCAGGGCACCGCTGCCGCGAAGGGAGCTGACCCGGCGTCGGTCATCCCGGGTTACACGGCCAGTCCCCCGCAGGGCGGCTATTATGGCGGCGTGCAGGGTGGTGACGGTGGCATAGCGGATAAAGGCCAGACTGAACTGGGCCACAACGAAGCCGGTCAGGCCGGCTCTGATTCGTCAACCAAAAATCCGGCTGTAACCATCGATCCTGACGCTGACTTTATTCAGAACGGGAAGAATGCGGAAGCCAACAGCGGCACGATTGTTGATGGCACCAACAGTCAGTGCACCACGAAAGTGGTATCGAAGTCGGTGTTTGAAAACTACAGCTGCGATCGTGACGTAAATCAGGTTCAGACGTGTGCGCGAACCGGGAGCGTGACTGTTGTCGGATCAAGCCATACCGAAACCCGCACGCTCAGCCTCCAGCTGACCAACGCCTCACGTGTCGGGGATGAAGTCAAAGTCGACTTTACCTTTCCGGAAACCGCGACCCTTATCAGTGCCACGACACAGCTGGTTTATACCCCGGCTCCTTCCTATAAAGAGGGGATTAACTACGCCACAACCATCCTGAACAACAGCGTGACGCTACGGTATGGCAGTGGTGCGGTGTCGCTCGGTGTGGCAGGCATACAGGTTAATGCGGGACAGACCTACTCTGCGATGGTTGCGCCCGCGCTGAGCTCCGGTAGTAATCACGATAAACCTATTACCACGCTGATTAGCTACCTTCAGAAAGGTACCACCGTCTTTCACCTCGACGTGACGTATAACGTAACCGTGTCAGACAAAAAAGCTGACACGACCTGGTCTGAAAGCTGCAGCTTTGACAAATCCCAGGCCACTGCCAGTACCGGCAGCGTCTGTACCGATCCTGGGGGAACCCGGACCGTGACTTCTGACGGTCAGACCTTTACGCAGACGCAGGGCTGCTGGCAATACCAGGACAGCTACATCGTGCCGGTTAATTCCACCGGTAACTGTGCCCAGCTGATGGCTGACCGGAACTGCACTATCGCGGCGCGCGGCTGTACTCAGACAGAAGGCGGCACCTGCCTGCACGAGCAGGATACGTATCAGTGCCAGACCACGTACAGCTCAGAAGGGCTGCTGTGCGGCGGTCAGTACTTCTGCCGTACCGGTGACTGCGGTGGAACCGACGGCGCGGGCGACAGCGGTTTTGATACCGCGGTAGCGAAGCTTGCCGGCCTGGCCTCCGCCGGCGATGACGTGAAGAACGGCGATCAGATAAACATCAAAGCCTTTACCGGACAGGCGCTCTACTGCCGTAAGGCAATGGCGGGCTTTTCAAACTGCTGCGTTGATACCGGCTGGGGCAACAGCTCGGGGCTGGCCAACTGCAACAGTGACGAAATGGCCATCGGTAAGGCGAAGGCCAAGAAGGTGACCGTACTGGTCGGCGAAGCCTGTAATAAGGCCGTGCTCGGGGTGTGCGTGCAGAAGAAGCAAGCGTACTGCGTGTTCGGCGGCAAGCTCGCCCGCATTATCCAGGAGCAGGGACGGCGCGATCAGCTGCACGTCAGCTTTGGCAGCGGAGACTCACCGAACTGTCGCGGCATCACCGTTCCTGAACTGCAGGCTATTAACTTTGATCTGATTAACTTCCAGGACTTCTACAGCGACCTGATGACCAACCAGAAAATCCCTGACTCAGCGACGATGGTTCAGCAGGCAAAGGACCGCATTGCCGCGCAGGTTAACGCGCAGACAGGAGGTAAGAAGTGAGGCGACTGCTCCTTGTCTTTTTGCTGATGGCGGGTGTGAGCCAGGCGGTTGCAGACGATGCACCGCCCGCTGATGCGGTGGTGGCACCGGCCGACCCGTTTACCGGCTGGCACTGGTACAACGAGCCGAAGAAAAAGCCGGACCCGCCCGCGCCGAAACCGCAGCCCGCGCCCCAGGTGCCGGACTTCAGCAGGCTGTCACCGTCAGAGCAGGCGGACGTTCTGAAAGGATATACAAAGGAGGCGCTGAACAATGCCATCCTTCATCCGTCTGCCGAGAACACCGCCACCTTTCTGCGCTGGCAGAAGTTCTGGACCGACCGCGCCTCGATGTTCAGCCAGTCGTTCGCCGTGGCGCAGCTCGATCATCCGGACCTCGACTACAACCTTGATCACCCGCACTACAACAGCACTGCGCCGCTGCAGCAGGCCCGGGATCAGGCCGAGCAGACCGCGGCGATCAGTCAGCTGTCAGGTGAGTACGGCCTGTTCTACTTCTACCGTGGAAGCGACCCGATTGATGCACAGATGGCGGGTGTGGTGGCGGACTTTGCCCGCCTGCGTCACATCTCACTGATCCCGGTGAGCGTGGACGGCACGGTATCGCCGCAGGTGCCCGACAGCCGGCCGGACTCTGGCCAGAGCGCGCGCATGGGGATCAGTCACTTCCCGGCGCTGTTCCTGGTCGACCCGAAGTCAAAAAGCTTCCGGCCGCTAGCCTACGGCTTCATGACCCAGGACGACCTGGCGAAGCGTTTTCTCAACGTGGCTACCGGCTTTAAACCTAACTTCTGAGGACCCGAATATGCTGTCACTTTCACCGGTATGGCACGGGCGGCTGTGCGCCGTAAACCGGGTGCGCAACCTTCTGCTGCAGACGCTGGTTATCCATCCGGCGCTGCTTTCCTTCATTGTCAGCGTGGCGGTGCGGACCTTCTTTCGCCGCGCTCAGGGAGTTCGCGTATGAACCGTTTACCTCTTATCACCACGCTGTTTATGGCGGGCATCATTTTTAACTGTCTGCGTCAGCTGCTGACGTATTCCGCGATCCTGACATACGACGTGCTGATGGCCGTGACAGTGGCAAGCTTCGCCCTTGTTGTGCTGGCGCTGCTTGCCGAACTGATGGCGTACCGCCGCGCGCGGCGTGGGCGGGAGAACCACCATGAAGCTTAACGCGCTGCTTCCGGCACTGATGCTCCTTTTGCCTGCTGTCGCGCAGGCCTCCGTAGCCGATGAGATTGCTGCGCTGGAGCAAGCGAAGATGCAGCACGGCACGCAGCTGCCTGCCTTCGGGTTGCCCGGTACCGCACCGGCACGCACGGCACCCGCGAAGCCGCCGAATCTGATGACGCTGACCGACGGACGCCAGGTGAATCTTAATGACTATGCGGTGGTGGTTTTTATGCAGCGCGGCTGCCAGTACAGCGCGAAGTTTGATCCAAAACTGAAGGCGTGGGCGGATGAAACCGGCGTAAAAGTGTATCCGTATACGCTTGACGGGTACGGCGACACATCCTTCCCGGTGGCGCTCATTCCGCGCAAGGCCGGGCCGAACGAGCCGATTGCCGGTGAGATCCTGACGTTCTTCGGCAACGGTCTGCCCATCGCCACGCCGACCACCTTTATGGTCAACGTGAACACCAACATGGCCTACCCGCTTTATCAGGGCGACACCGACATGGGCACGGTAAGCCAGCGCCTCGCGCAGATGATAGAGGCCGACATTGACCACCTGCCGCCCGACACGCTAGGGCCGGTACCGAGCAGCGCCTCGCTGACCCCGCAGTAACGCACGCGGCCCCGCCGCATACGGAAAAAATCATGACGGAACACCCTTTTACGCTCTCGCGTCTTGAGACGGCGCTGCTGCTCGTCTGCGCCTCAATGCTGGCGGCGTCCGGGATTTACGCCTGGCTCGCCTGCGACCTTGCTGGTCCGATAACCGGCATGACTTACGGCTCTGATGCACTGGTGCTCAGCGGGCTGCAGCTCTACCCGCTGCTGTTTCTGTTTGCCCTTGCCGGCGGCTTTGGCTGCGGCGCGCTGGTCAGCATTACGCTGCGCCGGCACGGATTCATGACTGACCGGAGTTTTCAATGAAAAAGAAAGATCGTTTTAATGCGGGGGCGGCATCATGAACCTGCGTCAGCTACTTATCAGCGCTCTGGCGGCGCTAACCATCAGCGCCCCGGCGCTGGCCGATGTGCAGGGCGACCTGAACGGTTATTTTGGCAGCCTCGGCTTTGACGGCAATGTATCAAAAGCGCAGGCGTGGCAGGGGCAGGCCGCAGGGTACATCACCGGCGGCTCCGTTTACCTGCGTAACCCCGTCAAGCAGGTGCAGCTCATCTCGATGCAGGTTCCTTCGCTCAATGCCGGCTGCGGCGGCATTGATGCCTACCTCGGTGCGTTTTCTTTCATTAACGGCGCGGAACTGCAGCGTTTCGTTAAGCAGATCATGAGTAATGCGGCGGGCTACGCCTTTGATCTCGCGCTGCAGACGATGGTGCCGGAGCTCAAGCAGGCCAAAGACTTCCTGCAGAAGCTCGCTTCTGACGTGAACTCCATGAACATGAGTTCCTGTCAGGCGGCGCAGGGCATCATCGGCGGCCTCTGGCCGGTGTCTCAGGTGTCGAACCAGAAAATCTGCCAGGACATCGCCGGCGAGAGCAACATTTTCTCCGACTGGGCGGCGTCGCGTCAGGGCTGCACCGTCGGTGGTCAGGGTGACAGCGTCACCGGCCGTGCCTCTGATAAAGATAAAGACCAGGTGCTGAAAAACAAAAACCTCATCTGGGACGCGCTGGGCCGCAACCACCTGTTTGACGGCAACCGCCAGCTGAAAGAGCTGGTGATGAGCGTGGTGGGCTCCATCATCTTCAACAAGGACGGGCAGGTCACCATCCTGACCCCGCTGGTCGACAACCGCGACATCATCAACGTGCTGATGCGCGGCGGCACCGCGAAGATTTACGGCTGCGACGAGCCGGACCTGTGCCTCGGCCCCATGCCCGCCAACGTGACGGTCAGCAGCGACGTGGCGCTGGTCACCCAGGTGCGCAACATTATGATCTCCATCGACAGCAAACTCAGCGCCGATACCGGCCTGTCGGACAGGGAAAAAGGGTTCATCAATACCACCTCGGTGCCGGTGCTGAAATACCTCACCAACTCCCGCAGCATGGGCATGAGCCCGACCTATCTGATTCAGGTTGCTGACTTTATCGCACAGGACATGATGATCCAGTACCTGCAGGAGCTGGTAAAGCAGGCGAGCCAGTCACTGGCCGGTAAAAACTTCCCCGAACAGGCGGCCGGCGAGCTTCGCAACAACGTGCAGGCTGCCACTTCGCTGCTGGCGCAGATGAAGCTGCAGTCCACCGCCGACCAGAACGCGCTGGACGGCATCGACCGCAACATGCAGTACCTGCAGCAGCAGGTGTCGACCATTATCTCAACGTCCTACCAGGGCAACTATCAGTGGGGAACGGGCAATGACTGAAGTCTGGACCATCTACGGCGGTGACATGTGGCGGCAGGTGTTCAACGGCGTCGTCACCGTCATCGGCAGCGATACATATGACACGTTAAAACGTATCGTCGGGCTGTTTGGCGTGCTGGGCGTGATGTTCAGCTTTATCAAATCACGTAACCCGATGGTGTTTCTGCACTGGCTGGCCGTCTTCTTCGTGATCACCTCCGTGCTGCTCGTTCCGAAGCGCAGCGTGCAGATTGTCGACGTCACGGACCCGGCGGCGGTGTACGAGGTGGACAACGTGCCGGCGGGTCTCGCCTTCATCGCCGGGCTGACCACGTCCACGGAGTTCGGCCTGGCGCGCCTCTATGAGTACAGCTTCTCGCGTCCGGACTCGCTGACCTATACGAAATCCGGCATGCTGTTCGGCTCGCAGATCGTGGCGCAGACCACGGACTTCCGCTCGCAGAACCCGCAGCTGTCGCAGATGCTGACCGATTACGTGGAAAACTGCGTGGTGGGCGACATCCTGCTGAACAACAAGTACACCGTGTCGCAGCTGCTGAACAGCACCGATCCGCTGACGCTGATTACGAACAACCCGAGCCCGCTGCGCGGCCTGTATCAGGATACCGGAAGCGGCCGGCAGTTCATTACCTGCCAGCAGGCGGCGGCGGTCATTAAAAACCTGATTGGTGCGGACGTGCGCATTGGCGGCACGACCTGGCACGCGCTGGCCACGCGCGTGTTCGGCAACCGCGTCAGCGGGGATACGCTGCTCGGCAACGCAATGGATGAAAGTTATAACTTCTTCTATGCGGGCGGCCTGAGTGCCTCGCAGATCATGCGCAATAACATCACTAATGCGGCCATCCGGGACGGCTGGAAAGGCTTTGCGGCGCGCTCTTCGGACACGGCCAACCTGCTGAATCTTGCCACCGAGTCCAGCATGACCAAACAGCGCATCAGCTGGGGCGCGGGTGGCGTGATTGCCGCACGCACGCTGCCGATGTTCCAGTCGCTGATGATGCTGGTACTGATCGCGCTGTTCCCGCTGGTGATCGCGCTGGCGCTGGTAAACCACGACATCTTCGGGCTTAAAACGCTGAAGCTGTACGCCGGCGGTTTCATTTACTTCACGATGTGGCCGGTGATGTTCGCCATCCTCAACTCGCTGGCCAATTTCTACCTGCAGACGAAGACCGGGGCCACGCCACTGGTGCTGGCCAACCAGAACCAGGTCGCCCTGCAGCACTCAGACGCGGCCAACATTGCGGGCTACCTGAGCATGTCGATACCGGTGCTTGCCTTCTTCCTGACCAAAGGGGCAGCGTCGGTGGCTTCTCAGGTTGTCGGCGGAGTGATGAGTTCGGCGGCGTTCACGACCGGCGGACAGGCCTCCACGACGGCTGACGGAAACTGGTCATTTAACAACATGTCAATGGACAACGTCAGCGCTAACAAGTTTGACACCAACATGATCCGCCGCTCCGGGTCTCAGGGCTTCCAGACCGGTAATAATGCGATGATGACGCAGACGGCGGACGGCCACACCGTGGTGGATACCAGCCAGGCGATATCAAATCTGCCGGTCAGCATGCGGCTCAGCTCCCTTGCCAGCAGCGGGTTCTCTGAGCAGGCGCGGCAGGCACAGCAGCAGGCGCAGAGCTCGCTTGATGGCTATAACCATAGCGTGACCAGTGGCTTCCAGCAGATGAACCAGCTGACGCAGCAGAGCGGCAACAGCGACAGCGTGACGCAGGGCAGCGACAACAGCGTGGCAACGAACGTCTCCAGAGGCGCCAGCAAAATGCAGTCGGCCGTTGAGAACTATGCGAAGTCGCATAATGTTTCTGAGCAGCAGGCGTATAACCAGCTGATGGACATCACCAATCAGGGCAGTGCAGGGGCTGATGCTAAAGCCTACCTTAAAGCTGATTCCGGCGATCAGCTGGCGGGTAAACTTGGCAAGTGGGCCACGGGCGTCAGCGTTGGTGCTGAAGGAAGTGTTAACACTGGCTGGCGTCATACTTCCGGCAGCTCGCACGGCACGCAGGACAGCCACGCCGAGGGTCGTGACAATCGCCATGACCAGAGCAGCCAGGAGGCGCGTGACTTCCGTGAGGGCATGGATATGGTGACATCAACCCGCCTGAGCGAGTCGGGCAGCCATACTGACAACCAGTCGAACTCGCAGGCGCAGCAGTTCGCAGCCACGCTCAACGATGCGAAAAGTCAGTACCATCAGTACACGGAGAGCAGCACGCGCAGTCAGGAATTCAGCCGCATGGCCACGCTGTCCCAGACGCAGAGCGCCAGCCTGGACGCCAATTACAACCAGGAGTTCGTGGACTGGACTACCGCGAAGTATGGCAGTGATGCGCAGAACATCCTGACCAACGTCAGAAGCGCGCAGGGCGCGGCAACAGAATTTATGCATGAGCGGCTTGAGCCGGAAATCATGCGTAACTATGGCGCACGGACTGACCAGATTAACAGTGAGCCGCTGCAGCCAGCCCGTTCGCTGGACGCAGCAGGGGCATCTCCGGGCGGGGGAACATCGCTTCCCGCCGGATCACAGGCGTCCGGGCAGAGCCTGTCGGGTACCCAATCGGCTCATGGCCGTGAACGAGCCAGCGGTGCGTCGCAGGAAGCCGTCGTCACAAATGGCCGGGCAACTGATGTCAGCGCGCATCAGGGGGAGCGGAATCTCAGCGCATCGGCCGGTGCACCGTCACAGGCAATGAGAGAAGATTTCCGCAGCGGGTCTAAACGCGTGAGCGAGCAGGCCGCAGGGGCCGGCATCCAGAGTAACGTTGCTAATCAGGTCGCAGCACAAAGATCTGGCCTTATGGAAACTCTCAGGGAAAATGACGGTAAAATCGCCGAAAATAAAACCACTGTTCAGACGTCCAGTGATATACTCAGAAATGAGCATCAGGGTGCGGTCAGGAGTCAACAGATAGGCCGTACTGAAGAGGATATCAGGCAAACTAAACCAGGCTTTGATCATGCGGAAACCGACGCCTTTGAGAAGAAATTAAAAGAGCTTAGGGAGCAGCAGAAAAAAGCCTCTTGATGAATGTGAAGGGAGAATGCAGATGGCAAACTTAACTGCAGCACAAGTTGAAGCGGACGTCGATCTTTTGATGGGCTGCTTAGGGGCTAATCATCGAGAAATTCCTTCGGCGGCTTCATTGTCGAAAAGAAGTTCAGTGTTGCCACTTTTTGCTGCTGTGTTAAGCGTCTTAAGTACCATCATCTTTTATGTCGCTTTTTATAAAAGTGATGCATCAATTGCAGGCTTTTTGAAATTTTTTACTTCAGAAGGTTGGTATTTAGTGGCCATTACGGCAGGTATAGGATTGTTTGTTTTTCTTATGACATATAACAACCAGCTCACCTACCTATCTTTACCATCAAAGCTTAGAAATGAGTCGCTGATACTTAGTCATATCGGCAGGATAGTAAGAAAATCTGTCATTATTTTTTGTTCACTAATGATTTTGAGTAGCTTACTTTCCGGGGTTTCTGTTTGGTTTGCCTTAGCAGTTCCAGCTTTATTATTAATGTTGTTTGTGATTACAAGCATATTAGTATCCGCTGAAATTAACCGTCTCGGAGCTGGTCTGGCTCTTGAGAAAATCAGTAATCTTATCAAAAAGATTTAAGTTCTCACGGCATCTGCCGATACCCCTTCCGGCACTCTGACGGAAGGGGTTTTCTTAACAAATCCCCTTATTAACACAGCGTGCCCCGGGGCGCGCCTGTCCCGTTTTTTCCGTTTAACAAGGATACGTCTATGAAAAACCGCAATGCCTTTGTGGCAGCGACCGTTGCTGCCTCCCTGATGCTTTCCGGCTGCAGTGCAATGAGCACCGCCATCAAAAAGCGCAATCTCGACGTTAAAACGCAGATGAGCCAGACAGTGTGGCTGGAGCCGTCCAGTCAGAAAACGGTCTACCTGCAGGTACGTAATACGTCTGACAAGGACATGAGTGACCTTGAGCCGATGTTGGCGCAGGACCTGCGCGCCAAAGGCTACACCGTCACCTCCAGTCCTGATGCTGCCTATTACTGGATTCAGGCCAACGTTCTGAAGGCTGAGAAAATGGATTTGCGTCAGGCGCAAAGCTTCCTGTCGACGGGATATGAAGGTGCCGCTACGGGGGCCGCACTGGGCGCAGGTATTACTGCTTACAACAGTAACTCGGGCGGGGCAATTCTGGGGGTAGGTCTGGCGGCGGGCCTTGCCGGAATGGCGGCGGATGCTCTGGTTGAAGACACAAACTATACGATGGTGACCGATCTGCAAATTTCTGAGCGCAGCAAGGCGTCAGTGACAACCGACAACGTAGCAGCACTGCGTCAGGGCAACTCAGGTATCAAGCTGCAGACCAGCAGCGAGGAGGGCAATCGTATGAAGTACCAGACCCGCGTTGTCTCAAACGCCAACAAGGTAAACCTGAAGTTTGAAGAGGCGAAGCCGGTGCTTGAAGCGCAGCTGGCTAAATCCGTTGCAGGCATCATGTAACTGATAAAGTCACTGAGCACGGGAGCGAACGGTGCGAAGACGAATAGAGGATGTTGCAGTCTGGCTGCCAGCACATGTAATGATCATACTGCTCGGTGGCCTCTTCACTCTGCTGTTAGCGAACGTAACAGAGAACTGGCTCCCGGGACAATTTATCAGTGCAATGCACGAATACAGCGGCACATCAGCTGCGGCTGACTCTGGCGGTTTCTTCAGGTTTTTTATCGCAGCTGTGCTTCTTTATGTTTTGTCGATAGCATCCTGCGGAATGACCATTGCACTGGCGCTCTGGAATGTCTTACGCCTTATTTTGAGACTTGCAGGTCGCTGAGCTTCTGGTATTACTGAGCAGCCGGCATTAAGCCAGCGGCAAGCGTCTCAGGGGAAATGACACCAACTCTCCTGTCAACGGGGCGCCTGCCAACCCCCGTCTGCGCCCCCCGGGCAGCGGACACCGGGGCAGCATCAACACCACGGGTGCTGCCCTCCTCCCTTACGGGACCTCATATTTTCACGTATCTCCCTGATGTGCGGGGTAGCGGAAGCGTGGCTCAGATTCTCCGGATATCCCCCCGCATGCTGTACTGGCAGGCTTCTGCGCGGGTGGCGCGCGTCCGGGAATGTGCTGTACCTGTACTGATCCTCCTTTCTTAACTTTCTGAAGGAAAAACCTATGCTCACTCTCAGCGGTGCGGCTCGCACCTTTATTGTCTGGTTAACCCTGTTTTTCGCCTGGAGTGCCATCGTGCTGTGGCAGTTCGGGCCGGATATCGTAAAAACCATCATGTCGCACAGCCAGTTGTTTGCCTGGGACCTCACCACCCGTATGGTGCAGGGCGACATGATTCCCCCGGGCATTATCACGCTGCTGCTGGTTTTGCTGGTGCTGACGGCCGGCTGCGTGCTGTCAGCGCTCACGCTGGCCTGCTGGAATCTGGCCATCTTCACCTGTGGTATCCCCGTGATAGCTGGCTTCTGGCTGCTGCGCCGTACGGGGCTTATCCGCACCCCCGCGTCCGTCACGCTGAAATAATCTCTGGGGCCTGAGCGGCCCTCTCCGCCACTTTTCTTTCTGCCGTCCGCCTGCCCGGTTTTCCGGGCGGGCTGCGCCTGCGTGCTTTCCGGAGTTCCCCATGAGTTTTACCCCTAAATACCTGACGCAGGGCGGCCAGATGACGGCCTACCGCCTGCGCATGTTTGTTCAGGTCAGCAACTGGATATTTCACTGGATGCTGCTGCTGTTCGTGGTGGCCACCGGCGTTCTGTTCTGGCTGACGATGCCCGACGACGTGTTGCGTAACGGCTTCTGGTACTGGGCTGCGTGGCCCAGCCACTCGCTGCTGGGCCTCTCACCGCGCGCGGCCGAAGCCACGTGGGACATTATCTGGCACTGCGGTGAAGGCGTGCAGTTATGCACGATAAAGCTGACGCCGGCGCAGCTGCTGGCTAACCCCTGGATGCAGGAGATGGGCCGTCAGTTCATGGCGAACCTGCGCTTTATCGCGACCGCCTGCGGTATCACAGCCAGCCTGCTCTGGTGCCTTATCGCCTGGTACGTAGGGCGTATCGGCAAAAAGGAGAGCGAGGATGAGTTCATCTCCGGGATGACCCTCACCGACCAGCCAAAAGAGGTGAACCGGCTGCTGAAAAAGGCCGGCGAGAAGTCTGATCTTCAGATTGGCGGCCTGAACATGGTGAAGAACGCCGAGGTCATGAACTTTCTGATCCACGGCACCATCGGCGTGGGCAAATCCACGCTTATCCGCTGGCTGCTGGACTACATCCGCCGGCGCGGCGACCGCGCGATCGTTTACGACTCCGGCGGCACCTTTATTGAAACCCACTATGACGAGCGCGTGGACAAAATCCTGAACGCGCACGACAGCCGCTGCGAGAACTGGGTGTTGTGGCGCGAAGCACGCGACGTGGTGGACTACGAGAATATGACGGCCGCGCTGATGCCGGTGGAAGGTGACTCCGATCCGTTCTGGGTGTCCTCGTCGCGCACCATCTTCAGCGATACGGCCATGCAGTTTGCGTCACGCCCCGACCGCAGTATCGAGACGTTCCTGAAGACCTGCCTGTCCATCGACCTGAAAAGCCTGCGCGAATTTCTGAAGAACACCCCGTCGGCCAACCTGGTCGAGGAGAAGATCGAGAAAACCGCCATCTCCATCCGCTCGGTGCTGACCAACTACGCCAAATCGCTGCGCTACCTGCAGGGGCTGGATAAGGAGGGCAAGCCGGAGTTCAGCATCCGCGAGTGGATGACCGACGCACAGTACGACAGCAGCTGGCTGTTCATCTCCACCACGGCCCGCCACCGTAAGGCGGTGCGCCCGCTGATTTCCATGTGGCTGTCGCTGGCCACGCTGCTGTTGCAGAGCATGGGTGAGAACAGCGAGCGTCGCGTGTGGTTCATCGGCGATGAGATTGCCAGCCTGCAGAAAATCCCGGAGTTCAACGAAACGCTGGCTGAGGCGCGCAAGTTTGGCGGCTGCTTCGTGCTGGGCATTCAGAATATCCCGCAGCTGGTACATATCTACGGCCGCGAGATGGCCAAGGCCATCTTTGACCTGCTGAACACCCGCGCCTACGGTCGTTCGCCGAGCGCGGAGGTGGCGAAAATGGTGGAGGAGGAGCTGGGGCATCAGCGCCGGCGTGAGGCCCGCGAACAGAACAGCTACGGCCTCGACCAGGTGCGCGACGGTATATCCATCAGTAAAGACAAGGTCAACGACCCCATCGTGGACTACGACCAGATCATGAAGATGCCCAACCTGCGCTTTTACGTGCGCCTGCCGGGCGAGTACCCGGTGGTGAAGCTGAACCTGAAGTACCGCAAACAGAAGAAATACCATCCGGCGCTGATTGAGCGCGACTTCCGCGACCGGCTGAGTCCGGAGCTCGAGCGCATCATCGAAAGCAACGAGCGCAGCGCCCGGGCGGCAGACGTTTCTTTCCCGACCGGTGAAGAGATTCTGGAAGACGGTGATCACACCACAGCCACATCCGGACCAGAGTCTGTGCCTGCCTCAGCACCTGCTGTGCCGTTAAAAGCTGATTCGCCCGTGAGCAGTTTGTCTTCGCCTGGCGAGCGGGGGGTTATACCGCCTGTATCTGCTGCGGCTCCGCCTGCAGCAAAACCTGCGTCAGAGGCAGCTGGTAGTACGCCACCTCTCTCAAACGTGCGCCCGTTCCCGCTGCGCACTGTGCCCGCACCGGTTCGTGCGGGTGACGCTGAGCCGCCGTCGGCAAAACAGACTGCCGCATATGCACCGCCTGAAACGCCGGCGACCCCGCAGGCGCCTGTCCGGCCAGTTGCCACGGCAGACATTGCGGCGGAAACATCGCCCAAGAAAGCGCTGCAGCCCATCGTGCGCCCCCTTATGAAGTCAAAACCGGCCGGTCCGAGCGCCCTTGACATGCTGGCGCGCCGCAGGAGCAGTGCGGCCGCATCAGAAAGCAGTGAAGGCAACGCTGAAGAGACTGCACCGCAGGACGGCGCAGCGCAGGGCGATGCACCTGAGCTGAACATGCAGATGGAAAAAGATGAGGGCGGCCGCCTCATCGTCCGGCACATCAGCCCGCGAAAAACGGACCAGGAAAAGCGCGAGGAGGCCGAAGCCCGCCAGTACGGTGACGCCAACGCGCGCATGGCCGACGACGAAAAGAACATCCTGCGACACCGCGACGATTATGACGCGTATCAGGAGATGAGTGACAGCCTGGACCCGGGAGGGTATGAACGATGATGACCGTTGCTCCGGTGGCTTCGGCCGCCGACGCTGCCGGCTACTACAGCAGCAAGGATAACTACTACTTTCTGGATGACATGCCCACGCAATGGCTGGGTGAGGGGGCGCGGGAACTGGGCCTTGAGGGGCCGGTTGACCTGGATACCTTCACGGCCATTCTGCACGGCAATCTGCCTAACGGCGTGACGCTGGGTAAGGAGGTGCAGGGTGAACACGTGCACCGCCCGGGTCACGACTTTACCTTTTCGGCACCCAAAAGCGTCTCAATGCTTATTCTTGCCGGCGGCGACAAACGCCTGCTGGAGGCGCACCACGATGCGGTAAAAGAGACGCTGGCTATCATGGAGCAGACGGTAAGTGCGCGTGACACGAAGGAGGGCGTCACGCGCATCGTAACCAGCGGTAAAATGGTCGCCGCGCTGTTCACGCACGACACCTCGCGCAACCTCGATCCGCAGATCCACACCCACGCGGTGGTGGCTAACGTTACGGAGCTGGACGGCAAGTGGAAGGCGCTGGCCACTGACACCATTCACGGTGCCGGCTTCATCGAGACGGCGTACCGCAACCAGATAACGTACGGCAAAATCTACCGCAACGTGCTGAAGGGCAAGGCTGAGGCGATGGGTTATGAAACCCTCCCCACCGGCGGCCGTCACGATTTGTGGGAGATAAAGGGCTTTACGGAAGCGGTGCTGGATGAGTTCTCCTCGCGCCATCGGGAAATTCACGCGCGCGCCGGCGAAGACGCCTCGCTGAAAAGCCGCGACGTGGCCGCGCTCGATACCCGCCAGCGCAAGCAGGATATCAGCCGCTATGGCGAAGACGAAACCGCACCGGTACGCACCCGGCCTGAACCCTCCGCCGTATCCGTGCCGGAGCACGTGGTGGCTGCAACGGAAAAAGCGGCTGCAACAGCGGATAAAGAGCCGACAACACCGTCAGCACAGGATAAAAATGTGGCGATTGCCCGGCCCGGACCATCCCATGTGCACGAGCAGACTGAGCCCGCGCCGGAGCGTGCGGCGGCTGACACCGAAAAAGCCCCTGCAAACGCGGATAAGGCACTCTCAACGCCATCAGCACAGGTTAAAGATGAGCCGATCGCCAAGCCCGAAACTGCCGATGGCAGGGCCCGGCTACAGGCGCGCTGGCAGCGACAGATGGATGACGCCGGCTTTGATATTCAGGGCGTCATGAATGAAGCCCGCGAACGCGAAAAGTCCCGGCCTGAAGCCGGTAAAGCGCAGGATATACCCGGGCTGGCTGTGCAGGCGGTCCGCATCGCCATTTCCGTTCTGAGCGATAACAAGACGCGGTTTACTTACGGGGATCTGCTGCTGACCGCACATAACGCCAGTGAACTGCAGAACAGTATTCCGGATCTGCGCAGGGCGCTGGACCAGGCAATTCATGACAACCTGCTCGTTCCTCTCGATGGTGATAAAGGCGTGTTTACTTCGCACATTCACCTGCTTGACGAGCTGTCGGTGCAGTCGCTGGCTGCGGATATTCTGAAAGAGAACAGGGTGGTAAATTTCAGCCTCACCGGCAGCCCGGTCCCCGGACACCTTGAGCACGTTGCCCGGGAACCTGCCGTTATCATCAACGCACCCGCATCAGTCGGGCGTCTGCGTGAAGTCACGGAGGAGCTGGTGACAATGTCACGTGAACAGGGGCGTGAGGTCAGCGTGCTGACCAGTTCCGCCGAGCGCGCACTCAGCTTTGCCAAATCACCTGAGCTTAAAGACCGGCTTCTCCACCGCAGCCGGATGCTTGATGGCACCTTCAGCCTCACGCCACAGAGTACGGTCATCGTGGAAGGTGCTGAAAAGCTCAGCCTTAAAGAGATGCTGGTGCTCACCGGTGAGGCCCAGGTGCAGAATGCGCAGCTGCTGTTTCTGGACAGCGCCGGGCGGCAGTCAAACACCAGTGCCCTTTCCGTGCTGACCGCAGCGGGCGTAAAACGACAGAGCCTGAACGCACCGCCTGACGGAATTGAGGTCCGCGTGACCAGTATTCAGGACAAGCGCGACCGCTATCAGGCGCTGGCAGAGCGTTTTGCCGGAATGGACCCCGCGGACGGTCCCGTCACGGCTGTTGTGGCAGGTCCGCGCGAGCAGGCCCAGCTGACCGGTGTCATCCGGAATGCACTGCAGGATGCCGGCAGGCTGGGGCAGGAGTCGGTCAGCATCGTGGCGCGTACGCCGGTCTTTACGACAGCCAAAGAGCGCCGTCTCCCTCAGACCTACCGCGCCGGTATGGTGCTGGAAGATCGGTCGGAGAAAAATGAAACACGTCACTACGTCATCGACCGCGTGCATGACGAGCCCCGCATGCTTTCCCTGGTTGACGGGGACGGCGTGCTGTCACGAATAAAGCTCAGCGCACTCTCAGGCGACTGGCGGCTGTTTACACAGAATGCGATGAATGTTGCCGCCGGAGAGCGACTGTTTGCGCTCGCCAGCGATAAACATACGGGGCTGAAGGCGCGCGATCGCCTCACGGTCACAGCCATTGAAAACGGGTCACTTGTCGTGCAGCGCGAAGGACAAAAAAAGCCGCTGCGACTGGATGCGTCAGGCCCGCTTTACGTCACTTACGGATACGTCAGCACGCCTGGCAGCCGTGACAACGAGCGGGGTACGGTGCTGGCAAGTCTTGGCGCACAGGATCTGTCGGTGAACATGATTAATGCGCTGGCGCAGTCCGGCCATCAGGCGGAGATTTTTACCGGCGAAGCCCTGAGCCGGGCGGAAGAAAAGCTTGGCCGGCTGCGCTCAACGCGCTCGCCGTTATCGCTTGTCCGGCAGGCCAGCGGAAAGGAAGATGCCAGTGAGGCCGTGGACGCGCTCAATAAGCAGCTGCTCTCTGACGCGCAGAAAGCCGTCACGCGCAGCGTGGCGCAGATGCGTGATGTCGCCTTCCCGTGGACGAAACTGCTTGAGGAGGCCCTGACGTTCAACGCTGACCTGAAGCTTATTGAAAACGAAATTGCCCGGCAGGTTAAAGAAGGTGGTCTCATTCGGGTGCAGGCCGGATCAGAAGCCCGCTTCGTTGCGCGGTCTACGTGGGAGATGGAAAAGGCCATCCTCGGTGAAATCGAACGGGGCAAAAACACGCAGGTGCCGCTGATGGCACAGGTGGACCCCGCTCTCCTGTCAGGCCTGACTCAGGGGCAGAAAGAGGCCACCTCACTCATTCTGCAAAGCCCCGACCGGTTCACGGCCGTACAGGGGTATGCAGGTGTCGGTAAAACCACCCAGTTTAATGCGGTAAAGGCGGCAATTGATACCCTGCCGGCTGACGCCCGTCCGGTTATCGTCGGGCTTGGGCCGACTCACCGGGCGGTGAAAGAGATGGCGGGTACGGGCATTGATGCGCAGACGCTTAAGTCGTTTGTGCTGGACTGGCAGATGCGCACCGCGGCCGGTGAAGACGTCCGCTACGACAATATGCTGTTTCTTATCGATGAGTCTTCCATGATCGGTAACCAGGACACCGCGGCGGCGTACCGCGCGATCGCTGCCGGCAACGGCCGCGCGGTGCCGGTGGGGGACGTTGCGCAGCTGCAGTCGCCCGAGAGCGGTGCGCCGTTCCAGCTGATGCAGGAGCGGAGCCCGATCGATGTGGCGGTGATGAAAGAAATCGTGCGCCAGCGCGATACGGACCTGAAGTCTGCGGTTTACAGCATCATCAGCAATGATTTCGCGGCGGCGCTGAGAAACATTGAAAAGGTCTCGCCAGACGTTGTCCCCCGGCGGACAGGTAAGGTTCATCCCTCCGGATCAATTGTTCAGTCAGCAGACCCGGTATCCAGCATTGTGGCTGACTTTATGAGCCGTACCGATGAGGCGCGGGAGCAGACCATGATTATGGTACAGCTGCATGATGATCGTAAAGCCATCAATGAGGGTATTCATAACGCGATGGTGATGACAAAAGAGCTGGGCGAGACGTTCCGGATCGTCCCTGTCCTGGACCGCATTAATGGCGGACAGCACGATTTTAACCGCATAGACGACTGGGAAACCGGCCAGGTGGTTATGGCCAATCAACGATACCTGCAGGTCACCGGCGTTGACCCGGAGAATGGCAGCATAACCCTGCAGGATGAAGCGGGGCGTACGCATTTCTGGTCGTCGCAGGAACTTAACGCCACGGAAATTGAGGTTTTCGAAACCCGTGAAATTGAGCTGCGCACCGGTGACAGCGTCCGCCTCAGTAAAACCCAGAAGCAGGCCGGTCATGCTGCACACGAACAGTACCGGGTGGATGAACTGCGCGAAAATGGTGAGATTGTTCTGCGTAACGGCAGCGGGGTGAAGGTCATCGATCCGGCGAAAACGCTGGCAGACCGGCACGTGGACTACAGCTGGGCGGTCACCGGCTATGGCGCGCAGGGTGCCAGCGCCCGGTACTCGCTGGCGCTGGAAGGTGTTGAGGGCGCCCGTGAGCTGATGAGCGGCGCGCGGGCATTTTATATCAACGTCTCACGCGCGAAGGACCACGTCCAGATTGTAACTGATGACAGAGCAGGCTGGACGAAGACGCTCGGGGGCAGAAAAAACGAGCCGGCCACGGCGCATGACGCGCTGATGCCGGAGCCGGAGCGCGCTCAGGCCAGGCGCATCTGGGCGATGGGTCAGGCCGCATCGAAAACGGCAATCGGCCGCGCGTTTCTGCGGTCAAACGGCCTGAGCGGCAGCCCGGTTACGGCCCGTATTATCCCGCCGACACGAAAGTTCCCTGAACCCCATCTGGCTCTGCCGGTGTATGACGGTAACGGCAAAGCGGCGGGCCTGACGATGGCCCCGCTGCGTCACCATAAGGGGTCACTGACTCCTGGTCAGACCCGACAGCTGGTAACGGAAGGTGCACAGGCCGCCATGCTGCAGAAAAGCCGCAGCGGCGAGGTTCTGCTCGTCAGCGATCTTACGCAGGGATTTGCCGCTGCGCGCGAAAAGCCGGAGGCGGGGGTATTAATCGTGCATGACCGGCAGCTGCCGTCCGCACAGCTACTGAAGGTGGCAGGCGGCCAGCCGGATCAGCTGCGCCGTCCGGACGCCACGCTGCTGAGTCAGGTGAAAGCGGAGCTGCAGGAGATGCTCGCTGTTCTGCCGCGAACAGAGAAGGAACAGGATGAGCGGGATACGCTGCGCAGTGCAATAAAATCTGTCAGTAACGGCGGCCTTATGGAAAGAACCCCTCTGCCTGAAACGCCACCCGCCCGGGACGGAATGGATAAGATCACGCTGGCAGTACAGCTTGCAGAAAGTGTGGCAGAGGTTATGGAGCAGAAGGTGCCCCGCCTTCCGGGCGAATCGCAGCCGGACTACAGCGCGCTCGTCCGGCAGGCTGCCCGGACGCTGGCTGATACGCCTGAAGCCTCTGCTGATGCGGCGGTACGCGCCGGGCTCGGTGCGTTGTCAGCGAGCGGCATACCGGACAGCGTCAGGCAGGCCGCCACTGCTGGCAATGGGGGCGTGGTTCCGGCCGCGGTGGTCCGCGAGGTGCAGGAGGAGCTCAGCCGATCGCGCTCTGCTGTTAAAGCGGCTCAGCCGGATATTTCGTCAGCGGCGCTGGCTGATGTCGCACGCGAGCTTGACCGGCAGGCACAGGTGAGCCTGCCACCGGAAATGCGGGGGCGTGAGCAGGAAAGAACTCTCTCCGCCCCGGAGATTACCCGTCACATTCAGAAAGAACGTTAATACACTGTGCGGCCGTATTCAGTGCGGCCGCCTCACCTTCAGCCGGCCCGACGCCGGCATATGAGAGAAATCATGAAACAGACCCTGAAGATGGCCGCCTTTGCGCTGGCCATGAGCACCGCTTTGTCCTCAGCACCGTCCGTCGCGGCTGATGCCGCAGCGTTTACCCCGGCACAGCAGGCCCGCATCGGTGAGATTGCGGCGGACTATCTGGTCGCGCATCCTGATGTGCTCATTGATGTAAGTAAAAAGCTGCAGGCGCGCCAGCAGGCCATGCAGCAGCAGACTTACGTGCAGTCAGCGCTTAAGGCGCACCGGCTGCTGATGCAGCTCGATGGCGTGCCGGTCAAAGGGCCGGCTGACTCAGAGATCATCGTGACCGAATTCTTTGACTATGAGTGTATCGCCTGCAGCATGATGGCACCGGTGATGGAAAAGGTGATGACCGCAAACGCCGGCGTGCGCTTTGCCTTCCGCGACTGGACCATCTTTGCATCGCGCTATCAGGAGTCGGCGCAGGCGTCACGCCGTGGCCTGAGTATTTACCGGAAGCAGGGTGCAGATTCGTACATGGCCTTTCACAACGGCATTTACCGGACCGGGCATAACGAAGGGAAACTGACAGCAGAAGACATTGATAAGGTGGCCGCGACAGCCGGAGCAGGTGCCTCTTCGGGCGACGATAATGCCGCTTCCGATGGAATAATTGAGAGCAATGATGCGCTGGCGGAAATGCTGGGACTTACCGGTACGCCGGGCATTATTGTCATGCCGGCAGAAAACGCCACCGCACAGAACACCACGGTCATACCGGGCGTGGTCAGCGAACAGGTTCTGCAGCAGGCCATCGATCGCGCCGCCGGCCGGTAAAAAAAGCCCGGAGCAGAACCGGGCAAGCAGCAACGCCGGCATTCTCAGAATGGTTTCACTGCCGGCGCGTGGAGAGTATCGGCTATCCCGCCAGAACCTTTACCCCATGACGTCCACGCCGTTCAGGCTGTTCGTTCCTCGCGTTGCTCCGGTACGCCTCAGCCTGGACCGCCATGCCCGTCGTCACGTGATGAGATCTTTCGCGTTCGTAGTCCACCTCTCCCTTATGAACACGGACTAAAGCCCGCCCCGGTACCCGCGCCTCCAGTGTCACCATCCCGCCAGATGCGTGATTTGGGTTAAGTCAGCTCATAAATGTTAATACGATCGCAGAAGAATTTTTCGGTGAACTTTTTTTATCCATATGATTCGTGATATGGACAAACTGTGCTGGATTTAAGTGGTTGAGATGGGTATTCTTTTCAGAATTCGCCGGGCGGCGATCTTTATTTGATCCTTATCGATTACTGTGGTGGTTAACGATAGGGTGTGCAGCAAACCTGTGGCCGGACATGCGCGGCGCGGGGAAGAATTAACCGGATGGGACGTATCCGCAAAAACGTCCAGAGTACGGAGTCCGCGTTTCACCGGGCTCTGAATGCAAAAACCCCCCGAAATCTGTCATCAACTTGGCGGAAGGCGGCAGAAATCAGGGGGTCCAAAAGCAGGCGCTGGCCTGTGAAGGATTATAACGCATGCTTTTCATAAGACAACCCCTGTCCGCCATAAGTTCGGGACAGGGTGAATGACCAGATTTTAATCGGGTTAAACAGCCCGACTTCAGAAAATGACAGACGTCGCCGCGGCGATCATGATGTCACCTGCAAATGCCCTGAACCCCGCTGGTTCGCCCCTGACGGCTATCGCCCCCTTCCGGGCGAGTTTGGCCATGCCATGCGCCGTCTGGTCATGAAAGACCGGGCCAGCGGTGAATGGAAGCTGCGATTCCGGCCGTCACTCCATCCGTACTTCACGCAGTACCGTAAGGCTGCCGGCCGCGATCGGCACTTTCGCCCGGAGCGGCGTGCGCTTATTGATGCGATATTCCCCCTGCTTGTTCAGCGCGCCGACATGGCCACATGGGTCGTGACTGTTAATGTCAGCCGGCTGGCCGGCGAACTCAGCCCGAAAGACAGCGAAGGCAATGTCATTCCCGAAACCCGGGTCGAGACCTGCCGGCTGTCGCGTCTGTTCCCGGAACTGGCACGATTTGGCCTTATCGAAATGCCTGACCTTGAATGGGACCCGATCGAACAGTACTGGATGCCCCGCCATATCATTCTCACCGAGCGTTTCTGGCAGCTGTGCGGCGTCAACATGGGTAAGCTGCTGCTGCAGCGAAACCTGCGCATTGAGGCCGAGGAGGAAGGGATAGTTGAACCCGGCACGCGTGACTCCGTCCGGGCCGCCCGCCGGCGCTGGTATGAAAAAGCCCGTATGGCGACGCTTCTGAGCCGGCGTGAAAAGGCCGTACGTGAGAAGCGCCGTAATAAACTGGGCAGGCTTCCGCTCGATGAGCGGCGCAGCACGATGGCCAGCTGGCTCATCCGCACGCGGCCAAACCACGAACTGATCAACCTTGACGCTGACGGCTTCGACCGCCTGGTGTGGCAGCATCTTAACCAGCTGGAGCTGGGCCTCGGCTACGAACCCGCACCTCCCGACGTCGTTCACTGACGTTTTCCCGCCCGACGTTAACCGCCTTGACTGGCGGTAAAGTCGTTTGTCCCGCGTACAGAATGCCCGGTTTTCCGTTCTGCCGGCATGCCATTCAGGCTACGATCGCCGCAATAATACACCCGTTTCCGGTGCTGCTTTTTTTAATCCACATTTACCCGCAATCGGAAAGTTAACCTTACCTGCAAATGAGTCTGAGGTTACCCGCAAGACATTCCTGACCTTCGGTCAGTAAAGAAATAATCAAAAAGAAAATAAGGTTTTCAGTCCGGCCGCTCAGAGGATAAATAATGAGGCCTTCGCTTGCAGCGGCCGCAGGCGTCCGCGGCGCTCAGAATCTTTAAAATAGCTCCCGCTAACGCGGGCCCCGGTTCGTGCAGTTAGTTACAACAATCAAAGATTCACTGTAGTCAGACACAGCGCAGGTCTGAAACCCGATGCCCCTCCCCGGCCAGACCCAAGCCGGACCTGAAACCCGGTTGCCCCCACTGACCAGCCCCGGCCGCCCGGCCCAGAGGGCCGGAACTGCAGTGGCTGATTAATGGGTGTTGTAACTAGTCAGTTTCTCATTGCTGTAAGTAGTGCCGCTGATTCTTTCTTTCGTCTCCGACCGTCCGGCTAATAAGCTGCTGACAGGCCGCTGCTTAAACGGCGTCTGGCAGGAAGGGGTTGGATTTTTGCCACCATCCGCCCTGTAACCGGCTCTGCCGGGCTTACGGCGCCCGATGGCATCTGAGCCGTCCTTGACAGTTTCTGGCGCCTCCATGCCGCTGACGCGGCATCCAAAGGACAGGCTGCGCACTGCTCGCCTGTCTGGCTACGTCTGAGAGGTAAGTGCTATGCAGGTTACTGAAACAGAACGAAGGGATTCAGAAGAGGCATATCGTCTGCTGGGTGAAGCTGTACTGATGCTGGCCGATGCCGGACTCGAAACCACCCGGATCAGGCTTGCGAAGGTATTCCGCTCGGAGCTCGACATACCCGAAAAATGGTCGCCGGGCATGGCTGACGTCATGCAGATCGTTATCGATAAGCTGGAAATTCTTCCGGATGTGGACAGCGCGGAGCCCCTCTGAAAACCCGTGCCGGTATTACTCCGGTTATCAATGGCACTGAAATTGACGGCCGGAACTCTGCTGTTTAATGCCACCCGACGATAAACGGAGAAGCGCCACCGGTTTGCAACCTGCTGCAGTGCCGGTTATAAATTGAGTAAATTAAGTTGCGGTTACGAAAAGGAGGATTCTGTGAACGACGGACAGGGACTGAAGATTGCGCTTTCTCCGGTGCAGCTGGCGGCCGTACTCTCTGATCACAACGTCAGTGAAGGGGAAACATCCGGTAACCGCCTGTCCGGCGGGCTGGGACTGGCGGGGGGGATCGTGGAGATGTTTGGTGCCGGGGCTCTGTGTGTGGTGCCGGAGCCCACTATGCTGACCAAAGCCAGCTGCGTCTTTGTCGGAACGCACGCACTGGATACCATCCAGGCCAGTCTCCGGCAGGTCTGGACCGGCAGGCAGGTCAATACCGATACCTTTAATTCAGCCGTCGCGCTGGCGGAATCACTTGGTGCTGACCGCCAGACCGCCATGAAGGTTGGTCTGACCGTCGACATTGCCATACCGATGGCGTTTGCACTGGCGGCTGGCGCAGAGCGGGTCATCGCCGTACGCGCGGGGCGGTTTAAAATTGCTGAGCATGAATCACTGTCGGGACGCGCGCCCGGTGGCCATACCATTGAGCGGCACATAGGAAAGTCGCCGGATGAGTTACGCGAAAGGCTTGTCAGAGAGCCCAGGCTCGAAGAATCCAGCAGTTTTAAATCACTCAGCGATGCTGAGTCAGTTATCAGCCGGGTACTGGCTGATAATAAAAATCAGATAACGATGTGGGTGAAAAACGTTCCGCCCGGCATGCGTGCCCGCATGCGGCTGAGCCGCAGGTTTGCGCATCCGACGGGGATCATGGTGCGCAGAGCAAATCAGGAGACCGTTGCCTGTTATTCCGTCCGCGTTGTGATTGATTTCAGCACATTTAATGGAAAACCTTATTTTATTCTGACTGCGTTTCCGGAGGTATAGTGGACCGTATCAGCATCAGCGAACTGGATAATTTTATCGGCGTTTATTTCGGTCAGGATTACGTAATGGCCGAACCCGGACATGAGATAGAACCCAAGATTCAGGCCTACATCCACGACATGCCCGACGCGAATCTTCACGCCCTGCTGGCAGACATTGAGCTGTTTCTGGACGGGTGCGACGATACCGAGCTGGATTTCAGGACGCATTATAAAGGGGAATTTGTGCCGGCGAACTGGGACACGACGGCGCAGGCGTTTCTGGCGCAGGTAAAGAAGCGGGTGTCTGCCGCGCTAAAAAACCGTGAACGCTGACGCCAGGCGGTTGATCCCCACAAAGCAGTCAGTGGTGCCGGGTCCCTGTCCCTCCGGGTTCTCTTTTTACAGGCTACAGTGAACGCCGGGGGCGGCTCATAATGACGGACTTGCAGCGGTTGAGCCGTGAGTAAACAGCATGATACATACCGTTCTGTTTTACCCTGAACTGGCATTCTGTACGGTTGCCCCACACTTTTACGATCAACGATCTCATTCATCAGGGACCTGCCCGGAAGAGCACCATGAACAGACATGACGTGACATCTGCGCTTTTCAGCAGCGCGGGATACGATGCGACCACAGGCGTGCTGGAACTGGAGTACCGGAACGGCGCGTGCCGGCGCTGGCTTGCCGTGCCGGCGAAGGAGTATCAGGCTTTCTGTGCGGCCGCAGACTGCGACACTTTTTTCAGGACCCGTATCGAGGGGCGCTACATCTCCCTGCGGGGCAGCCTCAGCCTGCGGCGTGACGTCTGAGGCCATCATCTGAGCATACGCGTCATAATTCTCCAGCGCCTGCTGGCGACTGTAGCGGACGGGCGCCCTGCGCTCAGCCCTTACTCTGTAGCCACAGCGGCGCTGCCGGGCTGAATCCGTCAGCGTGGCCTGCACCCACGCCCAGAACGCGCGGCCGGCGTGCGGCGTCACGCTGTAACCCGCCTTTTTCATGATTTTACGCGCGATGTTCTCACTCCACTGACTGATAAGTAAGAGCGCTCCGTTAATATCACCGCGAGACGTAAGAATATTTATTTCGTGAAATTCATTCATGTATATTTTCTCCCTGTTCACATACTGTTATCGGCAGGAGGAAATAAGTGATTAGCCTCTATTTGTTATATTTTGTTGCTGAGTGAATCTGAATTTGTTTATTGGTTGGCTGTCTGCATGGTAAGATATTTAATTGATTTTTCAGGCGGGTAAAACCCTAGCGTAAATATATAACCAGAGTAACTCTATTATCAGTACTCCCATTTATACCCTGTGCATTCGCCACTGTGACGACAGGGTTCTCGCCCGGCGGCACCGCACTGAGCCTGATACTGCAGTTCACCGGCAGCGCGCGCCAGAGTATCGATGTGGCGGCCTATGACTTCACCAGCCGATCCGTGGCACAGGCCCTGTCGGCGGCCGTAGCACGGGGCGTGACCGCACGGCTGGTTGCTGATGAGAAGAAAAGCCGGGACCGCTGGTCGCTCGTCAGCGGGCTGGCCTGCACGGGTGTTCAGGTGCGCGTAAACGGCATGTACAGCATCATGCACAATAAATTCATTGTGGCTGACGGAGGCGCGGTTGAAACGGGGGTCATTTAATTATACTTCGTCGGCTGAAAAAAGAAATGCAGAAAACGTGCTGGTTATTACGGGCGAGCCGGAAGCGGCACTCCGGTATCAGACGGAATTTAACCGGCTGTGGAATGAATCATCACCGGTAATCTGCCCGGCGGACAGGCTGAATTAAAAAAATCACGCAGGTATTATATTCCGTTGTCTGAAGTTTCATTATTACCTGCGATCAGTGTCGTGCAGTCCGGGCCCTGCCGGATCAGAACCGGCACAGCATGACGGCGTCACCGGGAGGGTGCTTATTATTATGGCGGCAAAGAAAACGTTTCCGGTGCGGTTCGCCGGCATGCGCGGTATGCGGGAGTGTGACGCAGACTTCCGTACGGATAAGCCGGAGCAGTGGCAGCGCTGGCTGAAGTATGCGCGGGATAATAAAGCCACTACGGTGGTGACCTGCCTGTGCCGCCCCCCGGATGAGGATGCCCAGTGCCGGCGCCTTAAGGTGCACCTCTCTCAGAAAACAGATCAGTGCTGGCTCGCTTCATGGGCGTTTTCCGGCCATGAGCACGCGCCGGACTGCCGCTTTTACTCCGTCTGGTCTGATGAAAGGCAGGCCGCTATTTATGCACCTGACGTCGTTAAGGCGGCACCGGACGGGAGCATTGTCGTACGCCTACCTACCGGCCTGCACAAGAAATATATTCAGGACAAAAAACCGGATGCGATCCCGGTCAGCGCCGGCCCCGTTAAACGGCGCCGGCAGCCCTCTATGCGTCTGCTGGGGTTGCTGCACCTGCTCTGGGAGCAGTCCGGCATCAACGTCTGGCTCCCCGCCTTTGACCGGAAGAAACGCTATCCGGGCTGGATCAGCTGCCGGCTTAATGAAACGGCCGCACGCGTACGTATCGGACAGGTGCCGCTGCAGCAGTCGCTGATGCTGATGGCCATGAAGGATTCGCCGCAGGTTGCGCAGAACCGCCTGATTGCGAAGGACGCCGGCAGGGCGTCACGTCGCCTCATCCTGATCTCGCAGCTGGCCATCTGGAGCGACGCGGCCGGTGAGCGGCTGCAGCATACGCTTCCGCTGGGGCTGTTTGCCGGTTTTCCGGCGCTGCAGCTGCCGGATGACGTCAGGGCCCGTCTCACACGGAGCTTTTCCCGCGAGCTGGGAGACTGGCGCCGCGGAGCCCGGGTCATGGTTATCTGCGAAACCGAGCCGCCGGAAACGGTTTTTATCCGGAGAGACGGCCGCAACCTTCCGCGCAGCAGCTGCAGGATAATCGATGCGGCGCTGATGACCGTAAGCCCGCGCTACATTCCCCTGGACTCACGGTATGAGGGAATGGTTGAGGCGCGTCTGTGGCAGGAAAAGCGCGCGTTCAGCAAGCCGCTGCGCTACGACGGTGAAGAGGATGTTTTCCCGGACTTCGTGCTGACGGACGTCGCCGGCATGGAAGCCCTGCCGATGGAGGTGTTCGGCATGAACACCCCGGACTACCTGCAGCGTAAACAGGTCAAACGGCCCTGTACGACAGAGAGTACGGGGCCGGCCGGTGGTGGCAGTGGGAGGCATCAGGGGACCCGGAAGGGATTGATATACCGGCCTTTCCGCCACGCTGAATAATGTTTGATACGGGCATGCATACGTCCTGGGTGGCCACTCTCTTTCCGACAGTTATTTTTCTCCAGTAACTGAAGCTGCATTACTGCATTTAATTGTGAAAGAACTTTTGATTTGTGGCTACGTTGTAGCTGCAATTGACGAAGTCGTCATTCGACAACCGAAGACGATCTACTCCGTTTGAGTATTTCTTTCTTTGCTATGTATTGGAGTAACAAAAATGAACGCAGATGCAATGGTTAGAGCGCGTATTCCACAGGATACGAAAGATCGAGCTGTCGCTGCACTGGACAAGATGGGCCTCAGCACCTCGGACGTTATCCGCCTGGTTATGATGCGTGTCGCTGAAGAAGGCCGTCTGCCTTTTGAGGTTAAGACCCCTAACTCCGCGACTCGTCGCGCTATAGATGAACTGGAAAACGGTCGCGGTAAACGTTTCGAAACTGCCGACGCCCTGTTCAATGATATGGGGATCTGATGCTAACACTGGTACAAGCGAGTGCTTTTAAAAGAGATATAAAAAGACAGAAAAAACGCGGCAAGGCTACCGCCGCGTACACGTGACGCTCAGACGGGAAGGCTGGCGCGATAACCACAAAAGGATTTACCGGCTTTACAGCGAGCAGGGGCTGTCGCTGCGCCTCAAACGGCCAAGGCGCAATAAATCTGCACAGCGCCGACAACCGCAGCCGCAGGGTCTGTATCCGAATCACGTCTGGGGCATGGATTTTGTCTCTGATGCGTTGTTTGACGGGCGACGACTGCGCCTGCTGACGGTTATCGACCTGTACAACTGCGAATGCCTGGGGATCTGCGTGGGGCAGAATCTGCGTTCAACAGAAGTGGCAGAAATACTGAACAGCATAGCGCTCAGGCGTCCTTTGCCGCAGTTGCTGAAAACCGATAATGGTTCTAAATTTGCAGGAAAAATGCTGGACAGGTGGGTCTATGAAAGAGGGATAAGGATCGACTTCTCACGCCCGGGAACGCCAACGGACAACGCTACGGTCGAGTCCTTCAACGGCAGGTTGCGGCAGGAATGCCTGAACGAGAACTGGTTCATGTCTCTGGAGGATGCACGGTGCAAAATCGAGGCCTGGCGCATACACTATAACCAGATTCGTCCCCATTCTGCACTGGGCTGAATGACGCCCTGTGAATTTGCCGAAAAATCTGCCGGTTGCCAGAATATGCAGCCAGAATGAAGCCGGTTATTCCTGATTATGAATGGATCATATTCGGGGGCAGGGTAAGATGGATGCTCTACTAACCTTTTCATTTATTAATCGACATGGAGCATTTCACTTTTGTAGGTAGCCCAGTTGGTGATTTTGAACTTTTGTTTTGCCACGTGATATCTCTGCAGGATCAGGAGTGTCATGATCTGCTCCTGACTATGCCCAAAAGTTCGATTTATTCAACAAAGCCCACGAAAGCATACGATAAATGCTTTTTTTTTGCGGTTTAAGCCTGGTAATCGCTAAAAGATAACGCTCAGCCAAATGATTATCGTCATAATCACTGCCACTAACTGTGCTGCACCACCAATATCTTTGGCTCGTTTGGATAGGGGATGGATCTCCAAAGAGATACGATCAACCACACTTTCAATGGCTGTATTCAATAATTCAACGATCAGCAAAATAAAGCAGGTTGCAATTAACAGCAGCCGTTCTGTTTTAGTGATGTCCAGAAAAAATGTAATGATTAGTAAGAATGTATTAATGATAATGAGTTGGCGAAAAGCATCTTCGGTGAAGATGGCATCTTTCAAACCTTCCCAGGAATTATTGACGCTGCTGATGAAGCGATTGATGCCTTTTTTCTTTTCAAAGGACATGCGTTTACTCTTATAAATGAGTTTGAATTAACCGACCCAATTAATAACGTCAGGTGAGTTATCACGGTCTTTTAATGATTAATTATTTTAATTAATCATCTCGCGCCGATATTCACTTACAGTACAGTGCCACATGGCCGGCTGCGGGTAAGCAAAACCGCCGCGAGAGTCGACAGTAAATAGTGTCTGCAGATGGCTCAGAGCGTCTTTTCAAACAGGCGATAGCGCTTATAAGGTACCGCACCAATGCGCTCCAGAATCGTTCGCATGCCAGTGTTGGATTCCAGGATCCACGACATCTCCAACGCATCAATATTGCGTTTTGCAAAGGGATCTCGTAACGCCTCAATCAGCAACAGCGCCATAATTGGCCCCATCCGACTGAACTGAAAATCGTGACGAACCCCCATTAATGGCACCCTCGCAGTGCGCACGCCACTCACCTTCAGTCTCCACAACAGTTTTGCCCAGCCGAAGGGGAATAAACGGCCTTCTAACCCTTCAATAGCCTCGTTAATATTCGGCAGGCCAACGATAAATGCGCAGGGCACCGAATCCACTTCGGCGATATAAATCATGTCGTCAGGAACCAGGTATTTCAACTGATCGCCCATGGTGGCGAATTCGTGTTCCGTGAAGGGCACAAACCCCCAGTTATTCTGCCAACCGGAGTTGAAGATTTCCCGCAGCACCTGCATTTCTTCGGCAAACTTCTTACGATTAAGGCGACGAATGCTCACCTTTTTTCTCATCTGAGACATCAGCTTAGTCAGCGAAGGTTCAAAATGCAGGTCGGTGCGTTTCATCCAATAGGCCAACAGATCAATGCCTTGTGAATAGCCTTGCTGTTCAAGGTAATTAGCGTAATAGGGTTTGCCGTGCGTCATCAGAGCAGAAGGCGGCGTATCAAATCCCTCGATTAATAAGCCGCTTTCCTGGTTGATATTCATGCTGAAAGGGCCGGTTATCTTTACTGCCCCTTTGGACTTCAGCCAGGCTTCGGCGGCCGCAAATAACGCCTCGAAAACCGCCGGATCGTCAATCGCATCAATCATGCCGAAATGCCCGGTATCCTGGCCATAACGTTCACGATGCAGACTGTCGATTTGCGCAGTAATTCTCCCGACAACCTTACCCTCTTTTTTCGCCAGAAAAGCCTGCCACTCAATATGTTCAACGCTTGGGTTTTTCTTTGAAAGATGCTCCTCACGCTCAATAAACAGCGGATCAATCCAGTTGGGATCGTCGCGATACAGTGAGGAGGGAAAAGCGATAAATGTCTTCAGATCGCGCTTCTCAGCGACTTTTTCAATGTGAATCATAAAAAACCTTTAATTGTTTCCGTCTGTTCGAAGAAGCCCGTGGCTATCTGGCAGGCAATATTGAGTTCTTAATGCGATGAATAAACAGAACTGAATGCTGATGCGTTTGATGGCAAAAGCATTATTTGTTAATAAAAGTTTGGCGTCCTACGGGTAACTTTAAATTCAAACATTACGTGCTGCAGTGATTATTGGCAAAGTACTTCCGCAACAGGCTAAGCAATTTATTCTTTACTCTTTCGTTCTATTAGTTTTGTAAAGACCTTTGACCCTTTGCAGTCTACTGATTTTCTTTTTCTGACGTGAAGCTATTTTTTATCACTTAATGCTTTTGTCATAATCATCGTGAATCAGCTATTCACTTTTAACCTGCTTCCGGCTACTGTTTATGAAGTGTTTAAGTTCAGTAATGAACATGTGAAGGTGCTGGAATATATCCTGGCATCCTGAATATGAATGCCAGTGAGACTCTTTTTCTTTAGTAATGGGTAGTTTGCGAATGCAAAACTGCCTGCGAAGCTAATGGCGGAATAAAAAAGAGTTAAATAACGGATTATAAAAAAATTTCATAATAAAACTTCAACTCTCTCGCCAACCCTGCCTGTCGCATTTGGTGATTTGAATCTATGGCTGATTTGTCTATGTCTGAAACACGCTCAACTCACTCTCTTCCTATGCGCTATGCCGATTTTGGCTCTCTGGTGGAGGCGTTAGATTACGCCGCCCAAGGGAGCACTGGAATGAACTTCTACGACCGGCGTAATCAACTGCTTTCCGTATTGGAATACCGGACGCTGAAAGAGCGGGCGATAAGTGGCGCTCGTCGTCTGCTGTCGCTGGATCTGAAAAAGGGCGACCGCGTTGCGCTAATCGCAGAGACCAGTGTCGGTTTTGTTGAAGCGTTCTTTGCCTGCCAGTATGCCGGTCTGGTCGCGGTCCCACTGGCCATTCCGATGGGTATCGGGCAGCGTGCTTCGTATGTCACCAAGCTGAAAGGATTGATTTCCAGTTGCGCACCGGCGGCGATTATCAGCAGTGAAGAGTGGGTGCCGTTAATCAGCTCAGCCACAGAGAATGCACCGCCTCCGCATATTCTCAGCAATGCCGAATTCAATGCCTTGCCGGAACGGGATATTGCGCTCGACAAACCTGCAGCCGATGATATTGCCTACCTGCAATATACCTCCGGCAGCACCCGTTTCCCGCGCGGGGTGATTATTACCCAGCGTTCGGTGATGGCGAATCTGCAGGTTATCAGCCATGACGGAATCAGATTACGCGCTGGCGACCGCTGCGTTTCCTGGCTGCCGTTCTATCACGATATGGGGCTGGTCGGTTTCCTGCTAACGCCAGTGGCGACGCAGCTTTCCGTCGATTATCTGCGGACGCAAGATTTCGCCATGCGGCCTTTGCAGTGGTTGAAACTGATCGACAAAAATCGTGGCACGGTGACTGTCGCGCCGCCTTTTGGCTACGATTTGTGCCTGCGACGCAGCAACATGAAGGAGATGGCCGGGCTGGACCTTTCCAGCTGGCGCGTTGCGGGTGTGGGCGCGGAACCTATTCCTGCCGAATTACTTAAGCAGTTCGGTGAGCATTTCAGCGAACTCAACTTTAATTCTAACGCTTTTATGCCTTGCTACGGCTTAGCTGAAAACACCCTCGCGGTCAGTTTCTCGGAAGAGAACGCCGGTGCGCAAATTCATGAGATCGACCGTGAAATGCTGGAATATGAAGGCCGGGCCGTCGCGCCAGGCAAAAATACGCTGGCCACCTCATCCTTTGTGAATTGCGGCAGAGCCTTGCCGGGACATCGCATCGATATTCGTAGTGAAAACGGAACGACGTTGCCGGAACATCAGGTCGGGCATATTTATATTTCAGGCCCCAGCCTGATGAACGGTTATTTCCGTGACGATGTCTCGCAGCAAATGATCAAGGTGACGGGCTGGATGGATACCGGCGATTTGGGTTATCTGTCGGGCGGAAACCTTTACGTCACCGGCCGCAAGAAAGACTTAATTATTATTCGTGGCCGTAATATCTGGCCGCAGGATATTGAATACGTTGCCGAAGCGGAGCCGGAAATTCGCGCCGGCGATGCAATTGCTTTTGTTACCGAGGAGCACGGCGAGGGCGCCAGAATTATTTTGCAGATCCAGTGCAGGATCGGTTCTGAAGAACGCCGTGAGCAGATTGTTCACTCGCTGTCGGCCAGCATTCAAAGCGAATTCGGCGTGGCGGTGGATATCGAACTTCTGCCGCCTCACAGCATTCCACGCACATCGTCAGGGAAACCTGCGCGCGCTGAAGCGAAAAAACGCTGGTTATCTGCAACACTCTATCCGGCGGTGCAACTGGCAGGGCTGGCCTGATGAGCACCACGGTAGCAGTGACGGGCGCAACGGGTTTCATTGGTAAACACATCGTCGGGAATCTGCTGTCGCGAGGCTTCAAGGTGCGGGCCTTAACCCGCACGCCGCAACCCTCCACCGATGACAATCTGGTGTGGATCCAGGGCTCGCTGGAAGATCAGTCTTCACTTTGGGAGCTGTTGCGCGGGGCGACCTGCGTTGTGCATTGTGCAGGGCAGGTACGGGGCAGTTCGCAAGACATCTTCACCCAATGCAACGTTAACGGCAGCGTCGGCCTGATGCAGGCTGCCCGGTTAAGCGGCAGCTGTAAGCGATTCCTGTTCCTGTCATCTCTGGCTGCCCGCCATCCTCAACTGTCCTGGTATGCGCGTTCAAAATTTGTCGCCGAGCGCGAGCTGATTTCGATGGCCGTAGGCATGTCTCTGGGCATATTTCGCCCGACGGCGGTTTACGGGCCTGGTGATAAAGAGCTGAAACCGGTTTTCGACTGGCTGTTACGCGGTGTGCTTCCCCGGCTGGGCTCACCAGAGGCGAAGCTGTCGTTTCTGCACGTTAGCGATCTTGCCGAAGCCGTCAGCCAGTGGCTGGTTTCCGACGTGCCGGAAACGCAAACCTGCGAACTCTGTGATGGCGTACAGGGCGGATACAACTGGCTGCGATTGAAGGCGATCGGTTCGGCGGTACGCGGAGGCCCGGTGCGGTTGCTGGGCGTGCCGTTGCCAGCGCTTAAGTTCTTTGCCGACGTCAGTATGTTGTGGAATCGGCTGGCCAGAAAAGAGCCGATGCTGACGCACAGCAAAATCCGCGAATTAACTCATCAGGACTGGTCGGCAAGCAACACATCTTTATCCGAAACCATTCACTGGCTTCCAGAGGTCAGTCTGGAACGCGCGCTGCGTGAAAGACTGTTTTAATTCTTACGAGTAGAGGTTTTCAACGTTCTTATGCTAAATCGCGATGAAGTGATGGATTATATTCTTACCTGCTTAAAGGACATCGTTAAGGGCGGGGTGGATGTCAGGCCGGACAGCGATCTCGTCAACGATCTTGGCCTAGAATCCATCAGAGTGCTGGATTTGCTGATGATGCTGGAAGACAAACTGGATATTTCTATTCCGATTAATATTCTGCTGGATGTCAGAACGCCTGAGCAACTGCTTGTCGCGCTGCAACCTCACCTGGAGAGCGCCAATGGGCCTGTATGATAAGTTTTCACGCCTCGCGGGAGAGCGTGAGCAATTCCAGAGGTCCGGACTGAATCCTTTTGGAACCTGTATCGATGAGATTTACTCCGCGACGGAAGGGCGCATCGGTGACCAGAAAATTGTGCTGGCCGGAACTAATAATTACCTTGGACTGACCTTTGATGCGCAGGCCATTGCTGACGGCCAGGCCGCTTTAGCCCTGCAGGGAACCGGCACCACCGGCTCGCGTATGGCAAACGGCAGCTATGGTTCACACCTTGCACTGGAGCAGGAGCTGGCGACCTTTTTCAACCGCCCTTGTGCCATCGTATTCTCCACGGGCTATACCGCTAACCTCGCCGTCATCAGCACCCTTGCGGGCCCTGGCGCGGTGGTGCTGATTGATGCCGACAGCCACGCCAGTATTTATGATGCCTGTGCGTTGGGCGGCGCTGAAATTATCCGTTTCCGTCACAACGATGCTAACGATCTGGAACGCCGGATGGTCCGTCTGGGCAAACGGGCAAAAGAGGCGATCATCATCGTCGAAGGCATTTACAGCATGCTCGGCGACGTGGCCCCACTGGTGGAAATTGTCGATATCAAGCGCCGGTTTGGCGGGTATTTGCTGGTCGACGAAGCCCATTCCTTCGGCGTGATGGGCGAAAACGGTCGCGGTCTGGCCGAAGAGTTGGGTGTGGAAGAAGAGGTCGATATTATCCTCGGCACCTTCAGCAAAAGCCTGGCCTCGATTGGTGGCTTTGCCGTGGGCAGTAAAGCCATTGACGTGCTGCGCTACAGCAGTCGCCCCTATATTTTCACCGCGTCACCTTCGCCATCCAGCATTGCTTCGGTGCGTGCCTCCCTGCAGAAAATCGCCCAGCAGCCTGAATTACGCAAAAAACTTTGGAGCAATGCCAACCGACTTTATAACGGGCTGGCGCAGATTGGTTATGAGCTGGGGCCACGGATCAGTCCGGTGGTGCCGGTGATGATTGGCTCGAAAGAAGATGGCCTGAATTTCTGGCGTGATCTGATAAGCAAAGGGGTCTACGTCAACCTGGTTCTGCCGCCGGCGGCGCCGTCTGGCGTCACGCTGCTGCGCTGTAGCGTCAATGCGGCACACAGTGATGAAGAGATCGATAAAATCATTCAGGCGTTTGCGGAACTGAAAAAGTAACCGCGCATTCCCTGCTCATACGTGTCATGAGCAGGGAATGCAGGATGAAAGCGGAGGTTATTGCGAGTGGGCGACCGACTCACCTTCATAAACCGGCTCATAACCCTGGGCGGCCATGAATTCAGCGATAGCTTTTTCCGCCGCTGCAATCACCTGATCGACAGGTTTATTGGCATCAATATCAACCAGCTGTGCGCCTTCAAAAGTCAGTAGCGGTGTGGCAGCCACTTTTTTGCTGAGTTGTTCACGGCGGTGATCGGGCTTACGTGCGCAGGCCACATCGAGATCAACATTCAGTTTGATCACCAGGTCCGGCTTATGTGCGGCCATCCAGCTGAAGGCAAAACGCTCGCGCCCGGCCATCCATTTTACCAGGCCGTTGCCTTTGGTGTCTGGCGGGAACACCGTTCCGTCATAGGCACCGGGAATTTGCGCCTGAGGAAAACGGTCGGTCAATACCATCAGCCCTTGTCGACGATAAGCCAGCATGCGGCGAAAACGTAATAAACGGCGAACGACAAAGGTCATGATCACCACCGACGGCAACAGACCCAGTTTGGTCTTTTTCGTTTTGACTTTTTTGGTATTGCGCTCGATAGCGCGTTCGAAGGATTTGCCAATTAATGGCAGTTGTGAAACGGCGCGTCCGACATTACCGGCCTGTTTACCGAGGTGAACCCTTACAGCAGGACCATATTTTTTGACATGGACAATCAGATGTTCGCAGACAGTCGACTTTCCGGAGCCATCACTGCCAATTACCGCAATAAGCGGCGGGAGTCTGGAGGTCATAATACTTTGCTCTTTATCAACACTGAATGAAATATACCATTTTGACCGCAAGAAGTCGTTAGCGCACCATGGCTATAAAATGCTAATTGCTGACAATTCGGGCTATGGAAAATTAAATCAGGTGGTTGCATTTTACTGAGTGATTTATTCTGCGGGTGAGCGGTTAAATATAGGTCGCCGGGCATGATTTTGTGAATTTTAGAGCACGAAATAATAAGAAAAATAGCGTGAAAAGATGGTTGAGATGCTCGCTTAGCAGGTATTTAACAATACCTGCTACCCGGTGATAAATGACTTGAACCCATAGAGGAACAGAATAAAATGGTTTTTTTACCTGTGGATAGCTTGTTGTGCGCCAGAAAATAAACTCCCAGTCGCGTTATTCCCCGGTGCGCGTAATCGCTATTACAGGTTGTGATGGTTCCGGAAAATCGACGTTAGCTGCCAGTCTGGTTAAGCACTTCTCTTCGCAACAGCCGACGGAATTTCTCTATCTCGGTCAGTCATCAGGATTGATAGGAAAGTGGATCGCCGATCTGCCAATCATTGGTAAGCCATTTGGCCGCTATTTGCTGAAGAAATCCGATCGCGTTCACCAGCGTCCTTCCACGCCTCCCGGCAATATTACCGCGCTGGTGATTTTTCTGCTCTCTTTCTGGCGTGCTTATAAGTTCTGGAAATTGCTAAGGAAAAACCGCCCGGGTCAGTTGCTGATCGCCGACCGCTACCCGCAGGCCGAAGTGCCGGGCTTCCGTTTTGATGGACCGCAGTTGGCCAAAACCCACGGCGGAAATCGCTGGATTGGCTGGCTCAGGAATAAAGAGCAAAAGCTCTATCAATGGATGGCCTCATATCCGCCATTATTATTAATCCGTCTGGATATTGATGCGCAGACCGCACATGCCCGCAAACCCGATCATTCGCTCGCCGCGCTGCACGAGAAAATTGCCGTTATTCCTCATCTGAACTTCAATGGCGCAACCATTCTCGATCTCGATGGCAGAGAGCCGGAGAATAAAATTCTGAATGAATCATTACGTGCGATTCAGGCCTCATTAACCTATTCAGAGACAGAGTTATTTCATGACCATCATGCTGAAGAAAATTAATACCGAGCGTGCAGAAGATGACGTGGACGAGTCTTCTTCCTGTATCCTGGGGCTTGTTGCGGTTGTCGGCAGTGACGGTACCGGAAAATCGACGCTGACGGCTGATTTAGTCAGAAATTTGCAAAAGCAAAGGGTAACGGAACGCCGTTACTTAGGCCTGATATCCGGTGAGGATGGCGATAAAATTAAACGCTTACCGGTTATTGGTGTCTGGCTTGAACGTCGATTGGCGGCGAAATCAGATAAAACGCAGCGCATGAGTAATAAGCCTCCGGCACTGTGGGCGGCTCTGATCATGTACGGTTTTTCATTGTGGCGTTCGTCTAATTTACAGAAAGCGATCCGCCTGGCGCAGAGCGGCGTATTGGTGATCAGCGATCGTTATCCTCAGGCTGAAATATCGGGTTTTTATTATGATGGTCCCGGCATTGGCGTGGAACGGGCAAAAGGCAGGTTAATGAGCCGACTGGCCGAAAGTGAAAGACGCTTATATCAGCAGATGGCGTTGATTCGTCCGCAGCTTATTTTGCGTCTGGATATTGATGTGGATACCGCCTATGCGCGTAAACCGGACCACAGTTATGAAGAGTTAGAAGATAAAATTTCTGCCATGGTCAGAATTCAGTACAACGGTTCGCGCATTATCGAACTGGATGCCCGCGCGCCTTACGATGAAGTGCTGGCGAAAGCGATGGATTCGATCACGGCTGTTGCCGCCGGTTCCACATAATGAAGCACTGGTTTAAGGATGGCGCCTTTCGCACGATGTTGAAAAACGCCGCTTATCTCGGATCCGGCAGTGTGGCAAGTGCCTTGCTGGGCCTGGTGGCGCTTTCCTGTGCCGGCAAAGGCATGTCCACAGAAATGTTTGGCGTACTGGTGGTTATTCAGGCCTATACCAAAGCGGTCAGTGATTTAATTAAGTTCCAGACTTGGCAATTCGTGGTGCAATTCGGCACCCCGGCACTGGAAGGCAAGAATATCTCCCGCTTCCGCGACGTGATTTCATTCTCCTTCGGGCTCGATATCCTCAGTAGCGTCGTGGCTGTATTGGGTGGAATGGCGCTGCTGCCTTTTCTTTCTCACTCGCTGGGTCTGGATACTCACAGCCTCTGGCTTGCGGTGCTTTACTGCACGTTGATTCCGTCGATGACCTCGTCCACGCCGACCGGTATTTTGCGGGCATTCAACCGTTTCGACTTAATTGCCGTGCAGCAGGCGATTAAGCCGTTCCTGCAGGCGGTCGGCAGTCTCTTCTGCTTCTATTTCGAGCTGGGTTTCCCCGGCTTTATTATTACCTGGTATGTTTCCAACCTGATTGGTGGCACGCTGTTTTGGTGGTTCGCCGCGCGCGAGTTGCGTTCCAGAGAGATTCATAATGCGTTAACTCCCCGACTGATGAAGACCGCTCGCCGAATTGAAGGCGCGTGGGACTTTGTCTGGACGACCAATTTCGCCCATACGATTTGGGCGGCCCGAAATTCCTGCAGCACGGTGTTGGTTGGCATCGTTTTAGGTCCGGCGGCAGCCGGCCTGTTTAAAATTGCGCTGACCTTCTTTGATGCCACCGGCACGCCGGCCAAGCTGATGGAGAAAAGCTTTTACCCTGAAATCATGCGCCTCGATCCGCGCACCAGCAAGCCGTGGCAGCTCGGCCTGCGCTCAGCACTGTTTGCCGGTGGAATCGGGGTGGCGGTGGCGGTGCTGGTATTGATCGTCGGCAAGCCGCTTATTTCCGTGGTCTTCGGCTATAAATATTTGCAGGCCTATGATCTGATGCAAATTATGCTCGGCGCGATCATCGTTTCTATGCTGGGCTTCCCGCAGGAATCCTTACTGTTTATGGCGGGCAAGCAGCGGGCATTCCTGATTGTGCAGACGATTTCTTCGGCCTGTTATATTGCGCTGCTGATCGGTATGTCACACTTTTTCGGCGTTCAGGGCGCGGCGTTTGCCTATTTTGGTGGGCAATCCTTAGACGTATTATTAACGATGATCCCAACGTTACATGCCTGGCGTCATCGCAATGCTTTGCGGTTTACCCTCCCTCAAGAGAGCCAACAAAATGGATAATAGCTGGAAGAAATTTCCTGTAGAAACCACGGAGTTATTATTTGCCGCGGTGGAAGAGGATGACATCATTGACGCGAATTTCAGTCTGCCGCAGCAGATAGCTTTGCCGTGCTCTCAGGAAGGACTGCGAAATAACTATGCGCTCTGCCTGCAATTTTGGGAGGACGGCTTCACCCGTGAGGAATTGCTGGGTCTGGTTAATGATTTCCTCCGGGGACGTGAAATTTCGGCGGCGACGCGTTTACGCTACAAATATATTCGCGCGCGCTATAAGCATTTACGTTTTGCTCAGCGCCTGTACGGCAAAAAACATCAGTCGGGCCATCTGTTCCATCTGACCACCGTGCTTCTTGGCCACTTCCAGGATGCCTTCCGTAATGGCAATAAAAAGAACCTGAATCTCTACGGCAATATTCTGCGGGTGTTCCTCAGCAAGCCGATCTGGTCACAGGTCAGCTATGGCCTGCGTCATCTTGAGTTAGAAACCGAAAGCGGATTTATTGCTTATCGTCAGGATCAGTTACGGCAACTGCAAACGTTGATTGCGAACCCAATGCTGACCGGCAAGGAGTTTCACGACGTCCGCAAAATTGTCAGTCAGCAGGTTTCCTTTTACGACACCCTCAGATCCCTCGATCCTGGTAACGTCGAAGCGCGGAAAATTTCCCGCTTTATGGCCGCGATTAACGGGCTGATGGGTGACCGGCATGATGTGATGGTGGCCGACAAGCTGTCTGGCGGTAAATCTTACGACGCGCCTGCGGTGTTGGATATCGATATCCGCCATCGGCTGGAATCTTTACTCGCCAGGTTTCACGCGCAGTGATCAAGGCCGGGATGCTGAGCAAGCTGCTGGCCCTAGTATTGCTGCTGCTGCCATTGGCGACCTCCGCCCATAACTTTGTTTATGGCCAACCCGTTGCGCCCGTGGCTATCGCCGACCGTGGGGAATTGATCCTCAGGGAAGGGAAATTTAGCTATCAAAACTGGAACAGCGGTGAACTGGCGGGAAAAGTGCGGGTTGTGCAGTACATCGCGGGCCGTACGTCGGCGAAAAAGAAGAACTCGCTGCTGATCACCGCCGTTAAAGAGGCGCAATTTCCCGAGGATCGCTTCCAGCCCACCACCATCGTCAACACCGATGATGCCATCCCCGGCTCCGGTTTCTTCGTCCGCGGGAAGATTGAGAAGAACAAAAGGAATTATCCCTGGGCACAATTCGTTGTCGACAGCGACGGCATCGGGCGGAAAACCTGGCAGCTCCCTGAAGAGAACTCCACCATTTTAGTGCTCGATCGGCAAGGGTGCGTGCGCTGGGCCAAGGATGGGTCGCTGAGCCCGACCGAAGTCAGCGATGTGCTCGGCCTGGTGCAAAAGCTGATCGGCAGCGACCAATCATGATGTGCAATCTGACGATGAGCCCTGTTGAGAAAAGCGGCTGGCCTGGCGCGAAAGGAGTACCGTTGTGTCGCTGATTGAACGCTATATCACGGTTGAAATTCGTCGGCTGGTGATGGTTATCGTCGGTTTTCTGGTGGTGATGTTCGCCAGTTATTCCGCACAGCGTTACCTGACCGATGCGGCCAATGGCACGCTTGCACTGCAGGTGGTGTTTGATGTCGTCTGCTACAAGGTATTGATTGCGCTCGAGATGCTGCTGCCGGTCGGACTGTATGTTGCCACGGCCGTCGCGCTGGGCCAGCTCTACACCGACTCTGAGATCACCGCAATCTTCGCGGCCGGTTCCAGCCCGGTTCGCTTGTATAAAGCAGTGATGTTTCTAGCCGTTCCCCTGGCGGTAGTGGTGACGCTGCTGTCTCTTTACGGCCGTCCGTGGGCGTATGGCAACATTTATCAGCTGGAGCAACAGTCGCAGTCGGTGCTGGATGTCAGCCATTTACAGGCCAATAAATTTAACGTCAATAGCAGCGGCAGAATGGTGATGGCCAGCCGTATCGATCCCGCCAGCCATCAGCTTACCGATGCGTTGATTTATTCCCGCTCCGGGAAAAATACCAACCTGTACCGGGCGCATTCGGTAGTGGTCACCGATCCTTCCCTGGCCACTCCCAGCGTCAACCTGAAGAACGGCACGGCGTATGTGCTGAATCGCGAGGGGGGACAGGACAATATGCAGAACTACCACAGTCTCAATATCGCGTTGAAACCCTTTATTGAAAGTCAGGAAGTCAGGCGTAAGTCGGCTCCCGTGGCCGATTTAAGGCGGTCGTCGGATCCGCCGGACAAAGCAGAGCTGCAGTGGCGGGAAAGCCGCGGCCTCAGCACCTTGCTGATGGTGCTGTTAGCCATACCGCTCAGCCGCACCAAACCGCGACAGGGGCGTTACGCCACCTTGCTGCCGCTGACGCTGCTGTTTACCGCCATTTTTTATGGTGGCAACGTCTGCCGCACGCTGGTAGCCAACGGCTCGCTGCCTGCCATCCCCGGCGTGTGGCTGGTTCCGCTGCTGATGTTGATTGGCCTGGCCTGCTGTATTGCGCGCGATTTCTCTCTGCTGCGGAAATTCTCCCGATGACTATCTTTAGCCGCTATCTGATGCGGAATATATTTATCGGATTTGCTGCGGCCGCCGGTTTGCTGATCCCGCTTTTTACCACCTTCAACCTGATCAACGAACTGGATGATGTAGCGCCGGGCGGTTACCGCTGGACGCAGGCGCTGCTGGTCGTGGTGATGACCTTACCGCGCAGTCTGGTGAATCTTGCGCCTTTTATTGCTTTACTTGGCGGCATTGTCGGGCTGGGACAGCTATCCAAAAGCCTGGAACTTACCGCTATCCGCACCGCCGGGTTTTCGATCTCCCGCATTGCGCGGGTGATTTTCTGCGCCGGGTTGGTGATGACTCTGACGCTCAGCGCGGTAGATGAGTGGGTAGCCGCTCCGATGCAACAGCGGGCGTTGCAGATAAAAAATGTCGCGATGGCAAAAGCAGAAAGTGACTCAGACGTCGGCAATGCGATGTGGGCGAGGAGTCAGGATGACTTTGTGACGGTGCAATCGTTGGATAATCGTAACCAGCCCGTGGGGATCGAGATCTTCAGCTGGCATCACGACCTGACGTTGAAGTCCTATATTTTTGCGCAGAGCGCGACCATCGCCGGAAAGGGAATATGGACGCTCCGCGACGTCACCGAAAAGCGCTGGGATAAGCAGCAGGAAACCGTCACTAACCTGCCAGAAATGCAGTGGTATTCGCTGTTTTCGGGTGAAGATTTGAAGAGGCTCACGTTACCCGCAGAAAGCTTCTCAGCCCGACAGCTCGCTGACTATATTGTCTATCTGCACAAAACAGGGCAGCCAAGCTTGGAGTATGAAAGTGCCTTATGGCAGAAAGTGGGGCGGCCCATTTTGATTCTGGCGATGATCCTGCTGGCTGTTCCCTTCACCTTCAGCACGCCGCGTGCGCCAGGGTTGGGAAGTCGTTTAGCGCTGGGGGTAATCGTCGGACTGGTGACCTGGATTGTTTACCAGATCTTTCTGAACCTCGGGATTTTGTTCTCAATCAATGCCCAGCTAACCACGCTAGTACCGCCGGTATTATTGCTGGGACTGGCGGTTGGGTTCATCTATCGCTTTGATCGATGGCTAAAGTATTAGGTGGTGGGGGAGGAGATTTGCAGTATCAAATTTGGGGATTCAATAACGATGCGGTTACGCATCTTAAGGCCATTTTTAAATTTATAAGTTTGGGTTAACAGATCAGTCATTGTATCCTCAATTTTTAAATTTCAGGTGCTTGAGACACTTTTGCAAAGACTTACTTCGTCAGGTTTTGATTCAGCAAGTTACTATCTATGTACTTGAGCATCTGTGACGGTGCGATTTGCTGCATCCTTCGTCCACGTAGCACAGCGAGATACTTGAAAGACAATGCGCCTCTTGCAAACACTCTGGTTCTAAAGCGTGCTATACGCTCATCAGCAAAGTGACGGTTATAAGTGTTAAAGAAAATAACGTGCTTTCCGCGTACGTCATTTTTCTTAATGAAGACCTAGACAGGTGGGACCGGACTGTACAGCAAGACGGGGGAACCCAGCCAGATAGTGTCAAATGGTGCCAAATCAATAAGGGATAGCGTTAGTTATGGCAGAGCATCATAATGTTCTTTAAGCTGCCTTGCGTTTTTCAACGTGTATGCAAGCCTATATAAAAAAAGGGGATAATGTGAAGTATTAGGCCTGAATAAACAGCGTTTCTGGTGGTTAGCAATGTGGCTCGCTGCCAGAGCTGTATTTCCGGAGCGTGAAAAATAAACGACAGCAATACGGGATATTTTTTCTCCTGAATATGAGTAAGGCTCTATATGAGCTTTACGCGCAGATTGTCTAATCTTAATCAATGTCACAGAAAGCAATATGCTAAAAATCACCTGTAAAACGGTAGCCAAACCGATAAGGAACCAGTACACAGATAATCGCCTTGATATCATTAATCAAAACTGGTCGTATTGCTCAATGCTGCAAACTCCCGCGTTTCTTTAACGGGGCTCCAGCGATGACATCACAAAATTGAGATCGTCATTACCGTTTAATAGCTAACGGGGTGGGCTTTCGATTCATCCACAACCACCATCACCGGCTGGATTAGTAACGCTTCTGCGAACGCAAATGCTTCGCAGTCAAGCTCCGAGCCCTGAGTATGAACTTGTTTTATTAGAGAATTTCCTCAAAGGAAAGGGCTAATACTGAAACAGCTTCAGCGACGTACACTTTGCCGTCATACAGCTCCATATGGTTAGCGCTTTCCACTATGTGGTAGCGCTTATCCTGGCTTGAAGCGCGATCATACAGTTCGTCGCTCATCCATTTACTTCCTGCCACACTACCCGCGACAGTCTGCACCGGCTGAGTCAGGTATACTTCCGCCATATGATAGGTCGTAGGTAATAATCTGGTTGAGGCTGCGCAGCGTGGCGATCCCTGGCGCTGTCGGATACTGCGCTCGTGGCGTGTGGTAATACTCCCATGCCTGACGCAGCTCTTCGTTCGGCGCATCAGACTCCTCCATGGGGGCCAGCGGCATGGTGGCATATTCACCGCTACTGATATCACCGGTACGGGAATTTGAACCGGCTTCAACATTTGGCAGCGCATCTGAACGAACTGCTTCAGCATATCTTTTGCCCGATCGGCGAACTGATCTTCCGTCGATGCCCTTAAATAAGCTCTGGTGAGCATTTTTTCACCACATTATCGCATACAGGTTATGTCATTCATTGTGTGGCGTCGGGGTGTACCCTTATGCGATAAGCATTTTTGTTAAAAATTCCGCATCAAATAATTCATCAGGGAAACTATATGGCAAGGAGGCAGATTCTTTCTCTGTCGGAAAGAGAATCATTACTGGCATTACCGGACGATGAGTTAACGCTGACCCGAATGGCCTATTATCATACCTATTATGGTTGTAATTTAACATAACTAGCATTAAGCGCATTAAAGATATAATGGTATTCCGTTCGCAGTTCTGCGGTTAGGCAGTATTCCTGCCACTTATTATACGGCATGGGTAGCTCCGTCACATCTTTCAGCGCGTCATAGTAAAGCTGGCCATTACCGCTGACGACTACAATAAGCGCGCCAGCGCGCACTTTCCAGCGCCCTAGCACCAGCTGAAGATGCCTAGTCAAGCTCGCAGTGTCATGCGCAGAATCTAGCTCAGCGAAGATGCCGTTAATTTTTGGTATAGGTGTTGTCGATAGGGACGGTAGCAGTGTTTTTTTAAGAGGTTAAATATAAAGGCGTACATAAAGTTGTGTTGTTATTTGAACATTCACATTATATAGTTAAAGACTTTATTACAGTTTTAAATTACAATAATTATTTATTCCTTAATGAGCCTCGCGCTTATTTTCAACAGATTAATGATGAATTCCATTTCTTTCTTAACTATTTTAAAGATACTTGCGTTTGCCATCGATATTATGTGACGCTTTGCACCTTCTCTCATCGACCGGCCCCCGGATGTACTCACAGGCATGACCATGTCTATATGACGGTCTGACTAGACACACAGCCTAAAGTACCTAGCCAGTATCCTAATCATCTATGGGCTGGGAGCCGCAGATCTTGCGAGTCGATGTGAAGCCCTTGCATGTAGTCTGTCCACAAATCATGACGCTGCATATTAGTCCTTAATCGATCATAATCCTCTGAATCGTGCAGCATGGTCGCTGAAACAGCAGAAAATTGGGCAGTTTTCTGGCACTCCCCTAATATAGCTTCAACCATATTCTGAAGGATATTTTTGCGTCTGGTAGTAGGTGAAAGAAGGTACCATTCAAGCTTCTCAAGAGCATCTTCGAGGCTACTTTCAATAACTTCTCCAGCCTTGCAGCGTGGAATAAACTTATGTTCTCTGTGATTAAAATTCAGCGTAGTTATTGTCATCTCACCTAAAGGTGTTTGCCCTTTTATACGATATCCTCTCATATAGAGGTTTACAGAAGGTACATCATGGCACGGATTTATAATGGGATCTAAAACAACGTCATGACTTTGTTTAGAGCCATTGCAGTGACGGCATGACGGCAAAATATTTTCCCATTGAATCACATCATCTGGGTAAGATTTTTTATCCTTAAAATGCTCAACTTCATTATAGGTACTTGCCTCTTCAAGTATAACTTCACAGAAAGCACATTTACCGTTCCCAAGAGCAAGACAGGCTTCTTTAACTTCAGGGTGGTGCCATACAGGCGTACCATCCTTTTTGAATTTATTAGTTAACTCAGAAATGTTTTCTCGACTAAAAAATTCAGGGATAAAATTTCTTTCGAGTTTTATCATTATTCTTCTCTGCTCTTGATGGACATAAGACTTATTTTCAGAGATTTTCGAAGTACGCTATTTTGATGTAAGGCAGCATCAAGATAATCATAGATTTTTTTTGCTTCACCGAAATTTTCTGCATCCACAAACCTGTCAAAATCATCAAGTTGCAGCTGTAATTTTCTGCTAAGAGTGCTTTCCATACCCATGATATCCAGCAGAACTTCTTCAACTGTCCAAGCTGAGTACCCAAAACCATTATCAGGTAACTTTCTCAGGCAAACTTCACCGTTACCAGCGGAAACTAACGCCATGATTTGATGTGATTTTGCGTTCTGTACGACATGAGGGCTATGAGTGGTAACGATAAACTGAGCTGACGGGAACGTTGTAGTCAGAGCATCAGTTATTCTGGCCTGCCACTCAGGATGAAGATGTAGTTCCAGCTCATCAATAAGCACAACGCCATCAAAGTCAGGAGCATATATTTCCTCATGCGGAAATCTAAGCTCAATTTCTTTTATGATGCCTAATAAAAGACTCATACATGACTTAAAGCCAGATGAAAGATATTCATACCATATTTCTCCCGAAGGAGTATTCACATAGATATCATAGCTTCTGGGATCGACACGACTAAAGGAAAAATTTTTGTCAAGTATTGAAATGCATCTTTTTGCAAGCTCAAGATTTCTTAATATATTAGGTGCATATCCAGGCTCAACCTTTTCAAATAAAATTCTTTTCGCAAACCATTCCTTTATATTGTACAGGTTAACGCCAGTGTTTAGCTGTTGAGAAACCTCACCATCATCAATACTCCTGTCGGCACTGATTGAACCAAGACCTTGATAATCAAAGTTTCTGTTTGTCTCAAATTTTATTAATTTTCTCCTTTTGAATCCTACAGAGGGAGGATGGTTTTCATGCTCCTGCGGCAAATAACTTCTTACCTCTGAGCAATGATTATACATCTGACCTCCATCTTCTAATTCTAATTCAATCAAACCACGTTCTGCACCGATATTTTTTTCACCTTTACCGATGTTCCCCAGATAAAGGGAAAAGACGCTGCAAGAAGAATCGTGGACTTCCCTATTCCATTGGGGCCACAAATTATATTCATATCAGGCTTGAATTCTAAATCGAGGTTTTTTACTCCTCCGATTCCTTTGATAGACAGTCTGGTAAGTTTCATATCAATCCATTATTTTGCGTTTCAGTGCTCATCAGGTGAACGGCTTTTCAGCGAAATTATACTTGAATATGTTGTCTGTAAGTACAACCCTAGTGATGCGTCAGCGCATACTTCTTACAAACAGCGCAGGTATCCGTTCTTACTAATCTTTCCCATACCAGGCGTGCAGCGCAGACTCCCGGCCTCAGGCGGGTCCTGTCACTCTCTACATTCAAGGGCTATCAGCTGACTGTTCAGGCTCTCGCCGTATTTTTCCAGCGAGTTGATTTTTTCCCGCTGCGAGCGGGCTCGGGATTCGGCCAGCGAGGCCTGCTCGCAGACGTTTGAGAAAGTATTCTCGTCTTCTTTTTCACATGCTGCCCTTTCATAACCGGCCCTGCCGCTGATTTCGGAAAGCAGCCGGTGCGCCTCTGCAATCTGTTTACTGTTTTCGTCCTGAGCAACGCTGAGCTCCTGAAGTCGGGACTCTTTCCGCCTGGCTGCCTGCTGGCGCTCCCCGCTGCTGAGGGCGTTTAGCGTGTTTTTCAGGTCCACATTTTCCTTAAGGATCTTATCGTACCGCGCATTAAGCTCTGCCATGCTCTCCCGGTATCCGGCGGATAGTTCGCTGGCCTTTTTACTAATAAACTCGTCCCGGCCGGCCTGCGCTGCATCGTACCTGCTCTGCGCCGATCTGAGATCTTCCGTCAGCCGCTGGTTCTGCCAGGTCAAGCCCTCATTACGCCCTTTCAGCTCCCCTAGAGTGGTGGCGTTCAGCACCATCCACGTGACACCGACCGATAGGAAAATCAGTGTGCTACTGCTGATAAACCAGGCTGCTACGGGATGATTCCTGATTTTTTCGGGGATCCATCCGGGATGGCTGAGCATGGGGAAGAACACCTTAATTACCTGAAAGAAAAGTAATATAACAGACATAAAGCGCGCAGAGCACGCTTCCTCCGCGCGCTGCGACGGGTATAGCAGGATGAAGCCGGTTGCTGGAAAGCCCTGCAGCCGTAACGGCAGTACTTCCGTATGACCACCCTGCCGTTTCGGTCGGCCTCACTTCAGTAAAAATCCTTAAGTGGGACATTTTTCAGGAAAATTTAGCCGAATGGGCCATACTGTTTAGCATAAAGTTCTGTGTACAGGCGGCACAGCGGCAGACCATCAGTTAACCAAGTATGCCGGCATGAACGAAGATCGCATCAGCGGAAACTGGAAACAGTTCAAAGGTAAAGTAAAGGAACAGTGGGACAAGCTCACCGATGACGACATGGACGTAGCGGAAGGGAAGCGCGACCAACTGGTTGGCCGTATCCAGGAAAGCTACGGTTACGGCAAGGAACAGGTGGAAAAAGAGCTTAAAGACTGAGAAGACTCTACTCAGTACAAATGGTAGATAATGGCTGTCCCGGATAAAAACCGGCGATGCGCCTTTTTTTTATGGAAGAGATCCACTGCGCAGGGCAGGTCGCGATTCTCTCCTCTCCGGTCACACGTTACGACTCCCGGTAAGGCGTCCTATCTCTGATTAGACTCTGTGTGACTGACAGCGGTCTGCGCCCAGTTGCTGCGATAACTTGAGTACCCGTACTGACAGAGCAGCAGCGGGATGTGATAGTGTTGATCGGTACTGGCCAGATTGAAAACCACCGGGATTTGCGGGAAAAAGGCCGGCTGAGCGTGTTTTTTGTAATAGCCGCCGTTTTTGAAAATCACGCGGTATACGCATGGCTGTACCTTCTCATCCTCAGGATTGAGCGCGGCAATCCTGCCCTGCCAGTCAGTGGTTCCCACAGCCAGCCGAGCCATTCTTCCTCCTGTTTTTGTCCAGTTACGCCTAAATACCGGCGATCGGCACACCGATCTGCAGATTCAGCACGTGCACACTCAGCGGATTTTTCATCTCCGCAACAAAGCCGGTCGCTTTGAAAATACCCAGCGCGCCGCCTAGTTAATAATGCTGCCATTTCATCTTATCTTCCCTCTGGTCTACGGACCCGGGATGGATAAGCGTGACCGGATGAAAACGTACACATTCGGCTGAAAGATATGAAATTTTACAAAGTAGCTTAGTCGTTCAACAGCTGCTATCCGCCCTCTTCTTCCCTGCGCTCGGATGACCGGTACAGGGCAGAGGAACATACCGATGTCATTTGCAGCAGAGTTTATATGAAAACAGCAGGGTCACAGGGCAGAAGTCAGCGTAGGATATCAAAAAAATGAAAACATCTATCACTATGGGTATCAAAATGTCCTAAGGACATTTTGATACCCATAGCGTTATCTTGTCAAGAAAAATAACAGAATGCACGATAAATCAGAGGGATCGTCCTTACTGACACGCAATAAAAATTTGACACGCGACGTCATGCAGAGTATAAGTCCTTAGGACTTATACTCTGCATGGTGTTACATGACTAAAACGATTTCACTGCGTGAATCCGTACGGCTGACTCTGCTCAACCGGCATCCCAAACCGGTCATCGCCCTTCATGAGTTCAACGAACATCTTTATCAGCTTTACCAAGATAAAACCTACGATGGCGTGCCTGTCGGAAAAATACAGACCGCCGAGCCCGATGGTCGTATCCTCAGTGAGACGCTGAGTGAGATGATCCACCAGGGAATCCTGTTGCCCGCAATCGATGGTTACGTCTGGCAGATAAGCAACCGGGATATCTCCACCGCGCAGCAGCAGGTGTGCGATCTCACACCTTACTCGCACCTGTCCTGTCTGTCGGCCATGGAATGGCATGGCCTGACTGACAGGATCCCGCACGTACTCCACGTAACTCAGGCTAAGCTCTCTGCCGCCAGGAAGCTGCACGAGAACTATTTGCGGACGCGATTTCCGACGCTGAAAACCGTCCTCCCTCTGCTGCCGAGGAGATTTGTCCCTCACGAGAAGATCGACGGAAAAATGCTCGTTCAGCATGCAACAACCCGATACAAGCCGCGCCCTGAGCTCCACGGATCCGGCGGTGTCCGGGTGACCACGCTGGGGGAAACGTTCCTAGATATGCTCAGAAATCCCGACCTCTGCGGCGGCTATTCTCACGTAGAGGATATTTTTCGTGAAAGAGCTGCTGAACATCTGCCGGTGATAGTCAAAACCGTCGATAAGGAAGGTACAGGGATCGATAAGGCCCGTACCGGCTACATGCTGGAAGAAGTCTGCGGCCTGTCACACCGCACCATTGAAAAGTGGAAGGATACCGTACAGCGCGGCGGGAGCCGCAAGCTTGTCTCCTCTAACCCTTACAAAAACGTGTTCTCCGAAGTATGGTGTATCTCCATTAATAACTGATCGCGGGAAGACCATGGAATACGGCATTGAGGAGTGGATCGCGGAGGCGCCGGCAGACCGGGTAACCTTCCGTCAGGCGGTGCACATTGTCCTGCAGGCGATTGCAGAGAGTGAGTACCTGCAGCCACGGATGATCATGAAGGGCGGGATCCTGCTGGGGCTGCGATACAAAAGCTCACGGTTCACGGAGGACATCGATTTTTCAACCAGCATGCGTCTGGCCGATATCGATAAGGACACTCTGCGGGATGAGCTGAACGAAGCACTGCAGGTTGCGTCGGCAGAACTTCCCTACCAGGTCAGCTGCGCGGTGCAGAGCCTCAATATACAGCCGCGCGATGCGGAAAACGCCACCTTTCCGGCCTTCCTTCTTAAAATTGGCTATGCCCGGAACGGAAACGACGGTGAAATGCGTCGCCTGCGCGTCGGGCAGTCTCCGCACACCGTGCAGATTGACTACAGCCTGAATGAATACAGCCTGTCAGTTGACCATATTACGCTTACCGACGATAACGATCTGCTGGCCTATAGCTTTACGGACTTGGTGGCCGAGAAAATCCGCTCCGTCATGCAGCAGGTGGTCAGAAACCGTTCGCGCCGGCAGGATATTTACGACCTCAACCTGCTGCTAGCCGCCGTTGACATTGATGACCAGGATCGCCTGAGCATCCTGAACAGCCTGCTGGAAAAGTCCGCAGGGCGTCTGGAGCCGGGGTTTGTAAACCCGGAGACGCTCGACCGGACAGATATCCGTGAGCGATCTCTGCAGGATTACGGGCTGCTGGAAAGTGAGGTGGCAGGTGCGCTGCCCGATTTCGATGGAGCTTATGATACGATTAAAGCGTTTTACCGTACGCTGCCGTGGGACCTGGTGACAGGATGGCAGCGTGCTGACGGCTGAATTTCATCTCTCATTGCAGGGTAGCCGAATGGAACAGCTGGATCGGTTTCTGTCGGTGGAAACAGGCCGGTGTACGCTGTTCATGATGGCTGATGGTTTTTCGCAATGCGACGCCTGTCCGCACTACGTAGACTGGCTCACTGAACGACTGAACCGGCTGGCAGCATCAGGGATGAACGTCAGCCTGACCTGCAGAGAGATCAGCAACATTCTGCAGGTCCGGGACTGTTTTCCGGGTAAGGCCAGCGTGGCGTTTGTGGTCGCAGACGATCGGGAGTACCGCCATACCACGCTGGGCGACACGCGGATTTACTGGCTGAACAGGAACGACAGAACCCGCGATCATTCGCTTGCCGAACGCTGCGTGGAACTGGGCCACTGCCCTCCTGACGCCCTGTCACGTCACCCCCTGCGCAACCGGCTTACGGCATGGGCTGGTTCAGGGAATCTTCACGCGCTGAAGTGGCATAACCGGACTCCGTTACCCGCTGAGCATCTGCTCATCTGTACGGACGGATTCTGGAGTCAGGTAAGCGATGATGACATTAAGGGTGCCGCCTCGGGTTCGACGCTCAGTGAGCTTTGCTGCAGGCTGAATGAGCGGACCAGAGGCTGTTTCCCGGATAACCTGACCGTCACACTGCTTAAGCCTACCTGGGGCAGACCCGGATGAAATTTGAGCCTGCCTGTGGGTACCTGTTGTCTTCCTTCAGGAACGTTTACGATCTTTTTGAAGATGATGGTTATAGTTCTCAATGATCCTGATATCCAGCTCCATTTCATCAGTGGTCGGAGAAGGATTACCTGCTGCTGTCGCACTGTCATGCCCCGTAAAATAGGTGCTGCATTTGCTCATGGTTTCCTCTACCAGGTCATAATCATCCTGTGTAATGTCAGTCAGCCGGCTTAACCGTCGCGTTGCAACTCCACGCTCAAACCGGGTGATCACGGCGTTCAGCAGTTTTTCTTCTAATAGGCGTTCTCAGGTTTCACGCAGCTCTCCGTAAAACAAACCAGCCGCGCGCAGAAAGTCCTGCTGCAGGAACGTTTCTTCACGCTCATGCTTTCTGAGTTGCACCAGGTCTGCCCTGAGTTTTCTGATACGTTTTCCCGTGGTGAGTGCATCCCAGGGGGAGAGGTACGGACAAAACCTGCCGTGCTGCGTGAACGATCCAGACTCAATTCGGCATGTGGCACCCCTCTCAGTTCTGCTTCTTCAATCAGCCATTTGTAAAAGACAAGGTCATGGGTAAACACAATGACCTGACGATATGCCGACTCGTTTACCAGCCTGCGGGCGATAACCGCACGCCACTGGTGGCTGAGTGAATTCACAGGATCGTCGAAAATCACTGCTGACCGTCGGCCATCAGCGCGCATTTCCGCAAAGAATGATGCCAGAGCAATACAGCGCTGTTCCCCTTCGCTGGCCACTTTTGATACGACGGGCTCGCCTGACTGTTCGAGAGCAAGTTTAAACTGCTGGTGACCGCTGCGGTTGCGGGTATCAACTTTCACCGTGAAGCGGTTAAATCCCAGAGCGCTGAGTTCAGCCTCAAACGCCTTAATGAAAGGATCCACAACGTCCATCTGATTTATCTGCGCTGACAGCGTCCGCCAGATTGGTCAGCAGATGGAGGCCGGCAGGATTTAAGCTCAGCGTGTCTTCTTTATTGATTGACATAGTGTGCCGCAGAGGAGGCATCAAACACACGGATGGATTTCAGCACTGCTTCGCTTGCATCGCCAGGCTTCCAGAGAAATTCTGACGGAACGCTATTGCTGAGAACGGTCAGAGTCGCCTCTGGGGCGGGGTTTTCCGTGCGGAATACGTTCCCTCTGACGGGCGGGCATTCGCCGCGCGTCAGGCAGGCATTTTCAGGATGCCGGTATAGCTGGATTTTCCACTACCGTTGTCACCATAAATGATGACCAGCCCCTGATGAGTGAACATCAGATGTTGCCCCTCAGCCAGCGCGTTAACCCCTTTTACGGCAGAAATGGAGGTAAGGGAAACTTCATGCAGTTCTTGACGATAACCCGTAATATCCAGAGCCTCAGCCCATGTATCAAACATATCAGTATGGGCTAAAAGCTCATGTTCCATACGGGCAACGTCCGCAATCTGGTTCAGTTCTTCATCAGTGAAACGACCATTACTCAGTGCCAGCCTGATGGCATGGCGCCACCAGACAGGCTTACTGCTGACCCAGCCGACTATCTTTTCTACCGGTGTCATATTCACTCCTTTGATTGTTTGCGGCCAGAGATCCGTTCAGTCGGCAGGAGCTCCGCTTCATCTGATTCATTTCATTATTATTGTGCAGAACCCTCAGGGGGTTGAATGCGCGGTGTCAAAGCAGTATTCGTTCTGCGCGTCAACACACTGAAATATTTCTGAAAGGTAAAACGAAACGGCCTTGGATGGCAATCGGTGTCGTTTGGCGATAGTAGCTTCCGGGTGAACATGCGCTTATCACGCGGGCCCATACAAGTACACATGCACACTACAGTGAATAAATGTGTGCTGACGGGAGAACTCAGTACTGCCTGATTTATGATGAGGAGGGATTCTGACTTCTCATCTCTGTTGTCTGGAAAGCAGAGTTGGATTATGTGTGTCAGCGGGATAGCGGTCACAGAGGATGTGTGCTGGCGGGATCATTCCGTCCGAAAATGTGTACTGCCGGGAAAAACTAGCGTCAAATCCCTCCAGCACCCACTTTTATTACACACAGTAAGCTAAGATGCATGCGCATTCCCGCCAGCGCACACGTCATCATTAGCATAGCCCGCCTCCGGCAGTATACATGTTCATCCATTCCCTCTCAGGATCCCTCCAGCGCACACTTCTACATGCCTGCTGGCCTGAGTTTTGGGTTACGCTTATGAATTATAAGATAATTTTCACGCTCCTTCCGGACCAATGAAAATTCCAGATACCCTATTTTCTGCAACTGCTCCAGCGCCTTTTTGATAGTGCGGTTTTGTTCGCTCACGGTACTTGAGAGTGAAAGACGTTCACGCAGGCGCGCGAAAGCCACTGGTATAGGATTAGCAGGAAGACTCTCAATAAAGGTGTATATAGCCTGCGCCGCCTCTTTCTTTGGAAGCGCCTTAATAGCATGCTGCTGCAGGAGCACACGGTAATCCAGCTGAAAAAGTTCCCAAAGCTTTTCATCAGCTTCCAGCTGAACAACGTCTTTATCAGCGTCAAAATAGCCGGTTTTAAGCAGTCCCGTCTGGTAGCTCCCGCGTACGTCTTTTCCACGCTTAAAAGAGATGGACTTATTACGCAGCTTGCCCAGCGATTCGTGGATTGCACTGCGCAGACGACTGTCTATTCGCTTGGCCGAAAAGCCGCAACCTTTTGCAAAATCAGTAAATTTCAGCTCAATTTTATTGGAATTTAGGCCATATTTACTGAATGCATAGATGACGCCAATCCAGACCTTGAAGTCGCAGTCCATATCCAGACGCGGTCCCGCAATATTGATATTGTCGTAACCTTCCGCCTTGGCTATTTCCAGATGGGAAAACAGCTCGGAAGCATCAACAATATTATTCTCCCCCTGCGATTTGGTGGGCTTAGGAACAAAAACGCCAAGGCGCATTAGGGCTACGGGCTGCACAGTGTTATTGGAATTAACTGTGAGCTGTTTTTCCCTGCTGATCATATCACTGAACAGTGCATCACCTATAAATGTACTTTCTTTCATATGGTTAAGTCAGTTCCCTGAGTGTCAATGCAAGCTGTGTGCAGAAACAGGATGTATCCCGCCAGCACACACAATACATCCCGGCACAACACATTTCCATCCCACTGTCACACATATTCATCCCGTTAGCACACACAATCATCCCGACATGACACATCGGGATCTGAACTCAGACCAGAGATGACGGGCTTTACAGCAGGCCGGGATCTATTAGGAACTATAGGGATCTAAATGGAACTATAGTTGGATCGTGCCTGTGGATTTGTGGATAACACCCGGTGCGTTTTAAGTTAAGCTCCCGTAAGCTGACATCCGTACACGTCATACTAAACACTCTTTATCAGGCCTGACTGACTGCATTGGTCATCAATGTGATATGGCAAAGATGATTGACCTGCTCCCCGTTGATTAGTACACACCAATGTTAGTAATGTCTTCATAAGCCACATGAGGACATCTCCATGAAGAAGCGTTTTTCCGACGAACAGATCATCAGTATCCTCCGCGAGGCTGAAGCCGGGGTTTCTGCCCGGGAACTCTGCCGTAAGCATGCTATTTCAGACGCTACTTTCTACACCTGGCGCAAGAAGTCTGGCGGCATGGAAGTCCCTGAGGTAAAGCGGCTTAAGTCACCTGAAGAGGAGAACGCCCGCCTTAAGAAGCTGCTCGCCGAAGCCATGCTGGATAAGGAGGCGCTTCAGGTGGCTCTGGGTCGAAAGTTCTGACGACAGACCCGAAGCGGGAAGCCGTGGAAGTCATGTGTGAGGTCGCCGGTCTGTCGCAACGTCGTGCCTGCAGGCTGGCAGGTCTGTCTCTTTCAACCTGCCGTTATTCAGCTCAGCGTCCGGCTGCTGACGCGCAGCTGCCTCTGCGCATCACTGAGCTGGCGCTTGAACGCCGTCGCTTTGGTTATCGGCGGATCTGGCAGTTGTTGCGTCGTGAGGGCCTTCACGTCAACCACAAGCGGGTATACCGCATTTATCACCTTACCGGCCTGAGTGTGAAGCGCAGACGATGTCGTAAGGGTCTGCCGACTGAGCGGCTTCCGCTGCTTCGCCCGGATGCGCCCAATCTGACCTGGTCAATGGATTTCGTCATGGATGCACTGGCCACCGGTCGCAGGATCAAGTGCCTTACCTGCGTCGATGACTTCACAAAGGAATGCCTGACTGTCACTGTTGCCTTTGGGAT
>Ga0308166_1000183_pt1 | contig 116877 bp, 104 predicted proteins | sample PhyCR2_2_FD_202137 | JGI IMG/M metagenome (GOLD analysis project Ga0308166, IMG submission 202137) | Phyllosphere microbial communities from UC Gill Tract Community Farm, Albany, California, United States - DLSLCC.R2 | ecosystem: Host-associated > Plants > Phyllosphere > Unclassified | place...
CATGCAAGGCCCCAAATGAATGGGTGATGTGGTGCGGGCAGCCGGAATCGAACCGGCACGCCTCGCGGCGGCAGATTTTAAGTCTGATGCGTCTACCAATTTCGCCATGCCCGCGCCGGCCCGGATTGTACTACGGGCGACGGCGACAGTGTTAGTTCTTGCGTTTCCGCTAAGCCTGTCGGATCGGCATCAGATCGGATAATGGCGCGCTCCGGTCTGCACGGTGATCCAGCGCAGGTCGGTAAATTCCGCGATCGCCGCCTTGCCGCCGAAGCGCCCGTAGCCGCTGCCCTTGACGCCGCCGAAAGGCATCTGCGCCTCGTCGTGCACGGTCGGGCCGTTGATGTGGCAGATGCCGGACTCGATCCGCTGCGCCACCGCCATCGCGCGGCCGATATCGCGCGAGAACACGCTCGCGCTCAAGCCGTATTCGCTGTCGTTGGCCAGCTGGATCGCCTCTTCGTCGGTATCGAAGCGGATCACCGAGACGACGGGACCGAAGGATTCTTCCTGCCAGATGCGCATCCCGGGCGTGACCCCGTCGACGATGGCCGGCTGCAGCAGATTGCCGTCGAGGGCGCCGTGTTGCGTGACGGTCGCACCGCGCTCGCGCGCATCCGCCAACAGCGCATCCACGCGCGCGGCCGCGCCCGGGTCGACCATGCCGGCCAGCGGCGCATCGGCATGCGCGGCGCGCAGCGTGGCGGTCTTGGCCGCCAGCTTCGCGAGGAAGCTTGGGGCCAGCTTGCGGTCGACCAGGATGCGGTCGGCCGACATGCAGATCTGGCCCTGGTTGAAGAAGGCGCTGAAAGCAGCGGCGTCGACGGCGGCATCGAGGTCGGCGTCGTCCAGCACCAGGATCGGGTTCTTGCCGCCCAGTTCGAGCAGCACGGGTTTCAGGTGCCTGGCCGCGTGCTGGGCGACGATGCACCCTACCCGGGTCGAACCGGTGAAGTTGACGCGGCGGACCGCCGGGTGCGCGATCAGGCGCTCGACGATCTGCGGCGCGTCATCCGGCGCATTGGACACCAGGTTGACCACGCCCGGCGGGAAGCCGGCTTCGACGAAGACCTGGGCGATCAGGCGGTGCACGGCCGGGCACAGCTCGGAGGCTTTCAGGATCACGGTATTGCCGCAGGCGAGCGGCATCGCCAGCGCGCGCGTGCCGAGGATGATGGGGGCGTTCCAGGGCGCGATGCCGAGCACCACGCCGCAGGGCTGGCGCACGCCCATCGCCAGCGACCCCGGCACGTCGGAGGGAATGACTTCGCCGCCGATCTGGGTCGTCATCGACGCCGCCTCGCGCAGCATGTTGGCGGCCAGGCTGACGTTGAACTGGTACCAGCCGGGCGCCCCGCCGACCTCCATCACGGCCGCCTCGACGAACTGGCCGCGCAGGGCTTCCATCTTGTCGGCGGCGGCCAGCAGCAAGGCGCGGCGTGCGCCCGGCGCCATGGCCGCCCAGGCCGGGAAGGCTGCGCGCGCGGCCGCGGCGGCGGCATCGGCGTCATCGAGGGTAGCGGCGGCGGCGCGGGTCGCCAGCGCGCCGGTGGCCGGATTCAAGCGCTCGATGCTGGCGCCGCTCGAGGCGCCTCGAGCGTCGCCGCCTATCAGCAGATCGGTCTGGAACATCGGTATTCTCCTGTGCGAATGCACGGCATTATGCCCGACGCTTCAGCTCCACGACGTGCTCGTTGCGGTAGCGGGAGTTCAGCTCGGCCCACTGCGTGTCGAACTTGTCCATGGCCGCCTGCTTGATGTGGCCATAGCCGCGCACCTGGTCGGGCAGCTGCGCCAATTTCAGCGCCGCGTCACGGTTGTCGGCGCGCAGGCCGCTCGCCAGTCCGCGTGCAAAGGCCAGGTAGCGGTCGCGCAGCAGACGCTCGTTCCTGCGTTCGCGGGTGTAGCCGAAGGGGTCGAAGGCGGTGCCGCGCAAGCCCTTGAAACGTGCCAGCACGCCGAAGGCCGGCAGCAGCCAGGCGCCGAATGTCATCTTCGCCGGCACATCCGAACCGGGCTTCTTGCGCGCCAGCAGCGGCGGCGCCAGGTGGAAGGCCAGCTTGTAGTCGCCGTCGAACTGGGCTGCAATCTGCTCTCGGAAGGCCGGATCGGCGTACAGGCGCGCCACCTCGTACTCGTCCTTGTAAGCCATGACCTTGAACAGGTTGCGCGCCACCGCCTTGGCGACGCGGCGCGCCGATGCCTCGCCTTCGAGCGTCACTTCGCGCCCTTCAACGGCGGCCACCGCCTGCGCGTACTGGGCCGCATAGGCCGCATCCTGGTAGCGCGTCAGCCAGTCGACGCGGAAGGCCACCAGTTCGTCCAGCGACTTCGGCGCGGCAAACTGAATCACCTGGGCCGGCTGCGCCATGCGGTCCAGCGCATCCTGGTCGGCGGCCAGCAGGCGGCCCAGCGTGAAGGCGCGCTTGTTCATGTCGATCGCGACGCCATTCAGTTCGATCGCCCGCATCAATGCCGGCAGGCCGACCGGCACCAGCCCCTGCTGCCAGGCATAGCCCATCAGCAGGATATTGCTGCCGATGGTGTCGCCGAGGAAGCGTCCGGCCGTGGCCTGCGCGTTCAGGCGCAGCAGGTTCGCATCCCCGGCGGCCGCGCCCAGCTTGCCGAGCAGGCCTTCGCGGTCGACCTCGGCGTCGCGGTCGCGCGTGAAGTCGGCGGTCGGGATCTCGTATTCGTTGGCCACCACGCGGGTATGGCCGTTGCGGATCACGGCCAGGCCGTCCGGCATCGCGGCCACCACCAGGTCGCAGGCGAACACCGCGTCGGCCTGGCGCAGGTCGATGCGCACCTGGTGCAGGCGCGCCGGCGCCGACGCCACGCGTACGTGGGACAGCACCGCGCCGCCCTTCTGCGCGAAGCCCATGAAGTCCAGCGTGGAGGCGCCCTTGCCCTCCAGGTGCGCGGCCATCGTGATCAGCGCGCCGACGGTGACCACGCCGGTGCCGCCGACGCCGGCCACCAGGATTTCGAAGGGTTTGTCGAGCGCATGCGGAGCCGGCAGCGGATGCTTCTGCAGCGCGGCCTCCAGGTCGGCCAGGGACATTTTCACGCCAGCGGGTTTGCGCAGCGTCCCGCCCAGCACCGAGACAAAGCTCGGGCAGAAGCCTTCGACGCAGGAATAATCCTTGTTGCAGGACGACTGCTCGATCTGGCGCTTGCGGCCCAGCTCCGTCTCCAGCGGCAGGATGGACAGGCAGTTCGACTGCACCCCGCAATCGCCGCAGCCTTCACAGACCGCCGGATTGATCACCATGCGGCGCGCCGGATCGGGGAAGACGATGTTGTCCGGCTTGTTCTTCTTGCGGCGGCGGCGCTTTTCGGCGGCGCAGGTCTGGTCGTACACCAGCACCGTCGTGCCGCGGATCTCGCGCAGCTGGCGCTGGATCGCATCGAGTTCGCCGCGGTGATGCACGGTGACGCCTTCCGGCAGCGTCACGCCTTCGTAGTTGTCCGGATAGTCGGTGACCACCACGGCCTTTTTCACGCCCTCGCTGATCACCTGCTGCAGGATCTGCGGCACCGACAGGGTGCCGTCCACCGGCTGCCCGCCGGTCATCGCCACCGCGTCGTTGTAGAGGATCTTGTAGGTGATGTTGGTGCCGGCAGCCACGCTCTGGCGGATCGCCAGCGAGCCCGAATGGTAAAAGGTGCCGTCGCCCAGGTTCTGGAAGATGTGAGGTTCGCCGACGAAGGGCGAGGTGCCGGCCCAGCTGACGCCCTCGCCGCCCATCTGCGACAGGTAATAGGTGTCACGCTGCATCCAGGTCGCCATGAAGTGGCAGCCGATGCCGGCCAGCGCGCGGCTGCCTTCCGGCACGCGGGTCGAGGTATTGTGCGGGCAGCCCGAGCAGAAATATGGCGTGCGTCGCTTGCCTTCCGCCGGGTTGAAGGGCAGCTCGGCGGCGCAGAAGTCGGGAAGGAAACGGTGCAAATCCAAGGCAGGATATTTTTCACCGAGCCAGCGCACCAGCACAGGCGCGATGCGCGAAGGACGCAGCTCGCCCAGCGCGGACAGCAGCGGCGCGCCATCGCGATCGAGTTTGCCGATCACGGCCGGGCGCTGATCCGCAGCCAGGTTGTAGAACAGGTTCTTGACCTGCTGCTCGATCACCGGGCCCTTCTCTTCGACCACCAGGATCTCCTGCAGGCCGTGGGCGAAATCGGCCAGGCGCGTGCGCTCCAGCGGATAGCTCAGGCCCGGCTTGTACAGGCGCACGCCCAGCTCGGCCAGGCGCTCGACGCTCAAGTCCATGCGCTCCAGCGCTTCGATCAGGTCCAGATAGGCCTTGCCGGCGCCGATGATGCCAATCGTGGCGCCCGGCGCCGGCACGACCAGGCGGTCGATCGAGTTCGCTCGCGCAAAGGCCTGCACCGCCTCCAGCTTAGCGGCCACGCGCTGCTCCAGCGCCAGGCCGGGCAGGTCGGGCCAGCGGTTGTGCAGGCCGTCGGGCGGCGATACGTAATCGGTGGGCTCGGCATAGCGCGGCATCGCCGGCAGTTCGACCACCGCGCCGCCTTCGACCGTTTCGGAGATGGCCTTGAAGCCGCACCAGGCGCCGGTATAGCGCGACAGCGCCCAGCCGTACAGGCCGAATTCCAGGTATTCCTGGATGTTGGCCGGATTGATGACGGGCATGCCCCAGGCGATCAGCGCCTGCTCGCTCTGGTGCGGCATCGACGAGGACACGCAGCCGTGGTCGTCGCCGAGAATGGCCAGCACGCCGCCGTGCGGCGATGAGCCGTAGACGTGGCCGTGCTTGAGCGCATCGCCGGCGCGGTCGACGCCCGGCCCTTTGCCGTACCACATCGCGAACACGCCATCGACCTTGCGGGTCGGGTTGGCTTCGACCTGCTGCGAGCCCATGACCGCCGTCGCGCCCAGTTCCTCGTTGATGGCCGGGAGGAATTCGACATGGCGTTCCGCCAGCAGCTTCTTGGCGCGCCACAGTTCCTGATCGACGGCGCCGAGCGGCGAACCGCGGTAGCCGCTGACGAAGCCTGCCGTGTCCAGGCCTCGGGCTTCATCCAGCTGTTTTTGCATGCACAGCAGGCGCACCAGGGCCTGGGTGCCGGTCAGGAAGACCCGGCCCTGGGTCCGGGTCAGGTTGTCGTCGAGTGCGTAGTCGGGGTCTGCCAGCCCGACCGGCGCGGGGCGCGTCATGTCGTTCATTTTTTTATAATGTATGTGCAAATGATGAGACAGCATAGGCCGTGCGCCACGAAAGATTTTTTCTATCTTTTTATCTTTCGGCACTAGAATTGCAAGAACTTGTCTGGTTTCAGCCAAAAAGATGAAAAATCATTCGATCGATGCAACATCCATGAAAATTCTCGTCGAGCTGCAAAAGGACGGCAGGATCTCGTCCAACGAACTGGCGGAAAAAATCGGCATGTCGGCCAGTCCCTGCTGGCGGCGCCAGAAGGAGCTGGAGGACAACGGCTATATCCTGCGCTACACCGCCCTGCTCGACCGCCGCAAGCTGGGCCTGTCGGTGGTCTGCCTGCTGCACGTATCGCTGCTGCGCCATGCCGAGGGCGTGGTCGAGCAGTTCGAACAGACCATGCGCATGCGGCCGGAAGTGGTCGAGTGCTACGAAACCACCGGCACCTCGGATTACTTGGTGAAGGTGGTCGTGGCCGACATGGACGCTTACCACGACTTCCTGCATAACGTGCTGGTCAAGCTGAACGGGGTATCGCAGGTGAATACCAGTGTCGCCTTGCGCGAAGTGAAGTACGAGACGGCCCTGCCCCTGTAACGGATCTCAATGCGATAGCACTGCGATAGACCGGGCCCGTCTACGCGGCCTCAGCCTTTCGGCGGGCCCAGCCTGGTCCTGGTAATCAGCAGGAGCAGGGCCAGCACGACGGCTGCGTAATGCTTTTCTTCGAGTATGGCCATGAACTGACCGAGTATGGCAAGGGTATCCATTTGTCTATCCTTCGGGTGACTTGTCTGATCCGGCATGCTGCCCGGTGCATATCGTGTGCTTCTTCCCACACACTCGATTGGACAGACGGCCTGAACCGTAAGTTGCCAACGCCCCGCTGAGCGATATCAACGGGGAGCAAGACCATGGATGCTGGTTAACTGACGATAGAAAGCAAGCCCATGCGTGGGCAGGATGCGCACGCTCAAGTCTGGCTATCCTCAAATCAGTAATGTCGAGTCAACTCGAACCGGAAGAGCCATGGAAAGCGTCATCGTCTACACAGGAAAGGATTTGCGTCGGATGCGCGAGGACGGCGGCTGCGGCCACTGGACCGCCAGCCCCATCCGTGTGGAGGCAGCGCAATACCTGGTCTGCGTCAGGAACCGCCGCGAACAGTGGGCGGCCATGGATTTCGAACATGGCGTCGCCTTCCTGATCGCGCGCATCAAGAGCACCAAACCATCGGCGCACGCGGCCAGGATAACGATTGAATTCGAGACCTATGCCCTGGTTCACATCCCCGGCGCCTGGCAGCTGCTGGCCAAGAACCAGCGCTTTCCCGTCGCCTATCTCGAAACCGCCGAACTGTTCCGCCGGCTGCAGCTGAACCCGGACGAGCTGACCTGGCAGCAACTGCTGAACAATCCCGCATCTTCACAGGTGGCGGAAAGCGCCGCTTCGTATCCGGCGCAGGCGGACGCTGCCGACGGCAAGACGCCCAGCTTCGCCCGGGCGATCGCAGAGACCAAGCGCAAGCTCGCCGAGTCCTTGGGTATAGCTTCCGAGAAGATCGAGATAACGATCCGTCTCTGAATGGAAAACTAAGCCGAAAACGCCCGCACGATATAGCGGATGATCTGGGCCACCACCTGCCCGCCGAGCACCGCGAGGACAGCGAACACGGCGACCTGGCACACCCGCAGCGCCAGCTCGTGGCCGCGCCAGCGGCTGCCGAAGCGCAATGGACCATGGAAGCGTGCTGGCAGGTGCGGAAGATGCACTGAGGCAAAACGCATTTTCATGATAGTCTCCATTTGTAGGAATGTTGTAAGCACAGCATACGCCTGCCTCGGCCCGCCTGCAAACGCACGGACGGGATCCGTATCTTGTCAGGAGACTTCGCATGATCCGCACCCTCGCCCTTGCCGCCCTGTTCGCCGCCGTTCTGCCTGCCGCCCACGCGGCCGACGATGCGGGCTTTTGCAAATCCATGTGCAGCAGCGAACGCCAGGAATGCCGGGCCGCGGCACGCAAAGCGACCGGCAACGACGACCTGCTCGAGCGCGGCCCCGAAGACAAGAATCCGTTTGCGAATACCGCCGGCCACATCCAGGGCCAGTCGGAACAGGAACGCGCTGCCGGCAGTGCCAGCTTCCACAAGCGGCAATCGGAGCGCTATGGGGTGTGCGAAGACAAGTACCAGCGCTGCAGCCGCGCCTGCAGCATCCCTGCCAAACCCGCCCGCGGCTCCTGAAAAAAAAAGCCGCTGTCGCGAATGCGAACAGCGGCGTCTAACTCAGCCGTCACTGAGGTGGAGACACAAAGAAGCACGGAGACTGCTTGACGAAACATGATAGGAAGTTGGGACGCCTTCCGCTGTCACAAGGGCCGACGTGGGTAAGCAAACGCCCGTCGTAACGTCAGCCTAGTCGCACAGCCAGTCTGCAAGCACGATTCCAGGGCACATTTTTCTTGCGGCAGTTAAGATCGGGCCATGTCTCGATTTCAAGCCGTCGATGTGTTCCGGGTGCTGGCGATCCTTGCCGTCATCGCCCTGCACACCGCCCGGCACGAAGGCCCCGGCGCCGTCGGGACTGCCTTCGATGCCGCTTTATTCCTGAACCAGCTGGAGCGCTTTGCCGTTCCGCTGTTCTTCATTTTGTCCGGCTATTTCTGGTCGGCGAAATGCCATGGCCGCGACGATTACCTGATTTGTTCGCTCAAGCTGGCAAAGCGGGTGCTGCTGTTGTTTGCCGCCTGGTGCGCCGTTTACTTCCTGGCCGCCGAACTGGCGACCATCGGCCGGCTCGGCGTGGCCGGTGCGATCGCCGACTGGAGCGCGCGCTGGTCGGCCCGGCACGGCGGCTACGCCACCCTGCTGCTACAGGGCAGCAAGGTCCACCTGTGGTTCCTGCCTGCGCTGGCGGCCGCGGCGCTGCTCAGCGGCGCCCTGCTGTCGCGGCGGCTGGAACGCAGCCTGTTCGTGCTGGCCATTGCGCTGTACGCGGTCGGCCTGGCCGGCAAGGCCTATGCCGATACCCCGCTCGGCTTCCATACCGCCTTCAACCTGCGCAACGGTCCCTTCTTCAGCCTGCTGATGTTCGCGACCGGCCACGCACTGCAGCGGCGCGGCCCGCAGCCGTCGTGGGCCGCCACCGGCGCCCTGCTCGCTGCCGGCGGATTGCTGCTGCAGCTGGGCGAAGTCGCCTGGCTGCACCGTTACTGGGGTACCGGCATGGCGCAGGATTACGTGATCGGCACCTGGCCCTTCGGCGTGGGCGTCGCCATGATCGCGCTGTCGGACCCGCGGCCGGCGCGGATCGCGGTGCTGGCGGCGCTCGGTCCGCTGGTGCTGGGCATCTATGCTTCGCATTACCTGTTCGTCGACGGCCTGCGCGGGCTGCCCGGGATCGACGCCGGACCGGCCGGCGGTCTGCGCTACGTGTTGCTGGTGTTCCTGCTGTCGCTGGCCTGCAGCTGGACGCTGTCGCGGATTCCGCTGGCCCGCCGCGCCGGACTGCTCGGCTAACGGACGACCTGTTTGCGGCAACTGCGGTAGGATCGGGCCATGTGTGGACGATTTGACCAGAGCCAGACCGCGCGCCATTACGCCAGTGCCTTCGGATGGGCGGACGCGGTATTCGACAGCGAATCCGCGCCGACGACGAATGCGGCGCCGGGCACCTATCGCCCCGTGCTGCACATGCAGGACGGCGAGCACCGTGTCGACGACGTGTTCTGGAGCTACCGCCCCAAATGGGCCGAGGGCAAGATCCCGATCGCGATCAACGCCCGCCTCGAGAAGCTGACCGGCAGCTACTGGTCGCGCCTGATGAAGAACGGACGCGGCATCGTGCCGGCCGAGGGCTGGTACGAATGGACCGGCGAGAAAGGCCGCAAGCAGCCCTGGCACATCCACCGCAAGGACCACGCCCCGCTGTTCCTGCTGGCGCTGGCCAACTTCGGCCCCTTCGAGGAAAACCGCGCCGAGTCCGGCTTCGTGCTGGTCACCGACGATTCTTCCGGCGGCATGCTCGACATCCACGACCGCCGCCCGGTGGTCCTGTCGAAAGAAGACGCCGAGCTGTGGCTCTCGCCTTCCCTCACCCCGCAGCAGGCGCTCGAAGTGGCGCGCCATGCCGCCGTGCCGGCCGGGGACTTCGACTGGCACAAGGTCAGCAAGAAGGTCAACAACGCCAGCGCCCACGGCCCGCAGATCGCCCTGCCGATCGCCGACGAAGACGACGAATAAAAAGGCCCGCACACCTTGCGATGTGCGGGCCGAACCCGGCCAGCCAGGGAGCCCGGCCGGGAGAGCAAAACTTTCTGACTACTGACTAGCGATTAGTGCTGGTAGGCGCCGAGGTCGTAACCGGTCGAAGCATTGCGCGGCTTGCCGTCCAGGTCGGTCGGATAGGCGTTGGTCGCGGTGCCGCGGCCGATCGCCGGCGAGCTGCTGGTCAGGTGGAAGTCCGGCGTGGCGGCGGTCTTCGAGTAGGCCTTGAACAGCGGGTTCGAGCTGATGGTGCCGGTGGCGACCAGGCCGTTACGCAGCGAGATGTTGTACGTCGGGTTCTGGAACACCAGATTGTTCACGTACTTGTTGTTCTTGCCGGTCGTGCCCTGCTCCGAGATGCCGTACTTGTTGTCGTAGATGATGTTGTTGGCCACGTAGACGTTGTTCGCACCGGCGCTGGTGTAATAGAAGTCGCCGCCGCCCACCACCATGCCGAAGTTCGAGCTGGTCACGGTGTTGTTGGTGATGACCACGTCGGTCGCGTCGTGCCACAGGTGGATGCCCACTGCGCCCACGCGGTACACCAGGTTGTTCTTGATAGTGCCCGAGGTGCTCACGTAGATACCCTGGACATAGGTGCAGCCGGCCGGGCCGATGTCGTTGACGACGTTGCTGACGATGTCCGACTTCACGCCGTGGTAGTAGCTGTCCACGCCGATCGCCGAGCCGCCGGCGCTGGTGCAGGCCACGCTGCGGGCGATGTGATGGATGTGGTTATCCTGGATCATGCCGTAGGAGCCGCCGGTGTAGATGCCGTGGGTCCACTTGGTGCCCGAACCCGAGTTGGTGCCGTCGACGTCGAAACCGATGATGCTGACGTAGTTGCCGCGGTTGTCCCAGGCGTTGTTGTTGCTCGAGCTGGTCGGCGGCACAATTTTCGCGCCCCACTTGGTGGTCGAGACCCAGTAGATGCGGCCGGCCGCGGTGCCGTTCGCGGTGGTCTTGATGCCGCCGGCGTAGGTGCCCGGCGCAACCCAGACGGTGGTGCTGGCCTTGGTCGCGGCCTTCGCTGCACGTGCCAGGGTCTTGAACGGTGCAGCCTTGGTGCCGGCGGCGGTGTCCGAGCCGGTCGGCGAGACGTAGTAGTTATAGGTGGTGGCCGGGGTCGTCGTCGCGGCGGCGGTCACGGTGCCGGTCGCTGCCTGCAGGTTGATGTATTCCTGGCTGGCCTTGAACTCGGCTTCGACCTGGCTGATCGGCACGCCGGACGCGACCGCATTGCTCCAGAACGTCAGGCCAGCCGAATCCGGCTCGCGCTTGAGCAGGGTGCGGTACAGCTCCGTCACCTGCTGGGCCGGGGTACCGGCGGTGGCCGACGAGCTGATGCTGGCCAGCAGACGCGGCTGGGTCGAGGCCGGCTGGCCGTCGTAGCCCTGCATGGCGAAATTGGCCGGGGCGCTCGATGCCTGCGCAGCAGCTGCATCGGTCGGGTTCGGTTCCACGGCGCTGCCGCCGGCGGCGTCGACGCTGCTGGTGATGGCGGCGGCGGTCTGGCTGTTTGCGGCGCCGCCGAGGTCGGCGTTACCGCCGCCGCAAGCGCTCAGGAGGACAGCGGCGCTGCAGCACAGCAGTGCGTTGATACGGAGGGCCGGGGAAAACGAAGCTTGCTTTTTCATTCTACATTCCTTAGGTGCATAAGCGCCCCCGCGGCAACTAAAAAGGGCCGTGACAATGCGGGAGGCAAAGGGAGTCCGCAGCGGCTGGCTGCGGACGCGTGAATCAAAGGTCTTGCTGTTGCTTGGGGTGCTGCTTAGTGTTGATAAGCGCCGAGGTCGTAACCGGTCGAAGCGTTACGCGGCTTGCCGTCCAGGTCGGTCGGGTAGGCATTGGTCGCGGTGCCGCGGCCGATCGCCGGCGAGCTGCTGGTCAGGTGGAAGTCCGGCGTGGCGGCGGTCTTCGAGTAGGCCTTGAACAGCGGGTTCGAGCTGATGGTGCCGGTGGCGACCAGGCCGTTACGCAGCGAGATGTTGTACGTCGGGTTCTGGAACACCAGATTGTTCACGTACTTGTTGTTCTTGCCGGTCGTGCCCTGCTCCGAGATGCCGTACTTGTTGTCGTAGATGATGTTGTTGGCCACGTAGACGTTGTTCGCACCGGCGCTGGTGTAATAGAAGTCGCCGCCGCCCACCACCATGCCGAAGTTCGAGCTGGTCACGGTGTTGTTGGTGATGACCACGTCGGTCGCGTCGTGCCACAGGTGGATGCCCACTGCGCCCACGCGGTACACCAGGTTGTTCTTGATAGTGCCCGAGGTGCTCACGTAGATACCCTGGACATAGGTGCAGCCGGCCGGGCCGATGTCGTTGACGACGTTGCTGACGATGTCCGACTTCACGCCGTGGTAGTAGCTGTCCACGCCGATCGCCGAGCCGCCGGCGCTGGTGCAGGCCACGCTGCGGGCGATGTGATGGATGTGGTTATCCTGGATCATGCCGTAGGAGCCGCCGGTGTAGATGCCGTGGGTCCACTTGGTGCCCGAACCCGAGTTGGTGCCGTCGACGTCGAAACCGATGATGCTGACGTAGTTGCCGCGGTTGTCCCAGGCGTTGTTGTTGCTCGAGCTGGTCGGCGGCACAATTTTCGCGCCCCACTTGGTGGTCGAGACCCAGTAGATGCGGCCGGCCGCGGTGCCGTTCGCGGTGGTCTTGATGCCGCCGGCGTAGGTGCCCGGCGCAACCCAGACGGTGGTGCTGGCCTTGGTCGCGGCCTTCGCTGCACGTGCCAGGGTCTTGAACGGTGCAGCCTTGGTGCCGGCGGCGGTGTCCGAGCCGGTCGGCGAGACGTAGTAGTTATAGGTAGTGGCCGGGGTCGTGGTGACGGCGCTCAGCGTCGGGGCGGACGCCGAAATCGAAGCCAGCAGGCGCGGAGCGCCGTCGGCTGGAGCTTCTGCCTGGGTGGCGCCGGTCGATGCCGGGGCGCCGGTGTAACCGCTCAGCTCGAAGCTGCTTGCGCTTGCAGCGGCTTCGGTCGTCTCGGCGCCGGCTGCATCGGCAGCGTTCGGCGTCGTGGCGGCAACATTTGCGGCGGACTGGTCGGCGCTGCTGGTGAGGTTGGCAGCGGTCTGCGATTGCTGGCCGGCGTCATTCATGCCGCCACCGCAGGCGGTCAGGAGAACGGCGGCGCTGCAGCACAGCAGTGCGTTAATACGGAAGTCCGAGGCAAAGGTAGCGAGTTTTTTCATCTAAAAAATCCTTGAAGCAAAAAGTGAAGATAACCCTTTGACGCAAGGAAACTTCCTTAGTTCAATCTTTTTGAAAAAAAATTTCTCATAGTAATTAAATTGCTAGGTATATTGCTGAGTAGAATCAAAAACTTATAAACAGACAATTGTTAAATCGTGTAATTGACGTGCTCGCCCAAGGCATTCCGGCGTAACAATTAAAAAACCCGCACACCTTGCGATGTGCGGGCTGAACCCGGCCAGCCAGGGAGCCCGGCCGGGAGAGAAAAACGGGGGAAGTACCGATTAGTGCTGGTAGGCGCCGACGTCGTAACCGGTGGTGGCGTTACGCGGCTTGCCGTCCAGGTCGGTCGCGTAGGCGTTGGTCGCGGTGCCGCGGCCGATCGCCGGCGAGCTGCTGGTCAGGTGAAAGTCCGGCGTGGCCGCGGTCTTCGAGTAGGCCTTGAGCAGCGGGGCCGAGCTGATGGTGCCGGTAGCAACCAGGCCGTTACGCAGCGAGATGTTGTACGACGGGTTCTGATAAACCAGGTTGTTCACGTACTTGTTGTTCTTGCCGGTCGTGCCCTGCTCCGAGATGCCGTACTTGTTGTCGTACACGATGTTGTTCGCAACATAGACATTGTTCGCACCGGCGCTGGTGTAATAGAAGTCGCCGCCGCCGATGACCATGCCGAAGTTCGAGCTGGTCACGGTATTGTTGGTGATGATCACGTCGGTGGCGTCATGCCACAGGTGGATCGCGACCGCACCCACGCGGTACACGAGGTTGTTCTTGATGGTGCCCGAGGTCGAGAAATAGATACCCTGGACATAAGTGCAGCCGGCCGGGCCGATGTCGTTGACGACGTTGCTGATCACGTCGGTCTTGACGCCGTGGTAGTAGCTGTCCACGCCGATTGCCGAACCGCCGGCGCTGGTGCAGGCCACGCTCTGGGCCAGGTGGTGGATATGGTTATCCGAAATCATGCCGTAGGAACCGCCGGTGTAGATGCCGTGGGTCCACTTGGTGCCGCTGCCGGAATTCGTGCCGTCGATATCGAAGCCGATGATGCTGACGTAGTTGCCACGGTTGTCCCAGGCGTTGTTGTTGCTCGAGCTGGTCGGCGGCACGATCTTGGCGCCCCACTTGGTGGTCGAGACCCAGTAGATGCGGCCGGCGGCGGTGCCGTTGGCGGTGGTCTTGATGCCGCCGGGGTAGGTGCCCGGTGCAACCCAGACGGTGGTGTTGGCGGCGGTCGCTGCCTTCGCTGCGCGGGCCAGGGTCTTGAACGGCGCTGCCTTGGTGCCTGCGGCGGTGTCCGAACCGGTCGGCGAGACGTAGTAGTTATAAGTGGTGGCCGGGGTGGTCGTCATGGCGTTGGCAGCCGGGGCCGAGGCCAGGAGGACGCCGGCGCTGCAGGACAGCAGGGCGTTGATACGGAAGTCGGAAGCGAAGGTAGCGAGTTTTTTCATCTGGAAAGTTCCTTGAAGCAAAAGTGAAGATAACCCTTTGAGCCAAGGAAACTTCCTAAGTTCAATCTTTTTTAAAGAAAATTTCTTGTTGCGAATAAGGATTGATAGAAATTTCATACGCAGAATCAATCGCTTACGAATCGACAATCGCAAACTTCGAATCATTGAGCACGGCACGAAATGACTTTGATTTAACAATTGCACGTACACCCAGGCAGCACGGATCAGCTTGCGCGCACCATGTTATGAGCTACGTCGTATTGCGCGCGGAAACTGACCCGGTGTGAACACGGTCTTATTACACAGACCGAAGCACACAGCGGAGACGAAGCGATGGGTGAATACTTAAGAATTCAAGAGATGCTCAAGGAAGGCGAGGCTTATGCGGGCCTGATCCTGGGCAAGGACGGCGAAACGGACTACCACCTGGTGCTGCTGCCGGACGACGTTTCCGATGTCAGCTGGCCGAACGCACGCGAATGGGCGGGCTCGCAGGAAGGCGATCTGCCCACCCGGCGCGAACTCGCCCTGCTGTTCGCCAATCTGCGCGAGCGCTTCGACCGCGTCTGGTACTGGTCGAGCGAGCAGCACGATACACGGCCGCAGCTGGTGTGGGGACAGAACTTCGCCAGCGGTATCCAGACCGTGTACGGCCGCCCCTTCCGCGGCCATGCGCGCGCCGTGCGGCGCATCGGCAGCAGCTGAGCCAGCCGCTGCCGCGAGGTCCGGTCCTGTTATTTGGCAGCGTTAGCGGCTGCGGGCGCCGCCACGTTCGAACGGCCGATCGCTTGATCCATGTTGGCCAGGAACCAGGCCGTCGTCGCCATCACGGCGGCGTGGCGGCGCAGGTTGTCGGGGTCGACCTTGTCGAAGGTATCGGCTGGGGTATGGTGGTAGTTGAAGTAGTTGGCCGAATCGATCCAGGGTTCGAAGCTCGGCACGCCCGTGCTTTCGAGGTCGTGCAGATCGCCTGCGCCGATGACGTCCTCGCGGCGGAAGGCGCCGGCGCCGATCGGATACAGCGCAGCCTGCAGCGGCGCCATCAGCTTGGCCGACTGCAGGCCGATGCCGGCGCGCAAGCCGAACGGGCGGCCCGAGCCGTTGTCGTCTTCGTAGGCGGCAAAATGCTTTTCGGCCACCGCTTTATTGGCGTCGTCGTAGCCCTTGCCGCCACGGCCGCCGTTCTCTTCGTTCATCCACGCCACCACGCGGATGGTGCGGCGCGGACGGTAGTCGAGCTTGCGCAGCGTATCGATCACGCCCATGGCGCTGACCACGCCCGAGGCATCGTCGTTGGCGCCGGTAGCCAGGTCCCAGGAATCGAGGTGGCCGGACACCAGCACGATCTCGTCGGCCTTGTCGGTGCCGGGCCAGTCGGCGATGACGTTGAAGCTGTCGGCATCCGGCAGGGTCTGCGGGGTCAGGGTCAGGTGCAGCTTCACCGGGCCGCGTTTGGACAGGCGCGCAATCAGCATCGAATCCTCGATGGTGATCGCGGCCGCCGGGATGCGCTTGTCAGCCGGCAGGTTGGTGGCGCCGGTATGGACGATGCGGTAGGCGGCGCCGCCGACGGCGCGTACCAGTGCCGCCGACGCGCCCATCTCGGCCGCCATGCGCGGACCGGCGCCGCGGAAGGCCACCGCCTGGCCGTAAGCCGTGCCGGCCAGGCCGCGGTCGGCCATGTTCTGGTCGAAGGGCACGTCGAACAGCACGATGCGTCCCTTCACCTCGGCCGCGCGCGCCTTCAGCTCGTCGAAGCTGCGCACGACGATGACTTCGGACGTGATGCCGGCCGCCGGGGTCGCGCCCGAACCGCCGAGCGCGGTCAGCACGACTTTCTGGCTCACGCCGGACGGACGGCCCTTGTAGTCGACGACCTCGCCGGTCTCGACGCCGCGCACCCAGTGCGGCACCTTGACCGGCTGCAGCGTGACCTTGGCGCCCAGCTTGCGCAGCTCCTCGGCCACTTGCGTCACGGCGGCGGCGGCGCCGGCGGAACCGGACAGGCGCGGGCCGACCAGGTCGGTCAGGTCTTCGAGGCGCTGGTAGGGATAGTCGTTCTGCATGGCCGTGTCGCGCACCTTGGCCAGCGCGGCCGGGTCGTTGCCCGGTTGCGCGGCAGTCGCGAAGCCGCCGAGCAGGCTGGCAGCAACAAGAGTCAGGGCGGGAAGGCAGATACGGCGGCTCATGCGTTTGTCCTTTGGTTCGGGTCGAAATGACTGAAACAATAACGCAATCGCCGCCGTCTTAGGAAATTTATTGCGGTAAATACATGATTGCCAGTCCGTCAAGCCGGCACCAGGCGCACCAGGGTGATCTCGGACGGCGCGCCGAAACGCTTCGGCGGTCCCCAGTAACCGGTGCCGCGGCTGGTATACACCCACAGCGAACGCACGCGGTTCAGCCCGGCCACGAAGGGCTGTTGCAGCGGGACGAAGAAGTTCCAGGGGAAGAACTGGCCGCCGTGGGTATGCCCGGACAGCTGCAGATCGAAGCCGGCGTCGGCGGCGGCCGGCGCGCTGCGCGGCTGGTGCGCCAGCAAGACTTTCACGGCCACGTCGTCGGGCGCGCCGGCGGCGGCCTGCTGCGGATCGCTCCTGTGCGCCGGGTTGAAATGCTGGGCCGTGTAGTCGGTGACGCCGGCGATCATCAGCGAAGCCTGGCCGCGGCGGCGGATCACGTGCTCGTTCAGCAGCACGCGCAGGCCCAGACGGCGCACCTCGGCGATCCACTGCTCGGCGCCGGAATAGTATTCGTGGTTGCCTGTAACAAAGAAGACGCCGTCCGGCGCTGCCAGCCGTCCAAGGGGCGCGGTATGCATGGCCAGGCGCTGCACGCTGCCGTCGACCAGGTCGCCGGTCACCGCGATGGCATCGGGTTTCAAGGAGTTGACCTTGGTAACGATCGCGTTCAGGTAGGCGCGCTTGATGGTCGGGCCGACGTGGATGTCGGAAATCTGGGCGATGGCGTAGCCGGCCAGCTCCTGCGGCAGGCCGACGATGGGCACGTCGACCTTCACCACGCGCGCAAGACGGCGCGCATTGATGAAGCCGATGGCGGTCACCAGCAAGGCCAGCAGCGGCACGGCGAGCGCGCTGTCGTGGGTGATGGCCGGGCTGCCGGCGCCGGCCAGCGTCAGCACCAGCAAAGCAACGTCGCGCAGGAAGGTCAGCACCAGCAGCGAGGAAAAGAAACCCATGGCCAGCAGGCCGGTCCAGGCCAGCGGACCGGACCAGCGGCTGCGGCGCAGGCTGGGCGCCACGAGGCCGATGCGCACCAGCACGGCCGACAGCGCCAGCAAAACAATGCCGATCAGCATGCCCAACACACCGAGGTCCATGCCGGGCACCAGGCGCAGGCCGATATACAGGTGCACCAGCACCAGGATGGCTAGTACGGAAATAGAGGAACGTCGGCGCGCCATGGAAGGTCTATGAAAGTAAGAACCCTTGCTAGATGGGGCGGGCGCGACCGACTGCAAGGACTGCGCGTGCGAAATGTTACGCGCCCTGATGCAGGTGTAAGAATCTGTATTAACGCGTGGCAGCGTCGCCGGCCGGGACTATAGTACGTTCATGCCTGGCGTCGTTGCGATCATCCAGATCCCCGTTGAGGCTAAGGAAAAAGCCATGTTGAACAAAAAATGCTTTGGTGCGGTACTCCTGGCCGCGGCCGCCGTGTCCTCCACGGCAATGGCTCAAGACCGGGGAGCAAACACTGTGGTCGGTGCGCTGGCAGGCGCAGCCATCGGTGGCAGCGCGGGAGGCCGCGATGGCGCGCTGGTCGGCGCAGCAATCGGCGCAGCGGTGGGCAACTCGGTGCGCACGAACGACGATTATTACTACCGCGACCGCGGCAATTACGGCTACTCGAACAGCTACTACTCGGGTAACTACTACCAGCCGGCGCCGGCCGCCGTGTACGTGGAATCGCGTCCGCGCTACTACTACGAACCGCGTCCGGTGTACGTCGAATCGCGTCCGGTCTATGTGGAGTCGCGCCCCTATTACGACCGCGGCCATTACTACGACCGCGGCGGTCGCTACTACGGCGACCATGACCGTGGCGGCCGCGACCACGGCGGCTGGGGTCATCGCCGCTGATCGTTTCCTGCTGCAAAGAACCGCGCTCCGGCGCGGTTTTTTTTCGTCCGCGTTTTCTCTCTCCCCCCGCTAGGCCAGGGCGGCGGCGCCTGTGCCGCCATCGACGGGAGGACACATGCTCGAAGCAGGCGACATCATCACCCTGACGGCCGGCGCCTGGCGCCTGCACGAACCGCTGGCCAGCTCCAGTTACGGCGTGCTGTGGCATGCGCTGCCCTGCGCCGGCGGCCAGCCTGCCGTCCTCAAGCTCGTCAACACGGAACAGATGGCGCGGGCCCTGCCGCCCCAGCGCGCGCGCTGGACCGCCTGCTTGGCAGCCGAGATCGCCTTCCTGCGTGCGCTGCGGCCCTGGGACCAGCGCCACATCGTGCGCCTGCTCGACAGCGGCGAGCATCTCGGACAGCCGACGATGGCGCTGGAACTGCTGGCCGGCGACCTCGGCCGCCACCTCGACGGGCTGCGCGCATGCGGCCGGGCGCCCGCCTTCGCCCAGGCGCTGGACTGGACGGCGCAAATCAACCAGGCCCTGGCCAAGGTCCACCAGTACGGCTGGCGCCACCTCGACCTGAAGCCGGCGAACCTGCTGGTCGACGGCCACGGCGCCCTGAAACTGGCCGACTTCGGCACCAACCGTCCCCTGCTCGACCGCGCCGCGCACTCGTATGCAGGCACCGCCAGCTGGCAGGCGCCCGAACAGTTCTTCCCCGGCACCGATGGCCGCCATGTCACCGACGCGCGCAGCGATTATTTCGCGCTCGGCGCCCTGCTCTTCCACATCGTCACCGGCGCCATGCTGCGCTTCTGCAGCGCCTGCGGGGCCGCCTGGCGCGAGCACGGCCTTGACGGCGCGGCGGCGCTGCGAGGCCAGCACGGCGGCGGCGTCCCGGCCATCCTGGCGCCCGATGAAGCGGCGCTCTTCCTGCACCATGCCGGCCTAGGAAACGCTACTGCCGGCGACGCGGCCCTCAGGTTGCTGCGCGCCCTGCTGGCGCCGCGTCCGGAGCAGCGGCCGCGCCACGCGCTCGAGATCAGCCGTCTGATCGAACATGCGCGTGGCGCGGCCGAAAACTGCGGCGCCGTCGAGACCCTGCGGAGCGCGGCGTGAACGGCGCCGCGGTGTTTCGCGGGGGCGCGCGTGCCGCCGCGGCCGGTATCCGGCCGCGTGTCCGCCTCGGCAGCTGGCGCGTGCTGAGCGCCGCCCTGCTCCTGCTGCTGTGCGCCCTGCAGTTACTCTCCCTGCTGCGCGCGCCCGACGCGTGGATGCCGGCCCGGGTCGCGGTCGCGCTGCAAGCCGGCAGGGACACGGTGCTGGACGGCGCCGCGCTCGGCCTGCCATCGTCGGATGGCGCGCGTTTGCGGCTGCGCCGCGATGGCGCCGGCAACTGGTGGGCAGCGTCCGCCGGCCAGTCGGCGCTGCAAGTCCAGCGCGGCGACGTCAAGCACCGCAGCGGCAGCGTGCTGCTGGCCCAGGGACAGAACTTCCAGCTCGGCGCGTCCATGTTTGCGGTGCAGGCGCTCGATGCCGGCAACCTCGCCTTCTCGCGCGGCGGCACCCACTGGCAGTACGACGGCGCCACCCTGCTGCGCGGCGGCCTGCCCCAGCCGGACTGCCCGGACACGCGGCTGGCGGCACGCCTGGTGGGCGCCTGGAACCGCTGGCTGCCATCCGGTCTCGGCATCGCGCGGCCGCTGGTCTTCGGCGGCAACCTCGATTGCGGCAACCGCATCGCGATCGCCGGCGTGCCGGCGCCCGGCGCGATCCTCAAGGCGACGCCGGAAGGCTTGCTGCTGCTGGAGGGCGCCGGCGCCCGGCAGGCGCCCCTGCTGCTACACGCCGCCGGCAGCGCACACGATGCCGTCCTGCTGGCGGAACGCGAAGAACCGCTCGATGGCGCCTCAAGCCTGCAGCTGGGCCGCACGCGCCTGCTCCTCGAACGCAACGGCGACCTGCTGCACTTCCAGCCGCTGTCCCACATCGCGCTCTACCGCGAATCGCAGCTGCGCCTGCCGGAGGGCGTCAGCTGGTCGTGGACGCGGCGCGCGCACTGGCAGCTGACGGACCAGGCCTGGCTGGCGCTCGCGCTGCTGGGCGGTCTCGGCGCGGCGGCCGGCGCTGCCCTGCTGCTGAGCGGCGCCGCGCGCCGGCTCGGACGCAGCTCTACCCTCGGCGCAATCGGCGCCCTGCTGGTGGCGGGCGCCGGCATGGTGCTGCTCTACCTGCAGAAAAGCGGCGCCCCGGCCGGCATCGGCATCCATCTGCTGGTGGCCTGGGCCGCGCTGTGGTGTCTGTGGCTGGCCGGCGTTCGTTCACTGGCCGCCAGCGCCGCGGTGCTGCTGCTGGCGGCCGGCCTGCTGTCCCAGCTCGAACTGGGTCTGGGCGCGCCCGAATCTTCCTGGCTGCGCCACGCCGGCAAGACCGCCTCGCTGCTGGCGATCGGCGCCGGGGCCATCGGCCTGCTGCGCGCCCTGCGCCCGCTGCGCGATGCGCGGCCGCTGCCGCAGGCGCGCCTGGAATTCGGCCTGCTGGTCCTGAGCGGCATCGCCCTGCTGTTACTGCTGCTGCAGGTGGCCTTCGGCGACGAGACCGGTGTGTTCGACCTGCAGCCGGTGGAATTCGCCAAGCTGGCCCTGGCGGCGCTCACCGCCCACTGCCTGGCGCTGGCGACCGGCGCCCAGCCGGCGCCCGGCGGCGTCCTGCTGCGCGTGCTGCGCCTGGGCGCGCCGGCCCTGCTGTTCCTGGTGCTGCTGGCGGTGGCGCTGGTGCAGGTCGACGATTACTCGCCGCTGATCCTGCTGACCGTATGGGGCTGCGCGATGGCGCTGGCCTTTGCGCTGGCCGGCGGCAGGGTGCTGCTGGCCGCCGGCGTGCTGGCCGCCGCGCTGGCGGCGGTGGCCGGCATCGTGCTGCTGCGCGCCGCCGGTCCGGGCGAGTTCGCGCGCTGGAATTTTTATGCCGACCGCTTCATGGTCTGGCTCGATCCGGGCTCGCATCCGCACACCGGCCAGCAGCTGCTGCTGGGCGCCCAGGCCATCGCCGGCGGCGGCTGGTTCGGCGCCGACCACCTGTTCGGTCTGGCTGCGCTGGGCCAGGATGCGGGCGCGGCGCTGCGCATCCCCGCGGTGCAGGACGACTTCGCGCCCTCCTTTTTCCTGAACCGCCATGGCCTGGCCGCTGCCCTGCTGCTGTGGATGCTGCAGGCGCTGTTCCTGGCCGGGCTGCTGCACACGGCGGTGCGCTGCTGGCTGGCGGCCGGCGCGGCGCGCGACTTCCGCCTGGCCTGGCTGGGGCGCTTCCGCTGCTTCCTGCTGTGCGGCGGCGCAGCCTTCGTCGCCGGCCACTTCCTGCTCTCGTGGGGCACCAACCTCGCGATCTTCCCGATCATGGGGCAGCCCATGAGCTTCCTGTCGGCCGGCGGCTCGCACCTGCTGTTTTTCATCTGCCCCCTGCTAGCTGTCGGCGTCGCCAGCGAACCCGAACATCCATGAAGGAGAACGAATCATGCCAGTCTACGTGCAGCACGAAACCCTAGCCCGGATCAACGATGTGTTCAGCCCCGAGGCGATCTGGCAGGCGCCCGGGCTGGCCCTGTTCTCGCGCCGTCCGCTGCTGCGCGACCTGCTCGAGCGCGCGCCGCGCGAGCAGCGCGGGCGCGCCGCTACCCGCTGCTTCGCGCACGTGACGCTGGCGCTGCCGCAGGAAGAAGTCGACGACGACCGCCACCTCACGCGCGGCGCCCGCGTGCGCGACCTGGCCGAGGGCCTGGCGGCGCTGCACCAGAAGGACTTCGGCGACCTGTTGAAAGGCGACGAGGTGCGCTACCACGTGGTCGGCGATGAAGAGCTGGCGCCGGGCGAAGTCGAAGTCCGCTTCGGTCACGCCGTCTACCTGCCGGCGCCGGGCGAGAAGGTCCAGTACACGGTCAGCGTCTCGCGCGACAGCGCCGTATGGAAGACGGTCTGCCCGATCTACCCGAACCAGCGCCTGACCCTGATCGGCCACGACGAGCACGAAGCCACCCACGTGGCGCCGGGCTGGCCCTTCGGCGCCGAGGGCGCCATCCTCTTGATCAACGATGGCCCGGATGCGCCGGTCGAGGTCCAGGTGCGGCCCAAGGATGCCTTCGAATGCAGCTGGGACCAGCCAGGGGGCTACTACACGATCCGCTCGCGCCGCGGCGGCGTCGATGCGGGCGGTGCGCCGCTGCGCCTGCTGCTGCGCATCACGCCGGCGCCGGGCGCGCGCAGCGCCGCCACGCCGTCCGTGCCGGTCCGCGCCGCCGCGCCCATCCCCGCACCGGTCTCCGCGCCTATGCCTGCACCTTCGCGTGCGCCGGCCGCGCTTTCTGCACGCCCGGCCGTCTGGAAGCCGCGCCAGGCGCTGGCAGGCGACATGACGGCTGTCCCCGTGGCCGCGAAACCGGCGCCTGCGGCCAGCAGTCCGGAGCTCGACGCCACCTATGCGCCGGTGGCGCGCCAGCGGGTGGCGCTGGCCGCGCTGGCCCTGCCGCGCCTGTCGCGCTACCGCGAAACCGGCGCCCAGGCGCTCGAGATCGGCCTGAACCGCGCCTTGGCGCCGTCCGCGCCGGGCGCCGATGCGGTGCTCGGCTTCGCCATCGACGACACCGACACCGTGCACGCCGTCACCAGCGCCGGCCGCCAGCCGGTCGCGGCGCCGAGCGCCTTCAGCCCCTTCGACGGCGCCCGGGTCGAGCTGCTGGCGGCCGCACCGGAGATGGCGGACCGCTACCTCGGCCTGCTGCGCCTGCCCCAGGCCCCCGTGATGCCGGTGGCGCCGGGCGCGCGCTTCCTGTTCGGCCGCAGCGCGCCGATGCTGGCCGCGCTGCGCGTGCTCGATTCGCCGCGCTTCCTGCGGGTGGCAAGCGGCGCGGCGCCCTCGAGCGCCGACCGTCTCGGCCTGTCGCGCAATGCCTTCAGCTTCGAGGCCGCGCCGGACGGCTACCGCATCGCCCGCGCCAGCGCGACCCAGGCCCTGTACCATCTCGACGAGCAGCTGCGCTTCGTGGCCGCGATCGGCGAGGCCACGCCGGAGCAGCCCTACTTGCTGCCGCCGGGCCACCATCTGGTCGCCGGCCATTACGTGCTGCGTTTCGACGCCTGAGCGCGGTGACCATGAGCGCGATGACGATGAGCGCACCGACCCAGGCCGCGACCGTGGCCGCCTATGCGCTGGGATTGGCGCTGACGCTGGTGCTGGCCGGCTGCCTGAGCCCGCGCCGCTGGTGGCGCCGTCCGACCGCGGGCAACTTGGCGCTGGCGGGCGGCGGCACGCTGGCGTTCGGGCTGCTGTTCTGCGTGCTGTTCGCCGCGCTGATGCCGGCCCGGCCGCGCACTGCCGACGCCATGCCCTTGATGACGCCAATGCCGGCGCCGGTGCACGCGTCGGTGGAAGCGTCAGCGCCGGCGCGCTACCGCGTCATCGACGACCTGAACCTGCGCGCGGCGAAAGCGACCGGCGCGCCGCGTCTGGCGGTGCTGCCGCCCGGGACCCTGGTCACGCCCACAGGCCTGGCCGACGGCGACTGGCTGCAGATCCGCGCCCGGCACAAGGGGCGCACGGTGGAAGGCTGGGCCAGCAGCCTGTGGCTACGCCGGGTCGACGAGGGCACGGTCCCGGTCGGCGACGCCGCCGCCGGACACAACTAGGCGCATCGGGTTATAGCGCACGATGCCTTCCTGGGTCGGCGCGGTCGGCACGAAGCCCAGCGCGGCATAGAAGGGCAAGGCATGGTTCGAGGCATTCACGGTGAAGGCGCCGGGGTGAGCGGGCCCCAGCGCCGGGTCAAGTGCGGCATCGCGCGCCGTCTCCCACAGTCTGCGCGCGATGCCGCGCCGGTGGTAGCGGCTGTCCACGTACAGGCTGTAGACATGGCTACGCTCGCGCACGGCGATGAAGCCGGCCAGCACGCCGTCCACCTCGAGGCCGTGGTACACGTAGCCGTTGGCGAAGAAGCCGCGCATGGCTTCCTCGCCCTGTCCGGCCAGGAAGGCGGCGCTGCCTTCGGGCGTCGATTCGTGCAGGATGAACGCCTGCGCGGCGCCGCGCAGCAGTGCGGCGCAGGCGGGAATGTCGTCGGGGGTGAGAGCGCGGATCGGCATGGTCAAGCAAGTGTAAGGGAAAACGGCCGCTAATCGTCGCTTGGCTTTTTGTCATTTGCGGTTAGAGTAAGGGCATGCAGACTCCCGAAGGCCTGATCGCTTCCTCCCTGCGCTTCGGCGCGCTCGACGTAGCTGCCGCATCGCGGCTGGGCGCCGGACCGCGCCTGCGCGAAGAAAACCAGGACAACCTGCTGCTGATCGACAGCGGCGGCACGGCCGTCTGGCTGCAGAACCAGCAGCCGCAGCGCCGCCAGCTGGCACGCTGGCGCCAGGGCCATGGCCGCATCGCCGTGCTGGACGGGATGGGTGGACATGGCCACGGACGCGAAGCGGCGGAAGCCGTGGTGGCCGGCCTGCTGGCGATCCCGCCCTGCGAGTCGGCGGCCGAGCTGGCGCGCCGCCTGGACACGCTGCACGCCGAGCTGCAGCGCCATTTCGCCCAGATCGCCGGTGCGGGACCGCGGCCAGGCACGACGCTCACCATGCTGGAGCTGCCGGCAGGCCGGGACCCCATCCTCTATCACGTCGGCGATTCGCGCCTGTACGAGATTACCCGTGCGCGCGTGGCGCCGCTGACCGTCGACCACGTGCCGGCCACCGCCTTCGCAATGGGCGGCCTGCTGGGCGAGCAGGAATGGTGGCAGCAGGTGCACGGCGAGCACCGGCCGCAGGTCTCGCAAGCCTTCATCCTCGGGAATGCCTTCGCCAATCCGGCCCAGCTGAACGATCCGCTGTTCGAGCTGACGCCGCTGAACCTGCCGTCCTGGCTGTGCGCCCTGCCGGACCGGCGCCCCGTCGCGCTGCGCCCGGACGCGAGCTATCTGCTGGCGACCGACGGCCTGTGGTCCTGCTCCGATCCCTACGGCTGGGTCGGCCAGTGGCCGCAGCTGCTGGGCGGACGGCTGGATGCGGCCGGCATGCTCGCGACCCTGCTGCGCGCCTACGAATCGCATCCGCCGGCCTTCTTCTACCCGGACAACGTGACCGCGGTACTGCTACGTACGCGGGATGCGATGTCGGGCCAGGCATCGCGCGACGAAACCGTGCTGCCGGGAATTTGATGCTTTTTAGCAAAAAATCTTGCCGAATGATGCATGCCGCGCGCCGGCTCAGCGTAGAATCGCGTAAGCTCATCCCGACGCAAGCAAGCCAATCCCGCCGACCATGAAACGCTGCAGCAGCCTGGAACATCCGCACTGTACCGCCTGGATCATGCCCGGCGAGCAGGCCTGCGCGCATGGGCACGGGCAGCCGGCTTCGGCGCCAGCCACGGCAGGCGATACGCTGGGCTCCAGCTTCGCCATGCTGCAAACGGTCCGCGCCGGCCGCGACGCCATCCGTCCCGGCGCCGCAACTGCGCCGACGCGTGAAGACGCCCGGCCGCACCTGCACATCAGCGGCTTCGACCCGCGCGCAGCCGGCGGCCGCCAGGCGATCCGGCTCGAACTGCGCGGCATGCCGGACGATGCGCCCCTTGAACTGACCCTGCTGCTGCAATCGGCGCTGCTGCCCCAGGGCGGCGGCCGGCAGACCTTCACGCGCAGCCTGCGCGGCGACTGGCGTCCGCTGGTGGTCGAGTTCTCCTCGCGCGGCCGCGAACACGGCCAGTACCGGGTCGACGTCGAACTGCACGCGCGCGATCCGCAGCACGGCCGCAACCGCACCTGGGTCGCCACCATGGTGCTGCTGGTGCCGCGCGCGGACGCCTCCCTGGCCGAGATCCACCAGACCTACCTGAACGCACGCAAGAACGTGCGCATCCATGCCGACGACGGTGCGATCGCGCGCCTGCAGGGCCTGGATGCCGCCGGCCCGCTCGATATCGCCATCGACGCCCGCAATGCTTCGATCGCCCAGCTGCAGTTCGGCGCGCAGTCAGGCACGCAGCGGGGCAAGATCGACCTGGCGCTGCCGACCATCGCCTGGGACGAAGACCTGATCGAGATCGACCTGCCCGCCACGCGCCCGCTGCACCCCTGTCCGGCATCCCAGGCCTGCCTCGTGTATGCGGAACCGGATGCGGGCATGCAGCGCCACCTGCGCCTATTCGCGCTCGACGAATGGGTGCTGGGCCGCATGGAAGCGGGACCGAACGGCAGCCTGCTGGACGCCGAAGCCGACGTGCTGCTCTGCCATTACGGCGAGCACGGTCCGGACCACGAGGGCCTGACGCGGCGCATCTCGGCGCGCCACGCCGTCATCCGCCCAAGCCGCCAGGGTTTCGAGATCGAAGACCTGTCGCGCTACGGCGTGCTGCTGGACGGCGTCTGGCCCGGCAAGCACAGCCCGGCGCCGCTGCGGCTGGGCATGCGCATCGAACTGACGGCCAGCATCAAAGGCGTCGTGACCTTGGTGGTGACGGCGCTGCTGCCGCATGCGGTGGTCCTGCACCGCGTCGATGGCGGTGGTGCGGCCGAATGCATCGTGCTGCTGGCGCCCGACACTGCGCCGACCATGACGCCAGGCGGCGCATTGCCACGCGCAGCCGCGCTGCCGCAACTGTTCCACCGCGATGGCGGCTTCTGGCACCGCGACCCCACCAGCGGCGCGGACACCCCGCTGAGCCCCACGGCCGCACTCGAGCGCCTGGCCGGTTTCCACGGCCGGGTACGTTTCACGGCGGCGCCCTATCCCGACTACCGGGCCGCCCGCGGCGCCGACCGCCGCGCAGCGCGCCAGCTGTCGCGCGCCTGATTTCTCAAGGGCGCAGCACCAGGAAGACCAGGGCCGCGCCGGTCAGCAGCACCGCCTGCAGCGAAAACACGATGATGGGAATGCGGATATCGTCTGGGATGCGCATGACATGCCTCCTCGGATCATGGATGCGCCAACCGATCAAACCGAGAGTAGCGCACACCTGGAAACCGATTATGCCATCCGCATAGTTCTTGCGCCTATCGTGCTGGCTATGTTGACGCAAAGCAACGCCATACTGCAGGTCGGATCGGAATACGCATGCTGGAGATTGCGCAGCGGCAACACGCGAGCTAGACTTCATGCATCCCTCTCCGCTTTCACACCCCATGCTTTCCACCATTTCGCTCCGTAACCGGCTGGTCGCCACCCTGGCCGTGCTTGGCCTGCTCATCGTGGCTACCGGCCTGCTCGGCATCTACGGCATGCGCGCCGCCGACACCGCGCTCGCTGCGAATTACGACAACCAGCTGACCACGATGACGCTCGGCGATGCCAAGAATTCCCTGAGCCGCGCACGCTTCGTGCTCGACCGCGCGGTCCTGCATCCCGATGCGCCTGACCTCGACAAGACGCTCAAGCGCATGGAGGAGTTCATCGCCGAATCCGACAAGGCCTGGGCAGCCTACCTGGCCGCGCCCCTCGATGCGGAAGAAGCGCCGCTGGCGAAGGCGCTCGACAGCAGCCGCAAGGCCTATGTCGACGACGGTATCCAGGCGCTGGCGCACGCGATTCGGGCCAGGGACGCCGAGGCCATCGACGCCCTGTTCATGAAGCAGCTGAGTGCAAAATACGGCGACTACAACAAGGCCGCGGTCAAGCTCGACGACTACCAGGCTGCGAGCTCGAAAGCCGCCAACGAGGACAGCCAGCGCCTGGCCGCGCGCGTGCTCAAGCTGGCCATCGCCGCCGTGGCGCTGGGCCTGGTGCTGATCCTGGCTTCCGCCGCCAGCCTGCTGCGCGCCATCCTGCGCCCGCTCGAGCAGGCGCTGGTCCACTTCGAGGCAATGGCGAAGGGCGACCTGTCGACGCCGGTCGCGGTCGGCCGCCAGGACGAGATGGGCAAACTGATGCAGGGACTGGCGAACATGCAGCGCCAGCTTGCCGGCACCGTGCGCAGCGTGCGCGACAGCAGCGTCCAGATCGCCGCCGGCAGCAGCGAAATCGCGTCGGGCAACCTGAATCTGTCGAGCCGCACCGAGCAGCAGGCGGCCAGCCTCGAGGAAACCGCTTCCTCGCTCGAAGAGCTGACCTCGACCGTCCGCCACAATGCCGACAATGCGCGCCAGGCCAACCAGCTGGCGGTATCGGCCTCGGAAGTGGCAGTGCGCGGCGGCCAGCTGGTGTCGCAGGTGGTCGAGACCATGGGCAGCATCGACGCCTCGTCCAAGCGCATCGTCGACATCATCGGCGTCATCGACGGTATCGCCTTCCAAACGAATATCCTGGCGCTGAATGCGGCCGTGGAAGCGGCGCGCGCCGGCGAACAGGGCCGCGGTTTCGCGGTGGTAGCCGGCGAAGTGCGCAACCTCGCGCAGCGCTCCGCCGCCGCGGCGAAGGAAATCAAGGAGCTGATCACGGCCTCGGTGGCGAACGTCGACACCGGCACCCAGCTGGTCGACAGGGCCGGCACCACCATGGACGAACTGGTCGGCAGCGTGGCGCGGGTCACGGACATCATGGCCGAGATCATGGCGGCGGGAGAGGAGCAGAGTTCGGGCATCGAACAGATCAACCTCGCCATCGTGCAGATGGACCAGGTGACCCAGCAGAACGCCGCGCTGGTCGAGGAAGCGGCCGCCGCCGCCGGCGCCCTGCAGGAACAGGCCCAGACGCTCGCCGCACTGGCCGGCGGCTTCCAGCTCGACCAGGGCCGCGCCCAGCTTACATCAGCTCGCGCACGACCCTGAAGCCGACGATGTCGTTCGACAGCGCGCTCGAAAACCCGTTGCGCAGCGCCGAGCGCAGATAGCGCGGATTGTACAGCCAGGAACCGCCGCGCAGGATGCGGCGGGCCTGGTCGCCGCCCTCTTCCCAGGCGCTGCCGTCGAGCGGCGCGCCTTCGTAATTGTCGTGCACCACGTCCTGCACCCATTCCCACACGTTGCCGTGCATGTCGTACAGGCCCCAGGCGTTGGGCGGGAACATCCCGGCCGGGGTCGTGCCGCGGCGGTAGGCGCCGCGGGCGCCGCCGTTGTAGGTGAAATTGCCGTCGTAGTTGGCCTGGTCGGTGGAGATGGTATCGCCGAAGCTGAACGCAGTCCTGGTTCCGGCGCGGCAGGCGTATTCCCACTCGGCTTCGCTGGGCAGGCGGTAGCTGCGCCCGGTCGCCTCGGACAGCCAGCGCACGTATTCGATCGCGTCGTACCAGTTGACGCCGACCACCGGATGGGCGTCGGTCTGCACGAAGCCCGGCGCTTCCCAGTTCACCTCGCCGCTCTGCTGCCAGCCGGTGGCGCGCGCGAACACGCGCCATTCGCCGACCGTGACCGGATAGCGTCCCATCGCGACCGGCTTCTCGATGCCGACCCAGTGCTGGGGCAGCTCACGCGCCAGCCAGCCCTTCTGCGATCCGGCCGCCATCGCGATCTTGCGCTCATGCTCGGGAGAGCCCATCTGGAAGCGGCCGGTCGGCAGCAGCACCAGTTCCGGGCCCTTGTCTTCACCGTCCAGGAAGCGGTCGCGCAGCACGCCTTCGAGGTCGGCGACCGGGCTGGCCGGGGTCGGCAGCATGACCTCGAGTTCGGCCTGGTTGCGGGCCGCCTGCTCGGCGCGGGCGCGCTGCTGCTGGGCGAGGTAGGCCGCGGCAGCTCTGGCCTGGGCCAGCTTGCGCTGGGCCTGTTCGGCTTCCTGGCGCGCCTTTTCCGATTCGAGCGCGCGGCGCTCGGCCAGCTGGCGGCGCAGCTCTTCCTTGCGCACGCGGCGGGCTTCCTCGGCGGCCAGGCGCGCCAGCTTCTCTTGTCTCAGTTGCTCACCGCGCTGGCGCTCGACTGCCGCCTGCGCCGCCGCCTGGGCCGCGGCCCTGGCCTCGGCTTCGATGCGCTTGCGGGCCGCTTCCTGGACCTGGCGCCGGGCCTGTTCGGCGGCGGCTTCGCGTTCGGCTTCTTGCGCCTGGCCGGCTTCCTGCTGCGCTTCCACTTGCGGCTCTTCCGGAACCGGTGCAGGCGCCGGTGCCTGCTCCAACCGGTCGAGCAGTTCGCGCACGCTGCCTGGACGCTCGGCGGCGCTGGCCGCAAAGCCGGCCTGCAAGGCAGCCCACTGCGTGTCGTTCAGCCCTTCCGGACGATCGGGGATGCTGCGCCCGGCCTGGCCGTCGCCGAAGGGCAGGCGCCCGCTCAGCATCCGGTAGATCATCGCGGCCACCGCGTGCACGTCCAGGCCGCGGCTCGGCGCTTCCCGGCCTGCAACTTTCCCCTCGCCGGCTTCCGGCGCGCGGTAGCCGGCGGTGCCGGAGCTGGCCGGCGCTTCGATCGAAGCGTTGCCGCCCGCGCCGCTGCCGCGCGCGCGCGCGGCGATGCCGAAATCGAGCAGCTTGACCTCGCCGCGGGCTGTCAGGAAGACGTTGGCCGGCTTGATGTCGCGGTGGACCAGGTGATGGCGCTCCCAGGCATGGTCGAGGGCCGCCGCTACCGGCCGCAGCAGGCCCAGCGTGCGCACCAGGTCCAGCCGGCCCTCGCGCGCCAGCAGGCTGTCGAGGTCCTCGCCTTCCAGGTATTCCATGATGATGAAATAGCTCGAAGTGGCCGGGTCCTGGGCCCAGTCGTAGACCCGCACGATGTGCTCATGCGCCAGCTGGCGCGCGCGCGCCGCTTCCTCGATCAGCAGGCGCGCGTGCGCCGTGTGCTGGGTCAGCTGGGGCGGCAGGATCTTCAGCGCGACCTGGGCGCTGTGGCCCAGCTCCGCCTGGGTGGCGAGGTCGGTCGCCTGCCAGACCTGGCCCATGCCGCCATGCGCGATCAAACGGTCGAGCCGGTAGCGGCGCTCGAAGGGACCGACTTCCTGGCCGGCCATCAGGCCGATTTCGGTGCCGCGGTTGATCGGCACGGGCGGCGCAACCGGGCCGTCGGCCAGCGGCGGCGGATAGGCGGCGTCGAGAATGGCATTCTTGCGGCTGTCGAACTCCTGGCGGCTCAGCAGGCCGTCTTCGTGCAGGGCGCGCAGTTCGCGCAGCTTGTCGATCGCGGTCTGCATCATCCCCGGGCCGGCAGCGGTGCGCCGCAAGCGCCGCAGTAGCGGTCGTGCGGATGCGCGTCCTGGTGGCGGCAAGCAGCGACGGCGCCCGCGAGCGCTCCCGCCACGCCGGCGCCCAGTTGCGCCTGGCTCGCCAGCGCCGTCTTGTTGACGTCGTTCTGCAGCGCCAGCAGCTCCAGCTGGTGGCGGCGCTCGCGCTCCTCCTGGGCGTCGCGGCGGGCGCGCTCCTGTTCCACCTGCTCTTGCGCGAGGCGCCAGGCGTCGGTGTTCGCCGCGCCGACCACGCCGGCCAGGGCCGCCAGCTGCTCGGCGCTCATGTCGGCATGCACGCGGGTCTTCATCACGTCGGCCAGCAGCGCCGCATTGGCGGGCGCCACCAGCGCGACCTTGGCGCTGTCGTCGAGGCCGCCCAGCGCCTGCGCGCGCTCGATCTCCGCCCGCGCCAGCGCCAGCTCGTGCTCGCGCTGTTCGCGCAGGCCTTCGCGCTCGTTGCGCGCAGCGATGGCATCGGCCTCGATGGTGCGCAGCAGCTTTTCGTGCTGGGCCAGCGCGTCCTTCGATGCGCCCTCGCGGCGCAGGCTGTCGAGCTGCTGGCGCAGCTGCTCGGCGTCCAGCGACAGGCGCCCCTCTGCCTGCGCATCCTGCCATTCGAGCACGCGCTCGGCTTCGCGCCGGTGCGCGGCGTTTTCCAGCTGCAGCAGCTTCAGGCGCGCCGCATGTTCTTCGTCGTCGATCTCGCGCTCGCGCCGCGCCGCCGCCTGTTCGGCTTCGTGCAGGCGGGCCAGCTCGGCGCGCTGGCGGCTGGCGTCCTCGATGCCGCGCGCCTGCTCGATCTTGTTGCGGATCTGCTGCTGCAGCAGCTGGTGGGCGAAGCGCTGCTGGGCGATGGCGCGCGACTGCGCCGCATCCTGCTGGGCCACTTCGAGCTCGGTACGCAGGCGGATTTTGGCCAGCTCGCGGGTCTGCTGCCATTGCGCCGCCTCGTCCTGGCGCGCGCTGCGCTTGCCGGCCAGCTCGTGTTCGAGCGCCGCCACCGCATCGACGGCGCCGCGCTCGATCGCCTGCTTGCGCGTGCGCGATTCGACGATGCGGCCGTACAGCTCGATCTGGCGGCCGCGGATCGCCTGGGCGCGCTCGGCGTTCTTGAGCGACAGGCCGGCGCGCTCCAGGCTCTCGTCCTGGCGCAGCTCGGCGCGGCGGTGACGCAGGCGGATTTCCTGTTCCTCGCGGCGGATGCGGTTCCACTCCTGCTCGTTGTACAGCTCGTCGATATGCTTGCTGTGCTCGAGGCGCACGCGCTGCTCGTCGGCGGCCAGCCACAGCGTGCCGATGCGTGCCCGGTTGGCGTCGAACTTGTCGTGCTTGAGGGCGATCGTATCCACCCGCACGACCGCCAGCCCGTACTGGGCCAGCAGCAGCGCCAGCCCGCCCTGCAGGTGCTGGTCGAGTTCCAGGCGCAGTTCCTGCCTGCCTGCCATGTCACGCAGCGAGCGCGCGGCGATGAATTCCCGCGCCAGTTGCGTCACCTGCGGCGCGATCAGCTCGCGCAGCTGCACATCCTTGATCGTGCCGGGCATGGTCATGAAGTGGCGGGCGAAGGCCGGAACGTTCTCGATCTTCAGCGACAGCGTGAGCGTGGCGTCGACCTGCAGGTGCTCGCAGGTGGCCAGGCCGTCGAGCGAAAGTTCGACCGGCAGGGCGCCGCTGCGCGTCACCAGGATCTCGGCATGCTGGTCGCGCAGCAGGTTGTTCAAACGCGTGAAAAAGCCTTCGATCTCGTATTCGCCCTGCGGCACTTCGGTGGCCTGCTCGCCCTGCAGGATGTAGGCGCGGGCGGTGGCCGGCACGTGCAAGGTCTTGACGAAGATGCCGGACAGCTCGCGCACGCCGAAGAACACCGCCAGTTCGTCCGGCCCCGGCGCCCAGCGGTTATCGACCAGCACCGGCTTGTGGCGCGGCGCGCCCAGCAGCAGACCGCAGCCGGCGCAATACGCCGCCGAACCGGTATTTCCGCTGTCGCAGCGGGGACAGGCGCTACCGCCGATTCCGAACATCTTCAACATGACCTGCTCCTTCTCCAACTTCTTCAAGCACTCGGCAGCCGGACGATTCTAGCAGCCGGCGGCGGCGCCCGTTCCACGCATGACAATCGTGCGCGCCGTTCAAATTCCTAGATGATGCCGATCCGCTCGACGCAGGCCATGCTCGCGCCCTGCATGCGGAGCTGTTCCGCAAAACCCTCCGGCAGCTGCGCCTGCCCGGCGCGCGGCAGCAGGATGCGGTCGCCCGGCCCGGCTTCGCGCAGCAGCAGCGCGCACTTGGCCGCGATGCCTTCGACCGCGTCGACCTGCCCCGCATGCCAGGCGTTCGACGCGCCGCTGGCGATCAGGCGTCCGCGCGGCACGAACTCGCGTCCGCGCGCCAGGCGGTCCGCCATCACCAAGGCCAGCTCCCAGGAGCGGCCGGCAAATTCATCGCCGCCGAAGCGCACCACGCTGCGCCAGCGGCCCAGTGCACGGCCGTCGAAGTGGCGCGCGCCGCACAGGACCTGGCGCACGGCCAGCTGGCGCGCCGCGTCCTGGCCCGGTACGGCGATGGTCTGCTCCTCTTCCTGCAGCTCCGCGCCAGCCTCCTTCGCCAGCGGATGCACACTGACCTCGACCCAGCCCATCCCGCCTGACTCGCCGCTGTGCAGCGGGAACCAGGCGCGCGCGGTGGACACGGCCGCGCCGGGATCGGCGTGGCCGCCGAGCAGGCCCAGATGCGGCAGCCCGCCCGCGCCGCCGAGCAGGACCCCGCCGGCCGGCGCGGCGCCCAGCGTGTGGCCGGCCACGCGGCCGCGCTCCCATTCGTCGGACCAGCCGTTGGCAAGCAGTGCGGCGTTCGGGCGCAGCAGGCCGCGCACGCTGCGGTCGGCCAGCACGGCCGCCAGTTCCCAGCCGCGCTCGCCCTCGGGCGGGCGGCGGTCCAGGCTGAGCACGACCTGGTCGCGGGTATCGAAGCCCGCTTCGGTCAGGCGCGCCAGGCGCAGCACCTGCTGCATGCGCTCGGCCAGGCGCGCATCCTCGGGCACGCTGCATTTCACCTCGGCGCGGTTCAGGCGCGGGCGGCGGGTCGCGGTCAGCGTCAGCACAGAGCCGTCGGCCAGCGGGCAGCGGCACTGCACGGTATCGGGAATGGCATTCATGCCGCAGCCTCCTCATCGCAGGTCACGCTGCGCCGGCCGGCCCAATCGGCTTCCAGGTTGGCGACGATGCGTTCGGCCTCGCCGTAGAGCTGGGGCAGCGCCGCCTCGCCGGCCTGGCGCAGGCGCGCCAGCAGCGCCCAGGCCTCGTCCAGCGAGACGCAGGCGCGTCGGCTGTGACGCGCGCGGCGCAGTTGTTCCTCGGCCGGCAAGGCCTGGCCCGGCGCCCCCAGCGCCAGCGCCGGCATGGCGTTGACGCCGACCGACACCAGGTCCAGCCGCTGCAGCAAGGCCTGCTGGCGCTGGAACTGCTCGCATGCGGCCGGCATCGTCGCCAGGCGCAGGCCGCACATCAGGCAGGGCAATTCGAGGAACAGGCGGCGCAGCGCTTTCGCGTCCTCGACCGCCGGGTCGAAGCGCTCGTTCAAGGCCTTGACGCTCGGCTGCACTGCCGGCGCCGTCGGTACGAAAGGTTCGGCTGGCGCCGCAGCACGCGCCGCCAGCGCAGCCGCATAGTCGCGCGTCTCGCCCAGGTCGACCGGCACGCAATCGTCGACGGTCAAGCCGAAGCGCATGTAGAGCAGCTGGTTCAGGCCCTGGCGGAAGGCGTTCCACTCGTCCAGGGTGGTGCAAGGCGGCAGATCCAGTCCGCCGGTCGCCAGTTCGTGGCGCAGCGCGGCCTCGACGGCCGCCGCCAGCGCCGCCAGTTCGAGCCGGCCCGACACCTCGGCCGCCAGGTAGAGGTCGAAACGCTGCTGGGAAGCCTGCGGGTCCGGCGCATCGATGGCGAAGCTGGTGCGCAGGCCGATTTCCGGCGCGGCCTCGAAAGGCTGCAGGTCTGCCGTGTAGGGACCGGGATGGAAGGCGTAGGCCGTCTCGCCGTCGCGCGCCTCGATCTTGCGGGCGGCCTGCAGGCGCCGGGTGCGGCCGTCCGTGCCGACCACCACGGCCTGGCAGCCGGACGGCGGTGCACTGCCCGCCGGCACCGCCAGCGCGACCACGCGCCGGCCCAGTTCACAGGCTTCGGCGGGAGGTGCGGCGCGCTTGAAGAATCCCAGCATCATGTCCTCACTGCTGTATTGGCTCGACGCTGAAAGCGGCATCGGCCGCCTGCAGGTGGACTGCCGGTGCGCTCGCGAACGGCCAGGCCGCTTCGCATTCGCCGTCCGCATCCAGTCTACCCTCAAGAATCGTGCGGCCGGCGCCATCGCGCACCCGCAAGGGCGCGCGCGCCGCCAGCAGATCCGCGGCAAAGGGCGCATCGGCGGCCAGCTGCAGGATCGCGCGCCAGCCCTCGCCTTGCTGCACCAGGTGCAGGGTGAACCAGCCGTCGTCGGTGCGCAGGGTCTCGAGGTCGCCGCTGCTGGCGGCGCGCAAGCGGCCCTGGCTGCCATGCCAGCCGCTTGCGGAACGCACCGGCGGCGCCTCCCGCATGCGCCGCTCGATGGCCAGCTGGCGCAGGCGGCGCATGGTCAGCGGCGACGCCTGCAGCGCCACGCGCTCGCCGGCGGTCAGCGGCCGGCTGCCGTCCAGCGCCGCGAGCAGCGTCGCATCGCCCAGCACCAGGCGGTCGCCCTCGACGCGGCGGTCCAGCAGCAGGCGTTCCTGCAGGCGCCGGTCCATCGTCTCCTGCGCTGCGGTTTTCGTGTTCATCACCTTCTCCTCGTGGTTGCCGCTTCCAGGCGGGCGATCGCGGCATCGCGCCGCTTGCGCAGCGTCGGCAGCGATACCCGGGCCAGGCCGGCCAGCTGCTGCATGGTCGGCAGCTCGCCGCTGGCGGGGTCGCGCCAGGCGTCCGGATAGGATTCGTCGCCCGGTCCGAGCAGCTTCGCATACACCGCCAGGCGCACGGCCAGTCCATCGGCGGCCAGTTCGCGCGCCACCCAGCCGGCGCGCGCTTCGGCCTCGCCCGCTGACTGCATGTAGCCGGGGGGGAGTGAAACCGCGGCGGCCAGGGCTTCCAGTTGCGGATCACGCGGCGCTTGTGGCGCCGGTTCGGGCGCCGGTTCAGGCGCCAGAGCGCCCTCGGCTTCCAGCCCGTCCTCGCGCGCTTCCAGGATCAGGTCCGGGCCGGGGCTGGCCGCCTCCTCCGATTCCTGCAGCACGCGCCAGTAATCTTCCACCCACAGCGCGGCATCGTCGCGGTCCTGCAGCCAGTCGCGGTCCTGGTTCGAGGACAGCGCTTCGTAGTCGCCGATCTCGCGCAGCATCTCGGCTATCTTGTCGGGCGCGGTCTTGAGATTGGCAAAGCGCTTCGAGCGCGTGTGCAGCGGCCCCACGCCGCCGCCGAAGGCTTCCAGGGTTTCGCTCCAGCGCAGCAGCCATTCGGCGCGGCAGTCGGCGATGGTGCGCAGCTGGCGCACCTCGATGGGCGTGCCCTGCAGCTCGCGGCCGAGGATGGCGCCGACCTGGACGCGGTGCTGTTCCCAATCGGCGAACAGGCGCGCGATCTCGCCGTAGGCCGTGTCCAGAATGCGGTAGGCGTAGATGCGGTTCGGGCTGCAGGGGCGGCCGCAGGCGGCCTGGTAATTGTCGGCGTCGACCTTGTCGCGCAGGACCGCGTACATGTCGTTCAGCTTCTTGCGCAGCAGCGCTTCGCCGCCGGCGTCAGCCCAGAATTCTTCGATGCGGGCCTGCTCGCCCGCGATCGCCGCACAGAAGGCCTGCCAGTCGGCGGAGCGGGCCTGCAGTTCGTACAGCAGGCCGAGCGCCAGTTCCAGCACCGTGTCGCCATAGCTGTTGCCGGCGGCCTGCGCGCGGGCGCTGTGGCGCGTGTGGCGCAGACGCTCGCCGGTATGCTCGACGTATCCGGCCAGCGTGTCCTGCGATGCCGACGCATCGAGCAGGCGCGCGGGGTCCAGGGTGCGCAGGGCCGCCAGCGAGCATTGCCCCAGCAGCTTGCGCACCTCCTCCCAACCTGGCTCCTGATACCGGGTTCCCGGCAGACGCATACCTTCCTCTTTCGTGTGTTCAGCAAATGATGCCATACAAACACAAAAGCGAGGCGCGCTGATGGACCGCATTTACCCTTCAATTCGCCCTACGGCGCGCGTTTGGCTTCCTGCATGGCGCGCAGCACGGCAGCCACCACCGGCGCGGCATGGGCGCCGCCGGTTTCCTCCGAGCGGCTGACGAACACGGCGAAGGCCAGGCGCCGGGTCTGGCCGGGCAGGCTGCCGGGTTCCAGCCAGCCGGTGAACCAGACCGTGGCCAGGTCGCCGTCCCCGACCGGGGCGGTGCCGGTCTTGCCGTACAGGCCCTGGCGCACCTTCATCAGGTCCGGGCTGCGGAAAGCGCCAGCGGCGGTGCCGGTATCGATCACGCCCTTCATGCCGGCGCGGATGCGGTCCAGGCGCAGGTCCAGCGCCGATCCCTCCCGCGTTGCCGCCTGGCGCCCGTCCAGACTGGTCAGCAGTCGCGGCGTGACGACCTTGCCTTCGCCGACCGAGCCCGCCACCAGCGCCATCTGCAGCGGCGTGGCCTGCATGCGCAGACCGATCGCCATCTGGCGCAGCTCATGGCGGGTATGCACGGGATCGATGCCGCTGGGGCTGGCCTGCAGCGCGTCCCAGGCCGACCAGGCGTAGTCCGCCGGCAGCAGGCCGCCGTCCAGCCGCAGCGCCTGGCCGAAGCCGAGCCGGCGCGCCATCGCGACGATCGGCCGCACATTGTCCAGCGCCGCCGGGCTCAAAGGCTGGAGGTCGGGCGCGCCGCCCTCGGGCCGGCCCAGCAGGCTGCGGTCGGACAGTTCGCCGGTCCAGGCGAACCAGGTGTTCAGGCTGTAGGTCAGCGCCTGCTGCAGGCCCAGGCGGCCATCCTGAGCGCGGCGGTCCAGGCCCTGGTCGCGGAAGTTGGTGATGCGCGCACGGCCGTCGACCGGATAGGTGGACGCCTCGGTGCGAAAGTCGTAGCCGCGCGCCGCGGCGGCGGCGTTAATGTCGGCCAGCGGCGCGCCGGCCAGCAGGCTTTCCAGGCGCGGATCCTGGCGCGCCGCCAGTTCCAGCCCAAGCGCGCTGACGATCTTGAAGGTCGAGCCGGGGCTGCGTTCGGCGCCGCCGTCGTGCTGGAAGGCCGGCAGGCGCAGCGGGCTGGCAGCCGGGTCGATGCGGTCGAAGTCGCGCGCTTCCTGCCAGTTGGACGCGTCGACCTGCCCCGCCCCGGCGCCGGCAGCGGCCAGTACTTCGCCGCTGCCGGCGTCCAGGATGACCATGCCGGCCTGGCGTCCGCCCGGGACTGCGCTGCCCCCCAGACAGCGGCGGCCGTCCCAGCTGCCGCGGCGCATGCCGATGCAGTCGAGCGCGCCCTGCGCCTGCGCCTGCAGATCCAGGTCGATCGTGAGCGCGGCCCGGTGGCTGCCGGCGCCGGGCAGGCGCGAGAGCATGCCCGCCACGCTGTTGGCATGCCCGGCTTGCACGCCCAGCAGCGGCGCCAGACCGGCGGCGCGCGCGGCTTCGCTCGGCGCGCCGTCGATCCACAGGCTGCGGCCGTGTCGGTCCGCCAGCGCGACCTCGGCCCGGGCGCCGGCGCGCGCGCCCTGCGCGGCCGGCAGCGCCTGCCAGGCCAGCTGCCCGTCCTTCAGCACCACATGGCGGTAGCGCGTATCGCCGGGCGACGCCAGCGCGTCCATGGCCAGCGGCGCGGCGTCCAGAATCAGCTCGCGCGCGCCGGGATCGAGAGCGAGGTCGAGCACCTGCACCTCGTGAGCATCGGTGCAGGCGCGTCCGCCGCAAGCCGGGCTGGCGGAACGCAGCTGCGCGCCGCTGAGGCCGGCCAGGCGCCCGACCAGCATCAGCTGCAGCGTGTCGCCGGCGCGCGCGGGTGCAGGCAGGGCCAGGCGCAGACGCGCCGACTGCGCGCCGAGCGGCCAGGCCGCCACGCGCCGCCATTCGCTCCAGCCCTGCGGCAGGCGCGCAAACAGCCGCGTGGCCGCCGCCGGCAGGTCGCGTGCCAGCGGGGCCGGCGCGCCGCCGGCTTCGATGCGCCAGCGCGCCGCATCGCGGCCAAGCTCGTCGCCGGCCGCCCTCCCATCGCCCGCCGCCGGGCGCAGGCGCCAGGCCAGCAGGCGGCGCTCGCTGTTGAAGATGCGGACCTGTTCGCGCACGAAGTCGCCGTCGGCGTGGCGATACAGGCGTTCGAGCAGGCGCTGCGCATCGGCGTCGACGGCAGCCTGGTCCCAGCCGGTGCGGCCCTGCGCGCGCCAGGCGGCCAGGTCGGGCGGCGCCAGCTCGGCCAGACCGTCCGCACCCAGGCGCACCAGGCCGCGTGCGGCCAGCGCATCGAACAGGCGGCGGTCTTCCATCGCCGGCGCCGGCATAGATGGCACGGTGTAAGCGCCGGGCGCCAGCCAGGCTTCCAGCGGAGCGCCCTGTGCAGGGAAGGCCAGCAGCAAAGCACGCTGGTTTAGCTGAATGCGCGGCTCGGCGGCCGGACGGAACAGCTGCAGCACCAGCTCGCCCGACGCGCAGCTGCTGCTCGAGCGGCGCAGGATGCGCAGCGCCTTGTGGTCCCACAGCAGCCAGCCCTGGCGCCCCAGCTGCGCCTGCCCGCCGGCGGCGGCCTGGAAGATGCTGCCGGCATCGCCGGTCCAGCGCGCCGGATAGCCTTCCCAGCGCAAGCCGGGCGCCGCCGCGCTGCCGCCGATCTGCACGCGCGGCATGGCCTCGTCGGCCAGCACGACGTTGCGCAGCGCCACCGGCGTGTTCGCCGTGGCATTGCGCGCCGCCAGCGCGGCGACCTCGTCGAAGCGGTAGCCGATCCGCAGCGGCAGCAGGCGGCCGCGCGCCGGGTCCGCCATCTGGCTGCACAGGTCGATGCGCTGGGCCGGCTCGGCGCGCAGGCCCGACAGGATCAGCAGCGCGGCATCGCCGTGGGGCGCCAAGACAACTGCTGGTCCGGACGGCACCGTGAACGCCGCACCCGGCAGTACGGGCTGCAGCGCGCTCAACCCGGCCGGCCCGGCGGCGGCAGCCTCGCCCGCGGCCGCGATCCAGCGCGCATGCACGCCGATCGCGACCGCGCCCAGCAGCGCCAGCAGGCAGCAGGCCGCGACTAGCCAGCGCAAGGCCGCCGGACGCGCCGGCACGTCCGGCACGTTCGGCGCCGCAGTCTGGGCGCGGACCGGCGAACGCGAGGGCGCACGCGTGCGCGCTGCCGCCTGTCCCGCCCGCAGGTTGCGTGCGCGCCGCCAGCGCGCCGGCCCCGCTGCGAGTAGCCCGAACACCGTCCCGATCATCCCATCCTCCTGCCGCGTCATTGTCGAGCGTGACTAGCTGGGGGCGCCTGAAAATGCGCGGCTTCGGCGGCGGTTTTTCGCATTTCATCCCGCTTTTTTGGCGTCCTGTCGCAAGCCGCTGGAGCCGTGAGGGGCGCTTGGATACAGTGCACACATCGAAACACGATTTACCACCCAACCGCAAAGGAGAAATACCATGAACATCCTCAAAAACATGGAAGCCGCTTTCCTGTTCTCGCTCAGCGTTGCCGGCGTCGCCAGCGTCGCCATCGATGCGATCCCGCCGGCCCAGGCCAGCGTCCCGGCCCAGGTGCAAGTGGCTGTGCAGCCGAACATCCCGGTCGTTCACGTCAGCGCCAAGCGCATGAGCGACGCCGAAAAACGTGCTTCGCTGCAGGCTGAACGCGCCGGGAGCCGTACTTGATCTCCGGCGCCCGCGGGCGGCACCGGCATCCCCGCCGGATTGCCCCCGCGGCCGTTTGAATGCCCGCCCCACTCCCTCCGCGTTTCCTTCCGTTTTCTGTCACCTCTCCCGCGCCCTTCCGGCCGCGCAGGACGACTCACGTCCCTTTCCGCACGCGATGTGGCAGCCGAGCATCGGCGAACGGCCCCATTCTGTATCAGTTGTAAGAAGGTCTTTCAGACGCGCACAGCCGTGTTTTAGCGGGCTATAGTGGAATCGTCGTAAAACATCTTGATCCGCACCGGACTGGAGACCGAACATGAAACGCACCCTTACCCTTGCAGCCCTGATCCTCGCCGGCGCAGCCGCCGCGCCCTTGCCCTCGCTTGCCGCGAGCAACGTCAGCCTCTACATCGGCAGCGCACCGCCGGCACCCGTCTACGAACGCATCCCGGCGCCGCGCCACGGCTATGTCTGGGCGCCGGGCTACTGGAACTGGAATGGCCATCGCCACGTCTGGGCACCCGGCTACTGGGTCGCCGAACGTCCGGGCTATGTCTACAACGCCCCGGCCTGGTACCAGGGCAATGGCGGCTGGTACATGCAGCCGGCGCGCTGGAGCCCGTACGGCGGCGGCTATGACCGCGGCTACCGCGACCGCGACCGTGACGGCATTCCAGACCGCTACGAAGCCCGCCGAGGCTGGGACCGCGACCGCGACGGCATCCCCGACCGCTACGAGCACGGCCGCCGCGGCGGACGCGGGGACGAAGACCGCGACGGCATCCCGAACCGCTATGACCGCGACCGCGACGGCGACGGCGTGCCCAACCGCTACGACCGCCGCCCGGACAACGCCTGGCGCCGCTGATCGGCCCAACTAGGTTTCCCTTTGACAGCGCCGCTTTGCCGGCGCTTTTTTGTTTCAGGGGCTTCTAAGGTATCCTGTCGGCATGATTGAGCATTACCGTCTTCAACAGATTGCCTACAAGGCCGAACGGGCGGCCAGCCGGCGCCTTGCAAGCGCCCAGGGCCTCAGCGACGAGCAGGCGCTGCGCCGCACGCTCGAACTGAAGGCCGGCCAGGCCGGGCTGGCCGCCCTGGTCGAGGCCCGCAGCGCGGACCAGCAGGCCCAGGCCGAGCGCAGCGCCGCGCGCGACGCCCTGCGCGAACAGAAGCGCCTGCACCTGGCCCGGCGCCACGAGGGTACGGCAACCCCCTGGCGCGCCTGGTTCGACGGCTCGGCGCGGCCGAATCCCGGCCGTTGCGGCATCGGCGCCCGCCTCGAAGGCCCGGATGGCGCGGTCGAGATCTCGCAGGCAGCCGGCTATGGCAACAGCAGCGAAGCCGAATACCGCGCCCTGATCGCCGTGCTGGAAGCGGCCGTGGCGCACGGCGCGGCCGGCGTCACGGTGTACGGCGACAGCCAGGTCGTGATCGGCGACGTGAGCGGCCCGGACCTGCTCGCCGCGCCGTCCCTGCAGACATACCGCAGCCATGCGCGCGCCCTGATGGCGCAGATCGACGGCCTCACGCTGCGCTGGGTGCCGCGCCACAAGAACCAACAGGCGGATGCGCTGTCGCAACGCGCGTTCGACGTTTCAACCATTCCCGACACCGATGCAACAGAACATCCCTGAACTCGACGCCTGGCGTACCCGCTTCAAAGCCCTCGCCCACGAATGCGCCGCCGGCGACCTCGACGGCGCCCACGACGCCAGCCACCTCGACCGCGTGTGGCGCACTGCGCAATCCCTGTTGGCCGATTACCCGCAGGCCGACGTACTGGTGGTGCTGGCCGCCTGCTACCTGCACGACCTGGTCAACCTGCCGAAGAACGACCCGGCCCGCGCCCTGGCCTCGCGCCGCTCTGCCGAATTGGCGTGCGAGAAGCTGCCGGCGCTCGGCTTCCCCGCCGATAAACTGGACGCCGTCGCCCACGCCATCGAAGCCCACAGCTTCTCGGCCGCGATTACACCGCGCACGCTGGAAGCGCAGATCGTGCAGGACGCCGACCGCCTCGACGGCCTGGGCTTGGTCGGGCTGGCGCGCATGTTCTACGTCGGCGGCAAGATGGGCACCGGCTTGGCGCACGGCAGCGATCCGCTGGCGACCGCGCGTCCGCTCGACGACCAGGCCTATTCGCTCGACCATATCGTCGTCAAGCTGGCGCGCCTGCCGGGCATGATGCAGACCGCTGCCGGGCGCCGCCTGGGCGAGCAGCGGCTGGCGGTGCTGACGGACTTCCGCGAGGCGTTTGCGGCCGAGTGGAGCGGCGCCTGACGACCTCCACGGCTCCTGACATTAATTGACAGTCAACAGTGCTACCATAGATGAATGGATAGCACAGCGACCCTCGCCAGGCCCTCGGCCGGCAACCTGAACTTCGTCCTGATCTGCGTGTTCATCGACATGCTGGGCATCGGCCTGATCGTGCCGGTGCTGCCGGCCCTGGTCGGCGAATTCGTCCACGGCCGCGAACAGCAGGCGGTCTGGTACGGCGTGCTGGCGGCGGTGTTCGGGCTGATGCAGTTCCTGTTCATGCCGATGGTCGGCGCCGCCAGCGACCGCCTCGGACGCCGTCCCATCCTGCTGTATTTGATGGGCGGCATGTGCATCAACTTCCTGGCCACCGCCTGGGCGCCGAACCTGGCCTGCCTGTTCATCGGCCGCGTGATCGGCGGCGCCTCGTCGGCCAGCATGTCGGTGGCCTCGGCCTACGCATCGGACGTGACCGGCCCCGAGGACCGCGCCAAAAGCTTCGGCAAGATCGGCGCCGCTTTCGGCATGGGCTTCGTGTGCGGCCCGGTGCTGGGCGGCCTGCTCGGCAACGTCTCGCTGCACCTGCCCTTCTATGTCGCCGCCGGGCTGTCGGCCGCCAACTTCGTCTACGGTTATTTCGCGGTGCCGGAATCGCTGGCGCCCGGCCGGCGCAAGCCGTTCCGCCTGTCGGATATCCACCCCTTCGGCGGCCTGGCGCGCCTCGTCAAACGGCGCGAGATCCGCGGCCTGGTCGTGGTCTACACCCTGGTCACCTTCGCACAGATGATGTTGCAGTCGACCTGGGTCCTGTACACCACCTTCCGCTTCGACTGGACCCCGCGCGACAACGGCATCGCCATGTTCTGCGTCGGCATCGCCAGCATCGTGGTGCAGGCGGGCTTGCTGTCGATCCTGATCCGGCGCTTCGGCGAGGTGCGCCTGTCCCTGCTCGGCCTGGCCTCGGGCGCCATCACCTACGTGCTGTACGGTCTCGCCACCCAGGGCTGGATGATGTACGTCTTCATCCTGGGTAACCTGCTGGCCTTCGCCGCCGGTCCGGCGCTGCAGGGCATCATCTCGAAGACCACCGGGACCGGCGAACAGGGCGAGCTGATGGGCTCCCTGCAATCGGTCGGCAGCCTGGGCGTAATCCTGATGCCGCTGCTCGGCGCCTACCTGCTGCGCGCCACCAGCCACCTACCGCCGCAGGACTGGCGCGTCGGCGGTCCCTTCTTCCTGTGCGCCGGCATGCAGGCGCTGGCGATTTTCGTGGCAACGCGGTACTTCCGCGCCCACGATCAGGCCCCGGTCAAAGCGTGACGGCGGGAATCCCGGCCCAGGTCATCGCGGCGGTGCTGGGCGCCGCGCTGCTGCACGCGACCTGGAACGCGCTGGTAAAGGCGCGCGGCAAGGGCGATGCCCCGACCGACCCGCTGCCGGCCACCGTGCTGGTGGTGCTGGGCGGCGCGCTGGCCAGCGCCTGCCTGCTGCCCTTCCTGACCGGGCCGGCGCCGGAGAGCTGGCCCTTCATCGCCGCTTCCAGCGCCACCCAGTGCGCCTACTATCTGCTGCTGATCGAAGCCTACCGCAGCGGCGACATGAGCCATGCCTATCCGCTGATGCGCGGCAGCGCGCCGCTGCTGGTCGCCTTGATCAACGGCCCGCTGACCGGCGAGACCCTGCGCCCCGGCCAGTGGCTGGCCATGTGCCTGATCTGCGGCGGTGTCCTGGCGATGGGGCTGGCGCGCGCACCCCAGGCCGCCGGCGCCGCCACGCAGCGCCGCTCGACCGTGTTCGCGCTGCTGACCGCCTGCGTGATCGCGCTGTACACGATGATCGACGGCGCCGGCGTGCGCCGCTCGGGCGCACCGGCCGCCTACACGATGTGGATCTTCCTGCTGACCGGCTTCGCGCTGACGGCATGGAGCGCGCGTGGGCGGGTGCGCCAGCTCGCGCAGGCCGCGCGGGCCCGCCCGCTGCTGCTGCCGGTGGGCGGCGTCAGCACCGTCGCTTCCTACGGGATCGCCTTGTGGGCGATGACGCTGGCGCCGGTGGCCGCCATCGCAGCGCTGCGCGAAACCTCGATCCTGTTCGCCGCGGGAATCGCGGCGCTGTTCCTGCGCGAGCGCGTCGGGCGCGGACGCCTGCTGGCCGTGTTTCTGATCGCCTGTGGCGCGGTTGCCATGCGTTTGGCATGAAGCGCAAGGTGTGAGCATTTTTTTAATGCCGGATTCGCCATGCTCATGTAGCCTGTCCAGGCAAGCTCACCCATCAGCATTCATTTCGCCGGAGGCTCCATGAAGTTCCGTCACCACGCACTGTCTGTCGCCGCAATCCTGCTGGCCTCGAACGCCGCTTCCGCTGCCAAGGCGGTTACCTACACCTATCTCGGCAATCCGGAAGCAGCGAACGTCAGCGCCAAACCGCTGTCCTGTGCCCAGGGCGCCTGCAGTCCGTCGATTGCGCTGGTGGGCGGCGGCTACGACGTCGGCGAAGCCTTCCGCTGGATGATCGCGCGGGCCGGCATCACGAAGGCGACCGGCGGCCGCTTCGTCATCATCCGTGCGACCGGTACCGACGCCTACAACCCCTACGTCTACAGCCGGCTCGGGCAAATCGATACCACCACACCGCGCAATTACGAAATGGTGGGCGGCATCGACCTCGGCGTGACCTCCGTCGAAACCCTGATCGTCAACAGCCGCGCCGCCGCCGAAGATCCGCAGGTGCTGAAAGTCGTCGGCCGCGCCAACGCCATCTTCATCGCCGGCGGCGACCAGGCCGATTACTACAATTACTGGCAAAGCACCTCGCTGGCGAACCTGATCCAGAAGGCCGTCACGGCCGGCATTCCGGTCGGCGGCACCAGCGCCGGCACCGCGATGCTCGGGCAATATGCGTTCGCGGCCCTGAACGGCGCGGTGGATTCGTCGGAAGCCCTGAGCAATCCCTTCAACAAGTTCATCACGATCGACCCGCTGAACACCTCGTCGAAGAAGTTCGTGCAGACAGGACCGTTCGTGAACGTGCCGACGCTGAGCAAGACCATCACCGACACCCACTTCAACACGCGCGACAGGCTGGGGCGCCTGTTCTCCTTCGTGGCGCGGATCGGCAACGGCTGCACCGGCGGCGTGACAAATTACAACGACGTCGCCGGCATCGGCATCGACGAAGAGACCGCGGTGCTGATCTCCGGCGCGCCGGGCGCGGCGAAGGCCGAGCTGGCGGTCAACCCGTACAACCCCGAGAACACTACCTCGCTCTACACGGCGCAGAATTCGGCCTACTTTGTCAAATACACCGGCGCGCCTACGCAATGCACATCGGGCTTTCCGCTGGTCGACAACAGCGGGATCCAGGTGTATCGGCTGAGCGGGCAGCCGGGCAAGCCGTCGCCTTATCCGGCGGCGCCGCAGTACAGCTTCAGGGCGAATGCTTCCTTCAATACCTCGAACTGGACTTCGCAGACCGTGCAGACGTATGCGGATGGGTCTTCCTTGAATGGGCCGTATTATTATGGGACCGCGGGTGGGACTGTACTGGGAAATGGCACGCGCTGAGCGCGCTGCCGAGTCTGTTCTCGTTCGCATAACCCACGACCCGCTGATATCGAAGTCGTGCAAAGCATGGGTGGAGCGGCAGTGGAAGTGCTGGCTTTCGAGCTGGTGCAGGCCGGTCAAGGTTCGGACAGCGCCTGTCACGATCGCATCAAGTCGCTGGGCTGCAGGAACCAGGCCAAGGAAGCCCGCCGTTACCTCGATCGCGAATCGCGCCTTGTCCGCGACCACAGTGCAGACTGCAACGGTGGTCATTAAAGGGTTTTCCGGCCTCCTTGAAGATTAATTTCTCAAGGGGCAGCGTTGATCGAACTCGAAGCGGCTACGGTGACATTTGCAGCTGCAGTTTGGCCGTATCTTTCCCACTCAAAGATGACGTCCGGGAACATTTTCTTTAAATCGAAATCGCTTCCAAGATCGAAGAAATGCTCAGGGATATTTTTGATTGGCATGTATTTTTTAATCAATTTTTCTGTGATCCAGGGCGAACCTTGTTTCGTCAACGCATTTATTGCGAGGAGTGCCTGCTCGTAATTCGATAATTTCGAGCGGAGCACCCTCGACAAGGACTCCTTTTCTTTTTTGCGCAGTTTTTGAGCATCGATAAAAACAAATGCCGAGTAAAGATTCCTGAAATAGTGCGAGAGCCTATTCTGGTGATTCCCGAACTCAGTCGATATCGCGTATTCCTCGACAAGGCCAAATATTTTGTGCACGTCGATCTGGTTCGCAGGACGCGTTTTCGCTTTCGTGAGCGCCCAGCGCAGCGATTTTTTTTGCTCTTCCGACGCGTATATGGACTTTACCACCGCGAAAGCATCCTTGATTTCCTTTTCCCAAAGCGCTTGATCGACCGGATCGCCGTTGAAATCCTCGGCTATCCTTTTAAAAAAATGATCGGCAAGCCGGGACTTCTTTTGATCCGAAAGCCTCGAACACAGTTCCACGGCAACTTTTCTTGAAACCGATGACTCCAAGATTTTTGCCGTTTTGGGATGGGCTCCATAGTAGACAACCAGAAAGGCAGCGTTGATCCTTCCTTCCAGCTTGAGTTTTATACCTTCCTCTGCCTCCAGTTTCACAAGCGCTTCGTAGGCCTGATAGAATTCACTGAGAACCACGGAAATCGCTTCTCTGCCGAGCTTGTCTTCGATCTTCAGCGAGCTGACGATTTCTTCATGGGTTCGTAAGATTTCTGCAAACACTTGATAAATCTTCGACTTGTTGTCGATCCTCCGTGTGGAATTCCAGGTTAAGAAGACCGCACCCAACGTGACTAAGCCGATCAAGGTCCCCCAAAATCCGCCGAAATAATCGCCCACTTGAGCGTAATACTGCATACGATCGGAACTCGGCGCATTAAGGGGAACGGCAAAATCAACGACGCCGTCGATCATATTGTCGTACCGTGATCTGGGAATCGATGCCTTGACTATCTCCTCTTGGGCCAGGTCTTCCCAGAAAATGCCGGGCATTGCCGGAATAAATTGGGCGCCCTTGAAGAAGAAAATTTTCCGATTTCCCAGCAAGGATTGTGCAACTAAGTATTCCACATCGGACTGCACAATAATCACTCGCGGCGTTTCGCCTGCTTTCGTATAGATTGTCCGTTCTGTCCGCAAATAAAGGCGTGCCTTGTGCTTTTCGGACGGCCGCTCTTTGATCTTGTCTTCACCGATCACACTACCGTTTTTGTCGAACATCTCGATCTTGACAGGCGTCGCCACAATGGCACGATCAGAGGCTTTCATCAAATTTTCGAGAGAACTCAGCGATTCCGGCGAGCTCAAACCGATGGAAGGTAGAAGTAAAAACAGCGCTGATGCCAAGATCTTCTTCATCTTGGTCAAACATGAGACAAACAACATTCGAAGCCCTTAAATCAGTGTTATATAGTTGAAATGAAAATTTTCTTTCGGATGATCTGGGAAAATATATCACGGAAGGCGATCAGAGACTTCTATTCAAAATAAGTCCAACAATACCGAAGTTCCTTGCCTACCGATATCCCCCACTCTGATTCCCGCTGGAGGACTCCATGACAGCTCCCGTTCAATGTTCCGGCACCACCGCCGTCACCTCGATCTCCACCCGGGCCCGATCCTCGATCAGGGCCCGGACTTCCACCGCCGTCATGGCCGGGTAATGCTTCCCGATGATCTCGCGATATGCTGCGCCGAGCGCTTCGGACGCAGCCAGGTACTCGCGCTTGTCGACCACATACCAGGTCATGCGCACAATGTGTTCGGGGCCCGCATCGGCCTCGCGCAGCACTGCGACCACGTTCAGCAAGGCCTGGCGCGCCTGCAGGCCGAAATCGTCGCTCTCGAAGCGCCCGTCGGCGTTCCAGCCGATCATCCCGCTCACGAACACCTGGCGGCCGCTGGCCGCGACGCCGTTCGAGTAGCCGCGCGGGCGTGGCCAGCCCGGGGGGTGGAGAATATCCATCAGCTCGATTCCTTCGCTTCGCGCAGCAGTTCGCGCGCAATGATCAGTTGCTGCACTTCGGTGGCGCCCTCGTAGATGCGCAGCGCGCGGATTTCGCGGTAGAGCTGTTCGGCCGGGTGGCCGCTGACGACGCCCAGGCCGCCGAACATCTGCACCGCCGCGTCGATGACCTGCTGCGCCGATTCGGTCGCCGTCATCTTGGCCATTGCCGCTTCCTTCGTCACCTTGGCGCCGCGGTCGCGCTGACAGGCGGCGCGGTAGGTCAGCAGCGCGCTGGCGTCGATCTGCGTGGCCATCTGCGCCAGCTTCGCCTGCGTGAGCTGGAAGTCCGACAACACGCCGCCGAACATCCGGCGCGAGCTCGCGTACGCCAGCGCTTCGTCGAAGGCGCGGCGCGCAAAACCCAGCGCCGCGGCGGCGACCGAGGTGCGGAACACGTCCAGCGTCGCCATCGCCACCTTGAAGCCCTGCCCCGCTTCGCCGATGCGCTGCGAAGCCGGCACCCGGCAGCCCTCGAAACGCAGGCGCGCCAACGGATGGGGCGCGATCACGTCGATGCGCTCGGCGATCTCGAAGCCCGGCGTGCCGGCATCGACGATGAAGGCGCTGATGCCGCGCGCCCCCGGCGCCTCGCCCGTGCGCGCGAAGACCACGTAAAAGTCGGCGATGCCGCCGTTCGAGATCCAGGTCTTCTCGCCGTCGAGGACATAGTCGTCGCCGTCCTGCCGCGCCGCGCATTCCATCGCCGCGACGTCGGAGCCGGCGCCCGGCTCGGACAGCGCGAAGGCCGCAATCGCCTCGCCGCGCGCGACACGCGGCAGGTAGCGCTCGCGCTGGGCGCCGGTGCCGAACAGGCTGATCGCCCCGGAACCCAGGCCTTGCATGGCGAAGGCGAAATCGGCGAGGCCATTGTGGCGCGCCAGCGTTTCGCGGATCAGGCAGATCGCGCGGGTGTCGATCGCCGCACCTTTTCCATCTTCGTCCCCGCCGATCGCGTGGCGCAGCCAGCCGCCCTCGCCCAGCAGGCGCACCAACTGGCGGCAATCGGCATCCACGTCTTGGCTGTGCAAACCACGCACGTGCTCGGCCGCCCAGCGATCGAGTGCGGCTTCGAGGTCGGCGTGGCGGCCCTCGAAGAAGGGCCAGGTCAGATAGGATTTATCGGCCATCTCAGTCTCCTTCGAATACCGGCTTCTGCTTCGCCACGAAGGCGTGATAGGCGCGGTGGAAATCGTTGGTCGCCATGCAGATCGCCTGCGCCTGGGCCTCGGCCTCGATGGCTTCGTCGACGCCCATGTTCCACTCCTGCTGCAGCATCTTCTTGGTCATGCCGTGCGCGAAGGTCGGGCCCTCGGCCAGGCTGCGCGCCAAGGCCCGCGCCTCGGCCAAGACTTCTTCCGGTGCGCACAGGCGATTGAAGAAGCCCCAGCGCTCGCCCTCCTCGGCCGACATCGCGCGTCCGGTGTACAGCAGCTCCGCCGCGCGGCCCTGGCCGATCAGACGCGGCAGGATCGAACAGGCGCCCATGTCGCAGCCGGCCAGGCCGACGCGGGCGAACAGGAAGGCGGTTTTCGCGCGCGTGCTGGCCAGGCGCAGGTCGGAGGCCATCGCCAGGATCGCGCCGGCGCCGGCGCAGATGCCGTCCACGGCCGCGATGATCGGCTGCGGGCAGGCGCGCATCGCCTTGACGGCATCGCCGGTCATGCGGGTAAAGGCCAGCAGGCCGGGCATGTCCAGCTTGGTGAGCGGGCCGATGATCTCGTGGACGTCGCCGCCGGAGCAGAAATTGCCGCCCGCGCCGGCAATCACGACCGCCTTGACGTCGTCCGCATAGGCCAGTGCGCGGAACAGGTCGCGCAGCTCGGCATACGAGTCGAAGGTCAGCGGGTTCTTGCGCTCCGGCCGATCCAGCGTGATGGTGGCCACGCCGTCGACCGCTTCGTATAGGAAGTGTTCGGCGCGGTAGCCGGCCAGGGTGTTGCGGTTGCGCGGCAGCGAATGGGCTTCGCCGGCTAGGTGTCGCATGGGTTTACTCCTTGTTGTCGTTCAGCTGCTGCTTCATCGCGTCCAGCAGCGTAATCATCGTCGCCTTGTCCGTGCCGGGAATGCCGGCGAACAGTTCGGCCACCCAGCCTTCATGGACGGCGGCCATCTCGGCAAACGCACGCCGTCCTGCCTTCGTGAGCCGGACCACGAAGGCGCGCTTGTCCTGCGGATCGGCGACCCGCTCCACCAGTCCTTCCTTCTCGAGCTGGTCGACGATGCCGGTGACGTTGCCGCCGGTGACCATCATGCGCTTCGAGAGCTCGCCCATGCGCAGGCCGTCCGGGTGACGCTCCAGCTGCGCCATCAGGTCGAAGCGCGGCAGCGTGATGCCGAAGCTGGTGCGCAGGCGGCTGCGGATCTCGTCCTCGACGCGCACCGTGCAGGACAGCATGCGCAGCCACAGCTTGAGCGCCTGATGATGCTCGCCGGTCAGGCGCGTGCTGAGATCGAGCGGGGCTTGACGATTTGCATCCATATCCTCGGGCTTCACATGACCTCCCCGCCGGCCACCGCGATCGCCTGGCCGTTCATGGCGGAAGCCGCCGGCATGCACAGCATCGCCACCGCGTGCGCGACTTCGTCCGGCTGCACCAGCCGTCCCTGCGGATTGTTCGATGCCAGCTCGGCGCGCGCTTCCTCTTCCGAGCGGCCGGTCTTGCGCACGATGTTGGCGACGGCCTCCTGCACGATGTCGGTCTCGGTATAGCCCGGGCAGACGGCGTTCACGGTGACGCCCTTCCTCGCCAGCTCCAGCGCCAGCGCGCGCGTCAGGCCGACCAGGCCGTGCTTGGCGGCGCAGTAGGCGGCGACATAACGGTAGCCCGTGAGGCCGGCCGTCGAGGCGACGTTGACGATGCGCCCCCAGCCCGCCTCCAGCATGGACGGCAGCGCAGCCTGGATGCAGTGGTAGGCGCCGCTCAGGTTCGCGTCCAGCATACGCTGCCACGTCGCTGCATCCGTGCGCATGAAGGGGCTGGATGCGGCCTGGCCGGCATTGTTGACCAGGATGTCCACGGTGCCGGCCAGTGCGAAGGCCTGTGCCACGCTGGCCGGATCGGTCACGTCCACCGTCTGCCAGGCGACCCCGGCGCCGAGTTCCCGCGCCGCGGCATCCAGCCCGGCAGCGTCGCGCGCCATCAGCGTGACGCGGGCGCCCTGCGCCAGCAGCCTGCGCGCGATCGCCAGCCCGATGCCCCGGCTGGCCCCGGTCACCACCGCATGTTTGCCTGCGAGTGTGTCCATCATCCCTCCAGCAGCCGTGCCGCGACCTGCTGCGGCGACAGGCCTGTATTTGCCGACGCCAGCTGGCGCTCGCGCTCCAGGTTGCGTTCCAGCTGGGCCTTGCCGGCCAGGTACTGCTTCGGCCACGCGATGGCCGTGAAGCCGATCTTCGCCGCTTCGTGCAGGGTCCAGGCCGGATCGGCCAGGTGCGGCCGGCCGACCGCGCACAGGTCCGCGCGGCCGGCGGCGATGATGCTGTTGGCGTGGTCGGCTTCAAAAATGGAGCCGACCGCAATCGTCGGAATGCCGGCCTCGTTGCGGATGCGGTCCGCGAACGGCGTCTGGTACATCCGGCCGAAGACCGGCTTCTCCTGCTTGCTGACCTGGCCGGACGAACAGTCGATCATGTCGGCCCCGGCCGCCTTGAACAGGCGCGCGATGGCGACCGCATCTTCCGGCGTGATGCCGCCCTCGACCCAGTCGTGGGCCGAGATCCGCACGCTCATCGGCTTATGCGCCGGCCACACCGCGCGCATCGCGCGGAACACGCGCAGAGGATAGCGGCAGCGGTTTTCAAGACTGCCGCCGTATGCGTCGCTGCGGCGGTTGGTCAGCGGCGAGATGAAGGACGACAGCAGGTAGCCGTGCGCGCAATGCAGCTCGAGCCAGTCGAAGCCCGCTTCATCGGCGGCCAGCGTGGCGCGCACGAAGTCGGATTCGACCCGGTCCAAGTCCGCTGCCGTGGCTTCGCGTGCCATCTGCGAGACGCCGGGCAGGTATTGCTGCTCAGAGGCTGCTATCAGCGGCCAGTTATCGAAGGGCAGCGGCTGGTCGATCCCATCCCACATCGCGCGCGTCGAGCCCTTCGGTCCGGCGTGGCCCAGCTGCAGCGCGATCTTGGCGTCGGTCTGGCCGTGCACGAAATCGACGATGCGCTTCCACGCCGCGGTATGTTCGGGCGCATACATGCCCGGACAGCTCGGGGTGATGCGGCCGTCGGCCGACACGCAGGTCATCTCGGCGAAAACCATGGCGGCCCCGCCCAGCGCCCGCGCGCCCAGGTGCACCAGGTGGAAATCGCCGGGCACGCCGTCGACCGCCGAATACTGCGCCATCGGCGAGACCAGGATGCGGTTCTTCAGCACCAGCTCGCGCACGCGGTAAGGCGTCAGCATCGGCGGGACGTGCGCGCCCGCAGGCAGCGGTACACCGGCATGGGCGCAAGCCTGCTTGGCGAACCAGTCTTCGAAGGCCGCCACATAGCCGGGGTCGCGCAGGCGCAGGTTCTCGTGCGAGATGCGCTGGCTGCGGGTCAGCATCGAATAGGCAAATTGCGGGGCTTCCAGCGCGCTGTAGCGTTCGACGTTCTCGAACCATTCCATCGAATTGCGCGCCGCGGACTGGATCTTCAGCACCTCGACCGAGCGGCTGGCCTGGTAGGCATCCAGAGCGCCCCGCATGTCCCCTTCGTGCGAAGCAAAACAGCGCGCCAGCTCGATCGCATCTTCCAGCGCCAGCTTGGTGCCGGAGCCGATCGAGAAGTGCGCGGTATGCGCCGCATCGCCCATCAGCACGATGGGAACGCCGCCGTTCCAGTGAACCCACTGTTCGCAGACGATGCGCGGGAATGCGATCCAGATACTTGATCCGCGCAGGTGACCCGCATTCGACATCAGCGCATGCCCATCCAGGTGATCCGCAAATAGCCGCTCGCAAAAGGCAATACCCTCTTCCTGCGGCATGTCGGCCAGGCCGGCCTTGCGCCACACGTCTTCCGGGGTCTCGACGATGAAGGTCGAGGTGTCGCCGTCGAACTGGTAGATGTGAGCCTGGAACCAGCCGAATGCCGTCTCCTTGAACACGAAGGTAAAGGCGTCGAACTTCTTCTTCGTGCCCAGCCAGACGAAACGGCAGCGCCGCGTCTCCACCGTGGGCCGGTAATCGTCCGAATAGCGCGTGCGGATGCGGCTGTTCAAGCCATCGGCGGCGATCACCATATCGGCACCGTAGCGGGCGGCGACGGCCTGGTCGTCCTCCACGACGGTCTCGAACACCAGCTCCACGCCCAGTTCCTCGCAGCGCTGCTGCAGGATGTTCAGCAGGCGCTTGCGGGCGATGCCGCAGAACCCGTGGCCGCCGGAGGTGACGCGGCTGCCCTTGTAGAAGACGTCGATGTCGTCCCAGTGGTTGAAGGCCTGCAGGATGGCTCGCGCAGTCGGCTCGTCGCTGTCCACCAGCTTGCCCAGGGTCTGGTCGGAGAACACCACGCCCCAGCCGAAGGTGTCGTAGGGCCGGTTGCGCTCGACCACCACAATGCGATGTGCAGGATTCTGCTTTTTCATCAGCAGGGCGAAATACAGGCCGGCCGGTCCGCCGCCTATGCAAACGATGTTCATACGGTCACATCTCGCGTAATTTGAAGCGCTGCAGCTTGCCGGTCTCGGTGCGCGGCAGCTTGTCCGTGAAGCGCACGGCGCGCGGGTATTTGTAGGGCGCGATGTTCTCCTTGGCGTAGGCCTGCAGCGCGCGCACCATCTCCGGCGAAGCTTCGAAGCCCGGCTTGAGCACCACGTGCGCTTCGACGATCTGGCCGCGCTCCTCGTCGGCGCGGCCGACCACCCCGCATTCCGCCACCGCCGGATGGCGCAGCAGCACGTCTTCGACCTCGGCGCCCGCGATGTTGTAGCCGGCCGAGATGATCATGTCGTCGGTACGCGAACGGTAGTAGAAGTAGCCGTCGGCGTCCATCTCGTAGGCGTCGCCGGTCAGGTTCCAGCCGTTCAGCACGTAATTGCGCTGGCGTTCGTCGGCCAGGTAGCGGCAGCCGGTCGGGCCTTTGACTGCCAGGCGCCCGACGATGCCCGGCCCCACCGGTTTGCCCTGGTCGTCGAGGATGCAGGCGCGGTAGCCCGGCACCGGCTTGCCGGTCGCGCCGGGCCGGATGTCGGCGCCGCTGGCGGAGATGAAGATGTGCAGGATCTCGGTGGCGCCGATCCCGTCGATCATGGCGATGCCGGTGGCCGCTTTCCAGGCGTAGCGCGTGGCCAGCGGCAGCGCCTCGCCGGCCGACACGCATTTCTGCAGCGAGCCCAGGTCGTATCGAGGGACCAGGGGCGTCATCTGGCGGTAGAAGGTCGGCGCCGTGAAGCACACGGTGGCCTGGTAGCGCTCGATCGCCGCCAGCAGGCCTTCCGGCGTCAGCTTCTCGAGCAGCACGCCGGCCGCGCCGAAGCGCAGCGGGAACAGCAGCAGCCCGCCCAGGCCGAAGGTGAAGGCCAGCGGCGGCGTGCCGATGAAGATGTCGTCTTCGCGCGCCTGCAGCGTGTAGCGCGGGAAGCAGTCGCAGATCGCGAGGATGTCGCGGTGGAAGTGCATCGTGCCCTTGGGGATGCCGGTCGTGCCCGAGGTGAAGCTGATCAGGCAGACGTCGTCGGCCGCGGTGTCCACCGGTGCGAACGGCGCCGTGTGATTTGCCATCCGCGCTTCAAGGCTCCCGGCATTGTCCGGATCGTCGAAGAGCATGACTGGCCGCTCGCCCGCCACCTGTTCCAGCTCACTAGCCAGCGCCCGCGCGCACAGCACTGCGTTCACCTGCGCCTTGTCGAGGATGACGCCCAGCTCGCGCGCACGCAGCAGCGGCATGGTCGGCACTGCCACCAGCCCGGCCTTCAGCACCGCCAGCACGCTGGCCGCCATCGTCGGGCAGTTGGCGCCCCGCAGCAGTACCCGGTTGCCGGGCACCAGGCCCATGTCGGTGCGCAGCACGTGGGCGATGCGGTCGACCTGGTTCTGCAGTTCGGCATAAGTCCAGCGCAGGTGTTCGCCCACGACGGCGATGCGGTTGCCGCGCCCGGCGGACACGTGCGCGTCGACCAGCTCGGCCACGCAGTTCAGGCGTGGCGGGTACTGGAGTTCGGGAAGGTCGAAGACGAGGTCCGGCCACTGGTCGCGTGGCGGCAGGTGGTCCCGCGCGAAGGTGTCGACGTGGGCCGAGTACGGTGTTTCTACTGCGGACGAGCTTGTCATGAAGCGCTCCGGAGAAAGGATCGGTCGGTGAGTACCGGCAGATACTTTAAGCCTAAAGCATTTTCAAGACAAGCTTATTCTTGAGCTGCTCAGTACTTGCTCAGAACTTCATCTCCAGCGTCGCCCGCACACTGCGATGCACGGGATTCAACGTGCGGCTGGTCTGCGTACCGACACCCGGCGTCGTGTAGCTGCTCTGGCTGATCGTGTCCTGCGCCAGCAGGTTCGAGGTCGCCACGCGCAGCTGCAGCTTGGGGTTGAACTTCCACAGCGCGTACAGATCCAGGTCGCGCCGCACCGACTGGTAGCTGATCTGGTTGCCCGACACGCGTACGAAGCCGCCGTTCTTGAAGACGTAGCTGCCGCCCAGTGTCAGCGGACCGGTTTTGTAATCTGCGCCGAGAGTGGCCGACAGCGGCGTCTGGCCGTCCAGGCGGTTGTCCGGGCCCGGTACCGAACTCACCGTCGACCAGTTGCGCGACACGCTGGCGCGGAGATCGAGATTGGTCGTGGTCTCGATCACGGCTTTCAGCGGGAACTTCGCTTCCAGTTCGAGGCCATAGGTACGGGCATCGCCGCTGTTGGTCGGCGCCGAGATCCAGCGCGCGCCGTCGAAGCTGACCAGGTTGCGGGTGTAATCGGTGATCCGGCGGCTCGACACGCTGGCCGACAGCAGCGCGCCTTCGGCCCAGTAATGCTCGTAGGAGGCGTCGATGCCCAGCGCCAGTTCCGGCTTCAGGTTCGGATTGCCGATCTGATCCGGTTCGGTCTGGCTGTTGTTCACCGAGGTGAAGCGGTGCGGGATGATCTGCTGCTGGCCCGGCGCCTTGTAGGTACGGGTGACAGCCAGGCGCACCTGGTCGCCCTTGGTGCCCGGCAGCTTGTACAGGGTCTGCGCTACAGGACTCAGGACCGAGGTGCTGTTCTTGATTTCGCTGTAGGTATTGCCGGCGGTCGAGGTGCGGATGCCCTCCCAGCGCGCGCCCAGGTACACCGACCAGGCCGGCGTCACGTTCCACTCGTCCTGGCCATACACGGCCAGGCGCGAGATCTTGGCGTCGTAGGCTTCGTCGCCGCCCGGCAGCGGTACGTCCGGCGCGGCGGCAGCGCGCTCGCGGCGGGAATCAATGCTGGTCTGGTAGCCGCCGTCCCAGCCGAAGGCCAGCGCATGGCCTTCGAAGCGGCTGCTCGTGTATTTGCCGGTCGAGCTCCATCCGCGCACGACGACGTCCGACTTGATGAAGGCGCTCAGCGGCCTCGCCGCCGCATTGCCGCTGCCGAAGCGGTACATCGCGTTGTCGGCGCCGACGTACTGGCCGCTCAGCTTGGCATCCAGCTTGGCGCCGGATTCGAATTTGTGGACCCAGTTCAGCTCTTCGCGGAACACGTGATTGTGGTTGGTCATGCGCTGCTCGAGGCGCGGGTAGGCCGGAATCGGGCCCACCAGGGTATCGACGCTGCCCATCTCGGCCTGGAAGAAGTTTGCCCAGTTGGCAAAAGTTTGCGAGGTCAGCGTCTCGCCATTCTCGAAGGTGTAATTCAGGCGCGGCGTCAGGTTGACTACGCTGATGCGGGCGTCCTGCGGCGTTTCGTTGCGGCGCAGGCCGGTCACGACGCCGGCGGTGTTGACGAAGGTCTCGATCGTCTCCGGGTCGTTGGTGAAGCGGTTCTGGAAGCCGTTCGCCGCGAACGAGTAGGACAGCTTGCCCAGCTTGTCGGCCAGCTGCAGGTTCACCGTAGGGCTGTTTTGGGCGGCGCCGTGGCCGTAGCCGACCTTCAGCTCGCGCTGCGCCGCCTTGACCGCCTTCTTCAGGACGATGTTGACGGTGCCGGCGATCGACTGGGTCGAGAACTCGGCGCTGGCGGCGCGCAGCACCTCGATGCGCTCGATCACGTCCGGCGACAGCGAGCTGATGTCGAAGCCCTGGGGCGCGCGTTCGCCGTTGATCAGGACCTGGGTGTAGCCGTTGCCGAGGCCGCGCATGCGGATTTCGCCGCCGCGGCCGCTGCTGCTGATGGTCACCCCCGGCACGCGCTTGAGCACGTCGAGCACGTTGGTATCGCCGTATTTGACGATCTCCTCGTTATTGACGACGATCTTGCTGGCGGTGTCGTCGCGGCGCGGATCGTAGGCTGCGGCAGCGCCCTTGACTTCGACCTGCTGGATTTTCGGGGATGCCTCTAGAGGCTTATTATCGGTGGACACCGGCGCCTGCTGCGCATGGACGGGCGCCATCACGGCTGCAATGGCGGTAGCGACAAGACTTAAACGAAATGGGAAAGCGGCTGGCATGTCAATCTGTTCATAGTTGAAATGGACCGCCATTGTCCTTCAGATCGCCGGCCTTTCATTGCCAATACGGAATTATTTTTGATATGCATGCATTAAATCCGTATGCATGCATACCAAAAATGATGTCAGAATGCAACGCTGTTCCTTTGTCCGGGCCGCCCGTTATAATCAGCCATCTTTCATTCGAGGTTCTACCGTGTCCGATCGCCTTAAAGTCCTGCCCCAATACCTGATGCCCAAGCAGCGCCTGACGACCTTCGCCGGCCGCGTCGCCGGGGCCAAGGGCGGCTCGATGACAACCAGGCTGATCCGCTGGTTCGTCGGCAAGTACGGCGTCAACATGGAAGAAGCCGAGAATTCGGACATCGCGAGCTACACCAGCTTCAACGATTTCTTCACCCGTCCGCTCAAGGCAGGCGTGCGGCCGCTGGCGGATGCCGCCTTCGTCTGCCCGGTCGACGGCGCGATCAGCCAGTTCGGCGCGATCGACGACCACCACATCCTGCAGGCCAAGGGCCACCGCTTCACCACCACCGAGCTGGTGGGCGGCGACGCCGAGCTGGCGAAACAGTTCCAGCACGGCAGCTTCGCCAACCTCTACCTGTCGCCGAAGGATTACCACCGCCTGCACATGCCCTGCGACGGCCGCCTGACGCGCATGATCTATGTGCCGGGCGCCCTGTTCTCGGTGAACCCGACCACCGCGCGCGGCGTGCCCAACCTGTTCGCCCGCAACGAGCGCGTGGTCTGCGTGTTCGAGTCCGAGCAGTACGGTCCCTTCGTGATGGTGCTGGTCGGCGCGACCATCGTCGGCAGCATGGCGACGGTGTGGCACGGCGTGGTGAATCCGAAGCGCCCGCAGAAGATCAGCGAGTGGTCCTACGTCGACCAGAACATCGTGCTGAAGAAGGGCGAAGAGATGGGCCGCTTCCTGCTCGGCTCCACCATCGTCATGCTGTTCAAGCAGAACAACATCACCTTCAATCCGGAGTGGGCGCCGGAGCGTTCGGTGCGGCTGGGTGAACTGATGGGGGATTTCGTGGGCGCTGCGGCGCTTCGAAACCCCGCAGGGAAGTAAATTGCCCTGCAACGAAATCGATGAACATCCGCGTGCGCAAGGGTTGGTACTGGCGTGAAGGCGTGAGCAGGTAGAGTTCCTGCCTGCCGGCCCTCCAGGCTTCAAGTACACGTACCAGTTCGCCGCTGTCCAGCAGGTCGTGCACCAGCCATTCCGGACAGATGCCGATCCCGCTTCCCATCGCAAGCGCCTCGCGTATCGCCAGCGCGTTATTGACCCTGAACCTGCCGCCGGCGTCCACCCTCACCTGTTCATCCTGCCGAAACAGATCGACACTGGCATTCGGCGCCCACGCAAACCGGACCACATCATGCGCTGCCAGGTCGGCAGGCGCCGCCGGTGTGCCGCGCCGCGCCAGATAGCCTGGCGCGGCGACGAGAAAGCGTGGCACCGTCGCCAGATGCCGTCCGATGGCGTCCTGCGGCAGCGTGCCGCCGAGACGGAAGGCGACATCGATGCCTTCTTCGACCAGGTCGGCGAAGCGATCGCTCAGAATCAGTTCGATCTCGATGCCTGTGTGCGCAGCCAGGAAGCGCTGCACCATGGCGTTGATGCGGTATTGTCCCAGCCCGACCGGCGCATTGATCCGTAAAAAACCCGAGGCATGGCCGGTCATGCCCTGCAAGTCGCTCACCGCCGCATCGAATTGTTCGAGTACCGCTTTGGCGTCGCGGTAGAAGCGCTGGCCTTGCTCCGTTGGCGTGAGTCCGCGCGTACTGCGTTCCAGCAGGCGTGCTCCCAGTTGCCGTTCCAGCTGCGCCAGCAATTTGCTCACGCTGGGCTGGGTGGTACGCAGTTCGCGCGCCGCGGATGACAGGCTTCCCAACTCCACCGTGCGGACAAATACACGCATCCCACGTAGGGTATCCATCTTCTCAGTCATTCCAAATCGGCATAAATGATCTTCGATCTTACCACCTTCATACACTAAGCCGTATGACCTATCGTGGCGCTTCACACTCGAAAGGAGCACACGATGCATATGAAACCAAGTGCGCTTGTAGCGCTGAGCCTTGCAGCTGCAGTCCATGGCCCCGCTGCGGCAGACGCAGTATTGCCCGCCCACGAACACTGGATCACCTCCTGGTACGCCGCGCCGCAGCCGGCCTGGGACGGCCGCTTCCTGCTGCCGATGAACGTGCCTACATCACTGAACAAGCAGTCGCTGCGGGAGACTGTCCGCCTGAGCGCGGGTGGACAGCGCATCCGCCTGGTCTTTTCGAACCGCTATGGCCGGGAGCCGGTGCGGCTCGGTGAAGTCCAAGTCGGACCGGCTGACGGAAGCTCGCCTTCGCGCAGCCTGCATTTTTCGGGCGAGAAAGAGGCATCGATTGCGCCGGGCGCGGTTCTCATCAGCGACCCAGTCGCGCTCGAGCTTGCACCGCTGGCGCAGCTGGCGGTGACAAGCTGGCTGCCCGCGCACACCACCGTGCAGAGCTTTCACTGGGGTGGACAGCAGACCATGCAGCTCACCGATGGCAATGCCTTGGCGGCGCCGCGCTTCACCCAAGGCACGGTCATTCAAGGACGCCTGTTCCTGTCGTCCGTGCTGGTGGAGGCGCCGGAACGCGCGCGAACCGTCGTCGCCTTCGGGGACTCGATCACGGATGGCAATGGTTCGACACCGGACGCAGACCGCCGCTGGCCGGACTTCCTCGCGCAGCGTTTGGTCCATGACGGTACCGCGGTCGCCAATGCCGGCATTTCCGGCGCACGCCTGCTGAAGGATGGCATGGGGCAGTCGGCGCTGGCCCGCTTCGAAATGGATGTGCTCAGCCAGCCCGGCGTGTCGGATGTCATCGTCATGCTCGGAACGAACGATATCGGCTGGCCCGGGAGCCCATTCGCGCCAGCCGAGCCGGCGGTGTCCTTCGATGCGCTCGTCGCCGGCTACCGCCAACTGGCTGCGGCTGCGCATGCGCGCGGCATCCACATCACGGTGTCCACCCTGCCGCCCTTCGAAGGGGCGCTGGAAGACACGCCTTATGCGGGTCACTACAGCCTCGACAAAGACCGGATGCGCAATCGGGTGAACCGCTGGATACGCACGGCAGGCCTGTTCGACGCGGTGGTCGACTTCGACAAAGTCCTGCGCGATCCGGCCAGGCCGCAGCGTCTGCGCGCAGAATTCGATTCGGGCGACCACCTGCACCCTGGCGATGCAGGCTATCGTGCGATGGCCGCCGCCGTCGACCTCACGCAACTGCGCAGGGAGGCCGCACGATGAGCACAGGCTTGTTCGACCACTTCCATCTCGGCGCCCTGGCGCTGCCGAACCGCATCGTCATGCCGCCGATGACGCGCGCGCGGGCGGACACCGGCGGCGTCCCGACCCCACTCATGGCCGAGTACTACCGGCAGCGTTCCTCGGCGGGCCTGATCATCACCGAGGGAACCCAGATCAGCCCGGCGGGCCAGGGCTACGCATGGACGCCGGGCCTGTACACGCCGGCGCAGGTACGGGGGTGGCGGGAAGTGACCGCGGCCGTGCATGAGGCGGGCGGCCGGATCTTCGCGCAGCTGTGGCATGTCGGCAGGCTGTCGCATGTCAGCCTCCAGCCGGGCGGCGCGGCGCCGGTCGCCCCGTCGGCCCTGCTTGCGGATGGCGTGCAGGTCTTCATCGATCCGTTGGCACCCGGGGCACGTGCGGCCCGGGGACAGAAGGTGCAGCACTCGCTGCCGCGCGCGCTCGACACTGCAGAGATTCCGCACATCGTCCAGGAGTTCGCCAGCGCAGCCAGGCATGCGATGGCAGCGGGATTCGACGGCGTCGAACTGCACGCGGCAAACGGCTACCTGATCAACCAGTTCATCGACTCGGGTAGCAACCTGCGCACCGACCGCTACGGCGGGTCCTTGCGCAACCGGCTGCGCTTTCTGCAGGAGGTGACGCAGGCTGTCGTGGAGGTCGCCGGAGCGGGCCGCGTCGGTGTCCGGCTTTCGCCGCTGACGAGCTTGCAGGGTGCGGTCGACGCCACGCCGCAAGCCACCTACGTGGCGGCGGCCAGGCTGCTGGACGATATCGGCATCGCCTACTTGCACATCGCCGAAGCCGACTGGGACGACGCCCCCGCCATGCCGATCGCGTTCAAGGAAGCCCTGCGGCTGGTGTATTCGGGTGCGATGATCTATTCCGGCCACTACGATCGCCTGCGTGCCGACGAAGCGCTTGCCAGGGGCTGGGCAGACCTGATCGGTTTCGGACGCCCCTTCATCGCCAACCCGGACCTGCCGCATCGCCTGCGGACCGGCGCCGCGCTGAATCCCGGCGACCCGGCCAGCTATTTCGGCGGCGATGCCCGGGGCTACATCGACTACCCGGTGTAGCCGGGCCGATCGGCGCCGCGCCGGACCGCATGCTTCAAGCCGCCCTGCTCTCCGCCTGCTGCCGCACCCGCGCGCAGCAGGCCTCGTCCAGCATGTCCAGAAAAGCCCGGGTCTTGGCCGGCATCAGCCGCCGGCCCGGGAACACCGCCCAGCCGTTCGCCGCCGGCAAATCCCAGTCCGGCAGCACGCGCACCAGCTCGCCCTTCTTCAGCATCGGCCCCACGAACAGGTCGGAGCTGGCCGCGATACCGGCGCCGCCGCAGGCGATACGCGCCAGCAGCTCGGGCGAATTGGCCGTCAGGCGCGCCGTGACCTGGCGCTCCCAGCGCGTCTTGCCGCGTTCCAGCACCCATTGCGCGGCGCCGCCGTTGCGGCTCAGGATGCACAGCAGGTCGTGGTTCAGCAGGTCGTCCGGATGCTCGGGCAGGCCGCGCTGCGCGATATACGAAGGCGCCGCATACAGGCCGAAGCGCTCCAGCGAGACGCGGCGCGCATTCAGGCTCGAATCCTCGGGCAGGTCGCCCATGCGGATCGCGATGTCGAAGCCCTCGGCGACCAGGTCGACCCGGCGCGGCGACAGGTCCAGCTCCAGCGACACTGCCGGATAGCGCGCCAGGAAGCGCGACATCATCTCCGTCATGCCGAGGTTGGCGAAATCGGCCGGCATCGAAATCCGAAGCTTGCCACTCGGTTCGGCCTGGCGGTGCAGGGCCAGCGCGCCGGCCGCTTCGACTTCCTCGGCCAGCTTGCGCGCATGCTCGAGCAGGCTCTCGCCGAACTCGGTCAGCACCAGCCGGCGCGTGGTGCGCTGCAAGAGACGCTCGCCCAAGCTGGCCTCTAACAGCGCGATGCGGCGCGACACCGTCGATTTCGGCAAGTCCAGGCGCTGCGCCGCCATGCTGAAACTGCCGGCCTCGACGATGCGGGCGAAGAGCAGCAGGTCATTCGGTTCGAGGTGCATGATTGTTCCACCGGTTGAATAATGTTATCCATTCTAGCGCCTTCCGCTCGATAGATGGAACCGCTAAAGTGTCCCCATTATGTAGCTCCATCGACACACCAACTCCGACACGAAGGAACGAACAATGAACATCCTGCAGATCAATTCCAGCGTCCGCGGCGCCAATTCCGAATCGAACCGCGTGGCCGGCAATATCGTCGCCAAGCTGAGCGCCGCCAACCCGGGCGCCAACGTGACCGTGCGCGACCTCGGCGCCAAGGCCCACCCGATCCTGGACGAAGCCGCACTCGGCGCCCTGTTCACCCCGGCTGAGCAGCGCACCCCGGAACAGGCTGCCCGCGTGGCACAGGACGACGCGCTGATCGCCGAAGTGCAGGCTGCAGACGTGGTCGTGATCGGCGCCCCGATGTACAACTTCGGCATGCCGATCCAGCTGAAGGCCTGGTTCGACGCCATCGCCCGCGCCGGCGTCACCTTCCGCTACACCGAATCGGGTCCGGAAGGCCTGCTGAAGGGCAAGAAAGTCTTCGTGGCGACCTCGCGCGGCGGCATCTACCCGGACGACGCGGACCCGCAAGTGCCGCACATCCGCATGCTGCTGAACTTCCTGGGCATGACCGACTCGACCTTCGTGTACTCGAACGGCCAGGCTATGGGCCCGGATGCGGCCAGCAAGGGCCAGGCCGAGGCCGACGCCGTCGTCGCCGCCATTGCTTAAATCGTTTTGAAGCGGCCTTCGGGCCGCTTGTTCCTTCAAAAGGAGATCGAGATGGACCAACGCGTAGTTAGCACGATGACGGAACAGCATGTGGAACGCAGCCGCCGCATCGAGCGCGTGCTCGGCGGCCAGTTCGTGATGGATGGCGCGGGCGTGAAGATCAACCGCGTCCTCACCCAGCCGCTGCAGCGCCGTCTCGATCCCTTCCTGATGCTGGACGCCTTCGGCAGCGACAAGGCCGGCGACTACATCGCCGGTTTTCCGGAGCATCCGCACCGCGGCTTCGAAACCGTGACCTACATGCTGGCCGGGCGCATGCGCCACCGCGACAGCGCCGGCAACGAAGGCGTGGTCAGCGACGGCGGCGTGCAGTGGATGACCGCCGGCCGCGGCGTGGCCCACTCCGAGATGCCCGAGCAGAACGAGGGCCTGATGGAAGGCTTCCAGCTGTGGCTCAACCTGCCGGCCAAGGACAAGATGTGCGCGCCCTGGTACCGCGACATCCCGACCGAGGAAGTGCCGCGCTTCACGCTGCCGTCCGGCGCCGCGGTGCAGGTCATCGCCGGCAGCACGCATGGCGTCGATGGCGCCGTGCAGCGCGAAGCGACCCAGCCGCTGTATCTGGACATCCAGCTGCCGCAGGGCGTGGAGCTCGCGCTGCCGCTGCCCGCCGGGCACAACGCCTTCTTCTACGTCTACCGCGGCGAGGCCCTGGTCGACGGCAAGGCAGTGCCGCAGGCGCGCATGGCGATCCTCGACAATGCCCATGGCGCCGACGGCGTGCGCATCAAGGCGACGAGCGACACCCGCCTGATCCTGATCGCCGGGCGTCCGCTGAACGAACCGATCGCACAGTACGGCCCCTTCGTGATGAACACGAATGCCGAGGTGTTCCAGGCGGTCGAGGACTTCCGCGCCGGGCGCTTCGTCTAAGCAGCTTTACCCTTTGCCGCGCGGGCGGGCGAACTATCTTCGCCCCCCGCGCTTTCCTTCGTCTTCGGCTACACTGGCGGCATGCCGCTGTTTGATCAAATTGCCACCCTCCTCGGCCGCGCCAGCCGCGCGCTCGGCCTCGAAACCATCGACTGTTTCCCGTCGAGCTACCGCTATCCCCACACGCGCTGGGACAAGGCTTACTTCGACATTCCCTCCGACTGGAAGCCCGAGCGCATCGAACAGGCGATCTCTGAGGCCATCACGAATACGCCCAGCGTGTTCGGCTACATCGAACATCCGACCCCGCGCATGCAGCGCGCCCTGCTCGCCGTGATCCACGGCCGCCTGCGGCGCGGCGGCACGCCCCCGAACGACTTGCTGGCGATGCTGATCGAGGCCTACGCCAGCCCGCGCACGCCGGAAGCCCTGCCCGGCCTGCGCGCGGCGATTGCCGGCACCGACGGCTACGATCCGTCGATGCGGGTGGCGCACCTGGCGGCCTGGCTGGCGGATATGCCGGCGGCCTTCGACGTCATCGACGCTTCCTAAGACCCGGCCTTCCCTTCAGCCTGCGGCGGAAGGCAGCCGCGCCGGCGCGCCATTGCCCGGCACATAGCGCTCGCGCAGCCGCATGAAGGGCGTCTCGACCACACGGTACAGCAGCCAGCCGGCGCCCACCGACGCCGCCAGCGCCGCCGCGATGGTGAGCGGGTGGCCGGCGCCGAACCCAGCCTCGCCCATCGCCTCACCGGCCATGATGCTGACCTGCTTGTGGATCAGGTAGATCGCATAGGACCACAGCGCCAGGCTGGAAGCGCCAGGCACGCGGATGCGGTGCAGCGGCGATGTTGGCGCCAGCGCGGCCAGGATCAGCAGCGAACAGCCCAGCGCCAGCAGCGGGAAGCCGAACACGGTCGCCCACAGGCCGTAGTGGTCGACCAGGAACCAGCGCAGGGCCAGGCCGGACGCAAGCATGCCTGCCGCCAGCAGCAGCCGGGCCTGCCCCATCAGGCGCGTCCAGACGGCGCCATGGCCATGCTTCAGCAAGGCCAGCGCCACACCGGCCAGCAGCTCGTCGTAGCGGCACAGGCTCGCATAGTAGATATGCTTGTAGTAGAAATTCATCCAGTTCTCTGCATCCTGGCCCTGCAGCCACGTAAAGCCGCGGATCGCCATCCCGGCGCCGAAGGCCGTTCCGATCGCAGCCCAGGCCCAGCGGATGCCGGCGCCGCGCCGTGCCAGCGCCACGGCCAGCAGCGCGCAGGCCGGCAGCAGCATGTAGAACTGCTCTTCGATGCACAGCGACCAGGCGTGCGAAAAGGCCGTGCCCGGCTCCAGTCCGATGTTCTGCGTGAAGCTGAGGTACTGCCACAGCGGCAGCATCGGCGTGCTGCCGCGGAAGGCCGGCCACAAGGCGTACAGCGCCAGCACCACGTAGAAATTCGGCAGCGTGCGCAGCAGGCGGCGCGCGTAGAAACGCGTCAGGGAAAGCCCTTCCGGACGGCGCAGCGCCTTGATGATCTGGTTGCCGATCAGGTAGCCGGACAGCGCGAAGAACAGGTCGACGCCGACCCAGCCGATCTCGCCGACCCAGCCGAAAGTGGCATCGAAGCTGACGAACAACATGTAATGATGCAGCACCACCAGTGTGACGGCGAGCGCACGCAGGGTGTCGAGGCCGTGGATGCGCGCTGTTGCGGGATGGGATGCGCGTGAAGATGCGCTCATGTGGAGGATCGTCGACGAAAACGCCGGATCATGCCACGCTGCTCTCCCTCGCGCCAGGCTTTCCCGATAAAATGCCCGGATCGATATTTCTTTGGAACACTTAGCATGAGCGCCGCCGCAAGCCAGTTGCATTTCAAATCCGTCAACTACACGGGCCAGGGACAGGGTCCGCGGGTCATCATCATGGGCGCGACCCACGGCAACGAGATCTGCGGCACCCTGGCCATCGGCCGCGTGATGGCGGAGCTGGACGCGGGCAGCCTGCGCATCGTGAACGGCAGCGTCACTTTCGTCCCCATCGTCAACCCGCTGGCCTATGCCAAGAACACGCGCTCGGGCGACCGCAACCTGAACCGCGACCTGTCGCCGAAGGAAAATCCTCAGGATTTCGAGGACCGTATCGCCAACTGGCTGTGCCCGCTGCTGGCCCAGCACGACGTGCTGCTCGACCTGCACTCTTTCAACGCCGCCCACGGCGAGCCCTTCGTGATGGTCGGCCCGCTGGACAACGAGGGCACACTCGAGCCCTTCAAGCATATGCGCGAAGAGCGCGCGCTGGCGCGCCGTCTGGGCGTGCGCCGCTTCGTGACCGGCTGGATGGCGGCCTACGGCGGCGGCGTGCAGCGCCGTTCGCGTGGCAATGCAGCCGAACTCGAAACCGTGCTGCGCTACGGCATGGGCACCACCGAATACATGCGCAGCACCGGCGGCTACGCGCTGACTCTCGAATGCGGCCAGCATCTCGATCCGCAGGCGCCGGACGTCGCTTACCGCGCCATCATGAACACCCTGGCCCACCTGAAGCTGATCGACGCGCCGGCGCCGGAGCCGGTTCCGTTCGAGGCGATGGAAGCGCTGCAGATGGTCGTGGTCCACGACAAGCTCGACGCCGGCGACCGCTTCACCCGCACCTGGGCCAGCTTCGACCCGGTGCAGGAAGGCGACCAGATCGGCGTGCGCGCGGACGGTACCCCGGTCACCGCCGAGTTCTCGGGCCGCATCCTGTTCCCGGACACGAACGCCGGCCCGAACCAGGAGTGGTACTACCTGACCCGTCCGAATCCGCAGTTCGGCCGCGAATAAGTTCAGCTGCGAGCTCAGCTGCAAGTTCAGCTGCCCACCTGTTCCGTGCGTGTTTGTTCGGCACGGATCAGGTGCAGGTTGCGCAGGTAGATCGCCACCCCCAAGCCTTGGCCGGCGACGAAGACGGGGTCGCGCCGATGCATCGCGTAGGCGAGCAGCACCAGTGCGCCGGCAATGCTCAGGTACCAGAAGGCCACCGGGATCACACTGCGGCGCTCGCGCTCGCTGACGAACCACTGCAGCACGAAGCGGCCCATGAACAATACCTGGCCGCCGAAGCCGACCAGCAGCCACCAGCCTTCTTCACCCATCGGTCCTCCTCTTGAGTAGCAGGCGCGGCAGCATCCGCGCCATTTCCCATCCGCCCCACAGCAGGCAGACCAGGCCGACCGCGCGCTGCGCCGGCAGCACGGCTGGAATGCCGACGTGCCCGCTGAACAGAAGCGCCGCCGCCACCCCGGCCAGCAGCAGCCCCGCCAGGAAACCCGCGACGCCCGAGGTGCGCCAGCCCCAGCGCCCATGCATCGCCAGCCCCAGCCAGGCCCCCAGCCACCCGCCAATCATGCCCCACAGGATGTCGACCGGCCAGTGCACGCCCAGCATGATGCGCGACAGGCTGACCAGGAACGCCAGCAGCAGCATCAGCGCACGCAGCAGCCGGCTGTTCGTGACGCCCATGACCCAGACGCCGGCCATCGCAAATGCAGCGGCCGCGTGCCCGGATGGGAAGGACACGCGCCGGTACGCCGGCCCGGCCTGGTAGAACTGGTCGGCGGCCAGCGCCGCCAGCGGGCGCGGCAGGTCGATGAACTGCTTGGTGAGCTGGGTCCAGAGCGCCGCGAACACCGCCGCCGCCAGCGCCGCCCAGAAGCAGTGCGGCCAGCGCCGGATCAGGGGCAGCACCAGCGCCAGCGCCACGGCGCCGTCGCCGAACATCGTCAGGTGCAGCCATAACAGCGGATCGAGCGCGTGGCCGGCATGGTTCAGCGCCAGGAAGGCGGGCTGGTTGGCGCCCGCCGCAAGGAGCAGCGCCAGCAGTGCCAGCGCGGTGGCCGGCGGTAGCCACACCCATGGAGAACGGAAGGATGGCGCCATGCGCTTTAATCCGGCATCCGGGCCAGCACGATGCCGCCCTTGCGATACAGCAGCTGGACGGGGCCGAGCGCGGTTAGCCCCGCCAGCGCGTCGCTGCGCGTGAGGATGACTTGTCCTGCGCGCGGCTGCGGCGTGGCCGGCGTCACCGCGCTGCGGTAGACCGAGAAACTCGGCATGTTGATGCGCCAGCTGTGCACGTCCCAGCCGGCGCCGCGCGCCAGCAATGCCGCTTCCTTGATCGGCGCCTGCTGGATGGCGGCCACCGCCGGCAGCAGCAGGCCGCCCAGTGCCAGCGAGCACAGCAAGCCAGACGCCGCCAGGCGCCGCCACAACGACCCGCCGCGCCATAGCGCCAGCGCCAAGCCGGCGCCGAGCAGCACGGCGGCGCCGAATTGCCACGCGCTCCCGAACACCTCCCCTTGCCCGAGCGCTTCGCGCACATAAAGATTGCGAACGCTCGGCGCGAAGCGCTGCAGCAGCCAGGGCAGCGCGGCGATAGTCCCGAGGAAGAGCAGCGGCGGCGCAAAGCCCAGCAGCTTCGAGCGCAGTGCATCGCGCCGCTGCGCCATCAGGATGAACAGCGGCGTGGCGCCATACAGCAGGTAATGCGGCAGCTTGGTGCCGGCCAGCGAAAAAAACACGAACACGAACCCGAACCAGCACCACAGGAAGCAGTCCAGTGGCGAGGCCTTGATGCGCCGGAGTCCCGGCAGCGTACGCAGGAACAGCCCCGTCCAGGGCAGCAGGAGCAGCAGGATGGCCGGCAGGTAGTACAGCAGGCTGCCGCTGTGCCCCTGCAGCGGCGACATGACGCGCTCGACGTTGTGGCGCATGAAGAAGCCTGCCAGGAAGGCGTCGCCGCGCCGGCCGTATTCCAGCAGATACCAGGGCGCGGCGACCGCCAGCAGGATCGCCCAGCCGACCGGATCGCACACGGCGCGCCACCAGTCCCTGGTCCGCTTTTGCAGACCGAAGGCCAGCAGGCTTGCTGCGCCCGGCACCAGAAGCGCCACCGGGCCCTTGGTCAGCAGCCCCAGGCCGATCCAGAGAAAGGCGCGCCGCCGCCACGCCGGGCGCGCGTCGAGCGAATAGCGGTAGATGTCGAACATGCTCAGCGCGAGAAACAAGTTTAGCAGCGCATCGGCGGTCGCACCGCGTCCGATCACGGACAGGCCGGCGGTGCTGGCCGCGATGAAGGCGGCGGCATACCCGGTATCGCGGTCGAGGAAGCGGCGCGCAAAGGCGAAGATCGCCAGGATCCAGGCCGTGGCCGACACCGCGGACGGCAGGCGCAGCGCAAATTCATTGAGGCCGAAGGCCGTCACGGAGGCCGCCTGCAGCCAGTAGATGAGGATGGGTTTGTCGAAGCGCGGCTGGCCGTTCAGCCAGGTAGAGACATAGTCGCCGCGCTCGAGCATCTCGCGGGTCGCTTCGCTGAAGGCGCCCTCATCGACGTCGAACAGCGGCATCGCGCCGAGATTCAGGAACAGCCCGAGCAGGACGGCGGCGCCCAGCAGAAGCAGCAAGGCTGCAGCACGCAGGCCGGCACGGCGCGCCAACCGGCGTTCGCGCGAGCCCATGCCGCGTGCGAGTGCGCCGTTGCGGACCGGACCACTCCTCATCGCCGCTCCATCTTGCTCGGCCGCGGACTGCCGCCGGCCACGCCATCGCCGATGCCGCCCAGGACCTCGCGCACCAGATAGGTCCGCGCCGTGCCGGCTTCGAAATAGGTGCGGGCCAGCATCTCGGTGACGATACCGGTACAGACGAACTGCACGCCGATCACCACCAGCAGCACGCCCAGCAACAGGAGCGGCCGGCTGGCGATGGCCTCGCCCTCCCCCAGCTTGCGCCAGGCCAGCCAGCCCAGCGCCGCGATGCCGCCGAAGCCGCAGGCCAGACCGATGCGGCCGAAGAAATGGCCCGGGCTGGCGCGGAAGCGCACGAAAAAATACATGGACAGCAGGTCGAGCAGCACCTTGAAGGTGCGCGACAGGCCGTACTTGGAACGGCCGTGGATGCGCGGGAAGTGGCTGACCTCTTCCTCCTGGATACGCACCGGGTCCGTCACCGTCGCCATCCAGGTCGGGATGAAGCGGTGCATTTCGCCATACAGCCGCACGCCACGCAGCACCGAGGTGCGGTAGACCTTCAGCGAACAGCCGTAATCGTGCAGGCGCACGCCGGTGACGGCAGCGATCAGGCGGTTCGCCAGCATCGATGGCAGCCGGCGGAGCCAGAAGCCGTCCTTGCGGTCGCGGCGCCAGCCGACCAGCAGGTCGAGGTCTTCGTCGAGCAGGCGGCGCACCATGCGCACGATGTCGTGCGGGTTGTTCTGCAGGTCGCCGTCCATGGTGGCGATCACGCTGCCGCGGGCGGCGTCGATACCGGCCTGCATGGCCGCGGTCTGGCCGAAATTGCGGCGCAGGATCACCGCGGCCACGTGGCGCGGGCTGGTGGCGACGGCTTCGCGGATGCGCTCGGCGGTGCGGTCGCGGCTGCCGTCGTCGACCAGGATCAGCTGCCAGGGCCAGGGCGAGGCCGCCATCGCCGCCTGCACCTGGGTGGTCAGCAGCAGCACGTTGTCCTCTTCGTCGTGCATCGGCACCACCAGCGACAGGCTATGCATGACAGACCCCATGCTGCTGGAACCATTCCACGAAGCGTGCGATGCCGGTGCGCAGCGGCGTGGCCGGGGTCCAGCCGATCGCCTGGCGCAGATCGTGGGTGTCGGCGCAGGTGGCGGCCATGTCGGCGCCGGGCATCGGGCGCGCCAGGCGCTCGGCACGGCGGCCGAGGGCTTCCTCCAGTGCGTCGATAAACTCGGACAATTGCACCGGCTGCTGGTTGCCGACGTTGTAGATGCGGAAAGGCGCATGGCTGGTGGCCGGGTCCGGGTGCAGCGGATCGAAGTCCGGGCTGGGTGCGGCCGGCCGCGCGGCCAGGCGCAATACCGATTCGACCACGTCGTCGACATAGGTGAAATCGCGCAGCATGTGGCCGCCGTTGTAGACCTCGATCGGGCGGCCGGCGGCGATGGCCCTGGCGAACAGCATGGGCGCCATGTCGGGCCGTCCCCAGGGGCCGTAGACCGTGAAGAAACGCAGCCCGGTGGTCGGCAGGCCGTACAGGTGGCTGTAGCTGTGGGCCAGCAGTTCGCCGCTGCGCTTGGTGGCGGCGTACACGCTGACCGGATGGTCGGCCGGGTCGTGCTCGTTGAACGGCAGGCGACGGTTGGCGCCATAGGTGCTGGAACTGCTGGCATAGATCACATGCCCGACCCCATGACGGCGGCTGCATTCCAGCACGTTGGTGAAGCCCACGACGTTGCTCATCACCGATTCGTGCGGATGCTCGGACGAATAGCGCACGCCGGTCTGGGCCGCCAGGTGGATCACCAGCTCGAATGCATGATCGCGGAATAGCGCCTCGAGCGCCGCGCCGTCGGTGGCGTCGAGGCGGCAGAAGCGCAAGCCTTCGGCAGCGCCGAGTCCGGCCAGGCGCCGCTCTTTCAGGCCAGGTTCCATGCAGGGGCCGAGATGGTCGATGCCGACCACCTCGTGCCCATCCGCGAGCAGTCGCCGCGCCACATGCATGCCGATGAAGCCGGCCACGCCGGTCAACAGGATCATCGAATCTCTCCTCGGTCAGGGCGCCTTGCCCCGGTTCGCTACCGAGTTTAGGGAGCTCACACGGCGCTTATGCCGAACGGATCAAATGTGCGCGCCTGACGCCGACCTGCATTGCCCTTGGAAGAAATTGATTGGCGCGCAGAATGGTCGCGCTTCGTGCGACAATCCGGCCGCTTGCAGAAATCAAGAACGATAACAATGAAAAATCGGAGACCAGGAGCGCGATGCATGCTGGCGCTTGTCCTCGGCCTGGGTACGCCGCTCAGTGCCTGGAGCATGGATGTGCGCGTCGCGGCCCAGGAGGCCATCGCGCCGAAGTGGATTTTGCTGCCTGCGCGCACGGCCGGCATCTGCCCCGACATCATGGCTGCCGTCGAGCGGGTCGAGCCGCGCCTGCATTTTACGGGCTACGGCCGCAGCCGCTCATTGCCGGGAATCGAGGCAGGCCTGGAAACGGGCAGCCTGGATGCCGCCTGCGCGCTGATCGCCTCACCGCGCCGCCGCGCGATCGCCGTGCCGGCCGGCAAATACGTGTACATGACCCGCCACATGCTGGCAGCCCGTACCGGCGACACGGCCGTGGTGCGCGACATGCGCGACCTGGTGCGGATGGGTGCGCTGGTCACCAGCCAGCGCGGTTCGGTGTTCACGGACGAGCTCAAGGCGGCCGGCGTGCAGGTCGACGATGCCACCGACGATAACGGCCTCAACCTGCAAAAGATGCTGGGCGGTCACGGCCGCTTTGCCTATGTCAACGAACTGACGCTGAAGCATTACCTGCGGTCGGAAAAGCTGGGGCAGCGCGTGCGCGTGCTGCCGGTGGTGCTGGGCGCCGAGCCCGCCTGGTTCTGGGTCAGCCGCAAGGCCGATCCGCAGCTGGCGCCGCTGCTGGGCGCCGCGCTCGACAGGCTCAAGGCGGACGGCGAACTGGACCGCATCTACGCACACTGGGCCGCAAAGCCCTAATCACGGGACGGTTACGCCGGCGTCAGCAGCTTCAAACCGACGATGCCGGCCACGATCAGGCCGATCGACAGCAGGCGCAGCGCACCCGCGGGCTCGTTCAGCATCATCATGCCGAACACGGCGGTGCCGACGGTGCCGATGCCGGTCCAGATCGCATAGGCAGTACCGAGGGGCAAGCTGCGCAGCGCCAGGCCGAGCATGCCGACGCTGCCCGCCATCGTCGTCAGCGTGAACACGGACGGCCACAGCTTCGTGAACCCGGCCGTGTATTTCAAACCCACCGCCCAGGCCACTTCAAGCAACCCGGCAATCACCAGATACACCCAGCTCATCGGCATCTCCGTTCTTCCACGCACAAAAGGGCGGCAGTATAGCACCGCGAAAATGGGGCGGTCTCGGCAGGATTTTTCGTGCTGACGTAAGATGGCGAGGCCTTACTGAATTCTCAGTCAACAAGAACAGGAGTACCCATGACGACATTGTTTGACCCCTTGAAAGTCGGCGCGCTGACGCTGCCGAACCGTATCGTGATGGCGCCGCTGACCCGCTCGCGCGCCGCCGGCGAAGGCCGTGTCCCGAACGCCATGATGGCCGAATACTACGAGCAGCGCGCCTCGGCCGGTCTGATCCTCTCGGAAGCCACCTCGGTGACGCCGATGGGCGTGGGCTATGCCGACACGCCGGGCATCTGGTCCGACGAGCAGGTCGAGGGCTGGAAACAGGTGACCGAAGCCGTGCACAAGGCCGGCGGCCGCATCTTCCTGCAGCTGTGGCACGTGGGCCGCATCTCGGATCCGGTCTTCCTGAACGGCGACACGCCGGTCGCCCCCTCGGCGATCAAGCCTGCCGGCCACGTCAGCCTGGTGCGTCCGATCAAGGACTACGAGACCCCGCGCGCGCTGGACCTGGAAGAGATCCCTGGCATCGTCGCCGCCTACCGCAAGGGCGCCGAGAACGCGAAGAAGGCCGGCTTCGACGGCGTCGAGATTCACGGCGCCAACGGCTATCTGCTCGACCAGTTCCTGCAAGATAAAACCAACCAGCGCACCGACGCTTACGGCGGCTCGATCGAGAACCGCGCGCGCCTGATGCTGGAAGTCACCGACGCCTGCATCGAAGTCTGGGGCGCCGACCGCGTCGGCATGCACCTGGCGCCGCGCCGCGACGCCCACGACATGGGCGACTCGACCCCGCTGGAAACCTTCGGCTACGTCGCCCGCGAGCTGGGCAAGCGCGGCATCGCCTTCATCTGCGCACGCGAAGCAGTCGGCGACGACCGCCTGGGCCCGGCGCTGAAGAAGATCTTCGGCGGCGTCTACATCGCCAACGAGAAGATGACCAAGGAAAGCGCCGAGCAGCTGTTGTCCAGCGGCGAAGCCGACGCGGTGGCCTGGGGCCAGTGGTTCATCGCGAATCCGGACCTGCCGGCGCGCCTGCAGCAGAACGCGCCGCTGAACCCGGCCCGTCCTGACAAGTTCTACGCCCCGGGCGCGGAAGGCTATATCGACTACCCGGCGCTGCAGGCCAACGCTTAACGCATCAGCAGTTCTGCCGCCCTTCGGCGTATGCATGCATATGTCGACGGGCGGTTTCTTTCCCGATCAGGCTGTTCCGGCAGCAAAAATTCCTCGTCCCGGGCTCTTTACCGATACGAATAGTATTGCTGACATGCTATTCTTGCGCGGATTATTTCCGTCATTCGCCGCAAGGATAACTGTGAACATTTCCGCTCTTCGCCTGATGCCGCTCGCCATCGCCGCCGCGCTGGCTCTCGCTCCCGCCGCCCAGGCCGCTACCCCGGCTGCCCGTGCCGAGAACGCCTTCCTGTCGCAAGTCGACGCCGCTGCCCGCGCGGCCCGCGTGTCGAACGTCGACTACGTGCTCGACTTCACGCTGACCGGCAAGGAAAACTTCGGCGGCACCACGACCCTGAGCTTCGACCTGAACGACGTCTCCAGCCCGCTGACCGTCGACCTCGACAAGGCCACCGTCAAATCCGTGACCGTCAACGGCAAGAGCGTCACGCCGCAGTACAACGGCTGGTTCGTCACGCTGGCCGCAAAAGACCTGGTCAAGGGCCGCAACACGGTCGCCATTGTCTACGAGCGTCCGCACAGCACCAACGGCGAAGGCCTGCACCGCATGGTCGACCCGGTCGACGGCCGCGTCTACACCTATTCGCACTTCGAGCCGGCCGCCGCGCACCAGATGTTCGCGGTGTTCGACCAGCCCGACCTGAAAGGCACCTACCAGGTCAACGTCAGTGCCCCTGCAGACTGGGAAGTGATCTCGACCACGCGCGAGACCAAGGTCGAGGCCAAGGGCGACGCCAGGCAATGGACCTTCCCGAAATCGAAGAAGCTGAGCCCGTATAACTTCTCGATGCACGCCGGTCCGTACAAGAAGTGGGAAGACAGCAGCGGCAAGTACCCGATGCGCCTGTTCGCGCGCCAGTCGGTGGCGGCGCAGATCAAGCCGGCCGAGTGGTTCAAGTACACCAAGTCGGGGCTGGCCTTCTTCGACGAATACTTCGGCGTGCCCTACCAGTTCGAGAAATACGACCAGATCCTGGTGCCGGACTTCCTGTACGGCGCGATGGAAAACGCCGGCGCGATCACCTTTGCCGAAGCCGGCTTCATGTACAAGGCCGACATGACCTCGGAGCAGCGCCAGCGCCTGGCCGCGGTCATCATGCACGAGATGGCGCACCAGTGGTTTGGCGACCTGGTCACCATGAAGTGGTGGAACGGCCTGTGGCTGAACGAGAGCTTCGCTTCCTTCATGGGCACGCTGGCGACCGCCGAAGCAACCGAGTTCAAGGACGCCTGGCGCGCCTTCTACTCGCAGGGCAAACAGGGCGCCTACATGCAGGACCAGCAGTCGACCACCCACCCGATCGAAGTGCCGGTGCCGTCGACCCAGAACGCCTTCGACAACATCGACGCCATCACCTACTCGAAGGGCGCCTCGACGCTGATGCAGCTGCGGCACCTGCTGGGCGCCGACGTGTTCCGCAAGGGCGTGCATAACTACCTGGTCAAGTACCAGTTCCGCAATGCCACGCTGGACGATTTCATCGGCAGCCTGGGCGAGGCCGCCGGCCGCGACCTGAAGGGCTGGACCAAGGAATGGCTGTACCAGCCGGGCGTGAACACGATTGCTGCCAACTTCAGCTGCGCGAATGGCAAGATCAAGTCGTTCAGCCTGGAGCAGAGCGCCAGCAAGCAGTTCCCGACCCTGCGCGAACAGCGCGTGCAGGTTGCCAGCTTCCGCATGGAGGGCAAGCAACTAAGGCTCGACAAGAACGTCGCCATCATCTACAAGGGCGCGAAGACCGCGGTGCCGGGCATGGTGGGCGCCGCCTGCCCGGATCTGGTCTATCCGAACTACGAGGACTGGGGCTTCGTGAAGGTCCAGCTGGACAAGCGCTCCTTCGATACCGCGCGCGCCAGCCTGGCGGGCGTCGACGATCCGCTGCTGCGCGCGATGCTGTGGCAAAGCCTGTGGGACGGCGTGCGCGACGCCAAGCTGCCGCTGAACGACTTCATCACCACCGCGCTGAACAACGCGCCGCAGGAGAAGGATTACACGCTGCTGGGCGACGTACTGGGCAAGGTCAACTACGCCAAGCACTACCTGAACGCGATGGACCCGAACAGCGCCTATGCGCAGCAGGCCGGCCGCCAGCTCGAAGAGATGGCCTGGAACGCCGCTGTCGCCGCCAAGGGCAATGACGACTTCCAGCGCCGCTGGTTCGGCACCTATGTCGCGCTGTCCAGCTCGCGCCCGGCCCTGGACCGCCTGGCCGCCCTGCTCGAGGGCAAGCAGACGCTCGACGGCCTGAAGATCAACCAGGACCTGCGCTGGTCGATCATCGCGCGCCTGAACCGCTACGACTACCCGGGCGCCGCCGCCCTGGTGAAGGCCGAGCAGGAGCGCGACAAGTCGGACAGCGGCCAGTCGGCTGCGCTGGCCGCGACCGTGATCCGTCCCGACGCCGCCGTGAAGAGCGAGTGGCTGGGCACGATCCAGGACACCAAGACCAAGCTGCCGTTCTCGAAGGTGCGCACGGCGATGGGCGCCCTGTATCCGGTCGAGCAGAAAGCCCTGGCCGAGCAGAGCGCCGACAAGCGTCTGGCCATGCTGCCGGAGCTCGACAAGAGCGCCGGCCCGGTCTACATGCGCGCTTACGGTCCAAGCATGATCCCGGCCGGCTGCACCCCGGCCAGCGTCAAGCGCTTGCAGGACGCCGGTGCGCAGATGAAGGAGCTGTCGGCCGGCACCCGCCGCGCCCTGCTCGACACGCTGGAAGAAGACCAGCGCTGCGTGGCGATCAAGCAGGCCATGACGGCGAAGTAAGCGCATGGTCTACGGCGCCGGCGCGGCAGGTCTCCCTCCCAGGAACCGGGCTGCGCTGGCGCTGATTTTCGGCATGCATATATTGGCGCTGTTCGCGTGGATGCGGCAGCGCCCTGCTCCCTTTCCCGATACGCCGCGCGTGGTGTCCATCCTGCTGCGGCCGTCCCTGCCAACGGTAAAGCCGAAGCCGCCTGAACCCGTCGAGCCGGGCTATCCGCGGCCCCGCAGCCGCTCGCTGCCGCCCGCGGTGGATTTCTTCGGCGGCCCGCCTGCGCCTGCGCGGTCGAAGACGGATGCGTCCGAACCGGCCGTCACTGCCGATCCACCGGCCCCTGCATCCCCGCCGCCTTCCGCCAGCCCGCTGGAAGACGCGCATGCACCCATGACCGTGCAGGACGCCATCCGCGAGCAGAAGAAAGCCGACGGCGGCTTCGGCATGGCCCTGTCGAAACGCCAGGCCGGCCGCATCGACCGCGCACTGCGCAACGGCAAATCCGGCGTCCCCGACGAGCCCGACACGCCGATGGGGCGCTTCCGGCGCGGGCTGGAAGCGGCCCATATCGACCGCTCGCTCAGCGCGCACTTCGACAGCTATACCTCGCCCGACGGCACCATCTACTACCGCAAGCGGATCGGCAACAGCGTGATCTGCCGGCGCAGCGGCAACATCGCGCCGCTCGGCATGAAAGGCATGGAGATGGGCGGCGAAGTGGCCGACAAGGTCCGCTGTCCGAGCGGCGTGGAGTGGAAAAAGGACTGAGCTCAGCGCTTGACCACACATCCGCCGCGATGTTCCCCGGCGCACGCCTGAGCCGGATCAGCCCAGCACGCGCACCCGCGTTTAGTCTGGATGCTTCGATTCTTCAGAAAGAACGGCCATGCTCAGCGTCCTCAGCTGGAACATCCAGTCCGCGCGTTCGCCTTCCGGCGGCGCCGACCTCGACGGCGTACTCGCCTGTCTCGACCGCTTCGCGCCCGGCGCCGATGTGCTGTGCCTGCAGGAAGTCGCCTGCGGCTTCCCAAGCCGCGACGGCAGCCCGGGCGGCGACCAGTTCGCTGGCCTCGCGCGGCGCCTGCCCGGCTGGCAGTGCGCGAGCGCCTATGCCGTCGACACCCTGGCCCCGGACGGCGGACGGCGGCGGCTGGGCAGCATGGTGTTCTCGCGCCACCCCATCCTGCAGGTGCTGCGCCATTCGCTGCCCTGGCCTGCCGATCCGGCGGTGCCGAGCATGCCGCGCGTCGCGCTCGAGGTGAAGCTGGGGACGCCGGCTGGCCTGCTGCGCCTGCTGAACGTCCACCTCGAATATTTTTCCGAAACCCAGCGCCTGGCCCAGCTGGATGCCCTGCGCGGGCTGCAGGCCGAAGCCTGGGCGCATGCCTGCCATCCCGCCGCCGATATCGGTCCCGGCGGCGATCCGGACTCGCCATTTGCTTCCCTGCCGCGGCCCTCTCCAGCGCTTCTGCTGGGCGACTTCAACATGCTGCCCGGCTCGCATTCCCACCTGGCCCTGCTGGCGCCCTTCGACGACGGCACGCCGTGCTGGCGCGATGCCTGGCAGCTCGTCCATCCAGCCCGGACGCATGCGCCGACGGTCGGCCTGCACGATCCGCAAGGCGCGCCCTTCACCTTCGACTACGCTTTCGTCAGCGAGGACCTGAGCACGCGCGTGCGCGGAATACGCGTCGGCACATTGGCGCTGGGCTCGGACCACCAACCGCTGCTGCTCGAGCTCGACTAGCCCGATCGGCGGCTGTCGCGATGATCGCAAAGGGCTTCCTGGCGTGCCGCATGCACGGACTGTAGAATGGCCGGCTCGACCGCAACCGCCAGAAGGAAACGTTTTGAACTGGGATTATCCGAACCCCTTCACGCTGCCGCGCGTGCCCGAGTCCGCCGATATCGACGGCCTGAACCACACCAACAATGCCGTCTATGTGCGCTGGTGCGAACAGATCGGCTGGGCGCACTCCGAACAGCTGGGGCTGAGCCTGGAGGATTACCGGCGCCTGGACCGCGCGATGGCGATCCGGCGCGGCGAATACGATTACATCCTGCCGACCCTGGCGGGCGAAAAACTCACGCTGGCCACCTGGCTGGTGGGCGGCGACGGCAAGCTGTCCATGGAACGCCGCTTCCAGCTGGTGCGCGACAGCGACGGGGCCACCGTGCTGCGCGGCCGCTGGGACCTGGTCTGCATCGACATCGCAGCCGGCAAGCCGCGCCGCATGCCGCAGGAATTCCTCGACGTGTACATGCCGGCGATCGCGCCGACAGCGTAGAGCTACCGTAGAGCGCTCTACGCGTCGATGATCCAGTCGGCGGGCTTCCCGCTCGCCTGACGCGGCAGGCGCTCGCCGAAGCTGAGCGCTGCCGGCCGCTCGGCCGTGCTCAGGCGTTCGGCGCACCAGGCCAGCAGCTCCTCGCGCAAGGCATCGCAGCGCTCCGGATCGGCGCCCTCCGCCGGCACCACGAAAGCTTTCAGGCGCCGTCCCTCGTCCGGCCGCATCAGGCGCACCGATGCCTCGGCCACCCGCGGATGCATGCACAGCACCTCGGCCACATAGGACGGGAACACGTTGACGCCGCCGACCTGCACCGCCCCGTCGATGCGCCCGAGCGGCTGGAAGCGGCGTCCATCTTCCCATTCCAGCCGGTCCTGCAGCTCGTAAGGGGCCGTAGCGCCGTCCGGCAGCGTACGCACCAGCTCGCGTTCGCCGTCGGTGCGCGACCAGTAAGGCAGCAGCGTGAAGCCAGCGCCGGCCTCGAAGCGCCAGCCGACCCCGGCCGTCTCTGAGCTGCCGTACACCTGCAGCAGGCGCAGGCCGGCGTCCGCCAATGCGCGCGCCAGCGGGTCCGGACATGGTGCCGTCGAACTGGTGCCGATGACGTCCTCGCCGAAGCGCGGTTCCAGGCGCGCGGCCTGCTCCCACCAGCCAGGATGGGCGACGATCAGGTCGCCGGGACCGGCCTCGCGCAGGACCGTGGCCGGCGTGGCGCTGCGCCGGTCCAGCACCTCCGCGATGCCCAATGCGCGCGGCAGCAGCACCGTGAACAGGAAGCCGTAGATGTGGTGGCTGGGCACCAGGCTGAGGATGCGGCGACGCCCCGGCAGCAGCCGGGCCAGTTCGGCCGTTTCCTGCCACAGCGTGGCCAGCGCGTGGGTGCAGCGCTTCGGACTGCCGGAACTTCCCGAGGTGCGGAAAGTGAGCGGCAGCCCGCCCGCGCGCAAGCCCGCGCCTGCCGCCGCGACCCAGTCGTCCAGGCAGGGGCGCGCCAGCAGCCCTGTGTCGACCTCGGCCCGGTCCAGGTGCAGCGCCTCGGCCAGCGCCGTGCCCATGCCGAGCAGCTCCAGCGAGTCGGCGCCCAGGTCGCGGACGAAGTCGAGCCCGCGCGGCCAGGGCAGCGCCGGCGCCGCGCGGCCGGGCCTGGCCTGCGCCAGCTCGGCCGCCAGCAGGTCGCTGACGACGCGTTGCACGGCAGGCATGTTCTGCCACCACGCGGGATCGACGGCCGAGGGGGTGAAAAGGTCGCTCATATCGGGGAACTTGTCTATATAGGTGATGTGTCCGGAATGCCGCAAATGGTGCAGCGGTGCCGCATGCGTGTCAAATCCGTACTACGCTTGCGCTGATGTCACACTGCGCACGATTGAATTTGACATACGGAAACTTGCATGTCACCATTCATTTCTTAGTTGCAACTATCTTCCCATCTTAACAAGAGACCGCCGCCATGACTGCCGCCACCGACCTGTCCTTCGCCACGCCCGGCCTGCACGGCCACCTTGCGCAAATGAGTCAAGAAGAACTCGACCGCCTCGACTTCGGCGTGATCGGCTTCGATGGCGAGACCAATGTCTGCAAATACAACCAGACCGAGTCGGAAGCTGCCGGCCTGACCGCGCCGCGCGTCGTGGGCCAGCCGCTGTTCACGAATGTCGCGCCCTGCCTGAACAACTTCCTGGTGGCCCAGCGTTTCGAAGACGCGCAGGACGACGCCGCGGCGCTCGACGACACCATCGACTACGTGCTGACCCTTCGCATGCGTCCGGTAAAGGTGAAACTGCGTTTGCTGGCCGCGCCGGGCGGCGGCGAGCGCTTCGTGCTGGTGCAGCGAAAGCTGTGAACGGCGACGCCCACGCCCAGCTGGCGGCCGAGCACGAAGCGCTGATCCAGTTCCTGTACCTGGCCCCGGTGGGCCTGGTGCAGACCGGTATCGACGGCGAGATCGTGATGATCAACCCGATCTCGGCCCAGCTCCTGATGCCGCTGTCGCGCGACGGCTGCCTCACCAATCTGTTCACGGCGCTGGAAGACGTGGCGCCGGAATTGCGCCACCTGTGCGCGATCTTCGACCGTCCCAACGGCATGATCTGCGACGGCCTGCACATCCAGCTCAACAGCGGTGCGCCGAGCAAGCGCATGCGGGTGCCGCACGTGCTCTCGCTGAGCCTGCTGAAGCTGGACGGCGCGCGCCTGATGGCGGTGCTGTCGGACGTCAGCGAACAGGTGCGTCGCGAGCGCCAGCTGCGCCAGAGCGACGCCTGGCTGAACGCCCTGCTCACCAGCATCAGCGACTATGCGCTGGTCGGCCTGGACCGCGAAGGCCGGGTCAGCGACTGGAACACGACCATCGGCCGCGTCACCGGCTTTACGCCTTCGGTGGTCGGCCAGCCGTATTCGGTGTTCTATCCGGACGATACAACCACCCCCGAGCAAATCCAGGACCGCCTGCGCGAAGCCGACGCCAACGGCTGGAGCCTCGACGAAGGTCCGCGCCTGCGCGCCGACGGCAGCCAGTTCCTGGGCAGCGCCATGATCTCGCCGATCCCGGACCTCGATCCGGACAGCGTCGGCGAGGGCGAAGCGGCCTATTGCCTGGTCCTGCGCGACATCAGCGACAAGCGCGAGCTGATCGACAATCGCCGCAAGTCGGTGTTCTCCGATCACCTGACCGGCGTCGCCAACCGCCGCGCCTTCTTCGAGGCGGCCGAGCTCGAGCTGACGCGCAATCGCCGCACGCCGCGCCCGACCGCCCTGATCCTGTTCGACGCCGACCACTTCAAGCAGATCAACGACCGCCACGGCCACCCGGCCGGCGACCACGTGCTGTGCCAGTTGGGCGCGGCGCTGTCGAAGACCTTCCGCCAGGTCGACGTGGTGGCGCGCGTGGGCGGCGAGGAATTTGCCGTGCTGCTGCCCTCGTCGACCCTGGCCGGCGCGAAAGCCGTCGCCGAGCGCCTGCGCGAACTGGTCGCCGGCCAGCCCGTGATGTGGGAAGACGTACCGGTGTCCATCACCGTCAGCGCGGGCATCGCCGCGGTCGACGCTGGCGAGCACATCGACCTCGACACCCTGATCAAGCGCGCCGACCGGGCCCTGTACGCCGCCAAGGCGAACGGGCGCAACCGCGTCGAGTGCTGGAGCGGAGACCGCGATGCAGCCTGACAGCCAAGCGAGCGCCTACGAGGCCCTGGTCCAGTTCCTGTACCGCGCCCCGATCGGCCTGGTGCAGGCCAGCCTGGACGGCACCGTCGACATGCTCAACCCGATGTCGTCCAGCCTGCTGATGCCGCTGGTGCGCGACGGCAGCATGGACAACCTGTTCACCGTGCTGGCCGGCGTGGCGCCGCAGCTGCGCGAACTGACCGAGAACTTCAGCGAGCCGTCCGGCGCCGTCTGCGAAGGCTTGCGCCTGCAGCTCGGCGACACTGCCGGTTCGGGTGCGCCGCAGTGGCTGTCGCTGTCGGTGCTGAAGCTCGACCCGACCCGCCTGATGGCGGTGGTCACCGACGCCACCCACGAAGTGCAGCGCGAGCAGGAAAGGCTGGCGCGGCGTCTCAAGACGGCGGCGCGCACCGACGCCCTGACGCGCATGCCGAACCGCGAAGCGCTGCTCGAACAGACGCAGCAGATGCTGGGCCGCGTGCCGGCCGGCGGCGCGGGCCGCACCGGTTTTGCGCTGCTGTCCATGAACTGCGACCGCTTCCGCCAGATCAACGACGCCCTCGGCCAGGCCGCCGGCGACCGCCTGCTGGTGCAGATCGGCGAACGCATCCGCGCCACCTTGCGCCCGCCCAGCGACCGCATCGATCCGAATGCCGGCAGCGGCCAGATGGCGGCCCGCATCGGCGCCGACGAATTCGCGGTGCTGCTGGACGGCCTGCGCTGCCGCGAGGATGCGGAAAAAGTGGCGACGCGCCTGCTCGAAGCGCTGGCCCGGCCGCACCAGCTGCCGAACGGCCAGGACGTCACCTGCAAGCTGTCGATGGGTCTGGTCTGGTGCGCGGATGCCGGCGACTTCGCGGGCGAGATGCTGCGCGACGCCAGCATCGCCATGGTCGAAGCCAAGCGCGCCGGCGGCAACCACTGCACGAGCTTCGAGCCGGCCATGCGCGAGCGCGCCGCGCGCCGCGCCGACATCGAATCGGACCTGCGCCAGGCCCTGCTCGAAGACCAGCTGTTTGTGGTCTACCAGCCGGTGGTCGGCCTGCGCGAGGACGGCGGCACCGACCTCTCGGCCGGCGTCGAAGCCCTGGTGCGCTGGCAGCATCCGGTGCGCGGCGTGGTGCCGCCTTTCGAATTCATCCAGGTGGCCGAGGAATCGGGTCTGATCGGCGCGCTCGGCGACTTCGTGCTGCGCCGTGCCTGCCGCGACTTCATGGCCTGGCAGCGCGAGCTGGGCGACCATGCGCCGCGCCTGCTGGCAGTGAACCTGTCGCGCGCCCAGCTGGCCCAGCCCGACTGGCCGGCGACGGTGCGCGCCATCCTCGACGCGGAAGGCATGCGCCCCTCCCAGCTGCAGCTGGAAGTGACGGAAAGCCTGGCGGCCCAGGACCAGCAGGTGCAGGACCGCCTGCACGAGCTGAAGGCGATCGGCATCACGCTGGCGCTGGACGATTTCGGCACCGGCTATTCCTCGCTGTCCAGCCTGCACCAGCTGCCGGTGGACACGGTCAAGATCGACCGTTCCTTCGTCTGCCAGGCCGATACCAGCCACCACCACCGCGTGCTGATCGAAGCCACCGTGAAGGTCGCCCAGAGCCTGGGCATGAACACGGTGGCCGAGGGTATCGAGACCGAAGCGCAGGCGGCCGCCGTGCGCGACCAGCAGTGCGCCAAGGGCCAGGGCTACCTGTTCAGCCGTCCGCTGACCTCGCCGGCTTTGCTGGACTGGCTGCGCTCCTCGATACAGATCGCTGCTTAGTTGGCGACCCGGCGCTAGCGCATTGCTAAAGGCTGGCGCCGGCGCGGCGCCGGAAAACCGGCGTCGAGCTGGGCCAGGTCTTCGGCAGTCAAGGCCGGCGCCAGGTCCAGCGCGGCGCGGTTCGCGCGCACGTGCTCCCGGCGCACCGCCTTCGGAATCACCACCACCCCATCCTGGCGCAGCAGCCAGGCCAATGCCACCTGGGCCGGCGTCACGCCATGCCGGCGCGCCACGGCAGCCAGCTGCGGATTGCCGAGCAGGCCGCCCTGCGAGGCCGGGTCCGACTCCAGCGGCGAATACGCCATCACCGGGATGCGCCGTTCGCGGCACCACGGCAGCAGATCCCATTCGATGCCGCGTTTGGCCAGGTTGTAGAGCACCTGGTCGGTGGCCACCAGTTCGCCGCCGGGCAGCGCGACTGCTTCGAGCATGTCGTCGAGGTCGAAATTGCTGACCCCGAAGTCGCGGATCTTGCCCTGCTCGCGCAGACGCACGAAGGCTTCCAGCGTTTCCGCCAGCGGCACATTGCCGCGCCAGTGCAGCAGGTAAAGGTCGAGGCAGTCCACCTTCATGCGCCGCAGGCTGCGCTCGCAGGCCGCCTGCACGCCGCGCCGGTCGGCGTTGTGCGGGTAGACTTTGCTGACCAGGAAGACCTCATCGCGGCGGCCGGCGATCGCCTCGCCGACCACTTCCTCGGCGCCGCCCTCGCCATACATCTCGGCGGTGTCGACCAGGCTCATGCCGAGGTCCAGGCCGAGCCGCAGCGCGGCCACCTCGGCGGCGCGCGCGGACGGGTCTTCGCCCATGTACCAGGTACCCTGGCCGAGGACAGGCATCCGGCTTCCGGATGGCAACAGAACATCTTTCATGCGCTCTCCTTTGCACAAAAGCGAACGATACACCGGTTTGTGCGCGCGCAAAGGCGAGATTGAGCCAAAGAGAGGTGCCGCGTCATGCAAAGCGCACACTGGCCCGGTTAGCTGCCCCATGTTTCGCGACCATGACACTGACACGCCTCGTTTCAAGCGCCCTGCTGATCGCCTCGGTCGGCTGTACCGTCAAGGACAACCACCCGGTGGCGGTCACGCCCCAGGTCGTGCCGACCGAACTGTGGGTGGCGCAGGACGGCCTCGACAGCAACCCCGGCAGCCGCGCCGCGCCGCTGCGCTCGCTGGCGCGCGCGGCCCAGCTGGTCACGCCGGGCACCACGGTCAACGTGCTGCCCGGCACCTACCAGGGCGGCTTCCGCACCAATATCAACGGCATGGCCAATGCCCGCATCGTGTTCCGCTCGACGGAACGCTGGCAGGCGCGCCTGGTGCCGCCGCCGGTCTCGAACAGCGAGATGGCCTGGGACAACCGCGCCAGCTATGTCGACATCCAGGGTTTCGAGGTCGACGGGTCGGCGCGCTCGGAAGGCCAGCCCTGGACCACCGGCATCTACAGCGGCGGCTCCTACAACCGCATCGCCTCCAACCACGTGCACCACATCGCCACCACCCTGCCCTGCACCAGCAAGGGCGGCTCCGGGATCGGCGTCGACAGCTACTACAAGGGCATGTATTCGGAAGTGGTGGGCAACAGCGTGCACGACATCGGCCCTGCCGGCTGCCGCTACGTGCAGGGCATCTACGTGAACACGCCCGGCACGGTGCGCAACAACATCGTCTACCGGGTGGCCGAAGCCGGCATCCACCTATGGCACGACGCGCACAAGGTCATCGTCGTCAACAACACGATCACGGCCTCGAACACCGGCATCCTGGTCGGCGGCGGCGACTTCTATCACACGAAGGGGCCGAACGACCATACCCACGTGCTCAACAACATCGTCTACGACAACCGCTACGGTATTTCCGAGCAGGGCGCCACGGGCAAGCACAACAGCTACCGCAACAACCTGGTGTTCGGCAATAAAGAGGCCGACTGGCGGCTGGCCGAGGGCATGAGCCACGCCGGCACCGTCGCCGCGGCGCCGGGCTTCCTCAGCTATTCACGCAGCGGGACGCCGGACTTCAGGCTGGCGGCGGGCTCGCCGGCGATCGGCAAGGGCATCGAGCACGGCGCGGATGGGCCGGACTTCTACGGCAAGTCGCGGGGACAGACCGATGCCGTGGACATCGGCGCTTGCCAACATTAAATTTACAAAATCTCGTTCACCAGCTCCGAAGGCCGGCACAGGCGCACGCCCTTTGGCGTGATCACGAAAGGCCGGTTGATCAGGATCGGATGCGCCACCATGGCGTCCAGCAGCGCCTCGTCGTCGACGCCGGGCGCGTCCAGGCCGAGTTCCTTATACAGCGCCTCCTTGCTGCGGACAGCCTCGCACACGCTCAGGCCGGCGTCCGCGATCATCTTCCGCAGCTGCTCGCGTGCGGGCGGATGTGCCAGGTAATCGATCACCTCGGGTTCATGGCCTGCGTCGCGCAGCAGGCCCAGCGTGGTGCGCGACGTGCCGCAGCGCGAATTGTGAAATATCTTGATATCCATCGTTAAATCCCCTGTTGAACGAAATGCAGTCTTGCCGCTCAGGCAAGGGATGATACCGACGGCGCTACAACGCTTCCAGTCTTTTTACTTGTCCCGCATTTTTTCCCGCTATAGAATCCCCGGTTTATTTTCCAGGACGCAATGAAGACGTCCGCTCGAGAGACTGACATGCAAGATAATCTGTTGCGTCCGGCAAGCCTGCCGACCTGGGGCCAGCGCACCGCCCTGCGCATGCTGAACCTGATCGGCTGGAACGTGCACTTCAAGCCCCTGCCGGGCCCGCACGGCATCGCGGTGGTCTATCCGCACACCTCGAACATCGATTTCTTCGTCGGCCTGCTGGCCAAGTGGGCGGTCGGCCTGCAGTTCCGCTGGCTGGCCAAGGATTCGCTGTTCCGCGGCGTGATGGGCGTCGTCATGCGCTACTGGGGCGGCGTGGCGGTCGACCGCAGCGCCCCGCAGGGTGCGATCCGGCGCCTGGCCGAAGACATGCTGGCCTCGAAGTGGTTCTGGCTGGCGATCACCCCGGAAGGCACGCGCGGCTACCGTCCCTACTGGAAGAGCGGCTTCTACCGCATCGCGATGGCCGCCGAGGTGCCGGTGCTGCTGGTCTCGATCGACTACGGCCGCAAGATCGTCGACGTCACCCGCACCATGCAGCTGAGCGGCGACGAAGCCGCCGACATGGCGCTCATCGCCGCACGTTACGAAGGCGTGCAGGCCAAGTACCCGAAGGATGCGGCGCCGATCCGCCTGGCCGAGCCGGGCTCAGACGAAGCCCGCAAGCAGGCATAGGCCGGCGGCGCCGATCGCGGCGCCCGCCATCCGGCGCCGCTGCGCGTCCGGCTGCACCACCATCCCCAGACCCATCACCAGCGCGCTGGCGGCCAGGAAGCCGGCGCCGCTGGCCATCCCCGCCAGCTCCCGCCCGTGCGCCATCCCGTGCAGGAAGCCGCACACGCCGGCCAGCGCCACGGCCAGCTGCGGCGGCATGCGCAGCGCGGCCGCCGCCAGCGCGCCCAGCAGCAACACGGTGGCCGCAATCGAGATTTCCAGCGCGGGCAGCAAGCCCTCCCTCAGCAGGCCTGCGGACGAAGCGCCCAGCGCCATCAGCACCAGGAACACCGGCGGCATCACGGCGCCGTGGCGCTGCCCGCGGCTCCACAGCCCCACCGCCAGCAGCGCCAGCAGGTGATCGAGCCCGGTCAGCGGGTGCAGCATCCCTGCGCCGAAGCCGCTCTCGCCGCCATGTCCCGGATGGGCCAGCGCCGGCAGCGCCGTCACCAGACCGGCCGCTCCCGCAGCCACCGCAAATCGCATCGCTTTCTTCATTTATGCTGCCTCCTGTCGGTCGAGCAGGCCCTGCTCGCGGATGAAATGCACGACCTCGTCGACGCCCTCGCCCGTGCGCAGGTTGGTGAACACGAAGGGCCGGGCGCCGCGCTGGCGTCTAGCGTCGCGCGCCATCACGTCCAGGTTCGCCCCGACGTGCGGCGCGAGGTCGGTCTTGTTGATGATCAGGAGGTCCGAGCGGGTGATGCCCGGTCCGCCCTTGCGCGGGATCTTCTCGCCGCCGGCGACGTCGATGACGTACAGGGTCAGGTCCGACAGCTCGGGGCTGAAGGTCGCGGCCAGGTTGTCGCCGCCCGACTCCACCAGCACCAGCTCCAACGCCGGGAACTCGGCCTGCAGGCGCGCGATCGCTTCCAGGTTGATCGAGGCATCCTCGCGGATCGCCGTATGCGGACAACCGCCCGTCTCCACGCCCATCAGGCGCTCGGGCGGCAGCGCTTCGGCGCGCAGCAGGATCTCCATGTCTTCGCGTGTGTAAATGTCGTTGGTGATCACGGCCATGTCGTAACGGCCGCGCATGCGCCGGCACAGCATTTCGCACAGCGCCGTCTTGCCCGAGCCGACCGGGCCGCCGATGCCGACGCGCAGCGGATTCGATTCCATTTATGTCACTCCCCTCTCATGAACGGTACAGCCGCCCATGCTGCACCTCGTGCCGCATCGACAGCATGGACAGGCCCGGCGCCCAGTTCGACATCGCGCCGTCCTCGAGTTCGCGGGCGCGGCTGGCCGCGGTTTCAATCTCGGGCCGCAGCGACAGCAGCAGGCGCTGCCCCGCCACCTGGCCCAGCGGCACCGACTTCACGCACACCAGCACCTGGTTCTCGGCCCAGGTGAACAGCAGCGCCAGCAAGGCTTCCTCGTGCGGGATGTCGAGGCCGTCGACTGCGCAGGCGAAGGCGGCCGGCAGCGAAACTTCCCCCTCCAGCAGGCCGGCACCAAGCACGCCCAGCTCGGCCAGCAGGCGGCTCAGCGAATAACCCATCTGCACGGTTTCGGCGCGCATTTCCGCCGTATCGCGCGAGGCCAGGAAGCATTCGCTCCACATCCGCACCGCAGCATCGTCGCGCGCGGCGCGCGCCTTCAGCAGGCGCCAGAACAGGGGCGCCTCCCATTGCGCCATGACCTCGTGCAGGCAGCGCACGATCCAGGCGCGGGCGCTGACAGGGTCGTGCACGGTCCCTTCTTCGAGCGCCGCTTCCAGGCCCTGCGAGTAGCTGTAGCCGCCGATCGGCAGCGCCGGGCTGGCAAACTGCAGCAGGTGCAGCAGACCGGCGGCGTTCATGCGCCTTCCACGGCCGCGGCGGCCGAGGAGACAGTATCGGGACGGTGGATCTTCTGCCGTACCGGCACCGGCGCCAGCAGGCCAGCGCCCGCATGCCCGTGGCCATGCCCGTGCGCGTGGCCGCCCGCGTAGGCGCCGGCCTCCGGCTCGAACTTGGCGAGCTCCTCGTCCACCTGGGCGCCCAGGCCCAGCACCATCTCCTTCAGCACCGGGTCGACGCGGATGCGGATCCAGCCGGGGCCGACCTGGGCCTGGGTATGGCGGTTGCCGAGGTGGTAGGCGCAGCGCGCCAGCATCGTGGCATCGAAGCAGCGCACCAGGTAGGTCGGTTCGGGTGCGGCCACCACGCGCACCACCCGGCCGCCCTCGCCGCGCAGCAGGTCGCCGTCGCGCAGCACGGTGCCGCGCGCCAGGAACAGCGCCACCTCTTCGCCGGACGCCAGGCGGGCGCGCTGGCGGCAACGCTCGCGCTGGTCCCAGGACAGGACCATCAGGTCGTGGACTGCCGTATTCGGGGCAGCATCGGCGCCCGCCACTTTGGTATGCAGGGATAACATGGTGCCTCCTCTCAAAACAGAAAATAGCGCTGCGCCAGCGGCAGCACCGCCGCCGGTTCGCACACCAGCAGGCGGCCGTCCGCCCGCACCTCATAGGTTTCGGGGTCCACCTCCATGTGCGGGGTGGCGCCGTTGTGGATCATGTCGCGCTTGCGCAGGCCGCGCGTGCCGCGCACCGGTATCACGGTCTTCGCCAGGCCCAGACGGGCAGCGATGCCGGCGTCGTAGGCCGACTGTGAAACGAAGGTGAAGGACTTCTTCAGGCCGCCCGCGAAAGAACCGAACATCGGGCGCCAGTGCACCGGCTGCGGCGTCGGGATCGATGCGTTCGGGTCGCCCATCAGGCTGGCCGCGATCATCCCGCCCTTCACCACCATCGACGGCTTGGCGCCGAAGAAGGCCGGACGCCACAGCACCAGGTCGGCGATCTTGCCGGCTTCGATCGACCCGACCGCGTGCGCGATGCCGTGGGTGATGGCCGGGTTGATCGTGTACTTGGCCACATAGCGTTTCACCCGCGTGTTGTCGTTGCGTTCCGAGTCGCCCTCTAACGGGCCGCGCTGGGCTTTCATCTTGTGGGCGGTCTGCCAGGTGCGCAGGATGGTCTCGCCGACCCGGCCCATGGCCTGGGAGTCCGAAGACATCATCGAGATCGCGCCCAGGTCGTGCAGGATGTCCTCGGCGGCGATGGTCTCGCGGCGGATGCGCGATTCCGCGAAGGCCACGTCCTCGGCGATGGCCGGGTCGAGGTGATGGCAGACCATCAGCATGTCGAGGTGCTCGTCGAGCGTGTTGACGGTGTACGGCCGGGTCGGATTGGTCGACGACGGCAGCACGTTCGCATGGCCGACGGCGGCGATGATGTCCGGCGCATGGCCGCCGCCCGCGCCTTCGGTGTGGAAGGTGTGGATGGTGCGGTCCTTGAACGCCGCCAGCGTCGATTCCAGGAAGCCGGCCTCGTTCAGGGTATCCGAATGCAGGGCGACCTGGATGTCCATCCGTTCCGCCACCGCCAGGCAGTTGTCGATGGCCGCCGGCGTGCTGCCCCAGTCCTCGTGCAGCTTCAGGCCGACGGCGCCGGCCTCGATCTGCTCTTCCAGCGGACCGGGGCGGCTGACGTTGCCCTTGCCGAAGAAGCCCAGGTTCATCGGGAAGGCGTCGGCCGCGGCCAGCATCGCGTGGATGTGCCAGGGACCGGGTGTGCAGGTGGTCGCCGCGGTGCCCACCGCCGGCCCGGTGCCGCCGCCCAGCATCGTGGTGATGCCGGAAGCCAGTGCCTCCTCGATCTGCTGCGGGCAGATGAAATGGATGTGGGTGTCGATCCCGCCGGCGGTCACGATCATGCCCTCGCCCGCGATGATCTCGGTGGCGCCGCCGATCGGCAGGGTCACGCCCGGCTGGATGTCCGGATTGCCGGCCTTGCCGATGCCGAAGATCAGGCCGTCCTTGATGCCGATATCGGCCTTCACAATGCCCCAGTGGTCGACGATCACGGCGTTGGTGATGACGGTGTCCATCACGCCGGCGTGCCCAAGCTGCGACTGGCCCATGCCGTCGCGGATCACCTTGCCCCCGCCGAACTTGACCTCTTCACCGTAGACCGCGTAGTCGCGTTCGATCTCGATCACGAGGCCGGTGTCGGCCAGGCGGATGCGGTCGCCCACGGTGGGGCCGAGCATGTCGGCATAGGCCTGGCGCGAGATCGTCGTCATGCCGCATCCTCCCCGGCAGGCGGCAAGCCGTCGATGGGGCCGTTCACGCGCCCCTGGAAGCCGACCGCCACGCGCGCGCCGGCCAGTTCGACCAGTTCCACGGTGCGGCGCTGGCCCGGCTCGAAGCGCACCGCGGTGCCGGCCGCAATGTTCAGGCGCATGCCGAGGGCGCTCGCACGATCGAACTGCAAGGACTCGTTGACCTCGTAGAAGTGGTAGTGCGAGCCGACCTGGATCGGACGGTCGCCGGCGTTCGCCACCGTCAGGGCCTGCGTGCGGCGTCCTGCGTTGAGGACGATCTCGCCTTCTTCCAGTAGGTATTCGCCGGGGATCATGCGCTCTCCCATCCTGGTTCTCAATTGATCGGCTGGTGCACGGTCACCAGCTTGCTGCCGTCCGGGAAGGTGGCTTCGACCTGGATCTCGGGAATCATCTCCGCCACGCCTTCCATCACGTCGGCGCGGGCCAGGATCGTGCCGCCCTCCGCCATCAGTTCGGCCACGCTGCGGCCGTCGCGCGCGCCTTCCATGATCGCGGCGGTGATCAGGGCCACGGCTTCCGGGTAGTTCAGCTTCAGGCCGCGCGCGCGGCGGCGTTCGGCCAGCAGGGCGGCGGTGAAGATCAGCAGCTTGTCTTTTTCGCGGGGCGTCAGGTCCATGGTGGTTCCTAGGTGTTCCAGATGCGCGGCGGGCGCGCTTCGATGCCCAGCAGGTGGGGACGCACGGCCTGCCACACGCGCAGCATGGCGTTGCGCGCGCTTTCGCTGTCGTCGCCGAGGTGGCGCGCCACGAACACCGATTTCACCTGGCTCAGGGCCAGGCCGGGGTCGCCCTCGCGCAGTGCCGCCAGGGTAGCTGCAGGCAGCGGCCGGCCGACCGCGAGCAGGGTCGCGCACACGCTGCGTCCGCGCAGTCCGAGCGGGCTGGCGATGCCGGCGGCGTCCATCCGGCCCTGCTCGTGCCAGACCAGGCGTCCGGCCTGGCGGATGCGGGTGCGCTGGACGATGCGCCCGCGCGTGAAGCTTTCGCCCATGGCGCGCCGGCCGAAGCACAGGATCTCGCTGCCGATGTAGCAGGCGCCCTCGCCCAGCTCGACCTCGTGTTCGAGTTCGACCCCGGCGCCGTCGTAGAAGATGGTTTCCTGCGGCAGCCATTCGAGCGCGGCGCCGTCGCCGACCTGCAGGCGCACGTCCTGGCGCGAGTTGCGCGCCTGCGCGCGGTACCACTTGGCGGCGCCGGGCGTGGTGGCGAAGACGCGGCTGCCGGGGCCGAGCCGCATCCCGACCTCGAGCTGGTCGCCGCCCACCACGCCGCCGGGCGGGTGCACGAGGATCACGTGACAGGTGCGCGCGCCTTCCGGATACAGGGCCTTCTGCACCCGCAGCGGTCCCGTGTGGACGCGGCTGGTCAAGCGGGTGGCGGCGCCGTCGCCGTCCGCGGCAAACCGCAGCTGCAGGCTGGCGCGCCAGGGCGGCGCCGTATCAGGAGTGGTATCGGGAAAATCGCGCATACCTCTTGATTAGCAGGATGCGTGCCATGCAGGGAAACGGCGCCGGACGCGGTGAAATCCGCACCCGAACGGGAAGCTGCACCAGGACGGTGCAGGCGGCTGGCCTTAAAAGCGCACGCCGGCGGCGACCAGTATGGTGTCGCGGTCCACCAGGGTGCTGTAGTCGCCGCCCATGCTGGCGAAATAGCCGATCTCGCCGAAATAGCGGCGCGCGAGCTCCATGCGCAATGCGAGCGTCAGCGTGCGCCGCCCCTCGCTCAGCGAGAAGTCGCCCGACCAGCCCTTGACGTCCTTGTTGAAGCCGACGATCACCTGCCCCAGCAGCTCAGGCGCCAGCGCGATCTGCCCCGCTTCCATCCGCAAGCGGTAACCCCAGGCGTTGGCGGTCTGGTAGCCGCGCGAACTGCACTGGCGCGCCGCGTCGCCGGTCGTCACATTGCAGACACCATTGATCGGCCCCGTGCCGTAGATGTCGCTGCGTCCATAGCGCAGCACCTGCTGGTCGGGCAGGCCGGGGGTATGCTTGGCCACGACCTCGACGGTGCCGTTCAGCTGGACCCCGGACAGGTTCCAGCGGCGCTGCAGATTCAATTGCAGCTGGCCCATGCCGTACAGGTCGAAGCCATGGAAGACGCCGCCCGGCGGCACGGCATTGGCGCGTTCGCGCAGCAGCGATGCCGCAGTGGCGCTCATGAAGGCCGGCACCACGTCCGCCGGTGAAATCATGAAGGGCACGCCGGCGCGGTAGGACAGTTCCGCGCCCAGGGTGGCCGCGCCGACGCGCTGGGTCAGGGTCAGCGCCGTGAGCGCCGTATTGTCCGGGTATTCGACGAAAAAGCTCTGGTTCTTGCCGTCCGGGTTGCCCGCCACGATCGGCGCCCCCACCCGGGACGAGCGGATCAGTCCCGGCATCGGCATGCGCCAGCCATAGCGCGCATGGTACAGGCCGAGCGTCGTGGCGCCGCCGGGTGGCGCCCAGAACAAGGCAAGGCCGCGGTTGCGCGATTCGGGTTCGATGGTGCCGGACCGCTGCATGAGGGCGCCCAGCCCGACGCGCGCGCGGTCGCTGGTGCCTGCCGGCGGCCCGACCATCGCCAGATTGCAGCCGAGGGACGCATAGTCGTTCACCGACCAGAAGCTGCCGCAGACGTCCACCGCACTCGCGCGGAAGGTTTGGACGAAGCCCTCCAGCGCCAGCGACGGCGTGAATTCGATCCGGCCGAACAGCATCGGCGAGGCGATCCGGGTTTCCTGGGGTGTCGTGCCGGCTCGCCGCATCGCCGCCATGTTGCGGGCGCCGATGGTCTCGAGCGCAATACCGCGCTCGCTCCAGGGCGCAGCCTGGCGCCCTGCGCGCCCGAGCAGCTTGACCTCGCCGATGCGCAGGCCCTGTTCCAGCCAGGCCTCGCCCAGCGCCACGCCGGAAAACTGCGCGAGCCGGTCGGCGCCCTCATCGCCGAGCGGCTGTCCGGCCGCATAGCCGTTGATCGCATTGCCCCAGGGGCGGCCGTCGTTGCGCAGGGCGAAGTCGCGCCAGCCGTCGACCCGCACGGCGCCGCTCAAATCCGCGCGCTTGAAGCGCAGCTCGAACGAACCCACCAGCGCGCGCGAAACGGCGTCGTGGCGCGCGTAGTTCAGGTCGGCGTCGTCGGCATTCGGGCCCATGCCGGTGCCGACCAGGCCGATCGCGGCAGCGTTGTACGAGGTCAGCAGGGCCGGGTCGCGCGCTTCCATGCGGTACACCGCGCCGTAGGCCATGCGGCCGGAAAATTTGAATTCGGTATCGGGGGCGTCGGCGGCGAGCGCCGGCACAGCGCCCAGCGAAGCAAGGAGCAGCGGCAGCGTCCTCACGCACCAGCCACGGGATACCATGCGAACCTCAGCGTGACGGCCGCAGCTTGAGCGCATCAGTATTGGTTGGCTTCACCACGGCTCCCCCGCGCAAGTATTGATACAAATTATATTGCCACAGTGATCCTGAACAAACAATCATTTATCCCCCACGGATAATGCCGCCCAGGCATTCGCCGTGCTGAGGAAAACTTTGCCGCTGAGCTTGTCGAACAGGGTCGATTGCTTGAGCCTGTCCATGACCGGTCCCTTCACCTCGGCCAGGTGCAGGCGCACGCCGCGCCGGGCCAGCTCCCCGTTCAACTCGAGCAGGCCGAACAGCGCTGAAGTGTCGATCGCGTTCACGGCGGACAGCACCAGCACCAGATCGCGGGTCCCGGGATGCAGCGCCAGCTCTTCCTCGACGCGGGCGCTGACCGCTTCGACGTTGCCGAAGAACAGGCCGGCATCGACGCGCAGCAGCAACACCCCGCTGCGGGTCTCGGTCTCGTAGCGCTCGATGTTGCGGAAGTGCTCGGTACCGGCGATGCGGCCCAGCACCGCGATATGCGGCCGGCTCTCGCGCCAGATCATGGTCCCCAGCGACAGCAGCAGGCCGAGCACGACGCCGGCCTCGACGCCCAGCAGCAGCACGCCCCCTAGCGTGGCCAGCAGCGCCAGCGCATCGGCGCGGTCGTAGCGCCAGGCCGTGCGCAGGGTCGCCGCCTCCAGCATGCCGAGCACGGCGACGATGATGGTGGCCGACAGCACCGGCAGCGGCAGCAGCGCCAGCCAGCCGGTCGGCAGCACCAGGGCGGCGCCCAGCAGCAGCGCGGTCAGCACGCCGGCCAGCTGGGAGTTGGCGCCGGCGGAATAATTCACGGCGGAGCGCGACAGGCTGGCGGTGACGGGAAAAGCCCCGCTCAGGAAGCTGCCGATGTTGGCGGCGCCCAGGCCCACCAGCTCGGCGTTGGTCAGCAGCTTCTCGCCCTTCTTGGCGGCCAGCGCCTGGGCGCCGGACATCGACAGCAGGAAGCACATGAAGCCGATCAGCAGCGCCGGCTTGAGCAGCAGCTGCCAGTGCGCGCTCGACGTTGCCAGGTTCAGGTGCGGCAGGCCGGCCGGCACCCGGCCGATCACGCGCACGCCCATCCGGTCCAGGCCCAGCACCGCCACCACGACGATGGAGCCGAGCACCAGCAGCATGGGCGCCAGGCGCGCGCCGATGTCGGCCGCGCCCGGCGGCAGGCCGCAGCGCCGCAGCAGCGCCGCGCCATGGCGGCGCGCCAGCACCAGCAGCGCCAGCGCGCCAAGGCCCAGCGCAACGCTCGGTCCCTGCCAGTGCCGCGCTGCTGCTGGCTCGGCACCCAGCAGGGTGCCCAGCTGGTCCCAGGCGATCAGGATCGAGGAACCGATCGTGAAGCCGTTCATGACTGGCCGCGAAAAGAAATTGGCGAGGAAGCCCAGCCGCAGCAGGCCGCAAGCCAGCAGCACCGCGCCCGACATCAGCGCCAGCTGCCCGGCCAGGGTGAGGTAGAGCGCACTGCCCGGCGCGGCCAGCGGCGCCAGCGCGGACGCCGTCATCAGCGAGATGATCGCCATCGGCCCCACCGACTGGCTGCTGCTGGTGCCGAACAGCGCATACAGCAGCGGCGGCAGGATGCTGGCGTAGATCCCGGCCACCGGCGGCAGGCCGGCTACCAGCGCGTAGGCCATCCCCTGCGGCACCATCATCATGGCGACGACCGCGCCCGCACCGAGGTCGCCCGCCAGCCAGCTGCGGCGGTACCCCTTCAACCAAACTAGCATGAATGTCCTTCTTCTACTTACTGCATCGCCAGTTCGACGCAGTTGCGCCCTGCCCGCTTGGCGCGCGCCATCGCGGCCTCGACCCGCTGGACCAGCGAATCGGCGCTTTCCTGTTCGCCCAGCTGGGCCACGCCGAGGCTGACCGTGACGTGGTCGCAGCCCGGAATCGCGGCCTGCTCGACCGCGTGGCGGATCTTCTCGGCCATCTTGAGGCCGTCGATCGCGCTGGTGTGCGGCGCGATCACGTGGAATTCCTCGCCGCCGGAGCGCACCAGCACGTCGCTCGAACGCAGCAGCGCGCGCACGCAGTCGGCAACCGTGCGCAGCGCCACGTCGCCGACCGGGTGGCCGTAGGTGTCGTTGACCGCCCGGAAGCGGTCGATGTCGAAGGCCAGCAGGGCCAGCGGCGTGCGGTAGCGGCGCGCGCGCTTGACCTCGCGCTCGAGCAGCTCTTCGCCATGGCGGCGGTTGGCGACCGCGGTCAGCGCATCGGTGGTCGAGACATAGGTCAGGCGCGCCAGCAGCTGCTCGCTCTCGATATTCATGTCGAGCAGGCGCAGGCCCAGCGCGGCCATGGCGGCGCAATCGCCCAGCGTGGCCAGGGCTTCCGGCGCCAGCGGGGCGTCGCTGTCGAGCAGCAGCGACAGCGCGCCGCGCGGGGCGCCGGGGCCGTCCGACGGTATCGGCAGGCCCAGCGCCTGCACCACGCCGTGCGCGCCGAGGGCTTCCGCCAGCGCCGGTTCGCCGGCCTGGGCCAGGGTATCGAGCATGACCAGGTCGCCGCTCGCGGCCGCCAGCAGGCCCGGGAAAGCGTGGCGCAGCGGCGCCTGCAGCAGGCGCTCGCCGCGCTGCAGGACGGCCGCGAGACGCAGCGCCGCGGCCTGGCCCCTGCCCTGCTCGAACGCGAGCTGCAGGTCGCCGTCCGGCTGCAGGCGGAACATGGCGGCATGCAGCACGCCCGGCCACGCCAGCAGCGCCTGGCACAGGCGTTCGGCCAGGTTGTGTTCTTCATCCGGCGCGGCCAGCGTTGCCTGCACGCGTGCGCGCAGGGCCAGCAGCGCGCGCAGCGAATTGGCAACGTCAGCTGCATCGTTGTGCGAGGTTTCGTTTTGCCGTTCCAGGCAGCGCCGCACGACGGTATTCAGGCGCGCGGGTTCGATCGGCGTGATCGCATAGGCGGCCGGCCCATAAGCCTGCAGCAGCGGCAGCCAGCGCGCGTTTTCGAAGGGGCACAGCAGCAGGGTCGGGGCGCCGTTGCGGCGCGCCAGCAGGCTGCCCAGCGCGTCCAGGTCGATGGCCGGTTCGAAGCGTTCGAGGTCGATCACCAGCAGATCCGCCGGCGCCGCGGCCAGCAGGCTCGCGGCGGCGTCGACGCTGTCGGCCAGATCGAGCTGCGCGAACAGCGTGCCGCAGGCCGCGAAGAAGTCGGCGCGGCGCTGGGCCATCGGGCTGACGTAGATCCCCGTCCATACGGCGTCCTGCTGGTCCTGCTGCTGCATCCTGCGCTCCTGGAATGACATGCTACAGGCCGAAGTTTGCCACAAAGCACCTGGTGCGGCCAGCAAATGCGGCGCTGTGTGTGGAAGCGCACGGTAGCGAGGACCGTGCGGCGGGAATACTTGGGGATCATGTAACAGCGAACCGCTTAAGGAGATCGGCATGGCCAACCAGGACGACGTAGCGAACAAGCAGAAGGCAATCCAGAACCGCCAGGACCAGCACGACGGCAGCATGCAGAAGGGCGATCAGGGCAGCAGCGGCGGTGGCGACCAGGCGGCCCAGACCGGCGTGCAGCAGCCGTCCGGCGACTTCCCGGCCCAGCACCTGGCCAAGCCGGGCCTGGAAGCCCAGATGGAGCTGAAGCCGAAGTTCATGGCCGAGGGCTACAAGGGCAGCGGCAAGCTGGCCGGCCAGGTGGCGATCGTCACCGGCGGCGACTCCGGCATCGGCCGCGCGGTCGCGATCCTGTTCGCGCGCGAAGGCGCCGACGTCGCCATCCTCTACCTCAACGAACACGAGGACGCCGCCGAGACCCAGCGCTACATCGAAGCCGAAGGCCAGCAGTGCGTGACCGTGGCCGGCGACGTCAAGGACATGGAGTTCTGCCAGCAGGCCGTCGACCAGATCGTCGCCAAGTTCGGCCGTCTGGACGTCCTGGTCAACAACGCCGCCTTCCAGGAACACGCCGAGTCGCTGCTGGACCTGACCGAAGACCGCTTCGACGAGACCATGCGCACCAACATCTACGGCTACTTCCACATGGCCAAGGCCTGCCTGCCCTACATGAAGCGCGGCGCAGCGATCGTGAACACCGGTTCCGTCACGGGCCTGAAGGGTTCGAAGAAGCTGCTCGACTACTCGACCACCAAGGGCGCGATCCACGCCTTCACGATGTCGCTGGCGGCCAACCTGCTGGACAAGGGCATCCGCGTGAACTGCGTGGCCCCGGGTCCGGTATGGACCCCGCTGAACCCGGCCGACCAGTCGCCGGAAGACATCACCAAGTTCGGCCAGGCCACCACCTTCGGCCGCCCGGCCCAGCCGGAAGAGCTGTCGCCGGCCTACGTGTACCTGGCCTCCAGCGTGTGCTCGGGTTATGTCACTGGAGTCGTCCTGCCGATCACGGGTTCGGTGGGCGAATAAACTTTCGAGGAGATTGCGATGGCTCGTAGCATGTGGAAGGGGGCGATCAGTTTTGGACTGGTCCATATACCTGTCGAACTGTATCCCGCAACCAGCGACCACTCGCTGGACCTGCACATGCTCGACCGTCGCGACTTCGCGCCGATCGGTTTCAAGCGCTACAACAAGAACACCGGCAAGGAAGTCTCCTGGGACGACATCATCAAGGGCTACGAGTACGCGACCGACGAGTACGTGGTGCTGTCCGACGAGGACCTGCGCCGCGCCAACCCGGAAGCGACCCAGACCATCGACATCCTGGCCTTCGTCGACGCCGGACAGGTCCCGCTGATCTACTACGAACAGCCCTACTACCTCGCGCCCGGCAAGGGTGGCGACAAGGTGTATGCGCTGCTGCGCGAAACCCTGCGCGACGTCGGCAAGATCGGCATCGCCAATGTCGTCATCCGCGTCAAGCAGCACCTGGCGGCGCTGGTGTGCGTGGGCGACACCATCGTCCTGATCACGCTGCGCTACCCGGACGAAATCCGCCCTACCGACGAACTGAAAATCCCCGACGAGAATTCGAAGGCGGCTCAGGTGACGCCGAAGGAACTGCAGATGGCCCGGGCGCTGGTCGAAGGCATGAGCGAGCGCTGGAAGCCGAACCAGTACCACGACACCTACCGCGAAGACGTGATGGCGATGGTGAAGAAGAAGATCGCGGCCAAGCAGACCAAGACCATCACGATGCCGGAGCCGGAAGAGGACAAGCCGAAGAAATCCAACGTCATCGACCTGGTCTCGCTGCTGCAGGCCAGCCTCGGCAAGAAGCCGGCGCGTGCCGGCACGGACGACGATGACGACGACGACGATCCGCCGCCGCGCAAGTCGCGCAAGCCGTCCGACGACGAAGACGACGATGCATCCGATGCCCCGCCGCCGCGTGCGCGCAAGAGCACCTCGACCAGCACCGTGCATGCGCGCGCCACCGCCGCCAAGAAGCCGGCGGCGAAGAAGGCCGTGGCCAAGACCGCCGCGAAGAAACCTGCAGCCAAAAAGGCCGTCGCCAAATCGACCGCCGCCGAGAAGGCGCCGGCGCGGCGCAGGAAGGCGGCCTGAGTGGATCTGGACAGCTTCATCGACTTCCTGCAATGGCCGGCCATGGCGGTGACGCTGGCCGCCGCCTTCCTGGTCGGCGCACGGCATGCCCGGCGCCGGGTGTTCGGCTTTTACACCTTCATCCTCTCGAACGCGCTCTGGATTGTCTGGGGCTTGCACGACGAGGCATGGGCCCTGATCACGCTGCAGCTCGGCCTGCTGGCGATGAACGTGCGCGCGATTTTCCGCAATCATAAGGAAGCGGAGGCGGAAAGCCGGCAGGAGGCGACCGCGTAGAACCGCCCGGCCGCAATCGACACACGGCTCGGCGCATTTCCTTGGACAGATGCAGGACGCATGCCTATCGTGGGCTTGCCAATCTGTTACGACCAAGGAGATGTGATGAAAGCAGTATGTTCCGTGTCGTTCCTGTCCGCCGGCCTGCTCTTGTTCGCGCCGCACATGGCGCGCGCCGAAGATCCCGCGCACAGCAGGAAAGAGATCGAGGCGGTCGTCGACGCCTTCCGCACTAGCCTCATCAAGAAGGACAAGGAGGCGTTCCTGCGCCTGTTCGTGAAGGAGGACATCGTCTGGATCGGCGTGACGACCGATGCGTCCGTCGAGATGCTCTACGCGAACCGCCCCAGGCCCGAGATGAAGCGTCCGCCGAAGCTCTTCCCCGGCACCTTGCGCGGGTTCATCGACGCGGTCGCCAAGGACCCCACGCCCCTCGATGAGATCTTCTCCAACGTGCGCATCGAGACCGATGGCGACGTCGCCCAGGTCTGGTTCGACTACACCTTCATGGAGGGGAGCTACCGCGCCAACTGGGGCAAGGAAAGCTGGCAGCTGGTGCGTCTTGACTCCGGCTGGAAGATCGCATCCGTCATCTGGTCGCAGGAACTCAATCCGACGCCGCCGCCGAAGCGCTGACCCGTGCCAGCCAGACGCCGGCGAGCAGGCCGAGACAGGGGCCTGCCGTCCAGATAAGGATCGTCGTGGCGGAGAGCGGCATGGGGAACTGCTCGAAGAAGGTGGTCAGCAGGCTCATCGCGATAAGTCCGAGCGCCAGCGGGACCGGACGGCCCGGCGCCAGCCGGGCGGCAAGAAAGCCGGCCAGAACCGTCCCGAGCCCGATTGCGGCCTGGACCGCGTACCAGACCGGATCGCTGGTGGGCGGCGGGTTCTGGAACGATGCCGACACGCCGGTCGTCCAAAAATGCCAGTAAGCCATCCCGACCAGCACGAGGATGGGCACCAGTGTCTTCAGGATCAGCAGGACCAGCCATCCTATCGCAATCCCCAGCCCGACCGGGCGCCGGGAACGGGTGGCCTGGTCCTCGCCAGCCTTCATTTCGCGGGCTTGAAGCCGAGCACCTTCATCGCCTTGGTCAGGGTCGCTGCGCTGTCCTCGTAATCCTCCCAAGGCGTATTCCCGATCGCCAGCCGCTCGCCCACCGTGCGCACGGTCCAGTGCGCGCCGGAGGTCAGGTCCATCAGCTCTTCCCAGCGCACCGGCACCGAGATGCCCAGGCCCGGCCGCGTACGGGCAGACCATGCCGCCACCGTGGTCGCGCCGCGGCCGTTGCGCAGGTAGTCGATGAAGATGCGGCCGACCCGGTTCTTGGCGCCGCTCTTGTCCGAGAAGCGGTCCGGCAGGGTCTTGGCCAGATGGGTCACGATCGCATGCGAGAAGTCCTTGACCGTGTCCCAGTCCAGCTTGGGTTTGAGCGGCACCACCACGTGCAGGCCCTTGCCGCCGCTGGTCTTCAGGAAGGTCGTCAAGCCCAGCTCCTGCAGGAAGGCGCGCACCACCTGGGCGGCTTCCTGGACCATGGCGAAGGAGATGCCCTCGCCCGGGTCGAGGTCGAACACGAAGCGGTCCGGCGTGTCGTAGCGCTTCTCGACCGCGTTCTGGCTGTGGATCTCGACCACGTTCCACTGCGCGCAGGACAGGATGCCCTCGACGCTGTCGATGCGCGTCATGCGCGGGTGGTCGGGGTCGAGCTTTTGATCGAGCTGGCCGACGCCCGGCATCTTGCGCGGATCGACGACGTGCTTCTGGAAGAACAGCTCGCCGCCCACGCCCTCGGGCGCGCGCACCAGCGAGACCGGGCGGCCCTTCAGGTGTTCCATCATCAGCTCGCCGACCAGCGCGTAGTACTCGACCAGTTCGAGCTTGGTGACGCCGCTCTCCTTGTCCATCACGCGCTCGCCGTGGGTGACCTTGAACTTGGCTGGCACGCCGCTCAGGTCCGGCCCGGCATCGGCTGCCTTGGCTGTCTTGCTTGCCTTCGCTGCCTTGGATGCTTTTGCTGCCTGCCCTGCCCTGCCGGCCTTGGTGGCCGGCTTGGCGTCGGCTTGTTCCTCGGGTTGCATGTCTGCCTTCTCCTGAACGTGTTTCGCCTTTTCACGCACCACGGCCGTTGCGGGCTTGTCCTTGCGCAGGCCCTGGAACACTGGATGGCGGATCGAATTCGTCGCGGTCCATTCCGAGAAGCTGACCTCGGCCACCAGTTCGGGTTTGACCCAGTGGTTGCCGCGGCCCGGCACAGCGCGCGGCGGGAAGGGATTCTCGTCGCTGGCGATTGCTTCGAGCGTCTCGCGCATGTGGCGCAGCGAGGCGCCGTTGAAACCGCTGCCGCAATTGCCGGCATAGCGCAGCACGCCCTTCTCGTCGTAGTAGCCGAGCAGCAGCGAGCCGATGCCGGTGCGCGCGCCCTGCGGATCGGTCCAGCCGCCGATCACGAATTCCTGGCGCATCCCGCATTTCAGCTTGATCCATTCCGGCGAGCGGCGGTTCACGTAGCGCGAATCGCGGCGCTTGCCAATCACGCCCTCCAGGCCGATCTGGCAGGCCGCGACCACCAGCTGCGCGGGGTCGGTGCCGAATTCGCTTGAAAAGCGCACGGTGTCCGAGGGCCGCGCCTCCAGCGCTTCCTGCAGCAGCGGGCGGCGCTGGTCGAGGCGCACCTCGCGCAGGTCCCAGCCCTTCATGTAAGGCGCGTCGAAAATGAAGTAGACGATCTGCGCGCGGTTGGAGCCGTCGAAGGCCAGCTGCAGCAGGTTGAAGTTCGGCTTGCCGTTTTCGTCGTGGACCACGATCTCGCCGTCGTACCAGCCGTCGGGCAGCTTCATGCGTTTGATCTCGTCGTGCAGCGGGCGCAGCTTGTCGGTCCAGTCGTTGCCGTTGCGGGTGATCAGGCGGATGTCCTTGCCCTTTTTATCGACCCGGGCCAGGATGCGGTAGCCGTCGAACTTGATCTCGTAGATCCATTCCTCGGGACGCTCGGGCGGACCGTCGACCAGGGTCGCGAGTTCCGCGTTCATGGTCTCGGGGAGTTCGGCTGTCACGGCGCCGTCGGGCATGGCGCCGCGCTTGGCGGGTTTTGCCGCGGGTTTGGCGGCTGCCGTTTTCGCCGCCGACTTGGCAGCCGGCTTCTTCCCTGACTTGGCTTCGGCTTTGAGTTCGGTCACCTTGGCGCGCGCCGCTTCGCGGTCCTGCGGCGCACCCGGCATCGGCAGGTCCTTGACGCTGTCCGGCATTTCGTCGACCACCGAAAACTCCGAGGCCGGGCGCATGTACTCGTCGTTTTCCTTGATCAGGAGCCAGGGCTCCTGCTTGTCGTCCTCATGGCCGCGCAGGCGCACCAGCACCCAGCGGCCGTGCATCTTGTGGCCGTGGATCTCGAACTTGATCTCGCCCTTGGCGTAGCCCTGGCGCGGATCGCCGATCGGCTCCCAGGTGCCTTTATCCCAGACGATGACCTCGCCCGCGCCGTACTGCTTGGGCGGAATCGTGCCTTCGAAATCGGAATAGGAGATGGGATGGTCTTCGACGTGGACGGCCATGCGCTTGTCGTGGCTGTCGAAGCTGGGGCCTTTCGGCACGGCCCAGCTCTTCATGGTGCCGTCGAGTTCGAGACGGAAATCGTAGTGCAGCCGGGTGGCCCAGTGTTTCTGGATCACGAAGGTCAGCGCGCCCTTGCTGGCATCGCCGCCTTCCGCGGGTTCCGACGTGATCGAAAAATTCCGCTTGGCCTTGTATTCCTTGAGTGCGTCGGGCATGGCATCACCTGTACATCAGCAGCAATGTTGCCAATGTACTGGGATGCCCCGGGCGCGACTGTACGGCAGTTAACCGTCGCGCCCCCACTCGGTTGAGAGAAACTGAGTGCTCAACTGAGCAATTACTTGCGCTCAGCTGAGCTCTGATCACGTGCGCCGCGGAATTCCGAATCCTTGGCCCAGTTCGGCCACGCGTTCGACTCGGCCAGTTCGCGGCCCACTGCGTAGAGGATGCCGAGGTCGCGCGCCATGCCCTCGAAGGTCCATTCGGCCTTCCATTCGTCGGACGGCTGGTGATAGTTCTCCTTGACGTAGCGCTCGGCTTCTTTCTTGCCGGCCGCGACGCCGCCCTGCTCCCAGTGTTCGCCCGAGCCGAAGGAAATCGCCGGCACGCCGCGCTTGGCGAAGGGGAAGTGGTCGGAGCGGAAGAAGTGGCCGGCTTCCGGTTTCGGGTCCGGCGAGAAGCTCAGCTTCGCCATCTTGGCCTTGGCCACCAGGCGGTCCAGCAAGTCCAGCTTGGCGCTGCCCGAGATCGTGAAGTCCTTGGCCTTGCCGTGCGGGTCGAGGGCGTCCATGTTGATCACGCCGACGGTCTTGGCCAACGGGTAGACCGGATTAGCCGCATAGTATTCGGAGCCCAGCAGGCCCTTCTCCTCGGCGGTCACGGCCAGGAAGACCACGCTGCGCTGCGGCGCCGGCGCAGCCGCGTAGACGCGCGCCAGTTCCAGCAGGGCCGCGATGCCGGTCGCGTTGTCGACCGCGCCATTGTAGATCTTGTCGCCCTTGGCGTCCGGCAGGCCGATGCCGAGATGGTCCCAGTGGCCGCTGTAGACCACGTACTGGTCCGGATGCTGGCTGCCCTCGCGCACGGCGATCACGTTCTTCGAGACGATGGTCTGGGCATCCACCGCGTACTTGCCGGACATCGAGATGCCGGTCAGCTCGACCGGCTTGAAACCGCGCGTTTGCGCCGATTTCTTCAGCTTGTCGAAGTCCAGGCCGGCGCGCTTGAACAGGTCGACGGCCAGGTCGCGCTGGATCCAGCCCTCGACCGGCGCATGCGCTTCGAGCGGGTTCTTGCGCACCACGTCGTACATGACGTTGGTGTTCGAATTCTTGACGGTCGCCCAGCCGTAGGAAGCCGGCGCGGTTTCGTGGACGATCAGGGTGCCGAGCGCGCCGCGGCGGGCCAGCTCCTCGAATTTATAGGTCCAGCGACCGTAGTAGGTCATGGCCTTGCCGCCGAACTCGCCCTTGCCGGTTTCGAAGTCCGGGTCGTTGATCAGCACCACCGCCAGCTTGCCCTTCAGGTCCTGGCCCTTGAAGTCGTCCCACTTGCGCTCCGGCGCGGTGACGCCGTAGCCGACGAAGACCAGCGGCGCATCCTTGAATTCGACGCTCTTCGCGCCCGTCATCGACGCGCGCACGGCGATCTGCTCGCCCTGGGTCAGCGTGTCCTCTTTACCGCCGCCCTTCACGCTCACCGCCACCGGGCCCTTGATCTCGAAACGGCCCAGCGGCACGTCCTGGGTCCAGCTGCGCTTGCCGTCTTTCAGGTCGCCGCCCGGCTTCAGGCCGGCCGCTTCGAACTGGTTGATCAGGTAGGCGACGGTCTTGGCTTCGCCGGGCGTATTCGGGCCGCGGCCTTCGAACTCGTCGGAGGCAAGCACCTTGACGTCGTGCGACAGGTGGGAGGGCTCGATCTGCACGGCCTGCGATGCCGGCACGGCAGGCTTGACGGCCGGTGCCGCAGGGGCAGCCGGGGCGGCTTGCACGGAAGCGGCCAGCGCGGCCGCAGACAGGATGGCAATGGAAGTGGTCTTCACGGTCTCTGGGTTTGTTTGTTGGCGGAAATGCCAGCTGAGTATCCTTGGAAACATTTCTACTGTCAAATATGCATCAATCGTGCGCCTGGCATATAGTTGGGGTTCCGATTTGCACCCATATCAGAGAGGTCCCGTGAAACCGTCCGCCGTGCTTGCTTCTTCCTTCCTGCTCGCCGCAGCATTTGCCCTGCCCGCTTCCGCCCAGACCGCCGCGCCGGCTGGCGCAGCCGCTCCTGCCGACCCGATCGCCCAGCTGGTTTCCCAGCTCGACCTCGGCCGTTACAAGGACACGATCCGCAACCTGGCCCGCTTCGGCGACCGCAAACAGGGCACGGAACGCAACCGCAAGGCCATCGACTGGATCGAAGCCCAGCTGAAATCCTACGGCTGCGCCACCGAACGCATCCGCTACGACTACGTGGCGGCGCCGCGCCAGCGCGTGCCGGCCACAGGCGGCGGCCGCGGCGGACCGTCCGGCCAGGGCGGCAGCACCCTGTTCGGCACCCGCGCGCCGACCGGCGTCAACGACGATCCGATGAAGCAGCCGGACGAGCGTCTGCGCAACTTGAACGCCGAGCAGCCGGATCCAAAAGGCGGCCCGCGCGAAGAGGTTTATTGCACCAAGGTCGGCAGCACGCATCCCGAGGAGATGTACATCGTCGCCGCCCACATGGACGGCCTGGGCTACGGCGAGGCCGCCAACGACGATGCGTCCGGCACTGCGCTGGTGATGGAACTGGCGCGCATCCTCAACGCGCCGGGCGTGAGCACGGGCCGCAGCATCCGCTTCGCGCTGTGGAACAACGAGGAGACCGGCCTGAACGGCGCTGCCGCCTACGTCGAGCAGCGCAAGGGGCTGCAGGGCATCGAATCGCCCAAGGGTTCGGGCCGCTATCCGGAACCGCGCTGGCTGGGCATGATCCAGCACGACATGATGATGTTCGACCACGGCATGCCGCTGCCGCATGCCGATGCAAGCGGCAAGCAGGTCGCGGCGCCGTCGCTGGAGCAGCGCCGCGAAGCCGACGTCAACATCGAGTTCCAGGCGAACTCGAAGCAGGCCGAAGCTTCGCAAAAGCTGGCCTGGGCCTTCCGCGCGGCCAACGACAAGTACGCGTCGGATTATCCGGCCGCGGTCGGTCCGCACATGACGAACACGGACTCGACCCCGTTCATGGACCTGGTGCCCTCGATTTCGCTGCGCGAGAACGAGCGCGGCCAGCAGATCGGCGCCGGCTGGAACCCGCACTGGCACCAGCCGACCGACCTGGTCTCGACCTTCAGCGACAAGGATTACCTGCTTGGCCTGAACGCGGCCCAGACCACGCTGGCGGCGGTCGCCCAGCTCGCCGGGGCGCGGATCGAAAAATGATAGCTAGTTGTAAGAATCTGTAAATGCGCGTCAACTGGCCGGCAAATGGGCGCGTTGAGGGACCAGTAACACCCCGGGAATGTCCCACCATATCAACGACAAACTGAAGGAAACATCGCCATGAGCAAAATCGTCGCTACCCTGATCGCCGGTCTGTTCGCTACCTCGGTATTCGCCGCCCAGTCGACCGCCACGTCGCCCACTGCGACGACGACGCACACTGCCAAGGCCGATGCCAAAGCCGACAAGGATGTCGCGAAAGCCGAAGCCAAGGAGACCAAGGCTGCAGCAAAAGCCGATGCCAAGGTAGAGAAGAAGGAAGCCGAAGCCAAGTCGGACGTCGCCGTCGCCAAGGCTGACGCCGCCAAGACCAAGGCAAAAGCACACAAAAAGGCCGACAAGGCCAAAGCGGAGGCTGCTGCCGACAAGGCCGCCGACCACGCAGACAAGAAAGCCGACGCGGCAGCAGCACACTAATAAGCCAAGCGGCTCAAGCCCCGCCATACCTACAAAAGACAGACTTCGGTCTGTCTTTTTTTATGCGCCGATTTACAATGGTGGCCTTCCTTGCTGAGAGCCGCCATGCACAAGATCGTCTTCCTCGACCGCGACAGCCTGATCGCCAACGTCCGTCCGCCCGCTTTCGAGCACGCCTGGCAGGATTACCCGGCGACGAACCCGGATGAAGTCGTCGAGCGCCTGCGCGGCGCGACTGTTGCCATCACCAACAAGGTGCCGCTGCGCGCGGACGCCATCGCCCAGCTGCCGGACTTGAAGCTGGTGGCGATCGCCGCGACCGGCACCGACAATGTCGACCTGGCCGCCTGCCGCGAGCGTGGCATCGCCGTCTGCAATATCCGCGATTACTCGCTGGTCTCGGTGCCGGAGCACACCTTCGCGCTGATGCTGGCAGTGCGGCGCAACCTGATGGCGTATGCGCGCGACGTGGCGGCCGGGCGCTGGCAGGAATCGACGCGTTTCTGCCTGCTCGACCACCCGATCGGCGACCTGGCCGGCAGCCGTCTCGGCATCGTCGGCTATGGCGCGCTCGGGCGGCGCGTGGCGGAAATCGGGCGGGCGTTCGGCATGGAGATCGTGATCAGCTCGCGCTCGCCGGTCAGCGCCAAGCGCGACCAGTGGCGGCCGATGCAACTGCCGCTGTCCTCCCTCCTGATGACCTCCGACGTGGTCAGCCTGCACCTGCCGCTGACGCCGGAAACGCGCCACATGATCGGCGCCGCCGAACTCGCGCGCATGAAGAAGAGCGCCATCCTGATCAACACCGCCCGCGGCGGCCTGGTCGACGAGGCGGCGCTGGCCGATGCCTTGACCAAGGGCGTCATTGCCGGCGCCGGCTTCGACGTCTTGAGCAAGGAGCCGCCGGTGCCGGAGAATCCGCTCCTGCAGTTGGACCTGCCGAACTTCGTATTGACCCCGCACGTGGCCTGGGCCAGCGGCGGCGCCATGCAGACCCTCGCCGACATGCTGGTCGAGAACATCGACGCCTGGGCGGCCGGCAATCCCAAGAACCTGGTATGAGCGGCAGCATCACCCCATCGAGCATCGTCCAGCTGGTCGACACCTTTTATGGGCGCGTCCGCGAGGATGCGGTGCTCGGTCCGGTTTTCGAGGAAAAGCTGGCCGGCCACTGGCATGAACACATACCGCGCATGCATGCCTTCTGGACCAAGGTCCTGCTCGATACCGGTGAGTTCCAGGGCAACGTCTTCGGCACGCACATGGCCTTGAGCGGCATCGGCAAGGAGCACTTCGTGCGCTGGCTGACGCTGTTCCGGATGACCGCGATCGAGGTGTTCGGCCTCGAGGGCGCGGCGCCGGCGATCGTGGTGGCGAACCGCATCGCCAGCAGTTTGCAGCTGGGCTTTTTCGGCGAGATCCAGATCAAGGTCTGACGGTTAGTCTCCGAAAAGCTTGCTGAAAAATCCCCGCTTTGCGTTTTTCGGTTTCTTGAAATCTTCGCCGTGCCGTTCATGGAAGTCGTGAAAGAGCGCGAGAAGCGCTTCCGGCCGGTGCTCGCTGAACTCCGCCACGCCCATGATCTCCGTCACGCCATCCGGGGAGCGCAAGGACTGGGCCAGCTCCTGCGGCGCACCAGCCGCATGATGCCGCACGAACGGGATCACAAAGGGCCAGTGGTCGCCGAAGTCGGCGCCATACTGTTCCAGCAGGCGGGCCGGCCAATTTACATGCGTGCTGAAGGCGCCATGCACGATCGGCGCAGGCATGAACAGACTCGATGTCCCGTTTGCCACGGCGGACAGCCCTTCCTTGTCGTTCATGAGGGCGGAGATCAGCAGAAGGATCCAGACCGTTGTTCCCTTGTGATTGATGAGGTATTTCGGCTCTACTGCGGCAAGCGACGCTACTGCACAATCTGCACCGACTGCTGAAAGCAAGGCTTGCACTTGCTGTTCCTGGAAGGACAGCGCGGAAGGCTTGGTCGCCGACACGCCCCAAAAGTAATAGAACTTCCAATCCTCGAACCGTTCGCTGGACTCGTGCACCTTACTCTCCTTTATGAGGCGATCTCGCGTCTCGCAAGTTCGGCAGCCGTTAGCGCCCGCACCGGCAGGTCGAGCACGAACACGGTCCCCCGCCCCGCGCCGCTGTCGACCCGGATCGTCCCGCCCAGCAGGGTCGTCACGATGTTGTAGGCGATGTTCAGGCCCAACCCAGTCCCGCCCTGCCCCATCCGCGTTGTAAAGAAGGGATCGAAAATCCGCGACAGGTGCTCGGCCGGCACCCCGCGCCCATCGTCGCGGAATTCGATCCGCACGCGGTCCGCACCCGACAACGACGCAGACAGCGTCATCGTTCCGCCCGGTCCGGAAAACGCATGCAGCAGCGCGTTGTTGACGAAGTTGATCAGCACCTGCCCCAGCGGCCCCGGATAGCTGTCCATCACGATGCCGGGCGCCACCTCCAGAGACAGCGTATGCCCGCCGCGCCGCACCTGGTTCATGATGGTGGCGGCGATCTCGTGGCAGAACCGGGCCAGGTCGAAGCGGCGGCGCTGGGTGCTGGCCTGGTCGACCGACACCTGCTTGAAGCTGTTCACCAGTTCGGCCGCCGCGTGCAGGCTGCGCTCGATCAGGGCGCTGGCTTCGCTGGCCGCCGCAATCCAGCCTTCGAGATCCGACTTCTTGAGGTTCGATTGCGCGAAGCGCGCGGCCAGGGATTCCGTCTTTTCGTGCAGGGTGCTGGCCATCAGCAGGCTGTTGCCAATCGGCGTGTTCAGTTCATGGGCGACGCCGGCCACCATCGACCCGAGCGAAGCCAGCTTCTCGTGGGCCGCGAGCTGGGCCTGGGTATCCTTCAGCTGGCGGTAGGCGTCGGCGTTGTCCAGCGCCACGCCGACATACGCGGCCAGGGTGCTGAGCATGTCGAGCTGCAGATGCTGGTAGGCGGCAGGCTCGCGGCTTTGCACGCACAGGACGCCCAGCGCGCGGGCGCCGACCAGCACCGGCACCAGGATCAGCGAGCTTGGGGGCTGCGCGCCCGGGCCGTCCTGCAAATCGCCAACCCAGCGCGCGGCTTCCCGCTCGAAGTCGTCGACCAGGATTTCCTCGCCGGTTTCCGCGCAGTGGCGTGCCATCTCCAGCACGCGCTCGCCGCACTTGACGGCGCCGTCGACGCGCTTGCCGTCTTCGATCACGAAGGGACAATCGAGCTGGTCGCCGCGCAGCACGCCGATCGCGAACACGTGCACGTCCATCAGCTGGCGCACCTGGCCGTAGACGTTCTTCATGATCGCCTCGCTGTCCAGGTTGGCCGTGAGTTCGCGGCCGATGTCGGACAGCAGCGCGATGTTGCGGCGGGCCTGCAGGGCCGCTTCCTTTTGCTGCTCGGCGGCTTCCTTCTGCAGCACCAGCTCCGCGGTGCGCGCGCCGACCGTGCGTTCCAGCCTCTCGGTCTGCTGCACCAGCACGCGGATGCGCAGCCGGTAGATGGCGACGCCGGCGCCGATCACGGCCAGCGCGGCCAGCAGGCGGAACCACCAGGTCATCCAGAACGGCGTCGCGATGACGATGCGCAGGCGCGCCGGGGTGTCGCTCCACAGCCCGTCCTTGTTCGATGCGCGGACCTCGAACACGTAGGGGCCCGGATCCAGGTTGGTATAGGTGGCGAAGCGCTTGGTGGCGTCGGTCTCGGTCCAGTCGCGGTCGAAGCCCTGCAGGCGGTAGGCGAAGCGGTTGCTTTGCGGGTCGGCGAAATGCAGGGCCGCGAACTCCAGCGTGAACACGGAATCGCGGTAAGGCAGCTGCACCTCGGGCAGATCGCCCGCGGCGTGCGGCAAGCGCGAGCGGTTCTGGACCAGGACATCGGTGATGACCGGCTGCGCCGGGTACGGGTTCTCGCGCACCGCGTCCGGCATGAAGGAGGTCATGCCGTTGACGCCGCCGAAGTGCAGCTCGCCGTCGGCGCCGCGCGCGGCCGCACCGACGAAGTAGCTGCCGTCGAGCAGGCCGTCCTTTGCGCTGTAGCTCTTGAACTCGCCGGTGGCCGGGTTCAGGCGGGTCAGGCCGACCGTGGTGCTGATCCACAGTTCGCCGTGCGCGTCCTCGAGGATGCCGCCGATCGGCACCGGTTCGTGCAGGTTCGTCACCGGGAAATAACGGAACACGGCAGCGCCGCCGGCGTCGCGCTCCATGCGGTGCAGGCCGGCCGCGGTGCCGACCCACATCTCGCCGCGCGCCGATTCGTACAGATAGTAGACGCGGTTGTGGCGCAGCGTGGACGGATTCTTGTCGTCGTGGCGGAAATGGGTGAAGGTGCCGCTGGCGCGTTCGAAGCGGTCCAGGCCGTTTTCGGTGCCGAGCCAGATGGTGCCGGCGCGGTCTTCGAGCAGCGCGAAGCCGTAGTTCTCGCCCAGGCTTTTGGGATCGAGCGGGTCGTGGCGCCAGCTGCTGAGGATGCGGCCGTCCGGGTCGAGAAGGAACAGGCCGCCGCGGGTGGCCACCCACAGGTTGCCGGCGCGGTCCTGCATCAGGTCCTGGACGTAATTGCCGGCCGAATCCTGGCCCAGCGCCACCGTGGTGAAGCGGCCGCTGGACGCATCGCGCCAGGACAGCCCGGTCACCGAACCGACCCACAGGCGCCCGCGCCCCGGCAGCACGGCGGTGATGACGTCGTCGGGCAGGCTGCCGCGGCGCGCCGGATCGTGACGGATGCGCTCGGCCCGGCCGCTGATCGGCTCCAGGTGGATCAGGCCGGAGCCGGTGGTGCCCAGCCACAGTCGGCCGTCGGCGCCGGCGGCGATCGCGCGGATCTTGCGGCTCGGAGTGGCGGCCCGGTCGCCGGACTCGGCCGGCAGCAGCGTGAAACTGCCGAAGCCGCCGCTGGCGAGATCGGTGCGGTTGACGCCGCTGAACTGGGTGCCGACCCACAGCGTGCCGGTGCGGTCCACCAGCACCGAGCTGACCTGGTTGTCCGACAGGCTGTGGCGGTCGAGCGGCACGTTGTTATAGCCGACGAAGCGCTGGCTGGCCGGGTCCAGCCATTTCAGGCCGTCGAGGTCGGTGCCGACCCACAGGTTGTTGCCGGCGTCGTGGTAGAGGGTCAGGATGCCGGTCTCGCCGATGCCTTCGTCGGGGCCGACGTGGCGGCGCTGCGGCTGGCCGTCGCCGGTGCGCCAGGCATCCAGGCCGGCGGCGGTGCCGATCCACAGCGTGCCGTTCTGCGCCATCGACAGCGACAGCACGGCATTGCGCTTGGTGCCGCCGCGCGGATCGATGTCGTAGTGGTCGAAGCTGGCGGCGCCGGCCGGCAGGTGGTCGATGCCGACACCGGTGCCGACCCACAGGCCGCCGCGTCCATCCAGCGCGAGTGCGCTGACGCGGTCGTCGCGCAGGCTGGCGGGGTCGCCGGCGTCGTGGCGGAAGGTGCGGAAGCGCCCGGTCGCCGTGTCGAGGTGGACCAGTCCCTCGCCGGTGCCGATCCACAGGCCGCCGGCCCCATCGCCGGCGATGGCGGCGACGGCGCGGTTGCGGGCCACCGGTTCGCTGCCGGACACGAAGGGATAGCGGACGAATTTCTGCCTGGCCTCGTCGAAACGGACCAGGCCGCCGCGCGTGCCGAACCACAGCCGACCTTCGCCGTCCTGATGGGAGGCGAGGACGTAATTGTCGGGCAGGCTGCCGGGGTCGGCCGGATCGCTGCGGAAGGCAAGGATGCGGTAGCCGTCATAGCGGTTGAGTCCGCCCTGGGTGCCGAACCAGATGAAGCCGGCCCGGTCCTGCAGGATGGTCTTGACGGTTTCCTGCGTGAGGCCCTGCTCCAGGCCCAGGTGCTCGAAGCGCAGGCTGCGCGGCGCGCCGGCCTGTGCGGGCATGCTGGCAAGGGAAAGGAGGCAACAGGCCGCTGCGGCCAGGAGAAAGCGGAACATAAACGGTTTTCCAGGTTACAGACTTCAATCTACCAGAAGCCCTCAATTTGTTGCGAAAAATTAAGCCTTCCCCCTGCGGGATGTCGCTGCTATAATGACGGCTCGGGCGGCTGTAGCTCAGCTGGATAGAGTACTTGGCTACGAACCAAGGGGTCGTGGGTTCGATTCCTGCCAGCCGCACCACTTATTCATCAGGAATGGCTCAGAAAGTTTTGCTTTCTGGGCCATTTTTGTTTGTACCCTTCCCTCTGCCTGGTGACATTTCGCGCATTTTTTCGATAGGCCGGGCTGCTATCGTGGCGCTCCGCGTTCATCGCTCATCGTTCTTCGGAAAACGCCATGCTCCACAGCTCCCTGCGCGCCGCCACGGCGAACCTGCTCGTCTGCACCCTGCTCGCCGCCGCTTGCGCGAACGCCTCATCCGAGACGGCGGCGGACAATGAAGCCCGTCTCGTCGGCGCCTGGCAAAAAGATTTGTCGCCGCAACTGTCGCAACTTTCACCCGACCGGCGCCTTGCGGCGGCACGCGCAGGCCTGCTGGGGGCGATCATCGTGTATCGGGCCGATCACCGCGTCGAGATGTATCCGCCCTGCGGCGCCAAGCGGGACGCCCTGGCTGCCGTGGGCCTGCAATCCGTTTCCGGAGCCTGGACGCTGTCCGACGCCGGCGAACTTACGATGAGTATCAGTATGATGGGCAAATCCCAGGACGCCAGGGCCAGCCTGCAGTGGCAGGATGAACAAATCGTCCTGCGCGATCCAAGCATTGGCTCCATGGACAAGTTCGGCAGATACGACGGGCCTTTGCCGCCGGCATGCTGAGCATCGCCCGCCCGCCGCCACCATATGTTTGCCAAAGACGAAAGTGCTGCTATAATGCGTGCCTCGGGCGGCTGTAGCTCAGCTGGATAGAGTACTTGGCTACGAACCAAGGGGTCGTGGGTTCGATTCCTGCCAGCCGCA